>Ga0181516_10003056_pt1 | contig 11449 bp, 11 predicted proteins | sample PEATcosm2014_Bin_25_FD_121104 | JGI IMG/M metagenome (GOLD analysis project Ga0181516, IMG submission 121104) | Peatland microbial communities from MTU Mesocosm Facility, Houghton, MI, USA - PEATcosm2014_Bin01_10_metaG | ecosystem: Environmental > Terrestrial > Soil > Wetlands > Peat | place...
CGACGTCTTCATCGTCTGGGCCAAGTCGGAGGCGCACGACGGCGCGATCAAGGGCTTCGTGCTGGAAAAGGGCCTCAAGGGTCTTTCGGCGCCGAAGATCGAGGGCAAGCTGTCGCTGCGCACGTCGGTCACCGGCGAGATCGCGCTCGACGACGTCGAGGTCGGCGAGGGGGCGCTGCTGCCGGGCGTCGCCGGCCTGAAGGGCCCGTTCGGCTGCCTCAATCGCGCCCGCTACGGCATCGCCTGGGGCGCGATGGGCGCGGCCGAGGATTGCCTCGCGCGGGCGCGCCAGTACGGGCTCGACCGCAAGCAGTTCGGCCGGCCGCTGGCCCAGACCCAATTGTTCCAGAAGAAGCTCGCCGACATGCAGACCGAGATCGCGCTCGGGTTGCAGGCGGCCTTGCGCGTCGGACGGCTGTTCGACCAAGGCAAGGCCGCGCCGGAGATGATCTCGCTGATCAAGCGCAACAATTGCGGCAAGGCGCTCGACGTCGCGCGGCTGGCGCGCGACATGCACGGCGGCAACGGCATTCATGGCGAGTACCACGTCATGCGCCACCTGCAGAACCTCGAAACGGTCAACACCTACGAAGGCGCGCACGACGTCCACGCGCTGATCCTCGGCCGGGCGATGACCGGCCTGCAGGCGTTCTTCTGAAAGGGCCCGCGGCGATGACGACGGACAAGCCGCTGGCGGGCGTCAAGGTGCTGGAGCTCGCCCGTATTCTCGCCGGCCCGTGGTGCGGCCAGTTGCTCGCCGATCTCGGCGCCGAAGTGATCAAGGTCGAGCGGCCGGAGGGCGGCGACGACACGCGCGCCTGGGGGCCGCCGTTCGTCGCCGACGCCACCGACGGCGTCTGGGGGTCGGCCTATTACCATGGCTGCAACCGCGGCAAGCGCTCGCTGGCGATCGACTTCGAAACCGACGACGGTCGCGCGGCGATCCGCCGTCTCGCCGGCGAATGCGACGTCGTGATCGAGAATTTCAAGGTCGGCGGCCTAGCGAAGTTCGCCCTCGACGCCGCCAGCCTGCGCGCCGCCTTTCCGCGCCTCGTCTATTGCTCGATCTCCGGCTTCGGCCAGGACGGCCCCTACGCCGAGCGGGCGGGCTACGACTACATCATCCAGGGCATGAGCGGCCTGATGGACATCACCGGCGAGCCGCAGCGCGAGCCGCAGAAGGTCGGCGTCGCGGTGGTCGATCTGTTCACCGGCGTCTACGCCTCGACCGCGGTCCTCGCCGCGCTGAGGCGGCGCGACCGCGACGGAATCGGCGCGCATATCGACATGGCGCTGATGGACTGCGCCGTCGCGATGCTCGCCAACCAGGCGATGAACTATCTCGTCTCCGGCCGCTCGCCGACGCGCCTCGGCAACGCCCATCCCAACATCGCGCCCTATCAGGTGTTCGCCGTCGCCGACGGCCATGTCGTCGTCGCGGTCGGCAACGATCGGCAGTTTCAAGCCTTCTGCCGCGCGATTGGCGCCGAAGCGGCCGCCGCCGCGCCGGACTTCGCCACGAACCCGCTGCGCGTCGCCAACCGCGCGCCCCTGACCGCCGCGCTGACGCCGCATCTTGCCGCCTTCACTCGCGCCGCGCTGTTGGCGAAGCTCGAGGCGGCGGGGGTGCCGGCGGGGCCGATCAACCGCATCGAAGACGTGTTCGCCGATCCGCAGGTCGTCCACCGCGGCCTGAGGCTCGAACTCGTCGGCGACGACGGCGCTCGGGTTCCCGGCGTCGCCTCGCCGATCGTCATCGACGGCGTCCGCATGGCGTCCGACCGACCGAGCCCACGCCTCGGCGAGATGGCGGATTAGCGGCGGGCGCGCTAGAGGAATTGCGCGACATCGCCGCAGGGAGGTTCGAAGTGTCGTACGTGCTGGCGATCGACCAGGGCACCACTTCGACGCGCGCGATCCTGTTCTCGTCGGAGCTAACCGTCGTCGCCGCGGCGCAACAGGAATTCCCCCAGCGCTATCCCGCTCCCGGCTGGGTCGAGCACGACCCCGAAGACATCTGGCGCTCCACGCTCGCCACCGGCCGCGCGGCGCTGGCCAAAGCCGGCGCGCGCGCCGCCGACGTCGCGGCGATCGGGATCGCCAACCAGCGCGAGACGACGCTGATCTGGGATCGCAGGACCGGCGCGCCGATCCATCGCGCGATCGTCTGGCAGGACCGCCGCACCGCCGGTTCATGCGAGCAATTGCGCGCCGCGGGGCATGAGCCGGTCGTCGCGGCGCGCACGGGTCTGCTGCTCGACCCCTATTTCTCGGCGACCAAGATCGCCTGGCTGCTCGACAACGTTCCGAACGCCCGGGCGCGCGCCGAGCGTGGCGAACTCGCCTTCGGCACGGTCGATACGTACTTGCTGTGGCGGTTGACCGGCGGCGCGGTCCACGCGACCGACGCGACCAACGCCAGCCGCACCCTGCTCTACGACATCCGCCGCAACGCCTGGGACGACGAGCTGCTGGCGCTGTTCCGCGTCCCGCGCGCGCTCCTGCCCGACGTGCGCGACTCGGCCGACGACTTCCGCTTCGCTGAGTCCGAGCATTTCGGCGCCAAAATTGCGATCCGCGGCGTCGCCGGCGATCAGCAGGCCGCGACCGTCGGCCAGGCCTGTTTCACGCCGGGGATGATGAAGGCGACCTACGGCACCGGCGCCTTCGCGCTGGTCAACACCGGCAAGACGCCGGTCGTCTCGTCGCATCGTCTGCTGACCACCATCGCCTACCGGATCGACGGCGAGACGACGTATGCGCTCGAAGGCTCAATCTTCGTCGCCGGCGCCGCGGTGCAATGGTTGCGCGACGGGCTTGGCGTCATTCGCGCCGCCGAGGAATCCGGCGCGCTCGCCGCCGCCGCCGACCCGGCGCAATCGGTCTATCTGGTGCCGGCGTTCGTCGGCCTCGGCGCGCCTTATTGGGACCCCGACTGCCGCGGCGCGCTGTTCGGCCTGACGCGCGCGACGGGCGCGAAGGAGATTGCGCGCGCCGCGCTCGAAAGCGTCGGCTACCAGACGCTCGACTTGGTCGAGGCGGCGCGCGCCGATCTGCCGGCGGGCGCGGACGCCGGGACCGTGCTGCGCGTCGACGGCGGCATGGCGGCGTCGGACTGGACGATGCAGCGCCTCGCCGACATTCTCGACGCCCCGGTCGACAGGCCCGCGATCAAGGAGACGACGGCGCTCGGCGCCGCCTATCTCGCCGGATTGCGCGCCGGGCTCTATCCGCCGCTCGCCGAGTTCGCCGCGCGCTGGCGGCGCGACCGCGCCTTCCGCCCGACGCTCGCCGCCGACGCGCGCATGAAGATGGTTGCGGGCTGGCGCGACGCGGTGGGGCGGACGCTGAGCAGGCGCAAAGCGTAATCGTCGCCGCGAGAGCCTGCTGCCTGCCCAAGGAGGGATGGCCGGCGCCCCCGGCGCAATTGTTCATTGTTTGCTTGGCGGAGCGACTGCGCGAGAGAACTTTGAAGTCAAGGACGGCCCCGCAGGGGCCGCCGCCGCAAGCGGTGCGCTTCGCGCATCCTTGAGTTCGAAGTTCTCTCGCGCAAAATCGCAGCCAAGCAAACAATGAACAATTCTGCTTCATGATCTGCGCGCCTCGCGCGGCTCAAGCCTTGACAGACGGCGGCCGGCCGCGCCATTGCGCCGTTCGTCGCCGCTCGCGGAACCTCTGATGCCTTCCCTCGCCATCGCCGACATCATCGACCGCTTTCCCGACTTCCGCGTCGCGCTGGTCCTCGCCGAGGATCTGAGCATCGGCGCGGCGCGCAGCGCGGCGCTCGCCGCCGAAATCGCGGCGATCGAGGACGCGTGCCGCCAGCGCTGGAACGGGACCGAGCTTTCCGCGATCCCCGGCGTCGCCGCCTGGCGCGCCGCCTACAAGGGCTTCGGCATCAAGCGGACGAGCTACCGTTCTTCTGTCGAACGGCTGATCAAGCGCGTGCTGGCGGGCGGCGCGCTGCCGGAGGTCAACGCGCTGGTCGACCTCTACAACGCGGCCTCGCTCGAGAGCGAACTCTGCCTCGGCTGCGACGATCTCGACGCGACCGAAGGCGATCTCGCCTTCCGCTTCTCGCGCCCCGACGACACGTTCATCGACATGGGCGCCGAGGCGGGCGAGGACCCCAACGATCCGCCGAAAGTCGGCGAGGTCGTCTACGCCGACGCCCGCCATGTTCTGTGCCGGCGCTGGAATTGGCGCCAGGACGCGCGCAGCGCCGTCTCCGCCAAGACGCGCCGCGTCGCGCTGACGGCCCAGTCGAACGGCGCCGGCGACATCGAAGTCGCCGCGGCGCGCCTGGTCGCGCTGATCGAACGCGAATGTGGCGGCCGCTGCCGCGTCGTCGTCGCCGACCGCGCACGGCCGATCGTCGCGTTCTGAGCGGCGTCTTCTCTATTCGAGCTGTCGGCCGTCTCTTGGGCGTCATCGCGCCATGCGCGTCCCCGGATCAAGTCCGGGGAGGGGCGTGACATGGGCAACCAGCAAGCAGCCTTGCGCCGCACCGAAATCAAATATAAGCATATCTTTATGTCTAACGCCACGCCGCCGGGCGGTCCGCCCAAGATCGGTTTCGACGCCCTGCTGGCGAGCCTGCAGGCGGCGGGCGAGGTGACGCGACTCAGGCTGATCGGCCTGCTCAGCGAAGCCGAGCTGACGGTCAGCGAACTTGTGGCGATCCTCGGCCAGTCGCAGCCGCGCGTGTCGCGCCACTTGAAATTGTTGGTCGAAGCCGGCCTCGCCGAGCGCCAGCGCGAAGGCGCCTGGGCGTTCTATCGGCTCGCCGACAAGGGCGGCGCGCTGGCGCGCGCGCTGGTCGCCCGCGTCGATCCCGCCGACCCGACCGTCGCCGCCGACCGCGCTAGGCTGGCGGCGGCGCGGGAGACGCGGCGTAAGCAGGCGGCGGCCTATTTTGCCGAGCGCGCGGCCGACTGGGACGCGATCCGCGCGCTGCACGCGCCGGAGAGCCGCGTCGACGCGGCGATCATGGCGCTCGTCGGCGACAAGCCGATTCGCGGTCTGCTCGATCTCGGCACGGGGACCGGCCGCATGCTCGAATTGCTCGCGCCGCGCGCCGACCGCGCCGTCGGCGTCGACATGAGCCCGGCGATGCTCGCGGTGGCGCGCGCGCGCGTCGACCAGAGCGGCTTGCGCAACGTCCAACTGCGCCAGGGCGACCTTTACGCGCCGCCGGTCGAGCGCGATTCTTTCGACCTCGTCGTCATCCATCAGGTGCTGCATTTCCTCGACGATCCCGCTCGGGCGCTGGTCGAAGCGGCGCGGGCGCTGAGGCCGTCGGGCCGGCTGTTGGTGGTCGATTTCGCCGCCCACGGCGAGGAGTTCCTGCGCCAGGCCTACGCCCACCGCCGGCTCGGCTTCGCCGACGCGGAGATCGCCGGCTTCATCGCCGACGCCGGCCTCGCCGAGATCGCCGCCGAGCGAGTCGCGCCGGCCGCCGGCGAGCCCGACAAACTCACCGTCGCGCTGTGGCTGGCGCGCGATCGGCGCGTCATCGCCGACCCTCTGCCGAAATCAGCAATGGAGCTCGCCTGATGGCGGCCAATCCGCAGCGCCTGAGCCGCTCGGGCTCGCACGTCGCCGTCTCGTTCGAGTTCTTCCCGCCGAAAACGGCGGAGATGGAGGCGCAGCTGTGGGAGGCGATCGGCCGGCTGGCGCCGCTTGCGCCGGAATTCGTCTCGGTCACCTACGGCGCCGGCGGCTCGACCCGCGAGCGCACCCACGCGACCGTCGCGCGGCTGGTCAAGGAGACGCCGCTCAAGCCCGCCGCGCATCTGACCTGCGTCGGCGCGAGCTGCGCGGAAATCGATGCGGTGGTGAAGGACTACGCCGCCGCCGGCGTCCGCCACATCGTCGCGCTGCGCGGCGATCCGCCCGGCGGCCTCGACACGCCCTATGTCGCGCCGCCAGGCGGTTACCGGACGACGGACGCTCTGGTGAGCGCGATCAAGGCGGCTGGCGATTTCGAAGTCTCAGTCTCCGCCTATCCGGAAAAGCACCCGCAGAGCCCGAATCTGCTGCATGACATCGAGACGCTCAAGCGCAAGGTCGACGCCGGCGCCGACCGCGCCATCACCCAATTCTTCTTCGACAACAGCGCCTACTTGCGCTTCCTCGACGTCGCCGCCGCGGCAGGGATCACGATCCCGATCGTGCCGGGAATCGTGCCGGTGCTGAACTTCAAGCAGACCGCCAATTTTGCGCGCAAAGCGGGGGCCAGCGTGCCGAAATGGCTCGCCGAGCGCTTCGATGGGCTCGAAGACGATCCGGCGACGCGCCGGCTGGTCGCGGCGGCGGTTTGCGCCGAACAGGTCATCGACCTGATCGACCGCGGCGTCGACCACCTGCATTTCTACACGATGAACCGCGCCGACCTCGTGTTCGCGATCTGCCACCTCATCGGCTTGCGCGCGCGGCCGGCGGCGGCCTGACCGGCGCCCCTACCGCGTGATTCCCGGCAGCATGCGCGCCAGCGTGCGGTCGCCGAGCGCCCAATGGTGGAACAAAGCCGCCGCGGCGTGGCCGATGGCGAGGACGCACAGCGCGTCGCCGGCGAGCTGGTGCGCTTCGATCACCTGGCGGAAGAAAGGGCGGTCGAAGGCCCACGGCGAGGGGATCTCGAACAGGCCGAACACCGGCAGCGGATGGCCGAGCGAGAATTGCAGCGTGACGCCGAGGACCGGTGTCGCGAGCAACAGCAAGTAGAGCAGGCCATGCCCGGCCTTGGCGGCGTACGTCAGCCACGGCTCGACGCGCGGGGCCTGAAGGGCCGGCGGCGGCGGATCGAGCGCGCGCCAGACGAGCCGCAGGACGAGCAGCAACAGCACGCCGAGGCCGAGCGACATGTGGACGAAGATATCGGCGTCGCGAGCCGCCCCGCGCGGGAAGACCTCCCTGAACATGCCGAGCGGCCAGGCGACGAAAACGAACAGCGCGGTCGCCCAATGCGCGGCGCGCGCGATCGAGCCGTAGTCTTGCGGAGAATTGCGCAGCGGCATGATTGGCCTCTCAAAAGAAATGAAGTCCCTGCCGACTCACACCACGCTGAACGCGATTTCAACGGCAAGCGGACCGATTTGTCCTTGCCGGCTCATTGCAATTTCGTAACGCGCGCGCGCTTCAACTCTGCGCGAGCGCGTCGATCAGCGCTCTCAGCGTCGCGACCGTCGACGCGTCGGCCTCGCCGTCGACGCGCGCCGGCCGGAAGTGACGCTGGAAGGCGGCGACGACGGCGCGGGTCGGCGCGTCATAGACGCCGGTCAGCGCGAGCCCATAGCCGTAGAGCGCCAGCATCGCCTGCAGCGCGCGCACCGGCGGGCCCTCCCGGCCGAGTCCGAACCGCGGCCCGTCGACGATCGGCGCCGGCTCGACCCAATGGCCGACGCCGGCGCGCGCCAGCGCGTCCCACGGAAAGCGCTCGCCCGGGTCGCGCTTGCGCGCCGGGGCGAGGTCGGAATGGGCGAGCACGCGCTCGGGCCGGATGGCGCGCCGCGCGACGACGTTGCGGACCAGCGCGATCGTCGCGTCGATCTGCGCCTGCGTGAAGGCCGGCAGGCCGCCGTCATGGCCAGGATTGACGATCTCGATCCCGATCGACGCCGAGTTGAGGTCGCGGACCCCGCCCCATTGACCAATTCCGGCGTGCCAGGCGCGCTTGTCCTCGGCCACGAGTTGGGCGATTTCGCCGTTCTCCCAGACGAAATAATGGCACGACACGTCGGCGGCGGGGTCGGTGAGCAGCGCGAGCGCGCCCTCGGCCGTCGGCATGCCGGTGTAATGCAGCACGACGCAATCCGGCCGGGCATGCCCGCGCCGCTCGCCGAAGTTGGGCGAGGGCAGGACGCGCGCCACCAGCGGGCTGTCGGGAGCGAACGCCTCGGTCATGGCGGCGTGGCCCATTCCGCACGTTGAAAGCGCCGCCGCGCGAAAGTCGGGGCGCGGCGCGAGTGGGTCAGTACCAGCCGCGGCAAACGCGATTGCCGTAGTAATCGTAGTACCACTCGCCGCAGCGATATCCGGGTCCGGGCGGGGTCGAGGCCGAGCCGATCATCGCGCCGGCCGCCGCGCCGGTGATGCCGCCAACCACGGCGCCGCCCGGCCTGCCGGTCAGCGCCCCGCCGAGAAGAGCGCCAGCCGCGCCGCCGAGCACCGCGCCGTTGGCGGCGTTCTGCTCTTGCGGCGATTCACAGCCGGCGATCGGCAGGGCCGCCGCCAATGCGAGCGAAAGGATCATCAGTCTCTTCATCGTATCGGTCTCCTCTGCGTCACGCGACGCCCACGCGCCAACGCCAAACTCGCCAGTCGCGGCTTTCGCGCCGCTGGCCTGCTGGCCCAACCCCGGAACGCCTTAGCACGAACTTGCGACGGATGTCGTGAACCGGAGGTGAATCGCGAGCCTCAGGCGACGCGCGCCCTCGGGTCGGCCATGGCGCGTTCGAGCGCGTCGAAGCTGCGCGGGCTCAGACTTGCGGCGGCGTTGAAACGCAAATAGGCGTGCGCGTCCGGCGCTGCGCTGAACACCGGGCCGGGCGCGAAGCTGACGCCTTCGCCGAGCGCTAGCCGCGCGATCGCGGTTGCGTCGAGCCGGTCGGGCAAGCGCGCCCACAGGAAGACGCCGCCGCGCGGTTCGATCCATGGCGTCAGGCCTGTCGCTTTGAGCCGCGTCAAGGTGCGGCCCATCGCGTCGGCGAGCCGCGCCCTCAGCGCGCACAGGTGGCGGCGATAGCCCGCCTCGGTCAGCATCCTGTGAAGGAACGCCGCGGCGAAATGGCTGCTGCTGAGCGCGGTGGCGAGTTTGAGGTCGATGACCGGGTCGACCCAGTCGGGGCGGAGCGCCAGATAGCCGCAGCGCAAAGCGGCGGAGACCGTCTTCGAATAGCTGCCGACCTGGATCACGCGCTCGAGGCCGTCGAACGCCGCCAGCCGCGTTCCTGGCGGCCCCGGCTCGAAATCGGCGAAGATCTCGTCCTCGACGACCACGACCTGGTGCCGCTCGACGAGCTTGAGGATGCGATGGGCGACGGCCGGCGACAGAGTCAGGCCGGTCGGGTTGTGGAACGCCGCGGCCGTGAGATAGAGCCGCGGCGAATGCGCCGCGAACAGCACGCCGAGCGCTTCGACGTCAGGCCCCTCCGGCGTCAGCGGCGCGGCGACGACTTCCACCCGGTGCGCCTTGAGCAACGGCAACAGACGAAAATAGCTGGGATCGTCCACCGCCACCACGTCGCCCGGCTGGACCAGGAAGCGCATCGCCAGGTCGATCGCCTGAGTGGTCGAATCGGTGAGCACGATCTGCTCGGGAGACGCGACCACGCCGCGTTCGCCGAGCCGCACCGCGAGTTGGCGGCGCAGAGGCTCGTATCCGGCGGCGGAATCGTAGTGCGTTTTGCGGAAAGCGCGGTCGCGCGCGAGGTCGCGCAGCGCGCGCTGAATGCCGGCTTCCGGCATCCACGATTCCGGCAGCCAACCGGAGCCCGGCTGGACGAAATCCGGGTCGGCGGCGAGCGCGGCGCGATGCGTGCGCAGCCAGTCGGCGACCGGCTCGCGCGGCTCGCACGTCTGCGCCAGCATCAGCGGCCGGGTCGGCCCGGCGACGAAGAAGCCGGCGCCGCGCCGCGCCGTCACTTCGCCTTCGGCGACGAGGCGCTCGTAGGCTTCGACGATCGTCGATTTCGACACGGCGAGCGAGGCGGCGAGCGCCCTTACGGACGGAAGGCGCGCGCCCGGCGCCAAAGCGCGGTTTTCGATTCGCGCCTTGAGCGTCGCCATCACCGAGGCGACGCGCGTCGGCGCCCGCTCCTTGGGTGAACGTTCGAGCATCTGTATCACAAGTTGATCGGTACAGTTCAGCCAAACTGTACACAATTGTCTCTGGCCGCGCCAGCCGGATTCCGCGACCACAGCGGCGAAAGGAGACATTCCCCCATGCGCCTCCCGCCCCGTCTGATCGCCGCCCTCGCCTTCCTCGCTTTGTGGCCGTTCCGCGTCGCCGAGGCGCGCGCGACGCTACGGCGGCTCGCCGCGCTCGACGCGCGCGCACTCGCCGACATCGGCCTCACCCCCGCCGACCTCAACGACGCGACCGCGTTGCCGCTCACCGCCGATCCGGGCCTCTTTCTCGCCGCCCGCGTCGACGGCAGGCGCGCCGCCCGCCCCTGGCTTGGCGGCCGGCCGAGCCGCGTCCGGCGCCGGACGCGACTGGCGAAGACGGGCTCATGAGCCGCCCGGCGACGGACGAGACCCTCGGCATGGGGCTCGGCCTCGTCGCCGTCGCGGTGTTCGCCGGCTCACTGCCCGCGACTCGGCTGGCGGTGGCGAGCCTCGACGCGAATTTCGTCACCGCGGCGCGTGCGGCAATCGCCGGGATCATCGCCCTGCCTGTCCTGGTCGCCGCTCGCCGCCCGCCGCCGTGGCGCGACCTGCCGAAGCTCGGCCTCTGCGCGCTTTGCCTGGTCGCCGGTTTCCCTGCGTTCACCGCGCTCGCCCTGCGCTCGCTGCCGGCGGCGCACGGCGGCGTGGCGCTCGGCGCGATGCCGATCGCCACAGCTTTCGTTGCGGCGCTGGTCGATCGCGACCGCCCCTCGCCGACGTTTTGGCTCTGCTCCGGCCTCGGCGCCGCGCTGGTCGTCGGCTTCACGCTGAACCGCGGCGGCGGCGTCTTGCGCGCGGCCGACGCGCTGCTGCTGGGCGCCGTGGGCTGCGCGGCGGTCGGCTACACGCTGTCGGCGCAAGTGTCGCGCCGCCTGTCGGCGCGCGAAGTGATCTCGTGGATCGTCGTCCTGGCGCTGCCGATTTCCCTGCCGCTCAGCTTCGCCTGGCGGCCGGCCGATCCCGGCGCCGTCGCGCCGCTCGCCTGGATGAGTCTCGTCTATCTCGGGGCGATGAGCATGTATCTTGGCTATTTCGCCTGGAACGCCGGGCTGGCGCTCGGCGGCGTGGCGCGGGTCGGCCAGGTCCAGCTCGTCCAGCCGTTCCTCACCTTCGCGATCGCCGCGGCGCTGCTGGGAGAGCGAATCGACGCCGAGACGGCGAACGCGGCGGTCCTCGTCGTCGCGCTCGTCTTCGCCAGCCGGCGGACGCGCGTCGACGCTCCGCGAACGGCCGCGGCGCAGGCCTGAAGGTCCTGAAAGAATAAGGGCCGCCTCGAAGGGCGGCCCGAGTCAGGGAGAACGTCCAAAAGGACATTGCGACGACCGTCGCGCTTTTCCCCTACGCCAGACCTTGCCCCGCCGTTTTGATGCGCGTCAATCCTGGCCAAGACGTCGCGGCGCTTGACCGGGCGGCCCGCAGCCGCATAGTGGCGCGTGTCAGCCGGCCGGACGGCCGTCGCCTTCGGGCGGAGGAAAGTCCGGGCTCCATGCGGACACGGCGCCGGATAACGTCCGGCGAGAGCGATCTCAGGGACAGCGCCACAGAAAGCAAACCGCCG
>Ga0181516_10003057_pt1 | contig 11448 bp, 7 predicted proteins | sample PEATcosm2014_Bin_25_FD_121104 | JGI IMG/M metagenome (GOLD analysis project Ga0181516, IMG submission 121104) | Peatland microbial communities from MTU Mesocosm Facility, Houghton, MI, USA - PEATcosm2014_Bin01_10_metaG | ecosystem: Environmental > Terrestrial > Soil > Wetlands > Peat | place...
GTGGAGGCCATCGACCTGCTGCGCCGCGCCGCCGACGTGGCCTATAGCGCCGCCAACCGGGGTTGTCTGAGGATCGTCGCGCGATTGAGAAAGAGCAAACGCAGATTCTTCGTTCACCACCCCCGAACTGAAAAGCGTTCGGGGGCCTGTTCACTCAGAATGACAGCGGGGGGAGGAATGGAAAGGGCAGGTGGTCCGGTCAGAACTTGGCATCCGTTGCATCTGGCGCGATGAGGCTGTGCCCCGTTCATCGCGCATTTGCGATGAGCGGGGGTGATGGCTTGGCGGAGGCCTCATTCGGTTTTTTCCCGATATCGCAGATGCTCCGGCAACCGGTTGCCGCGCCGGCATGCCGTCCACTGCGATTCAATCTCGACTGGGCCTTTTGCGCCGGTGGCATCGTGCCGGAAGCTGGACCGCGGCCAGTCCTCGGGCTTGGCGACCAAGCCGCGCAGCACAGGATTGCGATGTATGTAGCGGATCACTTCCGAGCGAGCCGCCTCCCCGTGGACGTTGCTGTCGTAGTAGCGTCCCTGCCAGAACTTCTCGCGCGCTCCTCTCAGCTTGCGCGAAGTCACCTGCTTCACGACTTTGAGGAACTGCGCCAGCAGGATCTGCGGCGGCTCGTCGATCAACAGGTGAATATGCTCGGGCATCCATACGTAGGCGTAAACACGCGCTTGGTGGCGCGCACGCGTCTGCTGCAGCACAGCGTCGACCGCCTGTTTGGCGCGCGGCTCGTCAAGCAAAGGCAACCAATGAAAACAACTGAAGGTGATGAAATGCAGAGACTCCGCGTTTTGAAACCGCTTCAGGCCGCTCGGCATCGATCGATCCCCGTTTGCACACGATCTTACCGCATCCCCCGTTCGTCGTACATGTCGCGATGAATGTGGCACTGAGGGGGGTGAAAATCGCGGGGCGGGGTTCGTGGTCTCCCACTCATCCACGATAAAACTGTGGATGAATGGGGCACGGCGGATTCTCGGTGACTTCATGAGCGGGCCACCTGCCCATTACAGCGGGGGGGTGGAATGGAACGGCAGGTCCAAGCGATCTTTATGAGTTCTTTAGAAAACCTTTTGACCACTCGAATGGTGCGGCACACAGAATCAGTTCAGTGAAGTTCACCTCTCGGGAGCACAGGAGCGTCCATGCTCTCCCAAGATGGTGACAAACGGGCTGCGTAGTGCGGCCAAGATTGCGAGAACCGCGATGCAAGATGCAACGATGCTGCTGTTCACGATTATTTTCTTTGCCGTGGCGTTTCTGTACGTCAAGGCCTGCCAGAAGCTGAGGTAGCCCGATGGACCTGTTTACGACGATCGCCCTGATCCTTTCCGTACTGCTGCTGGCCTACCTGGTCGGCACGATGCTGTTCCCGGAGAAATTCTGAAATGACTGCCAATGGCTGGCTGCAATTTGCCGTCTACTGCCTCGTCCTGCTGGCAACGGTTCGTCCGGTGGGGATCTACCTGGCGCGCGTGCTGGAGCGGGAACGGACCTGGCTTGACCCGGTGCTGCGCCCCTTCGAGCGGCTGATCTACAAGCTCTCGGGCGTGAATGACACCAAGGAGATGAACTGGCGCGAGTACGCGTTTGCGATGCTAGGCTTCTCTGTGGTGACGATGCTGGTGACCTACGGGATTGAGCGGCTGCAGGCGTTTTTGCCGTGGAATCCGCAGGGGCTCGCGGGTGTGCGGCCCGACCTGGCCTGGAACACGGCGGCCAGTTTTACGACGAATACCAACTGGCAGTCGTATACGCCGGAAACGACGATGAGCTACCTGACCGAGATGGCGGGGTTGGCGACGCACAACTTCTTCTCGGCGGCTGTAGGCATCGTGGTGGCGGTGGCGCTGATTCGCGGCATCAAGCGTACGGTGTCGGGCACGATCGGCAACTTCTGGGTGGATATGACCCGGACGATGCTGTATATCCTGCTGCCGGGGTCGCTGATCTATGCGCTGCTGCTGGTGGCGCAAGGCGTGCCGCAGAATCTGAAGGCCTACACCACGGCGCATCCGCTGGAGCAGCCGTCGCAGGTGCAGACGATCGGGCAGGGGCCGGTAGCTTCGCAGGAAGCGATCAAGATGCTGGGCACGAATGGCGGCGGATTTTATAACGCCAACAGCGCGCACCCTTTTGAGAATCCGACGCCGTTTTCGAATTTCCTGCAGATCCTGTCCATCTTCATTATTCCGGCGGGGCTGACGTATACGCTGGGGCGGATGACCGGGTCGCCGGGCCACGGATGGGCGGTGTTTGCGGCGATGTTTGTGCTGTTCGCGGCTGGATTTACGACGGTTTACTGGGCCGAGTCGCAAGCGCATCCGCTGATCCATGGCGCGGCGCAGAGTCACACGCTGACCGCACCGGGCGGGAACATGGAAGGCAAGGAGGTGCGCAACGGCATAGCCGAGAGCGCGCTGTTTGCCACGATCACGACCGATGCGAGCTGCGGCGCGGTGAACGGGATGCACGACAGCTTTACGCCGCTGGGCGGCCTGGTGGTGCTGACCAACATCATGCTGGGCGAGGTGATTTTTGGCGGCGTGGGCAGCGGCCTTTACGGCATGTTGATCTTTGTGGTGCTGGCGGTGTTTATCGCCGGCCTGATGGTGGGCCGCACGCCGGAGTACCTGGGCAAAAAGATCGAGTCCTACGACGTGAAGATGGCGATGCTGTATGCGCTCATCTTCCCGCTGATCATTTTGTCGCTGACGGCATTCTTTGTGCTGTCGCCGAATGTAGGCCTGTCAAGTTTGAACAACCATGGACCACACGGGCTGACGGAGATCCTGTATGCCTATACTTCGGGCGCGGGCAACAACGGGTCGGCGTTTGCGGGCCTGAATGCGAACACGTGGTGGTACAACGTGGCGCTTGGCTGGGATATGCTCGCCGGGCGCCTGCTGATGATGATTCCAGTGCTGGCGCTGGCTGGAAACCTGGCGCAAAAGAAGAGCGTGCCGCCGTCGCCGGGGACGTTCCCGGTGAACTCCGCGCTGTTCAGCACGCTGCTGGTGGGCGTTGTGATCATCCTCGGCGCGCTGACATTCTTCCCTGCCCTGAGCCTGGGACCGATTCTGGAACACCTGGTGCTAAAGGCCGGACAGCTTTTCTAGCCCTGCAGGGTTGCGCTTTCCCAGGTCCCGGAATCGGGACCTGGGACACCCGGCGGGATAGGTTTTCAAAAGCAGCAGCGCCAACAGAGAGATAAGGAACAGACTGACATGCTGGAGAAAAAGAGTCTTTGGAATCCGCAGATCGTGCGCCAGGCGTCGATCGACGCATTGCGCAAGCTTGATCCGCGCTGGTTGATCAAGAACCCGGTGATGTTCGTGGTGGAGATGGGCAGCGTGTTGACGTCCGCACTGCTGATCGACAACGTTGTGCACCATCGGGCGGGTTTCTCGTTCAACCTGCAAATCTGTCTTTGGTTGTGGTTCACGGTTCTGTTTGCGAACTTTGCCGAAGCGATTGCCGAGGGACGCGGCAAGGCGCAGGCCGATACGCTGCGCAAGGCGAAGGGCGAGACGATTGCCCAGCGCTATTTGCCGAACGGTGAACTGGAAGATGTGGCCAGCGGCCTGCTGCGCGCCGGAGACATTATCTATGTGCTGGCCAACCACTTTATCGCGGGCGACGGCGAAGTGATTGAGGGCGTGGCGTCGGTGGACGAGTCGGCGATTACCGGCGAGTCCGCGCCGGTGATTCGCGAAGCGGGCGGAGATCGCTCGGCGGTGACGGGCGGAACGAAGGTGCTGTCGGACTGGATCAGAGTCCGCATCACATCGAACCCTGGAGAGACATTTCTCGATCGCATGATTGCGCTGGTCGAAGGTGCGACGCGGCAGAAGACACCGAACGAAATTGCACTGAGCATTCTGCTTTCGGGATTGACGATTATCTTTCTGCTGGCGGTGGTCACGCTGCAGCCGTTCGCAATTTACTCCAAGGCGCCGCAAACGGTGTTTGTGCTGGTGTCGCTGCTGGTGTGCCTGATTCCGACGACGATCGGCGGGCTGCTTTCGGCCATCGGCATTGCCGGAATGGACCGGCTGGTGCAGTACAACGTGCTGGCGATGAGCGGACGCGCGGTGGAAGCGGCGGGCGACGTGAATACGCTGCTGCTGGACAAAACCGGAACGATCACGATGGGCAACCGTCAGGCGGTGGAGTTCTTTACAGCGCCGGATGTGACGCCGGAGCGGCTGGCGGATGCGGCGCAACTGGCGTCGTTGTCGGATGAGACACCGGAAGGGCGCTCCATTGTGGTACTGGCGAAGGAGAAGTACAACCTGCGCGGGCGGGATCTTGGCGGCATCCACGCCGAGTTTGTTCCTTTCACCGCGCAGACGCGGATGAGCGGCGTGAATATGCCTGGCGTGCGCATCCGCAAGGGCTCGGTCGACGCGATTGCGCGCTTCCTTGAAGAGCAGGGATCGTCGCTGCCGAAGAAGGTCCGCGATCATGTGGAAGAGATTGCGCGGGCGGGCGGCACGCCGCTGGTGGTGGCGGAGAACTCAACGGCGCTCGGCGTTGTTTATCTCAAAGACATTGTGAAGGGCGGCCTGAAGGAGCGGTTGGCGCGGCTGCGCGCCATGGGCATCCGCACCATCATGATCACGGGCGACAACCCGTTGACCGCGGCGGTGATTGCGCGGGAAGCGGGCGTGGACGACTTTCTGGCCGAGGCCAAGCCCAAAGACAAGATGGACCTGATCAAGCGCGAGCAGGGCAAGGGCAAGCTGGTGGCGATGACGGGCGACGGCACCAACGACGCGCCGGCGTTGGCGCAGGCCGACGTGGGCGTAGCCATGAACTCGGGAACGCAGGCGGCCAAGGAAGCCGGCAACATGGTTGACCTGGATTCGAACCCGACCAAGCTGATCGAAATTGTGGAGATCGGCAAGCAACTGCTGATGACGCGCGGCGCATTGACAACATTCTCGATTGCCAACGATGTGGCAAAGTACTTCGCCATCATCCCGGCGATGTTTGCGGGCGCATTTCCGGTGTTGAACGCGCTCAACATCATGCACCTTGCAAATGCGCATTCTGCGATTCTGTCGGCTGTCATCTTTAACGCGATCGTGATTATCGCGCTGGTCCCGCTGGCATTGAAGGGCGTGAAATACGAACCGAAGTCGGCTGATATCCTGCTGCGGAACAACCTGCTGATCTATGGCGTGGGCGGCGTGATTGTGCCCTTCATCGGCATCAAGGCCATCGACCTGTTCCTGGTCGCACTGCACCTGGCGTAAACGAGGAGAGACCAAGTGAATACCGTAATCAACGCATCACCATCTGCCGCAGTGGCACAGGCCGTTACTACCCGGCATTCCGTTTTGAAGACCTCGATCCTGTTTACGATTGTCATGACGATCGTCTTCGGTTTGGGGTACCCGTTGCTGGTGACAGGCATCGCCGGCGCCATGTTCCCGCACAAGGCGGGCGGCAGCTTGATCCAATTGAAGGACGGGACCGTGATTGGATCGGAGTTGCTTGCGCAGAGCTTTACTTCCGATCGCTACTTCCACCCGCGGCCCTCCGCCGCCGGCAACGGCTATGACGCCACAAATTCAGGGGGGGCGAACCTGGCGCAGTCGAGCAAGGCGTTGGTGGATCGCCTGCAAGGCTCGATTGACAAGCTCTCCGCCGAGAACCCGGGCAAGCCGGTGCCAATCGACCTGGTGACCACCTCCGGTTCCGGGCTTGATCCGGACATCACCCCGGATGCGGCTTACTTCCAGGCTCCGCGCGTGGCCAAGGCCCGCAATCTCAGCGAAGAACAGGTGCGGCAACTGATCGATGCGCACGTTGTGGGGCGGACGCTGGGGCTTCTTGGAGAACCGAGGGTAAATGTTCTGACGCTGAACCTGGACCTGGACAAGTTAGCGAAGTAATTCGAGCGTAGATGCGGCTCCCCAACAAGCAGCGGGGGAAGGCACTGGCCTTCCCCCGCTGCTTTTTGCGTTGTGTGCGTTGGCGATTAGTTGGTTTTGAAGCTGAGGATCGCTCCGGTGGAAATGCCACCGGATGTGCTGACCTGAACGCGGTAGTAGTAAGTGGTTTTGGTGGTAAGGCCGGTGACTGGAAGAGCGACGCTCACAGCCGAGGTGGAAGCGGCGAGAGTCCTAGCTGTTGTGGTCCTGGTCAGGGCAGTGGCAGAGGTTCCGTACTGGACGGTGCAGGGACCGGACATTCCGAAGGTGTTGACGATGGCATTGACGGTGGCGCCTGCCGTGGTGATGGAGGTGGCCGGCGCGTCGAGCACCGATGCGGAGCCGGCAACCACGTAAGTGGCAGAGGCGACGGCGCTATTGCTATAGCTCTTGCTCGCCGGTATTGCGATTGCGTTGATGGTGACGGTGCCGGACACCGCAATGGGCGTGGAATAGACAGGAGAAGTTGCCGTAGGAGCGGCGCTGCCCAGGGTGTAATGGATGACGGCTCCGGTGGTCGTGTCCGCGAGGGCGACCAGTTGGACCGCGCCATACGTGCCGGCGGCAACCGAGAAGGTGGGCTTGGCGGCGGGGGTAGCGATGACATAGGCTGCCGATGCAACGGCGCTGGTGGTGTAACCGCTGGCGATCGCGATGGCCTTGATGGTCTCTGAAGCGCTGACCGTGATGGCTTTGGAGTACAGTGTGGACGAACTGGTGGGCGTGGCTGGCGCGGCGCCGGCAGTGTAGTAGATCTTGGCGGCGCCGGTGGTGTCGTAGATAGCGACGGTTTGTGTGGAACCGTATGTGCCGGCAGCAACGCCGAACGTGGGGGTGGCGGCAATCTTCGGCGCGCTGACCAAGGCCCAGCCATTGACAACGTTGTTGACGTTCAAGGAGCCCAGGCCGGTGGCAAGGTCGTAGCCGCTGGTTGCGCTGTAGCCGGTGAGGAGCCCGACCTGTTCGCCACTTTCGCCATCCCCGGCGCAATTGGGGGAGCCATCTGAATAATCGCAGGGCATGGCGTTGGTTCCCGAGTCGACGTCGTTGAAGTAGCATGCGGTGGACGAAGCGCTGACGCTCTCCGATTTGCAGCTTGAGTAAGTCTGCTTGGCCGCGAGCAGGTAGAGGCTCGAATTTGGATTGCCCTGGGCCGATCCTGCCTTCTGATTAATCAAGGCCATGACGCCGGCCATGGCAGGTGAAGCCACCGAGGTACCGCCCACTTCTTCCCCGCCGGGTTCCGACGACGCGGAATAACTGCATGTGCCGGCGTCGGAGACACAGATGAGATAGGCGCTGCCATTGAATCCGGAAGAGGCGAAGAAGGAAACATCGGGAATGTCGCGCACGCCGTCTGCAGGGATGCCGGCAACGCCTTTTTGCCACGCTGGTTTGACGTAACCGTCCTTATAGAGGGTGACGCCGGAGTTCGAGGTCCCGGTGCAGCTTGCCACGGTGCTGCCGTCGCTTACGACGCAGCCGCTTTTGCCGCCGCCGCCGCCGATGGTGTCGACGAGCGGATACAGCGCCGAGAGGTCGGATGGTTCGTAAATCTCTCCTTGGTCAATGTAGTCGCAAATCTCCGTGGCCGAATAGGATTTGCCGAGCTGGCTGTTGAAGTTTGCCACAAGTAACGGATTGCTACATGTCGAGTTCCAGGGCGTCTCGGGGATATAGCCGAGCGCGCTGGCTTTTGTGGTGGCGTTGTTGCTTGTGCTCCAGTTTGCCGTTGTCGAGTTGAAATCGGTTCCGCCGACGGCTGTGTTGTAGGGAGTGGTGGCTAACCCACTGACGGCGAGGCCGTACTCGGCAGCATAGGGTGTTCCACTTGAATCGCCGCCTTGATCGCATGCGGGCGAACCGGAGTCGCCGGTGGCGACAAAGACAGCGATGCCTTGCGCTGCAGCAGTCTGCCAGTGGGCATAGTAGGCTGCGTTCCCGGCGCTCCCCATGCCCATTTCGCATTCACCGTAACTTACGTTCATCACCGGGGCGGTATTGTGGTTGATAACGTAGTCGGCGGAGTCCCAGAGTTGATCGTCGGATGCGGACTTATAGCCCGAGGTGACGAGGACGATCTTGGCGGCCTTGGCGACCGCGCCGGACCACTCGACATCGAGTGCATTCTCAATCTGATCGTCGAGGGTGCAAGGGTCCGCCGAACCGGTACAGGGGCCGGGGTCGGTGCCGTGGGCGACGATGACCTGCGGTACATTCGCAGGCAGGCCGAAGGCGCTGCGGAAGGTGGCTACGTCGGTGAGCCGGATGTTGCTTCTGCCAACGATCGCCACGGTTTGGCCGGTGCCGTCGATCTTGGCGTTCCATGCGGGAAGAACGTTGTAGATAGTCGCGAAGTCGTAGGGCGCGATGTCCTCGATCTGGTTGTTATTGCCGTCGACAGTTCCGAACTGCGGCTTGATTTTGACAGCTTTGCCGGTGGCCGAAGTCTTGGGCAGCTTCGTCGTCTGCGCCGCCACTGCAGACGGTAGACGATCCCACTTGCCGGTTGAGCTGTTGAAGATGACCCTGTTGCCGAGGCGGTGGAGGGGATGCGGGAAGAAGTTGTGCAGAGACTTGACGCCGATCACGACCGGCGCCAGCGCGCCAGGGATTTGCGGATCGGACATGTTGGCGATGTGCTTTTCGCCCTTCACCAGCAGGTTGTGCATCTCGGTGTGAAATGCGCTTTGCACCTGTGCGGCGTTGCCGCTGAAGCGAATAAAGAGGCGGTTCCTGGAGATGTCGTCGACCGTAAAGCCGTGGCCGCGCAACCATGCCGAAACGGCATCGAGGTCAGCCTGCGCAGGGCCGAATTTTTCGCCCACCTGTTCCGGTTCGAGCCATTGATGGAAGTTAGGGGATGCCGGGTCATACTGGCTTGTCACGAACTGGTCAAACGCTGCCTGCTGCGCAGCGCTGCGGCTCAGTACGAGAATCAGGTCGCTCATGCGAAGGTCTGCGCTGACTTTGCCGCGGTCGAACTCGGGGCGCGCCAAGGGATGCGTGTTGCCCTTCAGGACGACGAGTTGAGAGTCATTGATTCGATCGACGACTCGAGCCGCGGGTGCAGATTCCTGGGAGAATAAAGGTGAAACAGTGAGGAAACCAAGAACCGCAAGAAGGAGGGAAAGTGAGCGCCGGCGTGCCATGGATAATCCCGTACCCTTTCATCGGAGTGTGTCTCCGAATTGATGAAGGCCTCCGTCCCGCGTCGTGGGATGGCAAGCAGAAAGCTTATATGGGAATACTTTGAGAATTATAATCTGCGGCCAGGTTTGTCATCGTGAAGTGTTGGTCCCCATGAGTTACCCCAGAAGAACGCCTCTGGCCGCGATTACCCTTCCCGCGAACTCCGCAGCTTCCCTGCCGCAGTTTTCCCGGGGCAGGAGACGAGAGAATCATCGTCACAATTTGCTTAGCGCTTCAACGATTGCCAAAACCAAAGTTTGGCCTGTTTTGAGGGTGGGGGCCGAGATGGGCTTGACGCACCTGAATGTTGCAATAGACAACTGGTATCTCTATCGAATAGCATTCCTTCTTTAACGTTCTCAGATCGCGGTTGGTGTGTTCATGCGCGCATCCCTGTTTATCACCTGCTACAACGACACGCTCTATCCCGAGACGGGCAGGGCCGTGGTCCGTCTGCTGGAGCGGCTCGGGGTGAAACTCGACTTCCATCCCAAGCAAACCTGTTGCGGCCAAATGCATGCAAATACAGGGTTTCGCGGGGAGGCTTTCTCCCAGGCCAAGCGTTTTATACGGCTCTACCGCGACACCGAATGCGTGGTGATTCCGTCCTCGTCGTGCGTGGCGATGATCCGCGATCAATATCCGGGGCTGATTGCCGAACTGGGCAACACGGAACTGCAGCGGGAGTTCGACGCCCTGCTGCCCCGGGTGCATGAGCTGAGCGAATTCCTGATCGATCGGCTCGGGGTGGAGGACGTAGGTGCCTACTTTCCGCATCGCGTGACCTACCATGCCAGTTGCCACGGGTTGCGCGGACTGGTGCTGGGCGACCGGCCGTTCCGGCTGCTGGACAAGGTACGCGGGCTGCGGCAGATTCCGCTGCCCAACCTGGACCGCTGCTGCGGCTTCGGCGGCACCTTTTCTGTAAAGAACGCCGAAGTCTCTTCTGCCATGCTGGCGGTCAAGCTGCAGGACGTGGTGGGCACCGGGGCGGAATATTGCACGGCTCTGGACAACAGTTGCCTGATGCACCTGGGCGGGGCGATGCACCGCCAATATGCAGGGATGAAGACGATTCACCTGGCGCAGATTCTGGCCAGCACGGAGAGTTCGCCCGCGGAGGTCACGGCATGAGTCAGGCGCCGCCTTATCATCCTGTTCTCGATCCCAAGCGGGCAGAGGCCTTTCCGCAGGCGGTGCTGCCGGTGCTGCGGAATCCGCAACTGCGCAAGAACGTGGCGCACGCGATTGACGTGATCCAGGCAAAGCGCGGTCGGCTGGTGGCGGAGAAGAGCGACTGGCAACAGCTACGGGCAGCCGCCTCGGCCATCCGCATGAACGCGCTGGAGAACCTGGGAACTTACCTGGAGCAGTTCGAGGAGCGGTGCACGGCGGCCGGCGGACAGGTTCACTGGGCCGCGGACGCCGCGCAGGCACGCGAGATCGTGCGGGATCTGCTGCGCGAGGAGAACGCCACCGAGGTGGTGAAGATCAAAACGATGACCTCGGCGGAGATCCAGCTCAACCCCTACCTCGAGGCTGCCGGGGTCAACGTGTATGAGACCGACCTGGCAGAGATCATTCTGCAGTTGGGGGGCGAAGAACCTTCGCATATCGTGGTGCCCGCTCTGCACGTCAATCGCAGCCAGGTGCGGGAGATTTTTGCGCGGCGCATGGGACTGAAGGACCTTTCCGACGACCCGAAGGAGCTGACCAACGCCGCGCGCACCTACCTGCGGCAGAAGTTTCTCACGGTTCCGACGGCGATCAGCGGGGCGAATTTCCTGATTGCCGAAACCGGCGGCGTGGCGGTGGTGGAGTCGGAAGGCAACGGCCGCATGTGCCTGACCCTGCCGAGGACGATGATTACGCTGGCCGGGATTGAAAAGGTGCTGCCGCGTTTCAGCGACCTTGAAGTGATGCTGCAACTGCTGGCGCGATCGGCGACCGGGGAACGGATGAATCCGTATACCTCGCAGTGGACCGGCGTCACTCCCGGGGACGGGCCGCAGCGCTTCCATGTGGTTCTGCTCGATAACGGACGCTCGTCGATCCTGGCCCGGCCCAAGCATCGGCAAACTCTGAAGTGCATCCGCTGCGCAGCTTGCATGAATACGTGCCCGGTGTACCGGCAGACGGGCGGACATGCGTATGGGTCGGTTTATCCGGGACCCATCGGCGCCATCCTGACGCCGCAGTTGATGCAGATGAAGCACGCGCAATCGCTGCCGTATGCTTCTTCGCTGTGCGGCGCCTGTTACGAGGTTTGCCCGGTCAAGATCAACATTCCCGAAGTGCTGCTGGA
>Ga0181516_10003059_pt1 | contig 11441 bp, 12 predicted proteins | sample PEATcosm2014_Bin_25_FD_121104 | JGI IMG/M metagenome (GOLD analysis project Ga0181516, IMG submission 121104) | Peatland microbial communities from MTU Mesocosm Facility, Houghton, MI, USA - PEATcosm2014_Bin01_10_metaG | ecosystem: Environmental > Terrestrial > Soil > Wetlands > Peat | place...
ACCAGCGGCGTTCCATTTCCGGTGGTGATCGTTTCTCCTTGCGGATTCTGCGTAATGGATATGCCGGTAAGCGTCGAAAGCTGCTGGACCAATTCGTCGCGCTGGTCTTCGACGGGACCTCCGTCCTGGCCTTCCTGAGTCAGTTGGGTCACTTGCCCATTCAATTGCGCGATCTGCGAGGTGAGGGAATTGATCTGGGCAACTGTCTCAGTCACTTGTCCGTCGGCGTCGGATTGCGCGCTGGTGAGACCGCTTGCGGTCGTGTTGAATGCGTTGGCAAGATCCTGGCCGCTGGAGATTACGCTCTGTTCCGCGGATGTGCTTGAAGGAGTGTCAGACAACTGCGCCAGGCTTGACGAGAACGCCCCCAGCTCGGTGGAAATATCGTTGCCCGAGGAACTGGAGAAGTAGCTTTGAATCTGCTGCAGACTGGCCAACGCCGTGTTCGTGCTGCTCTGCGCTGAGGTCTGCTGTTGGATCTGCATGTTCAGCAACTCGTCGCGAACACTTTGCAAGCCGGTGAGAGATACTCCTCCCCCCTCAACCTTTCCTCCGACTAGAGTCTCAGGCTCCTCGCTGAATTCCGAGATCTCGCGGGTATATCCGGGAGTATTCGCATTTGAGATGTTGTTGCTCGTCGCGTTGAGCGCACCTTGCGAAGCCTCAAGGCCCTGCAACCCGATCGAAAGCGAATGACTCAACCCACCCATACTGTCTACATCTGGCAGGACCAGGTCTGATGTTTCAACCTGGCGCCAGAAGCCTCCGGAAAACTTCCTTTGAATGAGCTGAAGAGCGAAACCATCAGCGCAACCGAGCGAGATGAATGCTGGAGCAGGGCAGCGTAACGCTTATTCAGCTTCTGAAGCGTCTCGGATGCATTCGCAATTTGGCGGGCCTGATCGGCATCCAGAAGTCTGCTGGAAACCGATTGTCCGGGTTCGAGGTGAACGCAAAGCTCATCGGCCAGCACTTTCAGGCGGCCGCTCAGCATCTGCTGGTTCAAGACGCTCTCTTCAAATTCTGTCAGACGGTTCTTTACGATGGCCTGCATGGCCTTTTCCAACTCCGACGAAAGCGAGCAGAGCAGGTGGAAATATTCCACAGCTCTTTCATTCCGCTCCTCAACGCCGGCAGTATTCATTCCTGGCACTCCCTGAAGCCGCACGTGACCTGCGCCAAACAGGGCGCTACTTGGCTCATGCGTGTTCGTCAATCATTGAAGCGGCGATGGCCTGTGGATCAAGCTCATATTGCCCGCTGTTGATCGCCTGGCTCAGGCTCGCGACCTTCTCCTGCCGGATCTCCGGCGATTGAAGAACCTGGCTTACAAGCGAGTCGATGGAGTTTGAGGTCGACGTGAGGGTCGTAGTGTCTTCGCTTGGTGCGGAGGCTCCCTGAGACGCCTTCTGTGTGGCAACCTGCGCCGACTTCAGTTCGCTGGCAAGCTCCGCGGCCGATGAATTGAACAGATCAACTCTCATCTCTTCTCCTTATTGCAGACATCCCAAGTATCGGCACTTTCCCCCCCGATTTCTAGCGCAGAAACGCGCTTTTTTCATGAGTTACCGTTGTGCTAACCGGCTCAGCCGGGCTGGCAGCCTGCCCGTTTGACCCCTCTGACTGAGCCTTGAGGGCCTTAGCCACCATCTTTCCAATCCCAATGCCCCCGGAGGCGGCCAGAGACGAGGCTACGGCCTCCACGCCGAAGCTCATCACCTGGTCCCGCTGCCCAGAATCCTCATCGTCGTCAGCGCCGGGAACCGAGGCAAATGAATGTTCGGCTTGTTGCAGCCAATTGCCAACCAGGATCGCCTCAAACTCAGTGGAGCTCTTCTTGATCTTTGCGTCATCGCTTGATGCGGACGAGCTCTTCAAGGCCTGCATCATTCCCGCCTCGCGTGACTGCATGAGGCTTCCCTGCGTGTTGAGCGACCCAAAACCGGTTGCCGTGGCCATTACTGTACCTCCAGGTCGGCCTGCATGCCGCCTTCCGCTTTAATCGCCTGCAGGATCGCAACCACATCGCGGGCCGTGGTCCCGATGGCATGAAGCCCGCTCACCAGCTCTTCCACGTTTGCGCCCTCATCCAACCGCATCGATTGTGCCGGAGCGTCAGTCACTTCCACATTTGTTTCCGGCACCACCACGGTCTGTCCTCCTGCGCCGCCACCCGCCCCAGCTCCTCTTGAGCCGGCTTCTCTTGTCCCACCTTCATTTGAACGCGAGCCAATCGATGGAGCCAGCGGCTGGGAAACGTCATAGCGCGTCGTAACCTGGATCGACAGGCTGCCGTGGATCACGGATACGGGCGAAAGCGTTACATCGCCGCCCAGCACAATGGTTCCGGTGCGTTCGTTGACAATGATCTTTGCCGGCGTTGAAACCTTCACCTTCAGGTTCTGGATCCTGGCAATGAGAAGCGGAACTGACTTTGCCGAAGCATCGGCGACGTTTACATCCACTCGGCTGCTGTCGAGAGCTGAGGCGATGGGCCTTCCAAACTCTATGTTGACTGCGCTGGCAATGTCTGTGGCCGTGGTGAAGTCGGGATTCCGCAACAAGAGTGACACTACCTTGAAACCGCTTATATCCACGGTGGTGTCGCGCTCCACGATGCCCCCATTCGGAATCACTCCGACCGTGGTGGCGTTCACCTGCTTGCCATTGGCGCCGTTGCCGGCGGAATATCCTCCCATGACCAGCGGCCCTTGTGCTTCGGCATAAACCTGGCCATCCGGTCCGTGCAGCGCGCTCATCAGCAACACGCCTCCTACCAGGCTCTTGGCATCGCCCACTGAAGAGACGGTGACATCCAGCTTTACGCCGGGGCGGGCAAAAGGTGGAAGCGTAGCAGTAATGAACACGGCTGCTACGTTCTTCACAACCGCGGAACCGGGAGTGATCAGGACGCCCATTTTCTGCATGGCATTCGCCAGCGTCTGTACGGTGAAAATGGTCTGCTGCGTGTCTCCGCTGTTTGTTAGCCCCACCACCAGTCCATATCCGACCAGCAGATTGTCTCTGACGCCCTGAACGGTGGTAATGTCGCGTACCATGACTTGACGCTTGGTCTCCACAGCCGCGGCGGGCTCGGGAAGCAGGGAAATCGCGACCATCGTTGCCAACGTGAGAACGGCAACGGTCCGGATCGCGAATGTCGAGTTTGTCCGTATGTCTTTCATCTGCCTCAGAATCCGAATAACCAGAGAATTGCTTTTGTGATTGGGTTCAAAGGACGTGTGCTGTCGCTGATCACGCCTTTGCCCTTCATTTCAATTTCAAGATTGCTCATCGCTGCCGAGGAGATGGTGTTGTTTGACCCGATGTCGGCGGGGCGTACAACGCCGCGTATAAGTACGTCCTCGTGCTGATGGTTCATAAAGATCTTGCGCTGCGCCTCGACTACCATATTCCCGCTCGGCAGCACGGCGATTACTTGCCCGGTCAGGCTCGTTGTAAAAGTCGTATTTGAATCGGTAGCACCCTGTCCCTTCAGTGCGGTCGCGGAGTTGGCATTGAAAAGCGTGCTTACGCCCTTCGTGCTGAGATCGCCGGGCAGGCCGGTAATTCCGGAACTTGTCGAAAAGGTGCGTGCGTAGTTCGAATCCCCGCTCTGCGCAGCTGTCGTTTGCACCGCAACCAGAATCACAATCGTGTCATGCAGCCTTTGAGCCTTATAGTCGGTGGAGAGATCGCCCAGCGACCCGCCCTGCACCCAAAGGCTTCCGGTGGTTTTGCCTTCTGGCGCTCCTGACTCTTTTTCCTGAAGTTTGGCCAGGTACTGAGCTCTCAGCTTGGCTGAGTTCTTTTCAGGATTCTTGGCGCCAAGCGCGAAAGAGGTTGACGGCGCGGTTACAAAGAGCAAAGCTGCTGCACACAGGGTCAGGCAAAGCCGGCGGTTCGTTTTCATAATTGTCATAGGCCGCCTCTAAGTTGGGACTTATCCACGATCTGAGCGAGATAGATCATCTTATTGATCTTGTCCTCCACGCGGATCGTCTGGCCCACACTGCCGCTCTCCAGGCACACAACTCGCAGCTGAATATGCACCCTGCCTTGATTGATCAAGAGCGTCGCGGGAGAGCCGTTACGAACCACTACGGTGCTCGCAGTGCTAGTAGCTGCGGGCGATCGATTGAAGGCCGCCAGGGAGCGTGACGCGTCCTCGCCAACCCCTACTGCCACATAAAAAGGAAGGCACTCCTGCGGCGAAGCACAACTCATTCGAATTCGCAATTGACGATCGCCCCAACCCTGTACGGAATCCACCTTGAGAGACGGGGCGTTTGTGGTTGCCGTGACATTTGTCAGCAGGGTCACTTGATCGGCAGTCACAGGCGTGCCCGAATCGCTGATGGCAGCCGCCACCTGGGCTTGAGTGACGGAAGAGTGTCCCGCCTCGCCGCCCGCGCAAAATGACGCGGCGCCAACCATCACTATCGAAATGAGACCTGCTCTCAACATTGCGCCATCACCTTACTGAGCTAATTGATTCAAGCCCTGAAGCATCTCATCGGCGGCTTTAACCACGCGCGAGTTTGACTCGTAAGACCGCTGAGCCAGAATCATGTTCACGAACTCATCCACGATGTTGACATTGGCTTGCTCAAGCATCCCTTGCTGAATGGTCCCGAGCCCGTCGCTGCCTCCGGGCGCGCCCACAACCGGATCACCGGACGCGGTCGTGGCCAGATAGATGTTGTTGCCGATGCTGTTGAGGCCGCCCGGATTGGCGAAGCTTGCCAGTTGAATCACGCCAACCTGGGAGGATTGCGTTTGTCCCGGCAGCGTAACGCTTATCGTGCCGTCGCTGCCGATGCTGATGTTTGTGGCGTTCGAGGGAATCGTAATCGCTGGCTGCAGCGGATTGCCGTTCGCCGTAACAACATTTCCCTGGGCGTTGGTCTGGAACGATCCCGCGCGCGTGTAGCCGATCTCGTTGTTCGGCATAAGTATCTGAAAAAAGCCCGAGCCCTGGATGGCAAGATCGAGCGGGTTCCCGGTGCTGCTCAAGTCACCTTGAGTCTGGATAATCTCAGTATTTCCGGGACGCGTCCCCAGGCCAATCTGCAATCCCGAGGAGACGGTTGTCTGCTGCGTCGCGGCAGAGCCTGGCATGATCTGGCTCTGGTACAACAGATCGGAAAACTGAACCCGGCGGGCTTGAAATCCGGCGGTGCTGGAGTTAGCCAGGTTGTTCGCGATGTTATCCAGGTTCACTTGCTGAGCGGTCATCCCGCTGGCCGCTGTATAGAGAGCATGAAACATTGTCTAACTCCTTTAGCCGATCTTGGGCAATTCCTGGGTAGCAGTCTTGTCTATCTCAGAATTGAACATTGAAAGTGCGCGCTGCATCATCTCCGCGGAGCGCTGTGCGGTGATCAGTTCCACCATGCTCGATACAGGATTTACATTCGAGCTTTCCAGCACTCCCTGCTGAATGCTCGAATCGGTGTCTGCAATCTCGCTCTTCGCGGGCGCGGAATAGTAGGTATTGCCGGCGCTGGTCAGGTTTGTGCCGGCCGCGAACTTCACCAGCTTCAGCTTGCCGGCAACAGCTCCATTGGATGAGATCGTTCCATCCGGGCTGATGGATACCGGTCCGGGAAGCATGGGGATGACGCCTTTGTCGCCCATCACCGCATCGCCTGCCGAAGTGATCAACTGTCCCTTGGAAGAGACCATAAAGCTGCCGTTGCGCGTGTATTTTGGACCGTCCGCCGTTTGCACGACGAAGAAGCCGGATCCCTGGACTGCCAGATCGAGGGGGTTGCCCGTCTTTTGAAATGCCCCTTGAGCCAGATCCAGATTCGTTCCGCTCAGGATCCCGAAGTCGTTGATGGCTTTATTCAATGGAGTGAATGCGGAATTGCCTGCATCGGCGAGCACGGAACTGAACACGTTCTGCTCAGCGCGAAAGCCCACAGTGCTGGCATTGGCCAGGTTGTTGGCAATCGTATCCAACGCCTGGCTTCGAGCCACAAGTGCGGCAGTTGCGGCATAGTACCCGCTGTCCATAGACACCTCTCGGTAATGGACTATGCATGCCGAGTGCCAATGAGCTAGGCAAGATATACCCAATTTAGGGCTGAAAAACCCTCAATACAGCCAGTTTGATGAAGGTTCGATGAGAAGCGGCTCGTGGCCTCAATGAGCGGCCGCCGCAACCAAGTCCGGGGGCCAAATCGCCTCTCATGCAAAGCCAATCTGCGCCTCTCCGCCGGCCAGACGGCTGGAGTTCGCTTAAGGCGCCCAGGCTCTATAGCGGAACCAGGGATCGTGTATCTCGAAGCCGACGCGTATAAGTCGACGCGACCATCAGGGAGCGGCGACCCTGCACGACACTGAAAGGGCACAGTAACCCTGGTTCCGCTCTAATTCCAACGAACAAAAGAGGTCGAGCGCGCCGTTCCGGGGTACCAATAGGCTGGAGACATTTCCAGCGTCTTGTCGGAGGGCGGCTTGATGGTGGCCAGATGCGCCAGCTGCACAATGTCAAACATGCGGCTTGCGTCCTCGCCCTCTGGCTCGTCCCTCAGGATTTCCATGACGAAGCCGGGTAGAACCAATCGGCTTGCGATGCTTAACGCCGTCGCGCTGCCTGTCTCGTCACTTTCTTCGAACCCGCGCCATGCGAAGATTTCGGGCAGCCACCCGATCCCATGCAGGAGCCCAGCCAGATAGGCCCGCTCTGGGCACACGCCGGACATGCCTTTCGCAATGAGCTGCGAGAATTCCGCAACCGTCTTCGAGTGGTTCCACAAATCGGCCATCGCCGCCCGTCGTCCAGGGTCCGTCACGGTCTCAACAGGCATCGCATCAAGACAACGCTGGAAGCCGAGATCGCAGATGCAATCTTCAAGCCTCCCCGGGCCCTCCGGATCTGAGTATTCACTGCCCGCCAGCCTCAGGACCTGAAGCGTCGCGCCTAAGTCTCCCAGAATCAACTCCGAAACCCTGCGCAGATCGACTGACCGCTCCTGGGCCTCGAGGTGAAGAAGAAGGCGCGTCCTCGACAGCACTGGGATCCCCGGAACCGCCGATTCTTCTCCGCAATCGGTTGAATCGCTGCATGCCACTACGGTCAAACGCCTTTTGTTCGGGAACACAGGCTTGTTGAGCACGATGCCACCACCTGCGAAAACTATCGGCAACTTGCTCTTCCCGCTTCAGCCAAAGATGACTATGTTTTACGCAAAGTTTAAGAAGTTTTCTCTTGCCATGCCGGTCAGCCGAACTGGGGTCAATTCGCGGGGGCAAAACCATGCGAGAGAAATCGCCAAGTATAAGCTTTGAATGGACTTAAGTGGCAATTTGCAATTAGGTAGCGCTGGTCTCCCGACCGGCTGTCGTGTGGGTCTCCCGACCCACGCGAGGCTCCGAACGCCGGCTTCCGCTGCCGCAAGCTTCACTTTGGCAGGCCAGAAGCCTTATAGCCTCTGCATCCTCCCCAATTTACGTCTGCGGCAAACCAAAGCAACCTGTGGAAATCTACCGAGTTCTAAGCGCGGACCAGGTGATTGGTCATTGGCTGCGGAATCTCTGTTACCCTCAGGCCGTAATTCCCGTCCACAATCACAGCCTCGCCGCGGGCAACCACTTTGCCATCCAGCAGCAGTTCCACCGGATCTTCCACCATTCGATCCAGTTCGATGACCGACCCGCTGGCCAGTTCCAAAACCTCGCGCAAGGGCATCTGACACTGCCCAAACCGAAGCGTCACGTTGAGTTCGACATCCATGACGAGGTTAAGGTTGGCAAGATCGACCTGCCCGGTTTCAGAGTCATAAATTGACCCGGATTCGCCTTCGTCCGACAGGGAAGAGAGCAGTGTGCCGTCGAAGTAGAGCAGAATCGGCATATCCGGAAGTTCGCGGGATGAAGCGGACAAAGCGACCACGAACATGCCGCCAAACGCCAAATCCTCCACCGGCGTGACCTTCAGTGTCACCGCGCCGCAAGCCTCCGTGAGGACTCCCTCGAGTCGCAACATGGCGGACGAGATCAGCTTCTCGATTGCGTCCTTTTGCGGCCGTTCTTGAGACGCGCCCGGCCCGTTTGCAATCTGGTCTGCGAGTTCAGAGACATAGGGCTCGTAGAATTCGACGAAGAAGTCGCCGTGAATTGCGCCCTCCGCGGTCACGCAAAAGTGGACGGGCTGGCCCCTGCGGCCATTGAGATCCGGGCTGTCCAGCACCGAAAGACTCCATGGTTCGCCGAGAGACTGGCTTAGAGTTTCCGACAAAGACTCGGCGAAAGACTGGGAGAAATCCCGGGCGTTTTCCTGACTGGTTTGACTGGGCATGACCTTCACTCCTCTTCAAAGCTTGTTCGCTGAGTTTTGCGGCCGAGTTTGGCCGCCTTTTGTGATCCATTTCGAACCGGTGCGGCCTCGAATATCTGCTTACCGCCTACGGATACCATCCCCGAAGCCCGAACCGGCGCGCGAAGTTTCAAAACACATCCAGGTTGAAGCGCGATAAGGTCGCGAACCGCAACCTTTGTCGGCAGAATGGTGACGGCAAGATTGAAATCGCAGTCCAGCATCCGCTCCCGAAGGCTGAGCAAAGGGAACTGCCGCACTCTGCCCAGATTCGGCTGATGGCCGTGCTTGATCTGGTTGAGCAGAATACTGACAAAGGAGCCCGGGATCACCAGGTCAAATGTTCCTGTTGCTTCGGCAATCTCCACCTCGAATCTCGCTACGGTCATTCTTTCCCGTGCTGCGCAAAACTGAGGAAGAGCAGAAGCCTTGATGCGCCGGCCTTGCGTGAGGGACGCATGCGGCAGATGCCACGCTTGCTCTGACTGGCGAGCGACGATCGTGGTCACATCCTGCATGATCTCTTCCTCGATCTCCGAGAGTTCTCGTGGACTGCTGTCGGAACTCCCCGCGCCGCCCAGAAGAACCTCGATGATCGGAAACACCAGGTCGACACTGCATTCCAGGAACATTGCGCCATTGAGCGAACTAAGCGACAACGGAACGATATAGGAAAGCGGGCGAATCGCGGCAACGTGCTCTTTGATAAGTGCCTGCTCAAGCGACTTGAACCGTACCTCGACGTTTGCTCCCAGTGAAGCGTTCATTGCGCTGGCCAGATAGCGGGCAAAGTTCTCGTAAATTGCGGTCAGCGCGCGCGAGTTCTCATTCGACAGCCGCCCTGCCGACCTGAAGTTGCAAACCTGGATATTACGCGGCTTCCGTTTTGCGGCCGCTGCAGTTGAACCCCGTTCTACGGTGTCTTCTTCCTCTTCTTCAGGCATGCAAATCACATCCTGCAATCGGAACGCTTCCCACGCAGGTCCTTTCTTCAAGATGTCCCAGGTATTCCCTGAGTTTGATCAGAGCCGCCTGACGAATCTGCGACACACGCGAGAGAGCCACACCCACGATCTGTGCGATTTCCTTCATCGTCAGCTCCTCTCGATAGTAGAGAGACAGGATCAGTTGCTCTCTTTCGGTGAGCTTTGAAATGGCTTCGGCAAGGTGCTGGTTTCGCTCGCCCGTGAGGCAAAGATCGAAGGGATCGGGATCGTCCAGATCGGGCGCGGACTCGACAAGATCCACCAGGTGTTCGCCGTCGCCGGAAACCGCGGCCTGCTGACCCGCGATAAACAGTCCGTCGATTTGTGCCACGATCGACTGAAACCGCTTCGTCGTCCATCCCATCTCAGCCGCAATCTCCGATTCAACCGGCTGCCGTCCGAGTCTCGATGACAGCACCGCGGTTGCTTCGGCAATCTCTCTGGTCCGCTTGCGCAGCGACCGCGAGCCCCAGTCGGACTCGCGAAGGCTATCCATGATGGCGCCGCGAATGCGAAACTTCGCATACGATCTGAAGTGCGTATTCTTTGAGCTGTCAAAGCTCTTGCTTGCTTCCAGCAGCCCGATCACGCCCGCGTTGACCAGATCCTCGAGTTCAACTTGCTGCGGCAGGCGCTCGCGAATGCGCGACGCAATGTAGTACACCTGGTCCAACTCGCCCATCACCAGCGCGTTGCGAAAGTCCTCGTCCGCTGCTTCATTCACGTAAGCCTGTTCTGCTAGAGCCATGTCATCACCTCGTTCATCGTTGCCTCAAAAGCTCCTCTACCGGACCGAACCCAGGGATTGCACCGGCGTAAATGGAGGGATTTCAGATGGAGAAATTACAACAATCTTGGGAATAAAAGGCTCCAGAAGACGCCTCAAATAGAATCGGCCTGGCGATGCGCAGAGCAGCACCGGCGGGGCCTGTGTAACCTGATCCCCGAGCATGGACCGAAGACCATCCAGAACTCTCTGCGCCACTGAAATCTGCAAAGCACCGCTGGAAGTGGCCTGGGCGCTCTGTGCATACGTTCGAGCGCACTCCTCTTCGAGCGAACTGTCCAGAGTCACCACCTTCAATTGGCCTGCATCGTTGAGCAATGGCCGAACCAATGCGCGTCCCAGCGAGTGCCGTACTGACTCCACAAGAAATACCGGATTCTTATTGATCGCCGCGCTCTCCACAAGCACCTCAAGGATGGTCCCCATGTCGCGAATTGAAACCTGTTCTCTGAGCAATTGCTGAAGTACCTTTTGCACTTCGCCCAGGCTCATCAGTTTCGGCATCAGCTCTTCCACCAGCTTCGGATGCGAGTCCGCCAGCCGATCCATGAGCCGCTTTGTTTCCTGACGCGTGAGAAGCTCATTCGCGTTCTGCTTGATGATCTCTACCAGGTGCGCCGCCAGCACTGAAGTGTGGTCAACAACCGCATATCCAGCGGAGATAGCCGCTGCCTGCAACTCTGGGGTAATCCACTTGGCGGGAGAATTGAATGCCGGCTCACGAGTTTCCTGGCCGGGAATATCCTTTGGCTTCGGATTGGAATTAATCGCCAATAACCGGTCGCGCATCATCTCCCAGCGCGCGATCTCCACTCCGCGCAGATAGACGACGTACTCTCTCTCCTTCAGCGAAAGATTGTCCGTGATGTGAATGGACGGCACCAGGAAACCAAGCTGTTGAGCCAGAGTCTTGCGCAGCGACTTCACTCTCGCAAGCAATTGCCCACCCTGTTTCGTGTCAACCAGCGGCACCAGGCCTACGCCGACCTCGAGCATCAGCTCGTCCACTTTCATCAACGCGTCCATTGGATCCACAGTCGCTGTCGCGGCGCCACCCTTGGCGGGCACGCCCTTCACTCCTGCGGCCGCCTCGGCTGCAACAGCGGGTTTCATCTTGCGGGCAACGAAGACGAGAACTCCCGCCAGGGCAACAAATGAGATTTTGGGCATCCCCGGAATCACGGCAAGTCCCAGTAGCACTCCGCTCACAATCCAAAGTGGCCGCGAAGTTTTGAACATCTGCTTGCCGATGTCTGCGCCAAGCGACAGATCGGAGCCGGCGCGCGTTACAACAATTCCGCCCGCTACGGATACAAGCAATGATGGGATGATCGAAACCAGC
>Ga0181516_10003060_pt1 | contig 11435 bp, 8 predicted proteins | sample PEATcosm2014_Bin_25_FD_121104 | JGI IMG/M metagenome (GOLD analysis project Ga0181516, IMG submission 121104) | Peatland microbial communities from MTU Mesocosm Facility, Houghton, MI, USA - PEATcosm2014_Bin01_10_metaG | ecosystem: Environmental > Terrestrial > Soil > Wetlands > Peat | place...
AATCAACTTACCCCTTCGGCGCACCCGCGCCGTAAACCGTCGGGATGTGGCTCAGCCTGGTAGAGCACTCGCTTGGGGTGCGAGGGGTCGGCAGTTCAAATCTGCCCATCCCGACCATTCTTTTCTTTTCGCCCTTTCAAAGATCATATCGAACGGCTTTCTGTATGTGGGAGTTACACTTACAGCGTCTATCGAGCAGTTCAAAAGTACCTTTTTGAGCAGTTCGGCTTGTTCGGCTGGTTTCTGCGTAACATATAGAAAATGCGCGTTCTTCGCGAGTTCTAAAGTCCGCTGCACATCCAGCAAAATATCGGCCTTTGGTTGAGCTATCGCGTCCATTGCCTGCTTAACCTGCTGTTCCTCCGCCTGCCATTGGCTCATCTGCCGTTGCCAGAATTCCTCTGAGATCTTCCCGTCGAGCTTGTCCGCATATGCTTGGCTCATACGCATGCGAAGCGCTTCGATACGTTTCGCCAGCCTCTCTCGTTCTGCATTCGAGTTCTTCTTGCTGTTCTCCTGATCACGCTGGAGAGCGCTAGCGATTCGGGCTGCAACGTCGTCTGGTATGCAAATACCTTTTAGAACCTCTCCCAGCTTTTCGGAAATCTGCTCTTCCCGGAAGCGCGGAAGTTCGCACTTTCCGTGGTATCCGCTGCAACGGTAGTAAACGTATTTTCCCTTCTTGAGCTCCGCCGTTACGGTGAGGTGGTCATGCGCACAGGTCATCATGCCCCGGAATGCAATGTCGTGCTTGCTGTACTTTCCCTTGTTATGTCCGTGGATCACTGCCTGAACGGTTTCGAATAGCTGTGCCGATATGTATTGTTCGTGAGTTCCGGGATATTGAATTCCGCCCCATTCGAATATTCCGATATATACCCGGTTCAGAAGAATCGTATGCAGGTAGCTGCGGTTTACCGTTTTGCCGAATTCGGTCCGGATACGTATTTTTAACGTATCCAGAGAGTGTTTCCCGGTTGCGTACAATTCGAATACCCGCTTCACAATTTCCGAATTCTCCGGGTGAATTTCGATAGTCCGGGTCAGCCGATTATTCCTGTATCCAAAGGGTGCACGTCCAGGATAAATACCCTGTTCGGCTTTTTCCCGCATACCCTTGATCACTTCTTCCCGCAAATTATCCGAATAGTATTTTGCGGAGACGACTTCGATACCGTGCATGAACTTCGTTTGCGCCTTCGCGTTTTTCGATAGTATGTTTCCGGTTTTCGCAAAGTGTATTTCGATATCCAGCTTTTCGAGACGTATCTGATCCTCAAAGTTTCGGTAAAGGCGGTCTGTCTTTTCGACCAGAATCGTCCGGCAGTTCAAAGACTTTCCAATAAACTTGACCATTTCTCCGAATTCTTTGCGACCGGCGGTCTTTGCGGTCTCGATATCAACGAATTCGCGCACTACCTCGAAGCCGTTTTTCGCAGCATAGGAGCGCAAGGATCTCTGCTGTGCCTGAATCGAATATCCTTCTTGTTCCTGCTCACGGCTGGAAACTCGCGCATAAATCACTGCCTGCATAGTATTCTCCTCGCGAACTACGATTTCTTGGCGATGTTTTTCTTCGTGCTCTCTTTGGCTTTCTTCCAGCGCGTTTCGGCTGCGAGACGAGCGATTTCCCGCCTTCGCTCCGGTGTCAGATTCGCTTTGCGCTTGGCAGCTCCAATTCGGCCCTGTTTGGCGAAGTATTCGCGGACATCTTCGGGAAGCTTCATAGTGTCCAATAGTATGCTTAGCCCCCTAGTACACGTCAAGACCTAACTCGGATTCGCGGGTCATACCGCGTGAGCGTCTCGACCGTTCCATCGATCTGCTTCTGCGTTGACCTCTGATACGAATCGATAATCGATCCAACCGAAAGCTCTGTGAGTGACTTCGATCCCAGAAGGTAATCCTGGTAATCGTCCATCATGCGCTTCCCGTTTCCTTCGCAATTGAGCATTGCGCGCGCTTGCTGGTAGCCGTGTCGTTTAATCAGGTTATGAATCCCTATCAGCTTCACACTTCTTGCCACTCCGTGCAGTTGTGGGTCGGGATAGGGGAAGTCACATGGCAAGAGTTCGAGGTTTGTGAAGGGATCGAACTCGGCAGCATTCCTCAGGTGTCCAAATGTGGCAAGCTGTTCCGGTATTTTCCCGCCGCCAGCTTGACGTTCGACGCGCGCCATAATCGTATTCTCGGGAAAACTGAATAGCTCTTCGTACGTTGGTGGTTCAGCATCCCGGTTGGCGGATTTGAGCAGTTCACGCATCCTCGCCTTGCATTCAGCTGGTTTGTCATAAACACGAAGACAGTTTGGCGATTTTCCATAGCGGAAATACTCTAGTTTGCGTCCACCAACCGTTTCGTAGTCTAGTTGCCCACGCACAGAGGCCGTCCGTTTGTACTTCACTCTGAGTGAATCTTGGAGATATGTCACTGGGACGCCGCGCATATCCGCCGCAAAATCAAGGCGCATCGTTTTCAATTTATCAGGATCAACATCGAAGACTTTCACGACAAGTCCCCGCATCTGCCCTACAGATTTCTCACCGCTACGGAGCAATTCGAGTTTGTGATTCCTTGGACCTCCGCGCTTGTAATGGAGGTGGAGCAAGGCGTCAATATCAAAAGGACGGAGATCGATGACACCTTGGTAGTTTCGCGATGGTTTCACGACACTACAAAATCCCGCATAGCGCAGTTCTTTTTCAACGAACCGAAAATCTGGTTGGAAACTTGTGGCGTACGGGATTTGGTTCTCAACCTTATCGAGCACGACTTTCACCTGCCGGGTGCCGTGTCTCGTCAAATTGACGTGAGTTGCAGGTTGTTAAACTGGGCCTGCAACTCACTCCCTCCGCTTCGTCCTGGTGGACCTCTTCCGCCTCGTCGCGTGAGGTTTTGTACTCGACGGGCCTCCCAGAACGTCCATCCAGTCGTGTTAACACGTCTGAGAGACGCTCCTGAAGGTCTGACATAGGTAAGGATGTGTGGGGAAGCAACGAAGCTTGTAAACAAGATTTGCAGAGCAATAGGCTTTGAGAACATTTTTGGGCTCGCGGAGTGATGCCAACCGAAGAAAGAACTACCAGAAGGGAAAACTCGGCTGGTCGCGAGCATCGGCTACATGGTTTGCGTTCCATGTGCCTCCCGGTCCCAGCGGTCTAGGATTGTGAAAAATTCGATGAATTGCTGAATGTCATCATCGCTCAGAGAATTGGCCGTCCGAGCATCGAGCGCCCCCGCTTCGCGGGGATCGCTCGTTGGATCAGTGTCCAGCGCTTCGCGCTGGAGACATTCAACGGAGCTCTGCTCCGTACCTCGCCCAGTTTTATGCTGAGGTGGTAGCCCCGCTTCGCGGGACTCAGGAACAACATCAAAACCAAACCACTGTGGGGTAACTGGTGGGCGAGCCGCTGGTTTTCGGCCAGCCGTCGGTGGAGGTGTTGGCCGTCTCAGCCCCGGATCGGACTGGTGAACCGATTGCCCGGAATTTAGTCGGACCGCACTCCGCTCGCCCGTGTGGGATGCAGGGTTCTTCCGTGGCGGGATGTTGCTTCGGGATTGAGCCTTGCCCTGCATCGCAAGCGAAAGATAACCCCAAGTTGCAGAAATCGAGCTGATTCCCCATTAGTACTTTTCCATATATGGGGAATTCGCGGTATTCTCGACTTATTTATGAGGAATCTGCAGAAATATAAGCCTCCAATTCAGGGACGAAAAACGCTGAAAGCCCTTGACAGCCAATTGCAGAAAGCGCTCCAGCGCATCGTGCGGCTGGAGAGGATGGTGGCGGAGAATGGCCTGGAGGAGCCGCACGCTTTTGGGGAACCAGAGAAGCGTGGAAAGGGGCGACCATCCGGCATCACACAGGAAGAATTGATACGACGTGCGCCGAGTCTGGTCTTGTGGCTGGAGGATAACTGGCCAGAAATATCGCTTGGACTCAAAAAGGCGCGGAGCGAAGAAGATATTGCTGAAGCGCTCCGGAGTGGGCGGCGGCACACTTATCGTGGGCCAGCGTTCTACAAGGAACCGGAGCGCTTCGCCAGCGTTTGCTGGAGGTTCATCAACGCTGAACGAAAAGCCAACAAATTCCGTGGCAATCCACGCAACCTTGCCGCAGCAATGGCAGGACTGCCGGAGATCAGCGCGAGAACGTCTTTCAATCGCTGCGGAACGTGGACCAACCAAAAGTGCCATCCGGTTGGATATCGCGCCTATCGCGATTACTTACAAAGGAACTTTAGCGACCGTTTTCTGTTGCTGCTGAAAGCGACCTCGCCCGAAGAGGTTGCTAAGATTCTGCGCGGTTCCCACTCCAGAGACAAAGTGGTCCGATATCTTCGCGAAAATCCAGACAAGGTTCTCTACTGGCTTGAGTGCGGAAAACCGGGAAACACGCATATGGATGTCGAACCTGGCAACGAGCATCGGGGGTGATTCCGAGTTGTCCGCTACTGGACGGCGACGTAGTCCTTGTCGATCCCTTGATTCACTGTTTCAAGAAACGCTGGTAACGGACAGGCAAGATCCTGAGCACTGCAGCCTGGCAGGAAGAGAGGTATGCGCTTCGGAGGATTCTCCCGGGTGAGTGGAGAGGCCGAGCGCATCTGTTCCAGAGTCTGGGCAGAAAAGTACACCCGCACGGAATAGCTCGCTCCACCACGCGCTTTCCAGAGTTCAAAGATAAGAGCCCCGCCAGGAGGAGTATCGTCGCGACGTCCATCCACAATCCAGGTAAGGTCCAGAAGTCCAGCTAGATTGGTTAGGTTCGTGTCGTGTCCTACAAGAAACAAGGCTATGTCTGCCGGTGCAGAAGGAGACCCTGCGACGGGCTTGCCGGTTGCTGCCTGCTGCAATGCACGGCGAACATGGTCAAGCAGATTGGAGGCCTGCATGCGGGCAATCGGCTTCGTGCGTTGAGCAAAATCCGATGCCGCTGTATGCAGGTCGATCAGCGACCGGAGCTTTGTTCCATCCACGCATCCCCAAGCAACATTGGAGGCGTCCATCCCCTCCGTGTATTCGAGGAGGATGTTCTCCGTCAGGGTGGAGGCTGTGCCCAGCGGGCCCTTGAGTTCGGCGGCGTGGTCACCGTTTCCCGGAGCCAGTCTAGCCGGGACATCGAAGAGCGAAATACGCTTTGCAGCGAGGCTGGAAGGCTTGCCGCAAGTTGCAAGAAGGGTGTCGAGGTCGGTGAGCTTTGTGCGATAGGCATCGGTCAAATTGTCAGGGCGGTTGCCAATGCGCCCTGCGATTGCGGATGCTGCCAGCTCATGATCTGCTTCTCCAACGCCTGCGGAGAGCGAATGGAAGAGAGGGTCTTCGGTCCCTTCTGCCAGAGCTTGCACCTGCAGGTTGCATCCAGAAAAGAGACCGGAGGCCAAGGCGCGCCCCGTCTCGCGTGTGCGCTGATCGGAATCAGAATGGATGGTGACACGAGCTACATCTTCGCAACCGGTGGCGCTCAGTAGCCCCTGGCTCGACAGCTCCATCCGGTCATAGGTGCCGAAGAGTTCCATCAGGCGATAGCCGTGGCCGGTTAGATAGCCGGGCGCTACATCCCAGGCGGGCCATTTGTCTTTGGAGTATGGATTGTATTGCTCTGGCTTTCCGGTTGGAGAGCGAACTCCATGCCTGCTTACATATACCACGAACTTAAGCTCAGAATCCTTGACGGCTGCCGCCTGTGAAACTGTTTGCGCCGCGGCGGTTAAGGCGAATAAGAACGACAACAGTAAAAGAGCAATGCTGCGTGTCATGCAACTCCTATGGTTGATTGTGTAAAAGTGGGAGTTGAAAAAGTGGAGCACACGGCGGGTTCACCGCATGCTCCCAGCGAGACGGAGTTTCGAGTCAGTTTACCGCTCGGACGTGAACGTATACTTCAGTCCGGCTGCGTAAGTTGCTTTGTAGTACTCGCGCTGATTCACGAAGTTGGTGCTGCCAGTGTAATAGCCGAATACTTCATTGTTGAGGTTTAACCCGTAGGCCATCGCCGAAAGGTGACGGCTGAGGTGAGCGGTGATTTGCGCGTCCACCTGATAGTGAGCCAGCGTGTGGATATCACCCTGCGGTCCCTTGGGACCTAGGCCACTTACGTCTGCGCCTGAACCGGGTGCAAGGAGCTGGGGCGAAACATACGCGTACTGGTAAATGCAGGGTCCGTTGTAGGTCATGCCCATGCGGAAGGAGATGTGCTTGTTGTCATAAGACGGGCTGATGTTCAAAGCGGTCGGAGACTGTTGCAGCAGCGCGGGACTGTCCGAGCGCAGCAGCAATCCCTTCTCCTGCGAAGCCGTATAGCTGTAGTTTGCCGCCAAGCCAAGCCCGCTCAGGATGCCCGGAAGGTATGTCATGTGCTGTTGATAGCTCACCTCGAAGCCATAGAGGTAAGCGTTCTTGCCATTGACGTACATCGTGATCGAATCGCCAGGATACTGCGCAATGGCTGGTGCAAGTGCCGGCGGGAGGTATCCAGCCGGAAGCGAAGAGACATTCACCGATCCAGGAATCGATGTGGTGACTTGGGGGGCGCTCAACTGCTTGAAGAACACGCCCGCCTCGAACATACCGACCGGCTTGAGAAACTTCTCGTAGAGCAGATCATAGTTGTTGGCGTGCTCCGGCTTCAGGTTCGGATTGCCAATGGACACAGCGGTGGGGCTGGCAGTCGTATCCTCCGTGACGTAGGGTACGAGTTGGTAGGCGTCGGGACGAGCCACCCCGCGGCCGTATACCGCGCGCAGCGAAGAGTCCTTGGTGAGCGCGTAACGTAACTGCGCGCTGGGCAAAATGTCAATGTAGGAGGGGTTGTTGGTGACTGCGAATGGTAAGCCACAACCTTCATAGGATCCCGTGGGACAGTTCGCTGAGCCCTTAGGATAGAGTGTGACGTTGTAGCCTAGCGTATTCATCTGCGTGCCTTCAAAGCGCAGGCCCGTTTGGACGTGCAGCTTACCGAGTTCGATGGTGTTCATCACGTACCCGGCAGTGATGCGCTCGATGGTGTCGAACTTGTTCGGAGCGGTGTCTGCCGCCGTTTTGGAACCGTCTAAATCAGCAGACAGGTTTTGTAGCACGTAGCTCTGCACCTTGTTAAAGCTCGACACCGGACCGTAAGTGCCGCCAAAGTATTTGCCCTGGAAATAATCCTTGTTCGTGAAGGTATCCTGCAACGCTGACATCAGCAGCGCGGAATTACCCGTGGTGGACCAACCGTCATATACGTTTTCCGTCGCGTCCTGATACTTGTGGTCGTTGCGAATCTTGAAGCCGCCTTCAATTGTTGCGTGATGCGAACCGGCTTCATATTTCTTGGCGAAGGATGCAGCTGCCGTCAGATTTAACTGGGCTGTCAGACCTTGGGAGGTTGTCAGATCCTTCAGCGCCCACAACGAAGCATTCTGCAAAGGTGAGCTTGCGCCATCGCAGTTGCCAAACGTTGGAGTGTTGGTCACACCCTGCGGAACATAGTTGCAATGCTGTTTCGCACCGATCCACGCGAAGTCAGCCTTGGGGTTTCCCGCCGAATCCACCTCGTAAGAGCGCGAGGCCGAAACTTCCCAGTTGAACCACGAGGAGGCAAAGACGTGTCTGCCGCCCAATGTCAGGTTGCCGACGGAGGCGTTCGGGCGCTTGCTCGACGTATAGAACTTCGGACTGGAGGAGGTTGTGGTCGGGCTCGGAAGCGTGGGAACGCCGCCTACCAATGTGATTGGGTTCGAGACTGGCTCGTAATACCACTTATCGCCCCAATCCTTCAGGTCTGAGTAAACGCCGCTTGCGTACAGGCCGGAAAACTCTCCCAGTTTGTAGTCCGCGCTACCCGCGTATCCATAGCGGGTGCGGTAATAGCGATATTCACGGATTGTGTTGTTGTCGTAGAAGGGCTGCGCCATGGTCGAATACGGATCGACGGCAGGCTGAATGTTGTCAATGCCGCGACCGTTCCAATCAAACGTCCCACCAAATAGGATTCCGAATTTCTTCTGCTTTCCAAAGCGCTGGCCGTAGGTTCCACCGAACTGCGAAACGCCGCGACCGTTCATGATTGGCGTGTAGCCGCCATTGCCGTAGAGATTTACCAGCGGCTGGTCAGTTGCCGTCTTGGTGCGCAGGTTTACCGAACCGCCAATACCGTCGCCGTCCTGGTTGGCGGAAAGCGTCTTGTTAATTTCAACCGATCCCACCAGATCCGAGGGGATCACGTCCAGACGCACCTGGCGTACCGTTGGTTCAGGAGAAGGAATTGTGATGCCGTTCACGGTGACGTTGGTGAGGCGCGGCTCCGTGCCACGGACCGAAATGTACACGCCTTCACCTTCGATGCGCAGCAGCGTAATCGAAGGCAGACGGCCCAGCGCATCAGCCACATTAGCATTCGGGAGACTGGTGATGACCTCGGCCGGTAGTATCTGCACAATGTTGTCCGCGGTGCGTGTACGGTTGATGGCCTCCGCTTCTCCGCTTTCGCGCTCGGAGAAGACCGTAACTTCTTCGTTCTTACTGGAGACTCTGATGAGCGCCTTCACGAAACTGTTCCTTCCCGCGACCACGGTTACTTCATGGGTGAAGGGTTCAAAGCCGATGTAATTGATCAGAACTGTGTACGTGCCAGGCGCAAGATTGGTAAAAGTGAATTCGCCCTGAGCATTGGAGGTCGCGGTACCGGCGTGAGGCAGCAGTTCGACCTGAGCCCCTTGCAATACGGCGTCCGCCTTGTCTGCAACACGTCCGGTGAGTGACCCCTTGCCGGATTCGGCAAAGGCAAGTGATTCCAACATGCATAACAACGACAGGAAAGTAAAAGCAAAAAGCAGAGTGCGACGCATAGTCATCTCCATTTGCACGTGCAATGCACGTGTTCCGAGCTCGAAACGAAATGCAACTCCCCCGTGTATGGGAGACAAAAGAATGTTGAAGCTTACGTGCAGAGCTTGTTTTGACGAGCCTCTCTCAGTGCTCTCTGCGCGATTTGTGGTGTCGGTTTGTGGGATTGATTAGAGCAGTCGAATCTAAAGTCAATCTAAAGAAGTCGCGCAAGCGTCCCGTATTTAACGGAGAATTCACATGACGAGCCTAGAATCCACTGATGCGGGTATTGGTGGTGGAGGATAAGCGCAGCATGGCTGATCTGCTGCGGCGTGCTCTGGAAGCAGAGGGTTATGCTGTCTCGGTCGCCTACGATGGAGACGAGGCCCTGAGCCTCGCGCTCTCGCGAAGCTACAACGTGATCCTGCTGGACCTGATGCTGCCGCGCAAGGATGGCTTTGAAGTCATTCGGCGACTCCGCGAGGCTCGACGCACAACGGCAGTCATCATCCTCTCCGCGCGCGACGCTATGGTAGACATTGTTCGCGGATTAGACTTGGGAGCTGACGACTACCTGACCAAACCTTTTGTGCTGGACGTGCTGCTGGCACGCGTGCGCGCGGCCAAAAGACGAGCTCCCGCAGCGGAGACCAAGGACCTGCATTTTGGTGGCTTGACACTGCGACAGCAGACCTTTGAATTGCAGAGAGGCGACCGCGTCGTTCCTCTCACACGAACCGAGTATGCCCTGCTGGACACTCTGATGCGACGGGCGGGAACTGTCGTGCCAAAGTCTGTTCTCATTGAGGAGGGCTGGGGCAGCGATAGCGATGTCAGCGGCGCGACCCTCTACGTGTTCATCCGGTCGCTGCGTTCAAAGATCACACAACCGGGAGAGTCCGACCTGTTGCATACTGCCCGCGGCATCGGTTATTCGCTTCGGGAAGAAACATGCTGATCCGCAACCGCTCGATCTCTTTTCGCCTCACGATCTGGTTCCTTAGCATATTTTTCATGGGCCTCATTCTGTTTGGCGCGGCGATGTGGCTTGATCTCAGACATTCACTGATGACGGTGAGGCGACAAACTCTGGAACATAGGGTTGATCGGCTCGGCCAGTTGCTGAGGGAGTCTCAATCAGCTTCTCTCACCGCGCGGCAACATAAGTTCCATGAGTTTGCCAGCGCAACAGGAGACGGCCTGATCGAGATTTTCGATAGGGGCGGAGGTCGCGCCTATCCTTCCCCTTCTGCCAGTGCGGCGGCGTTCCCTTGGCCTGGTGTCACTAGCGGCGAGAGACACTTCAGCAAGGCATCGTTCTCAGGACAGCCTTACCTGGTGCTGGTGCGCCCCATTCAAGTCGGACAACAAACTCTGTTCCTCTGTGTGGCTGCATCGCTCACCAACAACCGCCAGCTACTGCAGCGGTTTTCGTTGGGCCTTCTCGCTACCCTGCCCATCCTGCTTATTCTCTCTGCGGCGAGCGGGTACTTCATCAGCAGAAAAGCGCTCGGCCCAGTCGACAGGATAACGGCATCGGTTCAGTCCATGACGTTCTCCAATCTCTCAGGAAGACTGCCCGTGACAAACAGCGGCGACGAATTGCAGAGGCTGTCGGAAACGTTCAACGCAATGTTGGTGAGGTTGGACTCAGCGGTAAGCCGGATCAAACAGTTTACAGGTGACGCCTCTCATGAGTTGCGAGGCCCGCTCTCCTATATCCGGATGGTTGCCGAACTCGCCCTCCGCAAGTCCAAAGCTGATAAAGAGAGCCGAAAGGCATTCGAGGAAATTGTTGCCGAAAGTGCCAAGGCCGCGGTGCTGCTGGAGGATATGCTGACTCTTGCGCGTGCTGACTCCGGCGATCATAACCTGATCATGGAATCAGTTGATCTGGCAAAGTTATTGAATGAAGTCTGCGATAAAATTCGTCCGCTTGCCGATGCGCGGCGACAGACCCTGGTCGTGCAGATCGACTCCAAGGATTCGACAGAGGTGATGGCGGACGATTCAAGCCTCTCTCGCCTGTTCTGGACACTGATTGACAATGCCGTGAAGTACACGCCGCTTGATGGCTCCATTGAGGTGAGGCTGACGAGCGCGCCCGGACAAGCCATCGTCACGGTCAAAGACAACGGCGTAGGAATCGCCGAAGCCGACCTTCCATTCATCTTCGAGCGGTTCTTTCGTGCTGATCCGTCACGCAGCCAGGTGGACGGCACTGGTCTTGGGTTAGCCATTGCAAAATGGGTTGCAGAGCTCCACCATGCCCGTTTGTCAGCGAGCAGTGAGGTCGGCAAAGGAACTTCGTTTGAGATTGTCTTCCCGCACACTGACAACTTCTACCCAAATGCGAGTGTTGCCCGCGCGGCATCGGTGTAGTCGCGTCACGATGGCTGACGAATGCCCGGCATGTCACAGGTGATCGACTGAAACGACGGCAGTCTGAGAAGTGTTGCCAGCCCCGGCGGCGAAAAAAGTTCTAAAGTCGTCCTCTAGGGCCGACCATTCTTTACTTTTCGCCCTTTTGAAGATCATGTTGCAAGCAAGAGAAAGGCGGGCTCGAAAGCCCGCCTCAGTACAGCAGTCAAGCAGATTGCTGGTTAGAACTTCAGCTGCAATTC
>Ga0181516_10003061_pt1 | contig 11434 bp, 13 predicted proteins | sample PEATcosm2014_Bin_25_FD_121104 | JGI IMG/M metagenome (GOLD analysis project Ga0181516, IMG submission 121104) | Peatland microbial communities from MTU Mesocosm Facility, Houghton, MI, USA - PEATcosm2014_Bin01_10_metaG | ecosystem: Environmental > Terrestrial > Soil > Wetlands > Peat | place...
CCGCGCACGGCCACCCCCCGGCTGCCGTTGAGGATGCGGAAATGGATCCCGGCGGCGTCGGTCAGCCGGCCCATGGCGCCGCCCAGGGCGTCCAGCTCCCGCACCATGTGCCCCTTGCCCACCCCGCCGATGCTGGGGTTGCAGCTCATCTGGCCGATCTGGTCCAGGTTCATGGTCAGCAGGGTGGTGGCCATGCCCATCCGGGCCGCGATGTTCGCGGCCTCGATCCCGGCATGCCCTCCTCCAATCACCACGACGCGCATGTACACCCCTGCCCAGCAGGACAGTCTAAGGCGTGCGCGCCCGCAACGCGAATGCGGGTCAGTCGTGTTCCTCCCCATGCTCGTGGTCGCCCTCTTCGCCGCACACCGGGCAGATGGCCATGCCCGCCTCCCGGAGCTTGCGCTTGAGCCGGCCGGCCAGGCCTTTGATGTCCGAGCGGAGGTCCGGCCCGCTCTTGGGCGTGGTGAGGGCCACCAGCACCGCCCCGGCGGCAGCGCCGACCAGGAACAGCAGCAGGTTGGTGCCCAGGGATCCCCTGTCTTCACTCATTGGGTGCCTCCTTGGCTTCGGCGCCCTTGCGGCGCCTGATGAATTGCAGGACGAACTTCAGGCCGCTGAGCAGGGCGCTCATCCATGGCAGGCCGCCCTGCACCAGGAATGTCTCCACGGCCTTGGCGGTTCCGGAAAGGATCCGGCCGATGCCCAAGGGCAGTTCCAGGCTGGCGGAGGCGAGATCCGCCAACTCGTCGGCACGGCTCCTGAGGTGGTGCACATCGGCCGCCACCTGCCGCAGGTCGGCGCGGGCGCTTTCGGCCAGCTGCTCCACGGCGGCGGCGGTGCGCCGCAGCTGCAGCAGCAGGGGCACCAGGCAGGCGCAGACGGCCACCAGGACGATTGCCAGAATGACTTGCAGCCAGATCGCCATGGAAGCTCCTCAAGGTCCCTTAGGTTAATGCGGTCAAGGGGGAAAAGCTTCCCCTGATGCAAAAGGTCGCGCAACTTCCCAAGGGTTGATGGGAGAATGTTGCAATGAGAACCCGTCTGAACGTTGAGGAACGCAAGGAACGCCGGCGCCGGGTGGTGGCGCGCTCGAAGTTCGCCCTGCCCTCCACCATCACCCTCATTTCGGTGCTCTGCGGCTTTTCCAGCGTGGTCATGTCCATCAACGCCGCCGGCGACGACCCCAGCCGCTATTTCACCTGGGCCGCGGGGCTGCTGGTCCTGGCCGGCGTATTCGACGGCCTGGACGGCCGGGTGGCCAGGGCCACCAACACGGCCACCGAGTTCGGGGTCCAGCTGGACTCCCTGGCGGACGTGCTCAGCTTCGGCATGGCTCCCGCCATCCTGGCCTACCGCTACGGCTTCTTCCAGCTGGGCCTCCACGACCCCCAGCTGCGGGCCGTGGGCTGGGCGGCCTCCTTCTTCTTCATCGCCTGCGGGGCGCTGCGCCTGGCCCGGTTCAACGTGCAGGTGGGCTTCGTGGACTCGCGGTTCTTCGTGGGGATGCCCATCCCCATCGGCGCGGCCTGCGTGGCCGCGGTGATCCTGTGCTGGCCCGTGTCCCCCGCCACCAGCTTCCACGCCTACCTGTTCGCGGGAGAGCTGTTCATGGTGGGGCTGCTGATGGTGTCCGCGGTGCGCTTTCCCAGCTTCAAGAAGCGTTCCCACCAGGCCGGCTCCGCCCAGTGGACGACCCTGGGGATCCTCTGCATGCTTTCGCTGCTGGTCATCCTCCGGGAGAATTTCTTCCTGCCCTTCTGCGCCCTGTACCTGCTGGTCACCATCTTCCTGAACCTGGCCTGGCGGATGGGCTGGCGCGGGGTCGAGCCGCCCCAGCGGGCCCGGAAAGGCGAGCCTCTGACCCCCGAGCCCAGCCCCGAGCATTAGCCCAGCTGACAGGCTCCTTGAGCGCGCCGCGAGCATAGGCACCCTGGGCCCCGCCTTCGGCGGAGACGGGTCGGAACATGGATGGTGGTTAAAGCTCTGCGAGTTCAGTGCTGCTCTGCCTGCACTATGCTTTCTTGCGCTTCATGGCCGGCATGCCCTGACCCACCGGTACGCCGCCGACCACGTTCTGGCCGTCGGAGAGGGTGAGGTTCCAGCCCAGGCGGTCGCCCTTCTTGAGGCCGATGCGGCGCAGGGTGCCCGCCGGGAACTCGATGAAGTGGCGGGCCGGGACGCTGCCCCCGTAGGCGGGGCAGGCGTCGCCCAGGATGGGGGAACAGGGCGGGACGCGCTCGCTGGTCTCCACCACGGTCCCGTCCGCCTTGATCCACACCACGTCCAGGGCGATGAGGCAGTTCTTCATCCAGATGCTGTGGGCGCCGTCCTCGTCATAGAGGAAGAACATGCACCGGTCGCTGGCCAGGGACTGGCGGTACATGAGGCCCCGCATCTGTTCCGCCCGGGTGCGGGCGACCTCGGCCAGGAACTTGCTGCCCTTGGCCACCACGATCCCGCCGTCGGGGGTGCCGGGGGAAGCGGCAAGAAGAAGGCTCAGCAGCAGTGGCGTCATGGAAGCTCCCGTTCGGATCCCCCCATGGTAGCCCAGTCCCTAGAACTCCAGCTTCTCGTAGTGCGGGAATCCCACCTCCACCCAGGTCTCGGTGCCGGAGCGGATGATGTTGCCGAAGATGAAGAGCAGCGGCGAGGAGCTCAGGTCCCCGGGGTAGACCCCGATGATCCAGGGATGGGCTTCGTTCAGCTGGTAGCCTTCGGTGTCCCGGATCCGCTCCAGCAGCCCGGTCATGTAGGCCGCCGCATAGGCCAGGGCGGACTCCACGGTGAGGATCTGCATGCCCTCGGCATGGTAGGTCCTGCCGGTGCTGCTGCGCAGGAACATGGCCGGCTCCGGGAGGACCCGCACGTGGGAGGTGGGATAGGTGGCACGCAGGGTCCGCACCAGCTGTTCCAGGTTGAAGTTCATGGGCTGCCTCCTTTGGCTCGGCGGGCTAGACTCCATGCCCGGGCTCCGCCCGGGCGTGGAGTGGGGGTGTGGGGGGACGCAGAGTGAGCATCGCGGACGGGAGGTCCCCCCATGGGACGTTCAGTATCGCATCTCTCGGTTGAACGGGATGCCCAGCTGCGCGGGCCCGCGCATGCGGGCCTGGCGCGCCAGGGACAGCACCAGGATGACCAGGACGTAGGGGAGCATGACGGCGAACTCATAGGGGAACTTGATGCCGCCGACCTGGATGGAGAGCTGGAGGGTCTGGGCGAAGCTGAACAGCAGCGCGCCGCCGAGGATGCCCACCGGGTTCCAGCGGCCGAAGTAGACCAGGGCGACCGCGATGAATCCCCGCCCCGCCACCAGGTCGTCGGCGAACATCCTGGCCTGGCAGAGGGAGAGGTAGGCGCCGCCCAGTCCGGCCATGGCCCCGCCCAGCATCAGGGCCTGGTAGCGCACCCGGTTCACGTTTATGCCCATGCTGTCCGCGGCCCGGGGCGCCGTGCCCACCGCCCGCACCTTGAGCCCCCAGGGGGTCTTGAACAGCAGGTACCAGCTGGCCGGGACCATCAGGAAGGCGAAATAGACCATCAGGTTGTGGTTGAACAGCACCCCCCCCAGGAAGGGGATCCTGGCCAGGCCGGGGATCGCCCAGGCGGACATGCCCGGCACGCCGGTGACCCCGCCGATGTAGTGGCGGAACAGGGTGCCGGCCAGGCCCCAGCCGAGCATCTGCAGGCCGATGCCGGCGATGCCCTGGTCGGCCCGGAAGGTCACCGTCACCAGGGCGAACAGGAGCCCCAGCAGGACCCCGGCGGCCACGGCGGCGGCCAGGCCGAGGACATTGCCGTACGCGGCGAGGGCGCCGGCCTTGAGGAAGTAGGGCGGCAGGAAGGCCAGGAAGGCGCCCATGCACATGATGCCGTCGCAGCCGAGGTTGAACACTCCCGCCCGCTGGTTGAACATCTCGCCCAGGGACGCCAGCAGCAGCGCCACCGAGAAGGGCACGCCCAGGGAAAGGATGTTGTAGAACATGCCGCCTTGGCTCACGACAGGCCTCCTTGGGATTTCGCGGGCGCCAGGCGCGCCAGGAGCCTGCGCACCCGTTCCTGGGCGTAGGCGTTGTTCAGGTACATCTTGGCGGAGACGATGACCAGGATGATCACGCCCTGGAGCACCAGGATCATGTTGGCGGGGACCCCCGCGGAGCGCTGGGTCATGTCCGCGCCCACCAGCAGCAGGCCGAAGAACACCGCCGCCGGCACGATGCCCGCCGGATGGAGGGCCCCGAACAGCGCCACCACGATGCCCGAGAAGCCGTACCCCGAGGAGATGTTCTCGATGGCCCGGTGGTGGACCCCGGTCAGCTCCACGGCCCCGGCCAGCCCGGCGAAGGCTCCGGACAGCACCATGGCCACCACCAGCGAGCGCTCCACGCTGATGCCGGCGTAGCGCGCGGCCTTGGCCTCGGCCCCGGCCGCCCGCAGGCGGAAGCCCCAGGTGGTGCGCCAGAGCAGGAAATAGACCACCACCGCCAGCACCAGGGCCAGCAGCAGGCCGGTGTGCAGCCGGGTGCCGGGCACCAGACGGCCCAGCCAGGCACTGTGGGGCAGGCGCATGGACTGGGGCGTGCCGGATCCGGTCTCCAGCTCGCCGGGGTCGATCATCGGCCCCCGGAGCAGGAAGGTGTACAGCTGGGCCGCGATGTAGTTGAGCATCACCGTGCTGAGGATCTCGTTGACCCCGAGCCGGGCCCGGAGGATCCCGGCGATGCCGGCCCAGAGGCCGCCGCCCAGGGCGCCGGCCAGCAGCACCAGGGGCAGCAGGAGCCCGTGGGGCAGGCCCGGCAGCGCCAGGGCGACGGCGGTGGCCGCCAGGATGCCCATGAGCATCTGCCCCTCGGCGCCGATGTTGATGATGCCGCTGCGGAAGGAGATGGCGATGCCCAGGGCCACCAGGATCAGCGGCACGGCCCGCACCAGGATCTCGGTGACGCCGAACAGGTCCTTGAGCGGCCCGGTGAAGATCGTCACGTAGGTGGCGATGGGGCTCGCCCCCACCGCGGTGAGCACCAGGGCCCCCGCGCCCGCGGCGGCCAGGATGGCCAGGAGGATGACGCCGGCGCCGTAGCCGAGCTTGAACTTATTCATCGGCGACCCCCGCCATGAGCAGGCCGAGCCGTTCCCGGGTCGCCTCCAGGGACGGCAGGACCTTGAGGATCCGCCCCTTGTAGATGACCGCGATGCGATCGGACAGGTTCATGATCTCCTCCAGCTCTTCGGAAATGAGCAGCACCCCGCCCCCGGCGCGCCGGCGCGCCAGCAGCTGCGAATGGATGAACTCCTGGGCGCCCATGTCCACCCCCCGGGTGGGGTACACCGCCACCAGGGCCTTGGGCTCCCGGGCCAGTTCCCGGGCCAGGATGACCTTCTGGATGTTGCCGCCGGACAGGGAGCCCCCGGCCGCCGAGGTGGAGGAACAGCGGATGTCGTACTGGTCCTTGAGCCGCGCGGCGTTGCGGGCGATCTCCCGCAGCCGGAGCAGGCACCCGGCGCTGAAGCGCCGGGTGGCGAAGTCCTTGAGCACCAGGTTCTCCTTCACCGAGAAGGACGGCACGATGCCCTCGTGGTGGCGGTCCTCGGGGATGTAGCCCAGGCCCGCGCCGATCATCGCCGCGGGGCTGCGGTTGGTCATGTCCCGGTCCAGGAAGGTCACCGCCCCGGACTCCACCGGGCGCAGGCCGGTGAGCGCCTCCGCCAGCTCCCGCTGGCCGTTGCCGGAGACCCCGGCCAGGCCGAGGATCTCGCCCGCGTGCAGGGTCAGCTCCAGGCCGTCCAGGGCCAGGTGGCCCCGGTCGCCGCGGACCTTGAGCTTCCGGGCCGAGAGGATCGCCGCGCCGCCCAGGTCCAGGCCTTCGTTGCGCGGCAGGACCACCTCGCGCCCGGTCATGAGGGCGGCCAGGTCGGCGGAGGAATGGTCGGCCGTGACCCCGTTGAAGACCACCGCGCCATGCCGGAGGATCGCCACCCGGTGGGAAAGGGATTTGACTTCGTTCAGCTTGTGGCTGATGAAGATGATGGCCAGCTCCGCCGACATGCGCTTGAGCCGGTCGATGAGGTCGTCGGTCTCCTGGGGGGTGAGGGCCGAGGTGGGCTCGTCCAGGATGAGCAGCTGCGCGCCGAAGCACAGGGTCTTGACCAGTTCCACCCGCTGCTGCTCGCCCACGGACAGCTGCCAGACATAGGCGTCGGGATTCACCGGGAGCTCGTGGCGGGCGGCCACCTCGATCATCAGCCGCCGGGCCCCGTCCAGGTCCAGGTTCATGAAGCGATGGAACTTCCTCAGCCCCAGCGCCACGTTCTCGGCCACGGTCATGTTGGGCACCAGCATGAAGTTCTGGTGCACCATGCCGATGCCGCGGGCATAGGCGTCATTGGGATCATGGAACCGCACCGGCTGGCCGTTCACCGTGATGGTCCCCGCGTCGGGCTGGTACAGGCCCGCCAGGATGTTCATGAGGGTCGACTTCCCGGCCCCGTTCTCGCCCACCAGCGCCAGCACCTCCCCCCGCCGGATCTCCATGGCGATGTTGTTGCAGGCCAGGATGCCGGGGAAACGCTTGGTGATGCCAGCCAGCTTCAGTTCGGTGATGGGCTCGACGGCTGTGTGCATGAACACTCCATGGAAGCCAGGCAGGGAATCCAGGCTTATACGAAATCTGAGCCCCAGCATGCCTGAGCATGCCGGGGCCAGCGTTCCTGGAAAGATCTAGAACTTGACGTCCTTCCACGCCACCAGCAGCTTGCCGGTGGTGAGCTCGCCCTTGGCCTTGTCCACCGCCTTGCGGATGGCGGGGGTCAGCACCGGCCCGACCTTGGGGTTGAACTCATAGACGAAGCCCTTGTTGGCGAAGTTCATGGGAATGTTGACCCCGCCCAGCACCCCGGCCTCGCGCTTGGCGATGAGTTCCTTCACCACCGCCGCGTAGTCGTAGCTGGAGGCGGCGAGCACCTTGTAGGACTCGGGGATGCTCAGCTGGGAGGTGTCCTGGCCCGCCCACCAGATGGGCTTGTCCTTGAACTCGGCCACGGCCCGCAGGGCGCCGATGGCCTGCTGGGAGGAACCGGTGAGGAAGTCGGCGCCGGCCTTGACCTGGGTCTGGGCCAGCTCGGCGGCCTTGACGAAGTCGCCGAAGCTGCCGGTGTGGGCGACCTTCACGTCGACCTTGGCGTTCACCGACCTGGCGCCCAGGACGAAGCCGCGGTCGTAGCGGGCGGCGTCGCCGCCGTCCACGGGGCCCACGAGGCCGACGATGTTGGTCTTGGTGACCATGCCGGCGATGATGCCGTTGAGGTAGCCGGTCTGCTCGCTCTCGGGCATGTAGGTGAAGACGTTCTTGGGGCCGATATCGGCGCTGGTGCCGAAGGCGAAGGAGGTGGCGGGATAGTCGTCCGCCATTTCCAGGACCAGGTTCTTGTACTGGGCGCCGTGGCAGATGATGATGTCGAACTTGCCGGCGGCATACTGCCGGGCCGCGCTCCCGGCGTCCACGGGCTTCATCTTCTCGCTGTAGCTGTACTCCACCAGGTTGGCGCCGTACTCCTTCTGCACCGACTTGATGGCATCATTCATGGACTGGCACCAGCCCTTGTCGTCCACTGTGGACTCGACGATCAGGGCGATGCGCACCTTGGTCTTGGGCGGCGCCGCCGACAGCCCGCAGGCGTAAGTAACCAAGGCGGAAAGAACAAGAAGGGACTTCTTCATCAGGTGCCTCCGGGGTTGGGTCATTGTTGAAAAGCCTACCAAACTTTTGATGGAAAAAAATTATTTACTGGATAAAAAATATTTTATGCATTATTGCAAGAACTGATAAATTGCTACTTATATTCCAAGGGCGAGGGGTGCGATGACTGAACCGAGCAAAGTGGCAACCGGATCGCCGGACCCGACCCCGCAGCAGGTGGTCCGCCACCTGGAGCGGGCCAACGCCATCGCCGCCCGGGCGGTGGCCATGGGGCACCATCCCTTCGGCGCCATCCTGGTGGGGCCCGACCAGGAGACCGTGCTGCTGGAGCAGGGCAACGTGAGCGCGGTCAACCACGCCGAGGCGGTCCTGGCCAGGACCGCGGACCGGAACTTCACTCCGGCCTACCTGTGGGGCTGCACCCTGTACACCACGGTGGAGCCCTGCGCCATGTGCGCGGCGACCCAGTACTGGGCCAACATCGGCCGCCTGGTCTACGGCATGGACGAGGCGCGCCTGCTGGCGCTCACCGGCGCCAGCGCCGAGAACCCGACCCTGGCGGTGCCGGCCCGCTACCTCTTCGCCCACGGCCAGAAGGCCATCCAGGTCATCGGGCCGGTCCCGGAGGTGGAGGAAGCCATCGCCCTCCTGCACCAGTCGTACTGGAAGTAGGACTCAGCTCTTGAGCCAGTCCACCACCCGGTGCAGGTCCGAGGGCTCGTGCCAGCCGTGGAAGGCCACCCGGAGATAGCCTTCCCGCACCGAGGCGTACACGCCCCGGCGGAAGCCCTGGTGCAGCAGCTCCTCCAGGGCCCCGGGAGCGAGGTCCCCATGGTGGAAGCAGAGGATGGGCCCAAGCCGGTCCCGTTCCAGCAGGCCGCGCAGGCGCTGCACCTCCCGGGTCCAGGCAGGTATCCCGGCCATGGCGTCCAGCAGGCCCGCCTGCATGGCCTTCACGTGGTCGCAGATGGCGGGGATGCCCGGGAGCTGCAGGGTCCTCAGGGCTTCCAGCAGCCCGACGCAGGCCATCACATTGGGGCCGCCGGGCTCCAGCCGCCGGCCGTCCTCCACCCAGGGGCGCTGGGTGTCCGTGGCGGGACGCCGCGCCTCGGCGCCGTCTTCCACCGAGAGCCAGGTGCCGCAGGGGGCGAGGGTGCGGCGGAACAGCGGGTCGGTCCAGAGGAAGCCCTGCCCCTGGGGCGCCAGCAGGCCCTTGTGCCCGCCGGCGGCGAACGCGCTCACGCCGTACAGACTCGGCACGGTGGTGCCGGCGCCCTGGATGCCGTCCACCACCAGATGGATGCCCCGGCGCCGGCAGGCGGAACCCAGCCTGGCCAGGTCCAGCTTCAGGCCGTCCTGGAAACGCACCCAGGAGACGGCCAGGATCCGCGTCCTGGCGCTCAGCGCGTCGATGAGCCGGGCCTCGGGATCGTCCCCCGCGCCGGGCGGGACCGTGTCCCAGCCGGAGGCGCCGGCCTTGTGGCCCTCCCACAGGGGCACTTCCCGGAACTGGACGCCGCGGTGCTCCAGCCCCTTCCAGGGATAGACATTGGCGGGGAATTCCCCCAGGGGCGCCACCACCTCGTCCCCGGTGCGCCAGGGGAAGGCCTGGGCCACGGTCACCAGGCCGGCGGAGGTGCTGGGCACCAGGGTGATATCCGCCGCTTCCCCTCCCAGCAGCTTGGCCGCTTCCTGCCGCAGGGCCTCGGGGATGCCCAGGAAATCCTCCTCCCACTGCAGTTCCCAGGGCCAGAGTTCCTTGTGCAGGAAGGCCCGGACCGAGTGCACCACCGAACGGGACACGGGCCCGTCCGCGCAGTGCATGAGCCACAGGTGGTCGGAATCCAGGTGCAGCAGGGCCGGGTTGAGCGGCGGGATGCTCATGGGAGGTCTTCGTGGAGCAGGGCCTTGAGGCCCGCCGGGAAGACGCCTGCCACGATCCGGCGGACGGCGTGGGCGTACTGCTGGATTTCCCACTGGGCATGGCTGTCGGTGCGCAGCCGGATGAAGTGGGCCGCCGCCTGGAGGCTCACCGTCCAGTACACCTCGGAGTACAGTCCCAGGGGCAGCAGGCACCGGGCCTGCTCCCGGCAGACGCCCAGGGCGAGCAGGGCCTTGTACTGGCTGACGGAATTGCGGCAGCCGGCCAGGAAGATCTCCCGCGCCTGGGCCCCCTCGGCCCCGTCCACCGCCCCCTCGGATCCCTGCTTGTTCACCTTGGCCTGGCGGCGGAAGACGTCCGGCACGTAGAACTCGTCCTCGGGAAACTCCACGTAGCGCCCGGAAATCTCATTGAACTCGCTGGCGATGCGGTGCTTCATCCACTGCCGGAAGACGAAGATGGGGGCCTTCACATGGAACGTCAGGGCGGTGTGGCGGAAGGGCGAGGTGTGATCGTGCTCGGCCAGGTAGTTGATGAGCTTCCCATCCGCGGCATCGAAGGTCTCCTTGCGCTTGCCGAAGGAGACCCGGGCCGCGTTGACCACGCTGAGATCCGAGCCCATGTGGTCGATGAGCTTCACGAACCCGCGGTCCAGGACGGAATCTTCAATCTGGGGCATGGCCACTCCAATCTCTGCAAGTGTAACGCCACAGCTTCGCCCCCTGGCGGAATCCCGCGCAAGGCTCCAGATGGGGGCACGCCCTAGGACTTCGGATTCAGGGCGACCTGGACCAGCTTGGTGGTGTTGCCCCGCAGAACCTCCACAACAACCGTCCGACCGGCGAACTGGCCCATCTTGTCGCTTGCGTCTGCGATATCAATCACCTCCTGCTCGGCTACCTTGCGTACGATGTCACCCTCAAGGATATCGGCCTGGAAGGCCGGGGATCCTTTCCGGACCATCTGGATCAGGACGCCCTTGTTGCTGCCGATCTGGCTCCGCTCCTCGGGCGTCAGATTCCGCCAGCGCACGCCGAAGACAGGGCGATTCTTCAGCTTGGCCCAGTAGGTGACATCGTAATCAAAGCGATCAATATTATATGGAATATTAATAGTTTGGGCTGTGGTGGGCGATTTGCTGGGCAGCACGATAGCCGTCGAACCGGACTTGGTCTCGGTGAACTGACGCTCATACACCACCATCGCCGAGGCGTGGACCTTTACCCCCTGGATGATGGCGTCATTGGGGTCCACGGCGGGAGTGCTGTTGAACTCGCTGTAGCCCAGCATGGTGTAGTTGTCCTCCTCCATGGCGAGGTAATCGGCATCCATATTGGTTCCAGCAATCACCCGGGGTTTATCCGTGCTCAGTTCCACCATCTGGGATAGGTCCTTCCCCTCGGTCACATCCTTGTAGAAACTCGTATAGGGGTTGCCGCCACCCATCGAGGGAAGACCGCACCCCGTGCCGAGCAAGGTGGCCGCAATCAAGAGGATGGACCAATGACGCAACAGACACCTCCTTCAGGATTGTTGGTTTGATTGAAAAATTATATATGTGGTTTAGACAGGCCGCAAGCCATTCGAACATTCCAGGCGACAGCGCAAGCCATCGCCCGGGCCACGCCGCGGCCCTTCATACCTGCAATAATGAAAGGGTTTGGCAGGCACCCGGCGCCCTGTCCCCCACCGCAAGGATCCAGGTCAGGGCGCTATTCCGCACAGGCCCGGCACCCCGGAGAACCACATGAAATTCTTCATCGATACCGCCAATATCGCCGAGATCAAGCGCATCAATGAGTGGGGGATCCTCGACGGAGTGACCACCAACCCCAGCCTCATCGCCAAGGAATCC
>Ga0181516_10003063_pt1 | contig 11431 bp, 8 predicted proteins | sample PEATcosm2014_Bin_25_FD_121104 | JGI IMG/M metagenome (GOLD analysis project Ga0181516, IMG submission 121104) | Peatland microbial communities from MTU Mesocosm Facility, Houghton, MI, USA - PEATcosm2014_Bin01_10_metaG | ecosystem: Environmental > Terrestrial > Soil > Wetlands > Peat | place...
GCGACCAGCAGGCCGCCGACCAGCAGATCATAGGCCACAGTCAATGCCGCGATGACGTCATGCATCAGGCAGGACAGCACGATCATGATGGCGCCCAGCAGCAACGTCACGGCTCGGCTTTGACTGACGGTGCCTGAGCCGCGTGAGCCGCGCAGCGGAATATAGATATCCTCGAGCAGAACCGTCGAGGCTGCCAGCAGGCAGGCGCTGGCGGTGGACATGATGGCGGCGAGTGCCGCTGCGAGCACCAGGCCGCGCAGTCCGACCGGCAGCACGGCGTTTACGATCTCGGCGAATGCGGCATCAGCATCGCCGAGCTGCGGCAGGAACAATCTGCCGGCGGCGCCGATCAGTGCACCGGCAAGTGCGTAGCACAGGCAGTAGCAGCCGACGCCGATGCCGCCCCAGCGCGCGACCTGGACGCTACGCGCCGTGAACACACGCTGCCAGACATCCTGGCCGATCAGGATGCCGAAGAAGTAGAGACAGAAGTAAGACAGGATTTTTCCGGTACCGATGCTGGTCAGCGAGAAAAATCCGGGCGGCAGGTGCGCGTGCATCGCGGCCAGTCCGCCCGCATGCCAGATCGCGCCCGGCAGCAGAATGAAGAAGATACCGACTGTCTTGATGACGAACTGGATGATGTCGGTCAGGGTCAACGACCACATGCCACCGAGCACCGAGTACAGCACCATAACGGCGCTGCTCAGCAGGATCGCCGGCGTACTGGGGATGCCGACGATTACCTGCATCACGGCACCCACCGCGATCGTCGCGGTCACGCTGACCATCAGATCGTAGGCCACCATGACGACGCCGCCGGCGATGCGCGCGACGCGGTTATAACGTCGCTCGAGCAGCTCGGGGACGGTGTAGAGCTTGAGACCGAGGATGCGTCCGACGAATACGATGCTCAGCATCAGGATGCCGAGTCCAAACATGAACACCACCCACATGCCGGAGATGCCGTACTGATAGCCGAGCTTCACCCCGCCGACCGTGGAGGCGCCGCCGAGCACGATCGCGGCCAGCGTACCGGAATAGAGCCAGGGACCGACGGAGCGGCCGGCGACCAGGAACTGATCCTGGGTCGTGGCGCGACCTCGTGCCCAGAAACCGGCCGCGACGATCACGCCCATGTAGATGATGACTACCAGCAGATCGATCCGTGCCATGGCGTCGTTACTCGACCTGGATGCCGCCAGCGAGCAGCAGCGCTCGCAGGCCGGAGAGCTGCGACTGATAATGGCGCCACTGCGACACCGATGTCTCGTACAGCGCTCGCCGCACCTGCGCGGCGCTGGCGGTGGTGCTGGCGGCGGGATTGTGCTGGAAGTCGGCGCACGCGGGCTCCCACTCCAGGCCGCAAGCGCTGAGCAGCCGTCGGGTCGCACCCAGTTGATCGGCGATCAGCGCTTCGTAATCCAAAGACACGATGCCTTCGGGTAAGACGCGCTGCCAGTGCTGCATGAGGCGCCGATAGGCGAGATAGTAGCGGCCGATGTCGGTCAGGTCGTAGGAAAATGGATAGGCGTCCTCGAACAGTGTCTTGTACATGGCATAGCAGGCGGCCATCGGGCCGCGGCTCACGTGCACGATGCGAGCGCCGGGCAGCGCGGCATGAATCCAGCCACAGTAAAGGTAGTTCAGCGGCATCTTGTCGATGAAGCAGGCGCCCTCGGCGCCCGCGGCGCGGGCGCGCTCGAGGTAATCGCGACCGAGCGCGGCGAAGTCGAGCTGGGTTGCGGCAGTGATCAGCTCGCGCCGCGTTGCAGCCGGACGGCCGAGGCGGCGCTGCGCCGCATCGACGATCGCCAGCGCCAGGGATTTGAGTTCTCCGGCCGAACGGACGCGCGAATGACTGCTGAGGATGCGCTCCACCAGCGTGCTACCCGAGCGTGGCAATCCGAGTATGAAGATCGGCGTCGCGGTCGCGCCGGCATCGGGCGCGGCGGGCGGCCGCGGTGCCGAGGGCATTGCTTCGATGATCCAATCGACCGTGGCGACATCGTTGGCGACGTCGTAGCGCAGATGCGCGCGCCGCGCGCCCGCGCCGCGCTGCAGGCATTCGAAGGCGCGTGGATACTGCCCGAGGTCCTCGTGTTCCTTGGCGAGCGCGTAGTGCAGCTCCATGCTGGCGCGCCAGTCGAGGTTCGGCTGCGCCACCAGGCGCTCCAGGCCGGCGATGTGATTGCGCTGCGGCGTCTGGACGCGCAGTTCCGAGCGATTGCGCCAGGCCTGGTAGTCGGTGGGCCGCAGTTCGATGACGCGGTCGTAGTCGGTCTCGGCCTGCTCGAGTTTCCCTAAGAAGCGATGCACCGTGGCGCGATTGAACAGGAACTGGCTCTCTGCCGGCGCCAGGGCCAGCGCCCGCTCATAGGCGGCGAGCGCACGGCGCTGCTGATTGGCGCGACTGAGCAGCGTGCCGATGGCGTCCCACAGGACCGCATCGTCACCGGCGCGCCGTTCGGCTTCGCTGGCCGCCTCGGCTGCGTCGCGCAACCGATCCTGCGCCAGTGCGATCTGACCGGCAGTGAGCCAGCCGGCGGCGTGCCCGGGCTGCTGTGCAATCCATCGACGGCAAGCCTCGGCCGCGGCCGGCCAATCACGCGCCCGGATCAGTCGCTGCAGCTGCTGCTGCAGGTTGACGGAAGGTTCCAAGCCGCTAACGACGCTTGTGGCGCGGGGCGATGATCGGCGGTGCCATCCCCGGTATCTGGTCGCCCGAGAACAGCTGCTGGCAATGCCGCTCGAACGCCTCGACGAGCCGGGTCTTCTTGAGCTCCTTGAGCGTGGCGATGCCGATCCGCACCGGGGAGGGATCGCCGCTCAATGGCACGCGATGAACGCGCCGGCCATCCAGTGCCATGGTGGCACGTGGCCGCACATTGGCGAGCGTGTAACCAAGACCGTTGGCCACCATCGTCAGAATCGCCTCCTGCTGCGAGGAGGCCCAGGCGATGTTGGGTTCGAGACGCTCGCGTATGAACAGCGACACGAAGTACTGCCGGCTCATCGGCAGATCCAGCAGCACCATCGGCAGCGGCGCCAGTTGACTGAGCTTCACCTGCCGTTCGCGTGCCAGGGGATGCATGGCGCCGAACAACGCGTATGGCGGCAGCGCTGCCAGCGGCAGGAAATTGATGTCATCGCCGATGGCGAGATCGTAGGTGATCGCGATTTCGGTCTCGGCTTCGCGCAGACTGTCCAGCAGCGCTTCCTGGTGATTCTCGCGACAGCGAATCCGGGTCTCCGGGAAGGCCTTCAGGAATGACTGTGTCAGTTCCGGCATCACGATCGGCGCCAGGGTGGAAAACCACCCGACCGCCAGCTCACCGCGAATCTGGTGACTGACCTCGGCGGCGGCTGAATACAGCGCCTCGGCCTGTTTGAGCAGCTGCTTGGCATCGCGTAGCAGCACACGCCCGGCCGGGGTCAACGACAGTCCTTGCGCGTGGTGGCGCAGAAACAGCTGCACATCCAGTTCGCGCTCGATGTGCGCGATCGCGGTCGAGATGGCGGGCTGCGAGATGCTGGCGCGCTTCGATGCCTGCGTGATGCTGCCGGTCTCGGCCGCGGCGATGAAGTAGCTGAGCTGCCGAAAGGTATATTTCATGGATCGCCGGGCACGCCGAAACCGGGCGCGGCGGTGGGATCGATCGCGCGCTGCACGTAGTCCTCGATCTGCGGTGCATAGATGCCCCACAGCGCCGTCAGTTCGGCCACCGGATCGGCCGCCGACCAGTCGACTCGCAGATCGACGATCGGCCAGGATTGATCCCGCACCACCAGCAGGCCGGCGGAATGTATCGGACCGGCCTCGCCGCCGCGCGCCAGGCCGGCCTGCAGCGCTGCCAGCAGGCGTGCAGCGAAGGCGCCGCCGGCGGCATCGAAGCCGCGGATCATGGCGTCCGGCACCGCGCTGTTTGCCAGCAGATTGCCGGCCGCGACCGCGTGCTCACCGACAGCCGAGCCGACGGTACCGAGTGCCCGCGCGCCCGAGTGCACCTGCGGCGGACCGGTCCGGCCCACGACCAGCAACTGTCGAAAGGCGCCGAACGGAGTCGCCCCGAGCGCGGCATCGAGTGCGGCGCGGACCGAGGCGCCGTGTGCCAGCGAGTCCAGCACCCGCGGGCCCAGCCGCGGGTCGGTGATGTTCTGCGTAGCCACGGCCCCGGCGCCGGCGCGCGCATGCGCACAGCGCGCTGCGACCGCCGGCGAGGAGGACGCAATGGCAATGCCGAACTGGTCGGCCGCAGGGCTGCGGGCGGCGATCGAAAACGTCACAGCCCGGATTTTAAGTCTGGTCCGGAATGACGGCGATCACATCGAGCTCGACCAGCCATTCGGGACGGGCGAGACCGGCGACGACAATGCCGGTGGAGACCGGATACACGCCCCGCAGCCAGCGGCCCACGGTACGGTAGACAGGCTCGCGAAACCGCGGGTCGGTCAGATAGATCGTGATCTTGCAGATGTGCTCCAGCGCGGCGCCGGCTTCGATCAGAAGCTGCTGTATGTTCTTCATCGCCTGATCGGCCTGCGCCGCGGCGTCTCCAACCCCGACACTAACCGCGGTATCGAGGTCCTGTCCAACCTGGCCGCGCACGAACACGGTCCGCCCCCGCGCCACGACCGCCTGGCACAGATCGTTATCGAGCTTCTGCTCCGGATAGGTATCGCGGGTATTGAATTTGCGGATGCGCGTGTGCATCAGGGGCAGTTTCGTGCGCTCACTTCTCCTTGAACGAGTATGCCACCGTGAGGCCGTAGGTGCGCGGTACCGACACGATCGCCTGCGCGCGATTGCCATAGATGGCCGGATCGGAGTAGGAGGTGATCCCCAGCACGTTGCCGATGTTGTTGACGTACAGGGTCGCGAGCCAGTGCGTATGGGCGTAACTCAGCCGCGTGTCGAACATTGCGAATCCGGCGGCGGTGGGAACCGTCGCGGACAGCGCCGGCAGCACCGAGCTCTGGTAGCGGCCGCTGACCGCCCAGCGCCACTCGCCATCGCCGAATTTGACGTGGCCGTAGTCGAACTCGGCGGCGATGCTGTTCTTGGGTGTGCCCGGCAGCGCGGTGCCGATCGCCGGCGGCGGCACCGCCACATTCGGATAGACGAACAGTGGATTCAGCGAAGTCAGCTTGGTCTGATCGTAGGTGTAATCCACTTGTCCGGAGATATGCTGCGTAAAGTTGGCGTAGATCTCGGTCTCGAGCCCGCGACTGTAGGCCTCACCGATGTTGAGCGCCGCGGGCAGCACCAGCGGCGTCAGCTGCACGCCCTCCTGGATGTTGTGCCACTGGATGTCGTAGATCGCGGCCGAATAGCGCACGCGATTGGAGATCTCGCCCTTGATGCCGAGCTCGTAGTTGTCGGCGGTGTCGGGCTGCAGGCGGGTCAGTGAGGCCGGGGTGACATACGGCTTGCCCGTATTGGGGTCGATGACCGGCTCGCCCGGTGGCAGCGCGTTGACGCCGCCACGCCGGAATCCCTGGGAGTAGGTGGCGTAGACCAGATTGGTCCGGTCGATCTGGAACGAGGTGTTGGCCTTGAACTGCGCCTTGCGGAACTCATCGCTGAGCGATTCGTTGGCGGCGTAGCCGGGACCGTCGAACAGCAGGCCGGTCTGCTGTGCCTGCGTGAGCGTCTGGCGGAACAGGCGTGCGCCGCCGGTGATGCTCCAGCGCTCGGTCAGGTGGCCGGTCAGTTCGCCGAACAGCGCCAGATCCCGGAAGCGCGTCTCGAAGTCGCCGATGTAGGCCTGATCGAGCTCCAGCGGGATGCCGACGATCGAGGTCGCTCCGGTCTCGGGACCGTATTCGCCGAATCCACAGGTGGAACCATTCTCGCCCTGGCCGTCCGTCGGCACGGTGTTGGGCGTGCCGATACAGGCGTTATAGAACGCGTTGTAGCCCGGGTAGTACTCATGCTCCTGGATGTAGGTTTTCTGGTCTTTGAAGAAGATACCGCCCACCCAGTCGAAGAAACCGCCGGTCTTGGACGCCAGCCGGAACTCCTGCGAGACCACGCGGTCGTCGAGCTGATCGCGACCCTGGATGAAGGTGCGCGGGTTCTGGCCGTAGTAGTTCTGGTAGAAAAAGAAATTGGTGTAGAGCGCGGTCAGATCGTCGCTGGTGTGGTTGTTATGGTGCGCCCAGGACGTATCGGACGACAGCGTTGCGAAACCGAGATCGTACTCCATCGCCAGCGCGCCAAGGTCGACCTTGTCACCGGTGCCCTCGAGGCTGTTGGTCGCGGAGGACAGCGGCCCGACGCCGCCCGGAACCGGCGCGTTGTACAGCTGCGGCAGCAGGTCCGTGTAGGGCGGCGAGGGCGGCTGATTAGCCGCGCTGATGGGCTGGTTGTATGCCAGGGACGAGGTCGCGACTGAGGGAAAGCCGCCCGCGGTGGCGAGCTGATAGTAGTACGTCAGTTGTGCGCGGAAGGTCTCGTTGGGCTTCCACAGGGCTGCCACGCGCGCGTCGCGATACTCGTAATGATTGACCCCATCCTGTGCGTACTTGACCGGCGGGCTGAAGACATTGGTCGGATCAGCCGAGATCGGCGCGCCGGCGCCATTCAACACGTACAGATTCGGCTGGTTGATGAAGCCGGCATCGTAGGTCCAGCCGGCATTGACCCGCACCGCAAAGGTGTCGTTGACCGGCAGGTTGAGCATGCCGTTGATGTCCTCGTTCGGGGCATGCGTATGGTAGGTGTCGCTGATGCCGACCTCGGCGCGTGCATCGAAGGCGCCTGGATCGGGCGCGTTCTGGATGAAGCGGATCGTGCCGCCGAGCGAGCCGGAGCCATAGAGGGTGCCCTGCGGGCCACGGAGAATCTCGACGTGATCGATATCCTGCAGCCGCAGGTTCACGAACAGCGGCGTGTCATCCACATAGGTGGCCACCGGCGGCACCACCGGCGATGCCAGCGCCAGCTGACCGGCGGTGCCTTCGCTGTTCAGACCGCGGATGATCAGCGTCGAGCCGTTGACGCCGCCGAAGGGTCCCTTGTCGGTATAGTTGACACCGGCCATCGAGTGCGCGAGCGCGGCGATGTCCTCGATGCCGGACTCCTCGAGCTCGGTGCCGGTGACCGCCGTGATGCTGATCGGCAGGTCCTGCGCCTGCACCGCGTGGCGGGTCGCGGTGACGACCACTTCCTGCAACGAGACTTCGGTATCGTCGGCGTACGCGTTGGTGCCGTGGATCGCTGCCAGCACGGCGGCCGTCAGCGAGGTCACCTGTTCGATCTGACCTGGCCGGCGCCGCGGGCTGATTGGCTTCGGAACTCGCGCGCGCTGCCTGCTGGTCATATCCGCTCCCTGTTGCGGGTTGTTGTCAGCCGATGCCATCACGCACAGGTGGCTCGGTAAATTGATCTTTTAAAATTCATTGCTTCCGAAAAACAGAAGCAAAAGCCAAATTGGTAATTTTTTGCACAACGCTGGGGCGGCGGCGGAAGATTTGCGCCATAAAGGAGCATGGGACCATGGATGCGATTGCGACGCTGCGCGCGGACCTGGCCGCGGTATTCCGCATTGCCGCGCGGTTCGACTGGGCCGAAGCGGTGGCCAATCACCTCAGTGTCGCCACCGCGGGCGATGGCAGTGAGTTCCTGATCAATCCCCGCTGGCGCCACTTCGCCGGCATCCGCGCCTCCGACCTGCTGCTGCTCGATGCGCGCGCGCCGGCGGATTCGCTGCCCGCGAATCTCGATTCGACGGCGTGGGCGATCCACGGCACCATGCATGCGCAGCTGCCGCAGGCGCGGTGCATCCTGCATGTCCACCCGCCCTATGCGACGGCGCTGTCCTGTCTGGCCGACCGTGAGATCAAGCCGCTCGATCAGACCAGCGCGCGCTTCTTCCGGCGGGTCGCCATCGACAATCACTATGACGGCATGGCCGACAACGCCGCCGAGGGCCTGCGCCTGACGCGCGCACTGGGCGACAAACAGGCGCTGATGATGGGCAACCACGGGGTGCTGGTGGTGGGTGACAGCATCGCCGAGGCCTTCGATGCGCTCTATCACCTCGAGCGGGCCTGCCGGACATTGCTGCTGGCGTATGCCAGCGGGCAGCCGTTGTCGATCCTGCCTCCCGACATCGCCGAGAAGACCGCGCGCTGCTGGGAGGACGGGGGCGAGTTCGCGCGCGCGCACTTCGAGCAGGTCAAGCGGCTGCTGGACGCAGAGGGCGTGCGCTACGCGGACTGACTGCGAGCTCAAATTGCGTGCTGCGCCCGGCGGCCTCATAGTTCCGGCTGCCATGACTACCCACGAGCAACCGGCGCGGCTTGAAATCAAGACCATCCAGCCGATCGGACTCGATCAGCGCCATGGCACTTACGCGGATCTGTTCACGGTCTGGTTCGGTTCCAATCTGATGCTGCTGACGATCGTCACCGGCGGGCTCGCGGTCACGATCTTCGGCTTGTCCTTCCTCTGGGCCGTGGTCGGGCTGGTGCTGGGTAACCTGATCGGTGCCGTCTTCATGGCGCTGCACTCGGCCCAGGGACCGACACTCGGCGTACCGCAGATGATCCAGACACGCGGGCTGTTCGGTTCGCTCGGCTCGCTGCTGGTCATCGGGATCGTGATCGTCATGTACCTGGGTTTCCTGGCCTCGAACCTGGTGGAAGGTGGCGAGGCGATCAGCAGCATCGCGCCGAACCTGTCGGACGTGCCGGGCATTGCGCTGATCGGTGTGCTGAGCGTGATCGCCGCGATCTTCGGCTACGACCTGATTCACGCCTACGCACGGGTGATGAGCTACGTGGCGGGCGGGGCACTGCTGCTGGCCTTCGTCTGGATCGTCGCGGTGCACGGGCTGCCGGCGGATTTCCTGGTGCGCAATGGATTCAGTCTGCGGGGATTGCTCGGCACGATCTCGGCAGCCGCGCTGTGGCAGATCGCCTATGCGCCCTACGTGTCGGATTATTCGCGCTACATGCCCCCTGACACCGGCGTGCGGCAGGCATTCTGGGCCAGCTACTGGGGCTGCACCCTCGGATCGCTGTTGCCGATGATTCTGGGGGCCATGGTGGGGCTCGCCGGCGCTCACAACGACATCGTCGGCGGACTGGCGTCGCTGACGCAGGGCGTCGCGCCGCTGGTGCTGATCGTGTTTGCGCTCGGAGTGGCGACCGCCAACGCGATGAATCTCTACTGTGCCGTGCTCTCGACGCTGGCCTGCGGCCAGACGTTGATCCCGAACTGGTCGCCCGGAGCGCGTGCGCGCATCGTGATCACGGCGGTGCTGTTCGCGCTGTCACTCGTCGGGGCACTGCTGGCGAAGACCTCATTCATCGCCAACTACACCGATTTCATACTGCTGCTGCTGTACGTTCTGGTGCCCTGGACCGCGATCAACCTGGTGGATTATTACCTGCTGCGACACGGCCACTATGACGTGGCATCGTTCTTCCGCCATGACGGGGGCATCTACGGCCGCGTCAACCTGGTCGCGGTGGGCTGCTACCTCGTTGGGATCGCGGTGCAGTGGCCGTTTGTCGATACGCCGCTCCACACCGGTCCGGTCGCGGCCGCGCTGGGGGGTGCCGATCTGTCCTGGGTCGTGGGTCTGGCGGTCACCGCACCTATCTACTATTGGTTTGCCAAGCGCTCACAAGCCGCTGAGGTCAGCCGGCGCTTTTCGCCTTGTAGGCCTTGAGCTCGGTATTGAATTTGTCGGCCAGCTGCTGAACTTTCTCCACCTCGGTGTTGTTCAGCTCGGCATAGTGCTTCTGCAGCTTGACCTTGTCGCCGCCCGCGTCGAGCTTCTGCTGCTGTTCCTCCTGCAGGCAGTCGGCATAGGTCTTGACCGCGGCATCGAACGCCTGGACCGCCTTCTGAGCCGCAATCATCTCTTCCTTCGTAGCCGTCGAGCCGTCCGGAATCTGGATTCTGTTGTCGGGCACGGTACAGTCGGCAAAGGTGGGGCTGCCGGACAGTGCCAGCAGCGCGGCGATGGGCAACAGGCTTTTCATTGATTATTCCTCGGCTGTGGAAACCCTATGATGGCCGGTCGTGGCCGAAAACTCAAAATCGGGGCGCTGCGCCCAGATAGGCACGCCAGCCGCCATGCTCGGTGATATCCAGCGCCTCCCGCACGGCATGGGCTTCGCACAGGAAACCCGATGCCAGCGTGCCATCGGCCAGCATCACCTGGCCGATGGCAAGCGGGGATGGCACCTGTGCAACGAAGCCTCCCAGCGCGCAGGCAGGCACCGACCAGAGCTCGATTTCGATCGCAGCGCCGTGCTGCTCAACCCGAACCAGGCCCGGACGGTGTGGCGGGCCACCGGGCAGCGCGTAGAAGCGATAGTGCGCGGCCGTGCGAGTGCGCTCGATGAAGCTCGCGCCGAGCTGGCGCAGTTGATGATTCAGCGGCAGCCCATCCATGTGCGCGCCACACACAGCCAGGGTGATGCCACGCGCGGCCGGTGTCCAATCGAAGTCGGGTTCGCTGAGGACCGGCACGTCGAGCGCACCCTGACGCATCGGGGCGCTGCGCTGCAGGCGCGCCGCCAGCCGCAGCAGCACTTCATCGCTCCAGGCCGGACCGGTGAGCGTGATACCGAATGGCAGGCCGCCGGCATCGAAGCCGCTCGGCACGGCCACGGCCGCAAGATCGAGCAGATTGGCAAAGTTGGTGTAGAACCCGAGGTTGGCATTGAGTCGCAGCGGGTCGGCCTCGATTTCGGTGATCCGATAGATCGTGCCGGTGGTGGGCGTGAGCAGCAGATCGATGTCGCTCCAGACCTGCTCGACCTCGCGCCGCAGCGCCTGCAGGCGGTACTGTGCCCGGAAGGCATCGGCAGCCGTCGCGCTGCGCGCGCCTTCGATGATCCGCCGCGTCACCGGAAGCAGCGCCTCGGGATCGCTCTGGAGCAGCGACTCGACCACGGTGTAGCGCTCGGCCACCCACGGACCTTCGTAGAGCAGCTTCCCCGCCTCGATGAAAGGCGCGAAGTCCAGCGGCACGCGCTTGCCGCCCGCCGCCTCGAGCCGCGCAACGGCGCGCTCGAAGAGTGGCGCATATTGCTCGTTACCGAAGAACTGCAGCTGCCGGGGTTCGGGGACGCCGAAGCGAAACCCGGCATGCTCGGCTGACAGGCGACGCGGTGGTGGCGCGGCCCGGCGCGAGTAGGGGTCCGCGGCGTCGAAGCCCTCCGCCACGCGGCAGACCCGCGCGGCGTCCTCGGCACTGAGGGCGAAGATCGAGAGCGCATCGAGCGTGCGACAGGCGGGCACCACGCCCCGGGTACTGAGGCGGCCGCAGCTCGGCTTGAGTCCGACCAGATTGTTGAACGCCGCCGGCACACGGCCGGAGCCGGCAGTGTCGGTGCCGATCGAAAAACTGGCCAGTCCCAGGGCAACGGCGACGGCGGAACCGGAGCTCGAACCGCCGCTGATGAA
>Ga0181516_10003064_pt1 | contig 11431 bp, 8 predicted proteins | sample PEATcosm2014_Bin_25_FD_121104 | JGI IMG/M metagenome (GOLD analysis project Ga0181516, IMG submission 121104) | Peatland microbial communities from MTU Mesocosm Facility, Houghton, MI, USA - PEATcosm2014_Bin01_10_metaG | ecosystem: Environmental > Terrestrial > Soil > Wetlands > Peat | place...
CTGAAGCCCAAGACCGGGGTGCTGGGATTCCAGCGGCCCTTGAGAAAAGCCTGGTCAAACTCATCGCTGCGCGGCCCGCAGGCGGCTGCCATGGCCAGCTGACCGTATTGCTGGCCCGCGTCCCAGGCCGTGCCAGTGCCGCTGTTGAAGCCGGAATAGCTGTTGATGCTGATGACGGTCTTGGCCGGCAGGCTGAGAGGGCCGAGCAATGTCAATGCCAGCAAGGCTAGGTTCAAAAGCATGGCGCACCTTCGCATTGGCTGCAGCTATTCACGCTGCACCAGTTGCAGTAGATGGGGAAAGGGACGTCCTGATCCCCTGAATTGAAGCTGTATTGAAAGAGCCACCATAGCTTCTTGTCAGTCCCCAGCACTGAGGCGATGTCCCAGCCCGCGGTGCCGTTGACCCCCAGCTGAAGGTCAGTGGGCGTGCCGCCCACCCACACCGTGGCTGCTGGAGCGCAGGAAGAGCTGTAATCGCTGTGGAGCATGATGCTGCCGCTGCTTGAGGCCGCGGGGCCATAGCCCAGCAAGGTCATCCCCTGATATTGAAGGCGGAGCGCGGTGCCCAGCGGGATGTTGCGGCCCGTGGCGCTGAGGCGGGCCGTGGCGCTGAGCGAATAAGCCCCTCCATTGCTATAGGCGGCCAAATTCCCCAAGGAGCAGGTGAGGGACAGGTCCCAGTCTTTGGCAGGGTGCAGCGGCAATGCCTGTGCTGCCAGCTGGCTGCCCACATAGCCCTGCACCGTGAGGGTCAGGCTGGCGGCCATGGTGCCTGCCGGGATGCTGAGCCTGAGCTCGGCGCTCTGGCCGCTGCGCAGGAAGGCAGGCGTGAACACGGCCTCCCCGCCCGGCGGAAGCCCATCCATGGCCAGAGCCAGGTCCATGCCCCTGTCGCCGGCTGGCTGGTTCTGCACGCTCAGGTAATAGGTGGCGCCAAGATAGGGATAGGGCATGTTTTGCGGGCTCTGCAGCAGCAGGCTGGCTCCAGCCACCTGAAGCTGGCCCTCATACGCCGGGGCCGCTCGGCTCAGCACCGCGCTCTTCCAGAGCGGCGCGGCCGCGGCTTGGCCGGCAAAGGCGTACTGGTAGGTGCCGGCCTGGTCCAGGCTGTCAAAGCGCACCGTGGGCTGGCCTGCCTCCACGCTGCCCACATTCTGCAGCAGCACTGAGCCATCCGGCTGCAGGGCCTGGATGGGTATGCCCGTGACGCCCGTGGCCGTCTGCGTGAGGTCCATCAGGGTGATGTGCAGGCAGCCCTTGTGCGCCAAGCTCTGCCCAGCCTGCGGGGCCAGGGGCAGCGTGGGCGGCCGCGTGCAGGAGCTGAGCAAGAGCAGGGTGAGGAGAAATGCTGCAGGCTTCTTCATTGCAAGTCCTCAGTGCAAGGCTTGCGAAGTATAACAAAAATGTAATTGATATCAATATAAAAAACATGATATTTTCTAGTAGTAGTATTTAATCGTCATAACAATTTAAATATTTTTCCTCTGCTTGCTTAAATTTGCCATTTCAAAACACGACAGGCCAAAAAAAGATCCATCCTCGCGGATGGATCTGCGATGCAAACCCGCTTTATTGGCTCACTTCCCCTGCTTCAGCTTCATCTCAATGATCAGGTTCTCAATGCGCCGCAGGTCCTCTTTGTTGATGGCCTCGATGGCCAGGCCGCAGACCCAGACCTGGCTGCTGCCGCTGGAATCTCGGCTGGCGGCTGTGTCGCGCCGCATCACGCGCGAGAGCGCGCGCAGGGGCCTGGGCAGGCCCGGCACCTCCATGTCCACCATCACCGGGGTGCCCACCTCCAGCGGGCTGTCGCTCAAGAGGCAAAAGCCGCCGGCTGAGATGTCGCGCGTGACGCCCTTGAGCAGGGTCTCTGGCCGGGCTTCAATGTCCATCTGGCCCAGGGCCGTCTCGCGATAGGCCGCGTCCTTGGCCAGGGCATCGGCGTGCGCGGCATCCAGCACGTAGAAGCGCACCGCCATCTGCGCCACCACGCGCTCAAAGCGGCGCTGCTCAATGCGCCCCTTGTGCATGTCCATGCCGCCTCCTGCTCAGGGCCAAGAGCGGCTGTCGCCGTTCTCTGGCACCCAGATGTCCGCGTCCGCGGCGCCGCGCAGCCGCATGGCCTGGCCAAAGAGCACCCCGGCCTCCGCGCCCTGGTCATCGCCCAGGGCGAAGGTCCCCTGGTGGACGGCCATGCAGGCCTTGGGCTGCAGCAAGCTCCAGGCCTCGGCCGCCTCCTCGGGGTCCATGTGCACGTCGTGCATGAACCAGCGCGGGCTGAAGGCGCCAATGGGGAGCAAAGCCAGGTCCAGGCGCGGGAAGCGCTGGGCGATCTCATCGAACTGGCCGCCCCAGGCCGTGTCGCCGGCAAAGTACACCGCGCGGCCGCCAGCCTGCAGCACAAAGCCGCCCCACAGGCTCAGGTCATAGTCATCCGGGCCGCGGCCCGAGAAATGCCGGGCCGGCACCAGGGTCACCCGCGCGCCAGGCAGGGCCTCCACGCCCTGCCACCAGTCCAGCTGGATGACATGCCGAAGGCCCAGGCCCTTGAGGCAGCGCAGGTTGTTGAGCGGGCACACCAGCACTAGGCCCGGGTCGCGCTGGGCCAGGCGCCGCAGCGTCGGCCGGTCCAGGTGGTCGTAGTGGTTGTGCGAGAGCAGCACCAGCTGGATGGGCGGCAGGTCCTCGAAGCGCAAGCCGGGGATGGCCCCGCGCTTGGGCCCGGCAAAGGCCACGGGGCTGGCGCGGTTGGACCAGATGGGGTCGGTGAGCGCGTTGAGCCCCGGCACCTGCAGCAGCACCGTGGAATGGTTGACAAAGGTGGCGCGCAGCCCCTCGGCGAGCGCTCGGGGCGGGGCGGGCGCCGGGGTGATGCTGCGCTTCTGCACCCAGCCGCTGCGGCGGCCCAGGCGCCAGCGGATGAAGTCCATCACCGTGCGGCTGGCTGGCGGGCCGGGATTGAAGAAGCGCCAGCCATCGCAATGGCCGGAGAGCGGCAGGCCCGGGCTGCCCCAGGACAGGCTGGCGGCCAGGCCGGCCAGGGCCAGCAGCAGGGCCAGCAGCAGCAGGGCTGTGCGGCGGCGGCGGGCCATGCTAGTCAAAGACCACGGTGCGCACGCCGTGGCGGAAGACGCGGTGCTCGGTGTAGGCCAGCAGGGCCTCGGCCAGCGCCTGCTGCTCAAGGTCGCGGCCCTTGCGCTTGAGGTCCTCGGGCGTGTCGCGGTGGCTCACCCTCTGCACGCGCTGCTCGATGATGGGGCCCTCGTCCAGGTCCTCGGTGACAAAGTGGGCCGTGGCGCCGATCACCTTGACCCCCCGGTCCCAGGCCTGCTGATAGGGCTTGGCGCCCTTGAAGCCGGGCAGGAAGCTGTGGTGGATGTTGATGATGTCGCGGCCATAGGCCTTGAGGAAGGGCGCGCTCAAGATCTGCATGAACCTGGCCAGCACCAAAAAATCAGTGCCCTTGGCCAGGTCGAGGATGGCGGCCTCTTGCAGGGCCTTGCCCTCTGCCGGCAGCAGGTGGAAGGGCACGCCATAGTGGCCGGCCAGGGAGCGGGCCTGCTCATGGTTGCCCGCCACCCAGGCGATGTCCATGCAGAGCAGGCCCTCGCGCACGCGGTGCAGCACATCGGCCAGGCAGTGGGTCTGGCGCGAGACTAGGATGCCGGCCCTGCCGGGAACGCCCGCGAGGTGCAGCTGCCACTGGGCGCCGATCTCCTTGGCCAGGCGGCCAAAGGCGGATTCCAGCTCTGGGCGCGGGCTGCGCCCTGGGTCAAAGGTGAACTCCAGCCGCATGAAGAAGAGGCCAGCCTGGGCTGCGGTGGTGTGCTGGTCCGCGGCTATGATGTTGCCGCCCAGCTTGGCCACCAGGGCCGTGATGCGGGCGATCAATCCGGTCTGGTCCGGGCACTGGAAGAGGGCGATGGCGCGCTGCATGAGGTCTCCTTGGATGCGCCGATTTTACCCCAAGCCCGGCCATAAAGAAAGCCGCCCTTGAAAGGCGGCTCTCTGCTCTCCCTGCTCTCTTGCGGGCGCTAGCGGTACACGCCGCGCTCGGATGTCTTGAGGAAGCCCACCAGCTGCTGCACCTCAGCGCTCTTGTCAGGCAGGGCCTCCAGCTGGGCCAAGGCCTCGCTGAAGTTGGACTTGGGGTCCTGGAAGATGCGGAAGGCGGCGGCCAGGGCGTCCAGGGCCTCGCGGCTAAAACCCCGACGCTTGAGGCCCACCTTGTTGAGGCCATAGACCTTGACCTCATCGCCGCCGCTGGTGGTGCTGAAGGGCGGCACGTCCTTGGAGAGCCGCGACAGGGCGCCCACCATGGCGCCGGCGCCGATGCGGGCGTGCTGGTGCAGGCCGGTGAGGCCGCCGATCACGGCAAAGGAGCCGATCTGGCAGTGGCCGGCAAAGGTGGCGCTGTTGGCAGCCACCACATGGTCGCCCACCACGCAGTCATGGGCCACGTGGGTGTAGGCCATGAGCAGGTTGTGGCTGCCCACGCGGGTGACGCCCTTGCCCTCTGCCGTGCCGCGGTGCAGGGTGCAGAACTCGCGCAGGCTGTTGTCATCGCCTATCTCCAGCCGGGTGGGCTGGCCCTTGTAGCCCAGGTCTTGCGGCGCGCCGCCCAGGGCGGCAAAGGGGAAGACCTGGTTGCGCTGCCCCAGGCTGACGCCGGAATGAACCACGGCGTGGTGGCCGATGCTGCTGCCTGCGCCGATCTTGGCCCCTGCCTCGATCACGGCAAAAGCCCCTACCTCCACCCCTTCCGCAATCTCTGCCTTAGCATCCACATAAGCGGTGGGATGGATGCTCCGGTCCATGGTGGTGCCCATCTTACTGCCCTCCTGAGCCAAGCCCTGCTTTGGCCTGTTTTGATTGCTCTGACCTTCCTATTATATGCAACCTGTCAATCTCTGCCACTAAAGAGCCGGCCTCTCCTTGGCCGCCAAGGCCTGGCGCATGGATTCTTGATGAGCCTTAAAATCGAAGTGACAGCCCGGTGCCAGCCCCCCTTGCTCCACTTGGGAAAACACCCTCTGAGCTGCTCGCAAAGACTGGGGCTCTTGCCAGCCCAGGCCCTCAGCCTCCATCACCATATATTCACAGTAGTGGTAATTCTCTGGGTAACAGGCCCGGGCCTCCAGGATGAAGGGCAGCGCGGCCTGGTAATCCTTCTGGTCCGTGATGAGCACCTGGCACAGGAAAAGCTTGGCGGGGATGGAGGCATAATCGCCTTTGAGCGCGCACGCCTTCAGGTTCTGCAAGGCTGCGGGCACATCGCCGTGCATGCTCAGCACAAACTGGAGCAGGCCTTGCATGCGGCCGCAAAAGTACTGGAACTGGCCCAAGCCTAGGTAGGCATTGAAGAGCCCAGGGTCCCTGGCCACAGCTTCCCTAAGGTCCGCGTAAGCCCGCTTGCCGTCCTGGTAGCTCTTCCAATAGCTCTTCTCATACAGCCGGGCCATGCCCCGGCAGCCGTAGGCGCCGCCCAGGTAGAGCCTGCTGCGCGCCGAGGGCGCGGCAGCATCCAGCGCCTCCGCCATCTGGATGGCGGTTGCCGACTCCTGATAAAAGCGCTCCAGCAAGCCCGGGTCTAGCTTGCCAGCCAAGATGGATTCCTGGATCTCGTAAAGATACACGCCCTGCAAAAAGATGCGGGGCAAGGGATGGCCCGCTTGCTGGGCGATGCCTTGCTGGGTGAGCCGATGCGCCCCCTCAAAATCCATGCGCTGCAGGGCATCCTGGCCTGCCAGCAATGCCTGCATGCAGGCTGCTGGCAATTCAGGCCCGCCAAGATTGGAGCTGCCGGCTGCATAGGCAGGGGCGGGCAGGAGTGCTCCGCACAGAGCCAGAGCGCTCCCGCATAGCCAGGCTCTCCATCGCCCGATCGCAGCCCCTGTCGCGCTCGGCATCACAAGCCTCCCAGCCGCCAGCGATACCACCGGGCCAAGGGAGTGCCCCTATCCACCGGCAGCCCTCGGCTGTCGCAAAGCGCCATCTCATCCGGCTGCCCCGGGATGCGCAGGCGCAGCAGGTCTTTCTCCCGCGAGAGCGCCCGACCCGGCCCAGGGCTGAACAAATCGCGCCCCATGAACTGCCCGGCCGCTGGCAAGCCCATCAGGGCCGCCAGGGTGGGAGCCAGATCCAGCTGGCTGGACAGGCGATCCTGGTCCAAGCGGCCCAGGGCGCTCGCGCCGCCGGCCACGAAGATCATGGGGATGCGGTTGGTCCGGTGGTCGGGAGCGCCGCTCATGGCCAGCGACTCATCGCCATAGGCGGGGAAATGGTCAGCGGTGATGACCACCAAGGTCCCCTGGTCCAGCATCCCGCGCTCGCGCAGCCCCTGGAAAAAGCGCCGCAGGTTGTCGTCCAGCTGGTTCAGCGCCTTGGCCAAGCCGCCCGTGCGCTCCCGCACTGCGGCGGGAAAGCCCGCCTCCGGCTTCTGCCAATAGTAGGGCGGATGGGTGTCCAGCGTGTCCACCAGCAGCAGCACCGGCTTCGCGCGGTGCTGCTGCAAATAGGCAGCGGCTTCGTCAAAGACCGCGCGGTCGCACAGCGCCCCGCCCCAGGAGCAAAAATCCCTGTCCGGCCTCCGGCTGACAAACGACTCCTTGCCATAAACGCGGCCCACATGCAGGGCCATGGGGTAAGCCATGTCATGGCTGCGGAAATGCAGGGTGTCGCCGAAGAGCATGCAGGTGTCATAGCCCGCGGAGCGCGCAAGAGAGAACAGTGAAGGGCCGGGATAAGGATGCTCCCCCCACTCAAAGTCAGTCCGCCCGGCCATGAGGGAGAACTGGCCCTGCTCGGTGTCCATGCCCGCGCTGTAGCAGGCGTCAAGATGGGGGTTGGCGGCCTGCAAGCTGTCCAAAAAGGGCGTCATGCCGGCCGGGCGGCGCGGATTGTGCGGGTCCAAGAAAGCCGCGGCTAGCGATTCGACCGCCACCACCACCACCCTATGCCAACGGCCAGGGAAGGGCTGGCGCCCGGCCGACGGCTCCATGGCCAGCCCCTTCTCCACAGCCCAGGCCTGATCCTCCCGGCTCAAAGCCACCGGCCCGGGCTTGACCCAGTCCGGCCCGGTCTGCCACATGCCACGCATGATGCCGGCCAGGGTCTCTGCCTGGCCCTCGCCCAAGATCTCATCGGCCTTCACCGCGGCCACATCCGTCGGCGAAGCCGCCACCTTCCCCGCCCACTGGAATGTCCCCCCCAGGATGATGGCCACCCATACAGCCATCCTGGCCCAATGCGGCCAGCGGAAGCGGTCAAAGCGCGGGCCCCGGAAGGACAGGCGCCAGGTCCCCCAGCCCAATCCCAGAGCCAGGGCCAGGCCGCAAACGGCCGCCAAAAGGGCGGATGCCGTCAAAGCCGGCTTCAGCGAGGTCCAAGACAAGTTCTCCACCAAAGCCCGGTCCAGGCGCGTATCGCATTGGAAGAAATAGACCAGGTCGCTGACGCACAAGGACACCAGGAAGACCACCCACAAGCTCAGCAGAGTCCGCAGGGCCGCGCCCCAGATCCCCTGCGGCTGAAAGCGGTAGATCGCCCAAGCCAAAAGGGACCCTGGCAGCACGTCCCGCAGGGCTCCCTGCAGCCCCCAGACCACGGACCCATGCATGCTGCCGGCCATGAAGAAGCGCAGCAAAAAGCTGAAGGCCAGACAGGCCAGCGCCGCCAGCAGCGGGCCCGGCACCAGCAAGCGGCGCCAAAGCTTCCTTGTGCCAGATCTCCCTTCTTCGAGCTCAATTATACAAGCGTCCATCTTTCCATCCTCCAAGGCCCATCCTGCCCTGATTCTAGGCATGACCTTTGCCCCAGCGCAAGCCCTCAAAGGCTGGCGGCCCTGACGGTCCCAAGGGATTGATCCCAATGGGCCCTTGATTTGTCCGATGCAAGCCCCCAAAAGCAGCGCACGAGCTGTTCTTATTTGGGCATGAAGATCTTAGCTAAAGCTGCCTTGCTCCAAAGGCGATAGCGGTCAACATAGACGAAGATAGCCGGCACCACCACCAAGGTCAGCAAGGTCTCTGAGACGATGCCGCCCACGATGGCCATGCCCATGGAAGTGCGCATCTTTGCCGCTTCGCTCATCCCCAGAGCCACCGGCAGGGTGCCTGCGATCAAGGCAAAAGAGGTCATCAAGATAGGCCGCAGGCGGACGCGCCCAGCCTTGAAGATCGCCTCTGAAGGGGTCAAGCCCTCGGCGATCAACTGGTTGGCAAAGCCCACCAGCAGGATGGAGTTCTTGCCGGCGATGCCCAGCAAGAAGAAGATGCCCAGGATGGTGAACACATTGAGGATGTTGCCCAGCGCAAACAGGATGATGAAAGCGCCGCTCAAGGCTAGGGGCAGGGCCACCAAGATGGTCATCGGGGTGGCAAAGGAGCCATAGAGGCTGGAGAGGATGAGGTAGATGAAGATGATGCCAAAGGCGATGGCCACCACAGCGGAGCTGTTGGTCTCCTTCATGTTCTCGGCATCGCCGCCCCAATCTGCGCGCACAGAATCAGGCAGCTTGCCGGGCCCAGAGGCCATATAGCGCTCCACATCAGCCACCACGTCCCCCACGCCCACGCCCGGTGCCACGCTAGCCGTGATCTGGATCTGGCGCCCGCGGTCCTGGCGGTCTATCTCCGCCGCTCCCGGCGCCTCCTCGGCCAAGGCCACATCCGATAGCCGCACCAAGCGGTGGTTGACATTGGGCACCAGGACCTGGCTGTAATCCTTCTCGAGGTCGCGCTGATCTGGCTGCAGGCGCACGCGGATATCGTACTCCTTGCCATTCTCGCGGAATTTGGCCGGGGTGAAGCCTTCCACCATGGCTCGCAGCTCCATGTCCACGGTCTTGGAATTGACGCCAAAAGCATCCGCTTCCTTCTCCTTCAGCTGAACGCGGAATTCCGGCTTTCCAGGGCGCAGAGTGGTGTCCATATCCTTCACGCGCGCATCCTGAGCCAAGTTTGCCTTCAACTGAGCAGCATAGGCCTCAAGCTGGGCAGCGTCCGAGCCTATCAAATTCAAGACAAAAGGCTGGCCAGCCAGGCCACCGGAAGGGTCGAAGGCCTTCACCTTGGGCAAAGCTTGGGCAAAAGGCGCCAGCTGGCCCCGCAGCTTGTCGCAGAATTGGTTGGTGGTGCCGCCGCGCCGATCCCCGCCCTTCAGCTGCACAAAGAGCTGGGCCTTGTTGGCCTCCCCATTGCTGCCGCCCACGGTGAGCGCCACCATTTCCACATTGGCGTTCTTCTTGATCACCGCTTCCACCTGCCGAGCCACCAGCTGGGTGCCGTCAAGGTTGGTCCCAGGCGCCATCTCCAGGTCCACGAGGGCTTGGCCATGGTCCAAGTCGGGGGCAAAAGCTTGGGGCACCCTGTGCGCCGCAGTCATGCTCAAGACAAAGACGCCCAAGCTTATCAGAATGGGGACCATGGGCTTGCGAAGGATGCCGCCCAATAGCTTGCTATAGGCTCCCTCCATCCAGGTTTGAACGTGATCGAAGGCCCTCACCGGCGCGCGCAGCCTTGTTATCCAAGGCCAGCGCGGCTTCTTGTCCATCTCCCGCCGTCCGCAAAATAGCCCGTCAGCATGGGGATCAGGGTCAAGGCCACAAAGAAGCTGATGGCCATGGCAAAGACCAGGGTCAGGCCGAACTGCTTGAGGAATTGGCCGACCAAGCCTCCCATGAAGGCCACGGGCACGAAGATGGAGATCACCACCAGGGTGATGGCGAAGACCGAGACCTGGATCTGGTTGGTGCCGTGCTCAGCTGCGTGCAGGGGAGATTCGCCCTCCTCCATGCGGCGGAAGATGTTCTCAATGACCACGATGGCATCGTCCACCAGCAGGCCGACGCCCAGGCTCAGCGCGATCAGGGAGATGACGTTGATGGTGAAGCCCGAGACCCCCATCAGGGCAAAAGCGCCTATCAAGGAGACGGGCAGCACCACAGCCGTGATGAGCATGGCGCGCACATTGCCCAGGAAGAGATAGATCACCAGCATGGTCAGCAGGATGGACAGCAGGATCGTCTCATAGACATCGCTCACATTCTCGTTGACGTACTCGCTGGAATCGACCAGCACCCCAAGGCTAGCAGGGGTCTTTTGCTTCTCAAAAGTTTGGTTCAGGCTCCCCATGACCTTCTTCACGCCATTGGCCATGTCCACGATGTTGGTCCCAGCCTGGCGGTAGATATAAAGGAACAGCACTGGCTTGCCGTCCACATAGGTGCGGCTCTTCTCATCCGCCAAGGTGTCCACCACTTGGCCCACCTCTCCTATCTTGGTGGGCCGCTCATTGCCATAGAGATTGACCAGCACCTCGGAGACCTGGCTCACGCTCTTGAACTCGCCCATGCCGCGGAAAGCCATTTCTCGCAGGCCCTGATCGACCTTGCCGCTGGGGATGTTCTCGCCCGAAGCGCCTATCTGGGCCGCCACCTGGACGACCGGGATCTCCTTCTGCGCCAGCTTGCCGCGATCCAACAGCACCTGGATCTCCCGCTTGCGGCCGCCATAGATCTGCACCGCTGCCACGGAATTCACCTGCTCCAGCCGGGGCCGGATCACCTGATCGGCCAGGTCGTAAAGCTCGCCCGGCTTCATGTCCGCCTTCAGCGTCAGCTCCATCACCGGCTGGTCGGCTGGGTCATAGTGCCGGATGAGCGGCTCCTCGACCTCCCGGGGCAGGTCGCCGCGGCTCATGTTCACCTTGTCGCGGACCTCCTGCTCAAGCTTGTCGGTGTTCATGCCCATGTGGAACTCAGCCGTGAGGATGCTCACACCTTCCAGGTTCTTGGAGCTGAGCCGCTTCAAGCCCGAGATGGCCGCGATCTTCTCTTCCAAGGGCCGGCTGACCAGGGTCTCGATCTCGGAAGGCCCAGCGCCCGGGTAGACCGTGATCACCGAGATGATGGGGATGCTGGTGCTGGGAAAAAGATCCACGCCCATGGCCTTGAAGGACGCCAAGCCCACCGCCACCGTTGCCAGCATTATGGAAACGATGAGCGCCGGATGCTTGATTGCCAATTTCGCCAAGTTCATGTCATTCCCCCGCTTTTGCGGCGTCATCCGCCGAATAGAGTTTGAGCGCGGCCCGCAAGCTTAGGAGCTGCTGGGCCAGTTGCAGGCGCTGCAGCTTGGCCTGGGATTGGTCCTGCTCGAACATCAGCACCTCATTCGTGATGGCTCGGCCCTGCTCCAGGCGCTTTCTGCCATCCAGCAGCTTGGCCTGCTGCGCCTCGACCAGCTGGCCTGCCAGCTCCAGGGATTCCTTGGCGTCCCTGATCTGCTGGGCCAAGAGCGCCCAATCCTTGTCCTCCATGGTTTGCTTCTGCTCCCATTGCTCCTGCTGGGCCTTCACATTCAAGCGGGCCCCCTCGCGCGCCCGGTAGGAGGACAGCACGTCCAGGGGGGCATTGAAGCGCAGCCCAA
>Ga0181516_10003066_pt1 | contig 11428 bp, 11 predicted proteins | sample PEATcosm2014_Bin_25_FD_121104 | JGI IMG/M metagenome (GOLD analysis project Ga0181516, IMG submission 121104) | Peatland microbial communities from MTU Mesocosm Facility, Houghton, MI, USA - PEATcosm2014_Bin01_10_metaG | ecosystem: Environmental > Terrestrial > Soil > Wetlands > Peat | place...
CGTTGAGCGTGGTTCCACCGGCAATAAAGTCCTTTGCGACTTTCTGATTGCGGACGCCCACCTGGAACCACTCGTTGGCGCTCAGGTGATAGGTCAACCAGCCCTGTCCGCCTTTGCCCTCGCGTCCGATCCAATCGCCGAACATGACGCCGTTGTTGGTGTAACCCTGCTTCTGCACGGTCTCGTAATACATAAAGGTCCCGCCATTGCTGGTGCGAATTGGAGGATCGGTGGAGGCGGCTTCGGCGCGGAGATCGAGCTTGGCAATTCCCGGCACATGCGACAGATAAATGCCCGGACGGATCGAGGCGCGGCGGGGCGCGTCGATGGGAGAGACGTCGTCGTGGACTTCGGAATCGCTATAGAGGGTGAGCCAGTTGCGCAGGAACGGCAGGCGATAGGAGAAGTCAAAAGCGCCAAAGCGGGCGCCGGGATCCTGCGGGCTGTATTTGGTCACGGCGTTGGTTGCCGTCAAACTAAAGAAGCTCCTGAGAAAGGTGTGCAGGGTGATGGGCTCATGGCCTTTGCCGCCCCAGATAACAGTGCGCTCAAAACCGAATTCGAGGTTTTCCGTGGGACGAAAACTGATCTTTTCGAGATGCATCCACGGTGAGCCGGGATTGTAGACATCAGGCTGATTGGGCGCGGTACGCGTGAGATCGGGAATATAAGTGTGGCCTTGGAGCGGACCGATCACGAACTCGTAGCGGAAGGGGCCAGTAAGCCGCGAAAGCAGGGGGATTTCGAGGGGCTCGATGCGATTGATGCGGAAGGAATAAATGTTCTCGGCATTATTGGAATAGGCCATGCCGCCGCCGAGGCCGGGGCCAAGCCAGTCGTCCTGCTTGCCAAAAGAAATCACATGACGGAAGAATTGCGCAGAGGCGTAAGCCTCAAGGATGCGAACCTGTTTGACGGAGGCGATCGGTCCCAGCGGGATCGTTGGCTGACTGTAGGGCAGGTTGGTTACCGGATTGAGGAAGGGGATTTGATCGTCGGTCGATAGCAATTGAGCCAGCGATGCGCTGTAGCCGGCTGTAGAGGGAGACCCCTGAAACTCACCCCGCGCAAAAAGCGTGAACGGACCGGCCGTGGCGTAACCGCTAGCGCCCGTGTAGTTGTCAAATCCGTTGGCGTAGGGACGCCCATAGTCGTTAACGATGGTTGAGCCCAGGTGGTAACTGTCGCGCAGGGGCGTACCGCCGATGGCGCGGGCAACGGAGTAGACGGTGTCAATGCGCGCGCTGCCCTGGTGGCTGAGGCATGGACCCTGCATGTCGGGCTGCATTTCGCGGGAAAGCGCCTGGTAGAGGTCCTGCGCTTCGTCGGTGTCAGGCCCGGGCGGAGCATCCTGGATGTCGGCGTCGACGTCTTCCAGCATCCCGGCCAAACTCGCCCGTGTCCAGGGCCGCATCCCCAGGAACACATGATTGGCAAATCCCAAGGAATAGAGGCGCATCATAGCCGGATAGACCCAGCTATCGACCGGAATATAGGGCGAACCGAGCGTTGCCGGCTCGCAAGGGGATGCGGGAGCGTCCTGACTCCCACCCTGCTGGCCGGGCAAGCCGTTTGGCTCGCCAGGCCCTTCAGCAAGCGACGAAGCGGCGAAGACTGAAAGAAGTGCTGCTAAAAGGGTCGTGCATGAGATCACAGCAGTCCGGGTCAAGCTACTGTTCACGTTCATTCCCCCACTCTACCACCGACGTGCAGTGCGACGGCGGCGGAAAGCCCGAAAACCTGTCCCTGCGCAAAGGCGCAAAAAACGAAACTTTCAAAGCATGCCGCTTAGTAATGGAGCAGCCGCGTAGCCGCTTCGACAATCTTGTCCACCGAGGGCAAGTAGTACTTTTCGAGCGGTGGCGAGAAAGGAATTGCGGGAACGTCGGGCGCGGCCACGCGCAGGATCGGCGCGTCGAGGCAGTCGAAGGCTTCTTCGGCGGCGATGGCTGCGATTTCAGCGCCGATGCCGAGTGTCTTGTGATCCTCATGGACAATCAACAGACGCCCGGTTTTGGCCAGCGATTCGAGCACGGTGTCCTTGTCGAGAGGGTTGAGAACACGCAGGTCGACGACTTCAATGTCGGCTCCCGTTTCGGCATGCATGCGCTCGGCCGCCTGCATGGATAGTTGCAGGGTCCAGCCATAACTCACCAGCGTCATATCCTTGCCGGGACGGCGAACGGCGGCTTTCAACAAGTCGGTAACAAAGTCGGTGTCGTCGGGTAACTCTTCCTTAATGGATCGATATAACTTTTTGTGCTCGAAGTAGACAACCGGGTCGTCCTGGCGAATGGCTGCTTTCAGCATCCCCTTGGCATCGGCCACGGTTCCGGGCGCGACCACGATCAGGCCCGGCTCATGGGCGAACCATGTGGTGTTGGTCTGCGAGTGGTAAAGGCCTCCGCCGACCCCGCCGCCATAGCAGACGCGGAGCGTCAACGGGCAGGTCTGCGTGCCGGCGGAGCGATAACGCAGCTTGGCGGCCTGCTGCGTGATGGCGTCCATGGCTGGTGTGATGAAGTCGACAAACTGGATCTCGGGCACCGGGCGCATGCCGGCCATGGCCGCGCCGATAGCGGCTGAAACGATGATGCCCTCGGCGAGCGGGGTGTCCATTACGCGCTCCGGGCCGAATTCCTGGAAGAGTCCCTTGGTGGCCTTGAAGACGCCGCCTTCGACGCCAACATCCTCGCCGAGAATGAATACGCGCTCGTCGCGGCGCATTTCTTCTTCCAGCGCCTGCGTGATTGCACCGATGTACGTGAGCAATGCCATTGGAATCGATTCCTCAAAATTCCGATTGTTATGTGCGTCTTAGTATTTTGGCTTCCAGGTCTTGGTGCTTAGCGCGCGGTCGCGGATGCTGAACGAATACACGTGATCGAGCGCGTCGGGGCCGTCGGGGAAGGGCGACTTGTCGGCGATCTCGATGGCTGCGTCCAACTCCTTGTTGAAGGCAGCTACGATTTCGAGCTTCAGATCGTCGCTATAAAGGCCCTTGCCGGCGAGGTACTTCTCCATGTTGACGATGGGGTCGTAGGCCTTCCACCTCTCGACTTCCTCGGCCGGACGGTACTTGCCGGGGTCGATCTCCGAGTGGCCGTACCAGCGATAGGTTTTGCACTCGATAAGCGTGGGGCCGCCGCCTTTGCGGGCGCGCGCGATAGCCTCGCTGGCCACTCGATAGACGGCCACGACGTCGTTGCCGTCGACGGCGATGCCGGGGAAGCCGTAGGCCTGGGCCTTGAGCGCGATGTCCTGCACTTTGGTCTGCAACGCCAGGCTGACCGACTCTGCCCACATGTTGTTCTGGCAGACAAAAATAATGGGCAGTTCGTTGACGCCGGCAAAGTTCAGGGCCTCATGCCAGAAGCCGAGAGAGGTTGACCCGTCGCCGGAAAACGCCATGGCGATGCAGTTGTTCTTCAACATCTTGTTGGCCAGGGCCACGCCGGTAGCGATGTTGAGCTGCGCGGCGATGGTGGACGATGGTGTGATGACGTTCAAGGGCGCATAGCCCATGTGGGCCGGCGAGGAGCGGCCCTGGTCGGGGCTGTCGACGCGCGCGTAAAGCTGGCACATCAGCTTGTGGAGCGGGGCGCCTTTGATGAAATTGGTGATGAAGTCGCGATGCGAAGGGCCGATGGTGTCGCCGGGGAGCAGGTCGATGGCCGTGCCCACCGCAGCCGCTTCCTGGCCGACGGCGGCATAGTAGTTGCCTGAAAACTTGCTCTGTTTGAAGAGAATTCGAGCGCGTTCCTCCATCATGCGGCACTTGAGCATGGTGGAGTAGAGCTGCAGCAGTTTTTCGTCGGAAATGAGCGAGAAGCCCTTCTTGCCGTTGGGTTCGACGGCTTCGGCGGCTCTCTCTTTGGTTTTTGCGGTCATCGGCTGGGTGACCCTCCGGTTATTGCCGATTGTAAATGGCCGGGGAAAGGGGAGAAGCAGTGGTTGGGTATTTGATGAAGAGGGCGGCGTTTGTCCAGTGGAGTCCCGGCCCCCCGACAGGCCGCATCCGACAAAAAATCACGCTGCATTTGGGAAGCGGACGGTGCAAAGCGGTATTGTAGGAGCAAACGCGAAGATTATGAATCGGAAGGCAAAGTCGAAGAACGCTCTGCTATGGCTCTTTGAGCCGCTTGAAGACGACCCGCGCTATTTGCGCAGAAAGCTCTTCAGCTTCGATGCGGCCTATCTGGACGGCCGACTTTTTCTGGCAGTCAACGATGGGATAGAGCCTTGGAACGGGATGATGGTATGTACATCTCGCGACCGGCATGCGGCGCTGATAGCCGAGTTTCCGCAGTTGGCGTCGCACCAAGTGCTGGGCAAGTGGCTGTACATTTCGCAAGCGCACGCCGAATTCGAAAGCGTGGCGCAGGAGCTTGTATCGTTGGCTCGCCGGAGAGACCCGCGATTGGGGATCGAGCCGAGATGAGGGGTTGTTCTGCACAGCGCGGCTCAGTTGCGTCTGGCCAAGCTGGCTGGAATCATACCGAAACCTCTGCACTCCGGAACGGACACCGAGTTTTCCCAGGTCCGCTCCGGAATGCAAAAGATGCCTCGTGAAAACGTATGGCTCAGGCGGGGTCCTTTACTTCGCCCGGAGGGGGGCCGAAGGGACCGCAGCGGCCGCGCATGCCGTGGCGGAATTTCTCGCGCTCTTCGGGCGTCATGCGCTCCCAGTCTTCGCGCCAGCGGCGGCGCGCTCTGTGGCCGTCACGGCCGTGGCCGCCAAAGCCTCCAAACAGGATGCGGCACAGCAGCAGCAGCCCGAGAGCTTGCCAGAAGCCGATGGGATGCCATCCGAAGAGCGATGGCAGGAGCCAGTTCCACAGGTGCATCACCACTTCGCCGAAGAGCCACACAAAAAGCACCAGGGCGGGCGGAGCGACTAGAAAGAGCCACCATTTCCTTCTCATCTTTGTTCCTCGCTTTCTCATAACTCGTCGTGAATGCTCTGCAGGCGCTGGCGCAGGTAGAGTACCGCGTAGCGCTTGCGTGCGAGCAGGGTGTTGATGTTGACGCCAGTCTCAGCGGCCAGCTCTTTAAAGCTCAGCCCATCCATTTCGTTGGCGACGAAGACTTTCCGCTGCTCGGCCGGCAACTCGGAAAGTGCAAGTTGCAACTCGTCCAGCAGCAGCCGCCGCAGATAGAGAGCCTCCGGACCGGCGTCCGGAGAGGGCAGCAGGTCTTCAAACTCGAACAGCTCGCCTTCTTCGTCTTCGACCGATTGATCGGCAAAGGTTTCCGGCTTCTTTTTGCGAAACAGATCGGTGATGCGATTGCGCGCGACGCGGTAGAGCCAGCCGGTTACGAATTCAATGGGCTGCAGAAGCCGGTTGGCCTGCACGAGTTCGAAGAACACTTCCTGCAAAAGGTCTTCGACGTCGGACTCGTTGGGCACGCGCCTGCGGATGAAGTTGCGCAGCCGGGAACGCTGTTCCACGATGACTTCGGAGATTGCCTGGTCCTGTTCGATCATGGAAGTCACGCTCATTGGCTCACGCACCCACTTAGCAAGACGGATGGCGGCAGCAAATATTGTAGTGACTTGCGAAAGAGTTCAAGACTTCGTGGCGCCAGTCTACGTGGAGTAGTCGGCGTTGATGTGGATGTACTCGACGGTGAGGTCGGTGGTCCAGAAAACGCAGGAGCCGCTGCCCTGGTGGAGGTCGATGGCGATGGAGAACTCCGGCTGTGCGATGTAGGCGTGGGCGGCGGCTTCGTCGAACTCGGCGGCGCGGCCGCCATTGCGGCAGATGGGCAGGTCGCCGAAGCTGACGTCGATGCGGTCGGGATCGATTGTGGCGCCGGAGTAGCCGATGGCGGCGATGAGGCGGCCCCAGTTGGGGTCGCAGCCGGCCCAGGCAGTTTTCACCAGCGGCGAGTGGGCGATGGCCTTGGCGACTTTGAGGGCGTCGGCGTCGCTGGCCGCGCCCTGGATGCGCAATTCGACCACATGGGTGATGCCTTCGCCGTCGGCGACGATCTGGCGGGCGAGGGAGGTGCAGACGGTGGTGAGCGCGGCGGCGAAGTCGGGGTTGTTTTCTGTTATGGTGGCGCCGCTTGCTCCTGAGGCCAGCAGCAGGACCGTGTCGTTGGTGGAGGTATCGCCGTCGACGGAGATGCGATTGAAGCTGACCTCGATGGATTGGCGCAGATAGGCATCCAGCACCGCAGGCTCGACGGCCGCGTCGGTGAGGATGTAAACGAGCATGGTGGCGTGGGGAACGAGCTGGGGGTGGATCATGCCGGAGCCCTTGCAGGCGGCGGCGATGCGGATCTCGCGCTTTGTTCCGTCGGGGCCGGTGATTTCGAGGTGGGCGAAGGCTGTTTTCTCAATGGTGTCGGTGGTGAGAATGGCTTGCGAAAACTCCTGGAAATGGTCGAACTCCGCGCCCAGGGAGGCGGCCATCGCCGGCATGACGGCAATGAGTTTTTCCGCGGGCAAGGGAACGCCGATGATGCCGGTAGAGGAAGGGAAGACTTCGGTCGCGTCGCACTTGAAGATTTCTGCGGCGGCGGCGCAGGTGGCGCGTGCAGCATCCAGGCCGGCCTGGCCGGCGGCGCAGTTGGCGTTGCCGGCGTTGATGGCGACTACGCGGACGCGGCTGCCGGTGGCGCGCAGGTGCTCCTTGTCGACGATGAGCGGCGCGGCGATGACGCGGTTGGCGGTGAAAGCGGCGGCGGCGCTGGCCGCTGTATCGGCCACGATGAGGGCAAAGTCAATGCGGCCGCTGGCCTTGACGCCGGCTTTGGCGGCGGCGAAGCGAAAGCCACGAGGGATAAGAAACTCGGAGACGTCGGACATATGGGTCAACTTCACTAATCTAGCAGGCTGGCGGCGCTGCTGAAAGCGTTGGGGACCACAATCTGGTTGGCCAGCGCCGGCTTTGTACCGTTTCTCTTCACGTAAGCTTTAATGTGGAGTGCACCGAATTCAACGGCGATCCCAGGCGGACGAAGATCATGGAAGAGGCTGAAGCGGAGTTTCTTGAGCTGCGCAACGTGAACGTGGCGCGCGGCGAAAGAGTGGTGCTGCACGATGTGAACCTGACGATTCGCGCCGGGGAGCATGTTGCGATCCTGGGGCCGAATGGCTGCGGGAAATCGACGCTGATCCTGGCCATGACCTGCCAGATTTATCCGATTTTTGCGCCAGAGATGAAGGTGCGGATTTTTGGGCGGGAGCGCTGGGATCTGACGCAGTTGCGCAAGCACTTTGGCGTAGTAGGCGCGGGTCTGCAGGGGGCGGAATTGCCCAGTGAGCGAACGGCCGTGACATCCGGGCTGGACGCGGTGATTGCCGGGTTCTTTTCGGCCTCGACCTTGTGGCCCAATTTGCACGTGACGGCGGAGATGCGCGAGCGGGCGCACGAAGCGCTGGAACGGATGGAGGTGCTGCACCTGGCATCACAACTGGTGGGTGAGATGTCGGCCGGCGAGAAGCGGCGCATTCTGATTGCGCGGGCGCTTGTGCATCGTCCGCGGCAACTGCTGCTGGATGAGCCCTCGAACGCGCTGGACCTGGCGGCGCAGCGCGAGTTGCGCGAGACCCTGCGAAGGCTTGCGAATGAGGGCACGGGCGTGGTGCTGGTGACGCATCACCTGGGGGATATTCTGCCGGAGATCGAGCGCGTGATCCTGATGCGCGACGGGCGCATTGTGGGCGACGGCCCGCGGGAAGAATTACTGACCGCGCCTATTCTGAGCGACTTGTTTTCTGCCCCGGTGCGTATCGGACGCGACGAGGAGTGGCTGCATAGCTGGTAGGGGCGACAGGAATAGGGAATAGGGAACAGGGAATAGGGAACAGGGATTGGCTTACGCGGCCGCTTTTGGCTTTGCGGTGATAAAAGCGGCGGCGAGGCAGAGGGCGATCAGGATTTCTACGATGACCGGCGCCGGGAAGAAGTAAGTGTACGAATTCACGGCGAGCGCAAGGTAGGCCAGCAGAAACGTGGCCATGATCGGGCGCAGAGCCAGCGCATCTTTCCTGGCCAGCGAAGCGAGCAGCCAGAAGAGTGCGGCGTCGGCAGTGAGTGAGATCGAAACTCCAAGACCCATCCCGTGATAGAAATCCCAATACGTCCGCATGTTGCCCATCAGCGGAAACTGGTTTGCCTTCATGGCGGCCACCGCAATAGCCGGCGCGCCCGACCCAGTTTTGCCGAAGACGCCGCCGATGGTGTGCAGCACGCCATGAATGAACGTCAATCCGGATGCGATGCGGAGAAACAAAACGGGCTTGGTCATCGCCTGCCTCCTTCCACAGCTTTGGCATATTGAGCAAGGATGCCGGCCCAGGCGCCGGGTCCGTCGAAGATGGCGCGCAGTTGTTCGTAGCCTTCGCCGTGGCGTTCCAGTTTGCTGTGCTCGAGAGCGACGAGGGTGGTTGCGGGGCCTTCGGCGATGAATCGAATCTCGACTTCGCTGGCTTTGGCCATGTCCGGGTTAAACTGCCAATCGGGTCGATCGTGGCCCGGGCCCAGGTGCCACGAGAATGCGACCGCGTGCGGTGGATCCCACTTGAGCACCGTGCCCCATTCGCACTGGTTGCCGTTGGGGTCGCGCTCGTACCAGCGTCCTCCCACGCGGGGCTCCACGAATATGGCCTCGAAGGGAGTTTTCCCGATGTGGTGGGTGGCCGGCCACCATGTCTCCATCTGCTCGACAAATACTGAGAAGGCGCGCTCGATGGGAGCCTGAACACGCACCGATTTACGTACGACGGCTTCTTGGACGGGGTTTTCCATCTTTGCCTCCAGGCGATTTGGCTTCGGCTGCAACTTTGAATGCGCCCATGGCTTGTTCCCAGACCTGCTCAAAATGAGTGCGCAGGCGGGCAACTCCTTCGGGGTCCAACTGATAGAGACGGCGTGTGCCGGCCCTGCTGCCGGTGATCAGGCCGGCATCCATTAATACGCGCAGGTGTTGTGAGACGGCGGGCCGGGTAACGGGGAGATCGCGGGCCAGTTCGTTGACAGCGAGGGGTCCGGAGGCCAGTTTTTGAAAGATGGCCATGCGGGTGGCGTCGGCGAGGGCTTCGAGGCCGGCTTGTAGGTAAGCGTCCACTAACGGTAAGTTAGCACGAACCGATGAGCTAATGTCAACACGAATTTGAAGATGCGAAGGCGCGACTGGACAGATTGTTTCCTGCGCCGGAATCAACCCGGGAAATGTGCAATTCATCGAAATGAAACTTCTTGACGGAGCACCGATGGAGGGATAGATTAACGGCACACGGGAAAGGAGGTTGATCCAGCTTGATGCATAAAGACAGTTCTTGTTGTTTCGTACGTGAGGTGACTGAGGCCTAGGGCATCGCGCCCCAGACCAGAGGTTTGCCCGGACGAAGAGGATTTTCTCCTGGCACCGTGGGCAGTTTCACTTCAGACGCAGCCTTGACGAAGATTTGCAGGTTGGCGATTTTCCTATTCGAGCGAGGATGTATGTCGCCGGGGAGCCCGCCTTAGCGGGTATCGCCTCAGAGCAATCGGGAGTTGAGGGCAAGAGCGGAAGAGGATTTGCCCAGGCACTCGCGGCAGCGCGATGGCCTTAGTCCAATACCCACAGATCACCGGCGACGGCCTGGGTAATGCGCCCAGGCCGCCGTTGTGTTTGGGGGTAGATTTTGAGGCAGAGGGCGCATGGCCGGCATCTGTAGATGCCGGAGGAGAAGGGGTGCGAGGATATCCACGGGTGGTTTACACTCAGGCCAATGCGAGTGTTTGGAATCGATTGCGGCACTGAGATTACCGGTTTTGGGATCGTGGAGTCGGAAGAAGGCGCCAAAGCTCCGCGGCTGCTCTGCAAGGCGATGGGGACGGTTCGACTGCCCAAGTCCAAGACCACCGCCGAGCGGCTGTTGCAGGTGTTCAAGGAACTGAGGGCGGCGATGGATTTGTGGCAGCCCGAGGTGGTTGCGATCGAAGAGGTTTTCTACTCAGTGAACGCAAAGTCGGCGTTGAAGTTGGGGCAGGTGCGGGGGGTGGCATTTCTAGCGGCCGCGGTGCAGGGACTGCCGGTTGCCGAGTATGCTCCGCTAAAGATCAAGTCGAGCGTGGTGGGTTACGGGCTTGCCAGCAAGGAGCAGGTGCAGTTTATGGTGGCGCGGCTGCTCGACCTGAAGGAGTTGCCGCAGCCAACAGATGCCGCCGATGCGCTGGCGGTAGCCATTTGCCACATCCACACAGCGCAAACTCTCATCCTGCAGGGGGCACGGTGAGGAAGGCCGGATTATTCTTCGTCATCGTCGCGCTGGCTCTGCCGGTCTTCGCAGAACCGGTTCCCGTCGTCCAAGTGGAGTTTTCGAACCCGGAACTGACGCCGGCGCAGTGGACGATGATCATCCGCCTGGATGGCACAGGGCATTTTAGATCGATACGCGGCAATGCGCCGGCGAAAGACCGGACGGAGATCGATCCCCCGAGCGTCGATCGCGACATAAAGCTCGGCGAGGAGTTTGTGCAGCGGGTTTTCCAACTGGCGCAGAACAAGCGGTTCTTCAAAGGCGATTGCGAAAGCCATTTGAAGGTGGCCTTCCAGGGGTGGAAGAAGGTGAGCTATAGCGGCCCCGAGGGCCAGGCAGTCTGCGAGTTCAACTATTCCAAAGACAGGGAAGTGCAGTCCATCGGGGAGTCGGTAGTTGCGGCAGCCGCCACCATTGTGGAGGGCGCCAAACTGGAGTCGCTGCTGCAGCACGACCGGCTCGGGCTCGACCATGAGATCGAGTTTCTGGCCGAGGCGGCGAGAGACGGCAGGGCGCAACAAATCTGCGCCATCCAGGGCATTTTGGAGCGGCTGGCGGACGACGACGGGGTGATGGAGCGGGTGAGGAAGCGTGCCAAGCTGCTGTTGGCGGAAGCGGCTAAATAACAGCGATTTGGCAGAGTTTTCGGCGCGACTTTCCCAGCCATCGCGTGTTGGATTTATGATGAGTTGCGATTAGAGCGGAACCAGAGTCACTGTGGCCTATTGAGTTTTGTGCAAGGCCGCCGCTCCCTGACGGCCGCCTCTGGTTCCGCTATAAGAGCCGATTGATGGTTTGTTGGACAGAAAGAAGGGTGGTACTCCATGGATTGCGAAGGCAAGATTTGGCGACAAGCATGGACCACGAGATTTGGGCTGGCGGGGCTGGCCTTTGGAATTGCTCTCCTGTCTGCTTCACTGCTTGCCGAAGACAATGTGCAACCGGGCCGCGCGGCCCGGCTGGGGTTTGTGGAAGGCCAGGTCCAGGTGTCGCAAGACAACCAGATGCTCGCCGACCACGCGCTGGCCAATACGCCTCTGTTTGAGGGGACGCAGGTGGTGACCCTCGACGACGGGCGGGCCGAGATCCAGTTTGAGGACGGAAGCCTGGCGCGGCTGTCGCCCGAAACGACCCTGACGCTCAAGGTGCTGCGCAAGAATGACGGCGCCA
>Ga0181516_10003067_pt1 | contig 11426 bp, 11 predicted proteins | sample PEATcosm2014_Bin_25_FD_121104 | JGI IMG/M metagenome (GOLD analysis project Ga0181516, IMG submission 121104) | Peatland microbial communities from MTU Mesocosm Facility, Houghton, MI, USA - PEATcosm2014_Bin01_10_metaG | ecosystem: Environmental > Terrestrial > Soil > Wetlands > Peat | place...
AAATCAGTTCCGCGCCCTGTGGGAGAGGGGAAAAACTCCTGCCTTGAATTTTCAACAAAACATCCTCACACTCGCAAAGGCTTTTTCGGATTCGCACATCCCGCGAATTCTGCCGCTCATTCTTTTGGAGACTGACATGCGCTTATCCCAAATTGCTGTCTTAGCTTTGGTTTTGATTACGGCCCCAGTCGTTGCGCAATCTGCGGACGCCCCTGCGATTTATGGCCGTTATACTTGTAAGCAAAACGTACCATGCGCGGACAATTATGAAATTACTGCAGAGCAATGGGCAGATGTTGGCAATGCCTGCATAACGCAGGGCTTCGGTTATACGAAACCGAGCGGCTTTTTTGATAGCACCGCAGGGCTAGACGGCTCGGATTGCTTGACGGCACTTCCACAAGCGATTCCGCATAGTGTCGGATCACAAGTTACGCCGGTCTGTTGCATCATCAAGACGCCGGATGACGTTTGCGGCATCCACTGCGACCTCGTAGCGCAATGATCCTTGCACTGTAGAGTTACTGACGGCGCAGACCTTCTATATCCCTTTCCATCTTTTCTTGACGCACGTTCTGGTCGCGAAGCTGTGCGCGCAAATCGTCATTCTCTTTCTTCAATTCCTGCACGGAACCGATCAGCGGTGCAATCAACCCGTCATAGGCTACGGACCTCATTCCATCCCGTCCTTGTAAGACGAGCTGCGGATAGACTTTCTCTAAATCCTGAGCGATTACGCCGATGCTTTCCTTGCCGTTTGCTTTATATTTGAAGGACACAGGCTTAAGCTTCATAACGTCCGCGAGAGGATCAGTGAGCGCCATAATATTTATCTTCAAACGCGCATCCGAAGCGGCATAACTAAAAGTTGGAGACTGGAGAATGCCATTATAGAGGTATATGTCTCCGTGACTGATCTGAAGAACCCCTGTGCAGTTGGGGGCAGGTGGAAATGCAGGAAGGGCATCGCTTACAGAGCAATCACCCGTCAATTGCAGCAATGGGTTCGGGGGCAAAAGCGGATTATTCATGGCCCCATTCAGAACGATGCTTCCCCCACCATTCTCACCTCCGGCGGGTTGCCCACTAATTACACTATTAGTTCCCAACGCAATCACGCCAGCTGGCTGCATGTTGATCGTCCCGCCTTGTGTGGTCGCCGTGGGATCGGACATATTGATCGTGCCGCCCTGCACATACATTTTACCTGTGCTGGCCGTTCCCGCAGGCGTTGTGGATAATCCAAAATATTCAGCGGTATTGCCCAAATAAAACGACGTTGCCATCGTGTTGTAATTGGCAGTGGGATCGCTCGGCATCGAAATGCGCGCCAACCAGTCGCTGCCCGTATTCTGATAGGGCGAATAATAAGTGCGCGACACGACATGCCCGACCGCGGTGGGGTTTGCAGTGAAGAAGCCGGTTGGAGAGGCAGGCGGAACAATAGAATAAACGATTGGCGAAACCCAAGTGCCAAACGAGCCGCAAGCAGTGGCCGGTGTCGGTCCACATACGGTGCTGGTATACACAAATCCGCCATCGCCGCCGATCATCGCGCTGATACGGCCGCCGGATGTATCAGGAATGGTATCGCCGCCCACGGTCACAATCATAAAGGAGTAAGTTTGTGGCGGAATGCCTGGGCCAGTTCCATCCTTCACAGCAGAAACTTGGAATGTCTGCCCATAAGGATTGGTTGTGGTGGGGCTAAATCCGGCTGGCAGAAAATTACACAAACCGGGAGTAGGTCCGGCAGCAGCGCAGGAAAGATCTAATGCGGCGTTGCCGTTGGGTGGAATGCTTGCCAAAAAGGCTTGCCCGCCGCCTATTGTCGAAGTTTGATGCCCCGTCGACAGCAAATATGTGCTGATGGCGCCGATCAATTGCGTTTGCTGGCTGGCCGTTGCCTGATCGCGCATTTGCTGGTTGCCGGTGGAAAGCAAACGCCACAAGCCGCCGAATAAAAGGCCGGCTACGCCGAGCACGATGGCCAATTCGATGAGCGTAAAGCCGGACTTCCGGCGATTGTCAAAATGCGACATGGGTTTCATTCCTCTTCTGCCAAAAACGGGTTAGCATGACGTACATGGAAAAACTTGGGTGATAATGCCGATGGCATTGGCCGGCACAGAAACAGGAATCGGATACAAAAGCGGCGCAAGCTGAAGGGGCGCGGTCTGGGAAAGAGTTTGCGTCGTCAATGTGCCGCTGTTTAGAACAGTTCCAAAATTGTACGGCGATACATGAGAGGTTTTGCTCAATTGCTGATTAAGATTGTTAAATGTCAGTTCAAACTGTATGTGCGGGCCCACACAAGTCGTGGGCGGCGGCCCTGTCACAATGCCCGGCAAACACAAGAGCCCCAAATTAAAATTATCGCTACCGGAAAGGGGCTGCGGCACATAAGTCAGCACATAATCTGCCCCATTCGGCGCCTGAAAGGCCACAGAATAGAATTGGTAGTCCATATTATATCCGGGAGGCAATGTAGTCACGCACTGTGATGCCGAAGTTGCCGACGATGCGGTGCAAGGAGATAGACCATTATACGTAGTTGGAGAAACATAGGTGATATTGCCCAGATAGCCATTGCAGGGTGGAAGGATTGGCGCACCCGGCTCGACTACATTTAATTTTGTTAACCAACACCCTGTGATGCCCCGTATTGCCCATTCGGAATTACTCATAAGAGTCGAAGCTTGCCCCACCGCTGTCGAATGCCACTCCATCATTTCGTCAACCACGCCCGATTGCTGCGCCAGTCCTTTGGCAGCCTGATGCGCATAGATCTGAGCATAGGCCCCGATCAACGCCACCATCATCGTTACGAAAACGATCATATACATCGCAAACCCGCGTCATTCTCAGAGATACACTCGCGTAGTATACGAAAGTTATAATAACAATTTGTTAATTGTCACCGGATGAGTCTTGGTTAATCTCCCTTAATCCCATCCGCCAGCAACCCCACCGCCAGAGCGAAATAAGTCGAGTGATTCCAACGCATCAGGGCGCGGACATTGTCATAGACCAGAAAGCTGGCGCTACCCACACCGTCGGGTTGCAGGAACGATGCCTGCACGTCGCGGTTCGGCAAGGGCAATCCGCCGATCCCCGTCACGCCAATCTCTTTCCATTCCGTCAAAGAATGCGTCTGCGCCAAACCGACATCGGCGGGCTGGGGCGCGCCACCTTCGACCGCGCGTCCCCAGGTCAGATCGCTGCGCCAGCCCTCCGCCGCCAGATAATTCGCGATGGAGGCAAAGACATCGGTGGGATCGTTCCAGATATCAATTTTGCCGTCGCCATCCCCGTCGATCGCGTATTTCAGGAAAGTCGAAGGCATGAACTGGCATTGCCCCATCGCCCCCGCCCACGATCCGCGCAAACTCTCCGGCGTTTTGTGTTCGCGCTCCAGAATATGCAGCGCGGCAAAAAGTTCGGAACGGAAGAATTCGGCGCGGCGGCCTTCATAGGCCAAAGTCGCCAGCGAATTGACGGTCTCGTAATCCCCCTGATTTTGCCCAAAGCTGCTTTCGATGCCCCACAAAGCCACAATGACTTGCGCCGGGACTCCTGTGCGCGCTTCGATCCTCTCCAGCGTCGGGGCGTAAAGACGCATTAACTCCGCGCCCTTCTTGATGCGGGCAGGGGTGACGGTATTATGGCGATAAGTCTCGAAGGTGACCGTCGCTTCGGGTTGTTTTTGATCCAGCTCTACCACGCGGGGATTGGGGACGAAATTATCGAGCGCTTCATGTGCGACTTCGGGTGAGATTCCATTGTCGATGGCCTGCTGTTCCGTCTGCTGAATCCACGAAACTTGCGAAGACGTGCGCAACGTCGCCGCTTGCGCGCACGAGGCCAGTAACGCCGTCGCCAACAAAACAAAACAAGATCGGATCATTCGGGCCATAACGCGCTTGTCCTTCCCATCAACCAATATGCGACAAGGCCGACATATTCATGTTCGGCCAAAGTCAACATATGCAATTGTTCTTCAAATTGAAACAGGGGATGCAGTCGATATTTTCCGGTCGTGAAATATCCCGTCGGGGCCGGAAAAATGTTCCACCCCGCCTTGCGGAAACAGCCGATCGCGCGCGGCATGTGCCATGCACTGGTCACCAGCAGCCATTTTTGTGCCGCCTCGGGCCGCGCGATGTCGGCGGAAAAAACCGCATTCTCATACGTATTGCGCGAAGTTTTCTCGAAGATGACGCGATCCATCGGCACGCCGATCGCGGTCATGATCCGGCGTGCAACTTCAGAATCTTCCATAGGTGCGCGGGGATGAAGCAAGCCGGAACCGCCGGAGAAAACCAGTTTGGCATCGGGATAGCGCCGCGCCATCTCGGCAAAAGTCACATAACGCCGCATCGAATCCAGAGCCGTCGGCACACCGCGCGCTTCGCTCACTTCCGTATTCTCATCGCCTCCCAAAACGATAACACCGTCAACCTGATCCGGCGGATTGAACGCCAAGCGGTTTTCAAGCGGCGTCAGCGCCCATGTTCCTACCGGTAAAACAGCGATTGCCGCGAGAGATAGAACCGTAACGGCACACAAAATCTGGCCCGTTTTCACAAACACCGGATGCGAAGCCGACCTTAACGCCAACCCGCCCCCGAGCATTAGCACCAGCAAACTTGCCGGTGACGCTAACGCCCACAGAATTTTGGACAGGACGAACGCCAGTTTATTCCTCCATGCCGATGGCAGCTTTGTACAATTCCAAAAGCTCGTCGTTTTCGCGGCGTTTATCAACCTCGATCTTGCGCAGGCGCACGATCTGGCGAATGATCTTGGTGTCATAGCCGACGCCTTTGGCTTCGGAGTAAACTTCTTTCAAATCCTCGCCGACGGCGGCCTTGTCTTCTTCAAGCTTCTCGATTCGTTTGATAAAAGACCGCAGCCTTTCGCCGGAAATGCCGCCCGTTTGCTCTTGTGCCTTCGCTTCTTGTGCCATCAATATGCTCCCCATAGTGTCTATAAGATACGAGGCGTCTTCTAATGCAGACGGCGGCGCGAATCCAGCATAAATAAAATTTTCTCTTTGTTCTGGAGGCTGTTTGGTACAAGATCGACAATCTTCAATGAATCGGTATTTTTATGCCTTACATCCAGCGCGACGGTAACGGAAAAATTGTCAAGGCCAGCGCGCGTATGCTCGTCGGCGGCGAACTCGTGCCGCATAACAGTCCCGAAGTCCTCGAATTTCTGAAACGGCGCGGCCAAGACCCGCAGCAAGTCGAAACCGCGTTGAACGAATTGCGCCGCACCGACGGCGAGATGGCGCGCGCGGTCGAAGACGTGATCATGATTTTGCTGAAGAAGAACATCATCAAAATGACCGATATGCCAAAGCCGGTGCAGGACCGCATATCCTTCCGCGTCAAACAGCGCGTTCTGATTCAGGATATCTACGATCAGGCAACGGCGCGAGTTATCGCCTGATGTCGGCCGCGATCATCATTCCCGCGCGCTATGGTTCGACGCGTTTTGCCGGAAAGCCTCTCTATAAAATAGCAGGTTTTTCTCTGCTCGAACGTGTCTGGCGCATCGCCAAGGCCGTGCGCGGCGATAACCGCGTCATCATCGCCACCGAAGACGAACGCATCATCGCCCATGCCAAAAGTTTTGGCGCCGAAGCCGTCATGACTCCCGACAGTTGCAGCAACGGCACCGAGCGTGTTTTTGCCGCCGTCAAAGCCGCCGCTATCAGCCAGGATATCATTCTCAACCTGCAAGGCGATGCGCTTTTAACGCCGCCCTGGGTGCTGGAAGCGATGATCACGGCGATGGAAAACGCTCCCGAAGTCGAAATTGTTACGCCCGCGGTGCGGTTGGAAGGCCCGGCCTTAGAGGCCTTCCGTCAACACAAACTGACGACGCCTGCCAGCGGCTCGACGGTCGTTTTCGACACGCAGTTTAACGCGCTATATTTTTCGAAAGCGATCATCCCCTTCATGCGCAAAACCGGCGTCGCTTCTATCCATCGCCATATCGGGCTTTACGGTTATCGCCGCAAGGGGCTTGAAAAATACATCAGCCTGCCGCCCACGCCGCTGGAAACAGCAGAAGCTTTGGAACAACTGCGCCCGCTTGAACACGGCATGAAAATCCGCGTCGTGATTGTCGATTACCAAGGCCGCACCCACGGTTCCGTCGATGCGCCCGAAGATGTCCCCGTCGTCGAAGCGATCATTGCCCGCGAAGGGGAGTTGGTTCCGGAATGACAGCCCGCCTGATCCTCGCTCGCCACGGCAACACCTTTAATCCGCAAGACGAGCCGGTGTGGGTAGGGGCGCACAGCGACATGCCGCTGGTCGACAAAGGGCTGGCGCAAGCGCGCGTCCTCGGCGAAGCGCTGCAAAAACAGAAGATTATTCCCGACGCTCTCGTGACGGGACCTCTGCAACGGACTCGTCAAACAGCGACTATTGTTGCTGAAATTTTGAAAATTCCCGCCTCCGACATTCGCATCGACCCGCGTCTGACGGAAATCGATTATGGAACTTGGGAAGGCAAATCAACGGCTGCGATTATCGCCGCCGGCGATGACGCCGAACTGGCCGCATGGAATAAAAACTCAATTTTCCCCACGGGCCTCGGCTGGAAGCCCAGCGAAGCGCAAATCATTGCCGATATCGGCTCGCTGCTGGCCGAAGCGGAAGAAGGAACCTCGCTTATCGTCAGCAGCAATGGCATCCTGCGTTTTTTCGCGGGGCTGGCTGCCAATGCGCACGATTTCCCGGATCGCAAAGTCGCCACCGGCCATGTGTGCACCATGACGTGCGGCGAGGGCAGAATCTGGCGCATCGCGCAATGGAACCTATCGCCGGATCAGCTTAACCTTGTCTGACTTGGGCGATAAAATTATTGACCACGTTCCGCAGCGTCTCCGACTCTTTCGCCAACTGGTTGGCGGTCGAAAGAAACTGCTCTGACGCCTCGCCGGTTTCAGAGGCCGCCCGCGTTACGCCCTCGATATTACGCGTCACTTCGCTGGTTCCTGTCGCGGTTTCCTGAATGCTGCGCGAAATTTCCTTGGTGGCGGCGCTCTGTTCTTCGACAGCGGTGGCGATCGCCGTAGAAATTTCATTAACGCGGCGGATGGTCGCCGTGATGCTCTTGATCGTCGTCACCGCATGACCGGTCTGGTTTTGAATGCCGCCGATTTGCTGCGTGATATCTTGCGCGGCGTGGGCAACCTGATTGGCCAGATTTTTGACTTCTCCGGCGACGACAGCGAAGCCACGCCCTGCTTCTCCCGCGCGTGCCGCTTCGATGGTCGCATTGAGCGCCAGCAAATTGACCTGGCTGGCAATGCCCTCGATCAGCTTGACGACATTGCCGACATCTTCCGCAGCTTTGCTGAGTGATTGCATCACCTCGCTGGTCGCTTCGGCCTCCGTCATGCATGAGGCGGCGACATTGACCGATTCCACAATCTGACGGTTGATTTCGCCAATCGAAGAATTAAGCTCTTCGGCGGCCGAGGCGACAGTTTGAATGTTCGTAGACGCTTCTTCGGCCGCAGCGGCGACGGCTTGCGACTGCTGGCTGGTGCCGTCGGCGGTGGCAGCCATGGACTTTGCACCGCTTTGCATTTCCGTGGCGGCAGACGCAACCGTGTCGACGACCCCCTTCACGCTGCTTTCAAAATCATTCGCCATTTTATTCATCAGAACGCGCCGGTCCGCCGCGCTTCTCTTTTCGGCTTCCTTCTGCTCCTTCTCAAGTTGCTCCATCTTGATCGCATTGGCTTTAAAGGTTTCCAGCGCGCGCGCCAATTCGCCGATTTCATCGCGATTTTCTGTAAATTGCACCTCAATCGTTTTATCGCCGTCCGCGAGCCGATCCATGGCGCCGGTGATACTGCCCAAGGGTCGCGTAATTCCACGGCTGATGACAAGAGCAACACCGCCAATAATCAGGAAGAAAACAAAACCTAGGCCGCCCAAAGTGGCAACGTTTTTCATAAAGACGGCATCGACATCATCAATATAAATACCGGTGCCGACGACCAAACCCCACGGCTTGAAAGGATAAATATAGCTGATTTTGGGAACGCCAGGTTTGTCCTGATCGCGCTTCCAGAGATAATCAACATAACCGCCGCCCTGCTGCGCAGCTTCGATAAAACGACGCACAAAAGCCTCTCCGGCGGCGTCCTTCTCGTCTATATGATTTTGTCCGGCCCATTTGGGGTGCACGATAAAAGTGCCGCTGCTATCGGTGACGAACACATAATTGCTCGTGTCATAGCGTAAGGCGCTAATCGCCTCGAGCGCCCGCTTTTTCACCTCATCTTCCGTAAACTCGCCTTTCTGGGCGCGTTGGTAATATTGATCGATAATGCTGACGGCAGATTCGACGATAACTTTCGTCTGCATCTGACGATCAAGCAGCAAATTTTCTTTCAAGTTGACCAGACCGATCACGCTGATAGCGGCCATACCGACAAGCGTTGCCGCGATAATCAACAAAAGACGTTTGCCGATTTTTATATTTCCAAGCATGGGGGAACCTGAGTTTTTTTGAAGTGGGGAGGGTGGCGAGGGGGGAACTTACTGATTCGACCTATTTTGACTACCATTACGCGAAATTAACCATAGTGCAAGATTACCTAATCCATTCTTAATATATCGCATACACAGAAATTCCCCTTGATTTTTTAGTACCAATTCGTTTATTAATAAATTTAATGGACTGTACGGTACAGTATATGAAATGCGACACACTTAAAAATTGCTTCGGAAGGCCAAAAGACACCGTTAAACACGGAGAAATCCTGTTGGCGGCGACCAAGCTTTTTATGGAAAAAGGCTATGAGTTGACCAGCATGGAAGCGGTCGCGCGTCAGGCTAATGTCTCAAAATTAACGATATATAGCCATTTTTCCGATAAAAAAGAGCTGTTCCGCGCCATCATCCAAGCCCGTTGCGACCAGATCGGAATGCCATCGGCCTTCACGGAAGAAACACAACTTCCGGCTGTAGAAGCCTTGCGTACTATTTCACGTTTCATCTTGTCCAATATCTATCAGCCCGACTCGATCCGCCTCATCCGTCTGATGCATGCCGAAGCGATGCATCGTCCCGAAATCGCCCAGATTTATTCCGATGTCGGCCCTATGCGGATTCAGGCGGCGTTTGCGGATCTGCTACGCGCCTTCACCCTTCAAGGCAAATTAGAAGTACATGATCCCATTAGTGCCTCCAGCCAGTTTTTCAGCCTCCTGAAAGGCGAGATGCTCCAGCGTGTCTTGCTTCTGCATTTGCCTTTGCCATCGCGCGAGGAAATCGAAGCGCATATCGAAGCGACGATCCATTGCTTTCTTGCTACCTATCGTCCGGGCAATATTCCTCTTTCCACAACAAAAACGGAAACACTATGAAAACCACTTTCTCCAAAATCATCCTTATCCTTTTCGTTGTCGGTGCCGTGGCCATCGGCGGGATTTATATTTACCTCCACCGCTTCGAGGAATCGACCGACGATGCCTCGATCAACGGCCACACTATAACCGTCAGCCCGAAAATTTCCGGCTATGTCACGAAACTGAATATCGACGACAATCAGCAAGTCAAGGCGGGCGATGTCCTCTTGGAAATCGATCCGGCCGATTACGTTACCAAACGTGATCACGCTGAGGCCGCGCTGGATGCCGCTAAAGCCGCTGCGCTCGCCGCACAAGACAACGCCGACTCCACAAATGTTTCCGCGCCTTCCAAGCTTGACGCTGCCAAAGCGCAAGTCGCCGTCGCACAGGCCAATTGGGACAAAGCGGTCAGTGACCTTAAGCGTATGCAGCATCTCAGCAATGAAGCGCGTAGTCAGGAACAACTCGATCAAGCCACGGCAGTAGAAAAAACAACCCATTCGCGCCTTGATGATGCCGAGGCTAACCTGCGTTCCGCGCAAACCGCACCCCAAACGATAGCCCAAGCGCAAAACACCAGCGATCAACTCGCGGCGCAGGTCAAGGAAGCGGAAGCCAATTTGGCACAAGCAGAAATCGATCTGGCCGATACCAAAATCATCGCCCCTATCGACGGACGCATCACCAAGCGCAGCGTTGAGCGCGGCAATTACATACAACCAGGGCAAGCGCTCACAACATTGGTCGGCAATGATCTGTGGGTCACGGCTAATTTCAAGGAAACCCAGTTGCGCCACATGCATCCCGGCCAGCCAGTCACCATCGAACTCGACGCCTATCCCGATGTCACGCTCAGCGGCAAAGTCGATAGCATCCAATCGGGAACGGGTGCGTTTTTCTCGGCCTTCCCGCCGGAAAACGCGACCGGCAACTTCGTCAAGATCGTGCAGCGCGTGCCGGTCAAGATCCTTTTCGACCAAGCTCCCGATTCCAAGCTTGCTATCGGTCCGGGTATGTCCGTCATTCCCACCGTCGACACAGCTGGAGAGTAATCTGTGTTCTATTCGCATAAATCAGAATTCAACAACATCGTCATTCCCGCGAAAGCGGGAATCCAGCGCCGCGCGTCTGCGCGGCAAGAGTTGTGCAATCGAACAGTGCTATTGCTGAAAGGTTTTGCCTTATGCCCTCCGCCTTCGCGGGGGTCGCGGCTGGATTCCCGCTTTTGCGGGAATGACGAATTGTGGAGCGGTTAAAGATGTCTCTCCCTTCGTCCACAACCCCGCGAGACTTGCCGCCGCATCCGGTATTGATCGCTGTCGTGGTCAGTCTGGCTGCCTTTATGGAAGTGCTGGACACGACGATCACCAACGTGTCGTTGCCGCATATCGCAGGCAGTCTGGGCGCCAGCCAAAATGACAGCACATGGGTGCTAACATCCTATCTTGTCGCCAACGGCATTATCTTGCCGCTTTCGGGCTGGCTGGCGGGCGTGATGGGGCGCAAAAGTTTCTTCATGATGTGCATCGTCGGTTTTACCGTCGCGTCTTTCGCCTGTGGCATGGCGACATCTCTGCCGATGTTGATCGTCTTCCGTCTTCTGCAAGGTATGGCAGGCGGAGGTTTGCAACCGATGCAGCAAGCCATCGTGATGGACGCCTTCCCGCCGTCGAAACGTGGCGTCGCCTTTGCCATTACCGGAATCACAATGGTCGTCGCGCCGATTTTGGGGCCGACCTTGGGTGGATTTATCACCGATAATTACAGTTGGCGCTGGATCTTTTTCATGAATGTTCCGGTCGGCATCCTTGCCGTCCTGCTGGTCAAGAGTCTGGTTGTCGATCCGCTTCACGCCAAAGCCAAAGGCCTGATCTCCGTCGATTACATCGGCCTCGGCTTGCTGGCGATAGGGCTTGGTGCGCTGCAAATCGTCCTCGACAAAGGCCAGGAAGACGATTGGTTTGGCGCGCTCTGGGTGCGCTGGGCCGTAGCCGCGCTCATTATCGGGCTTGTCGGTTGGATCTGGCGCTCATGGGTC
>Ga0181516_10003070_pt1 | contig 11424 bp, 9 predicted proteins | sample PEATcosm2014_Bin_25_FD_121104 | JGI IMG/M metagenome (GOLD analysis project Ga0181516, IMG submission 121104) | Peatland microbial communities from MTU Mesocosm Facility, Houghton, MI, USA - PEATcosm2014_Bin01_10_metaG | ecosystem: Environmental > Terrestrial > Soil > Wetlands > Peat | place...
CTCCCCGAGTTCTCGGTGCAACTGGGCGGGTCGACCTCCATCGATGTCACGCGGCGCGGCATCGACAAGGCCTACGGAATCCGCAAGCTGCGGGACGTGCTGCAGGTAGCGATTGCCGACATGATCTTCATCGGGGACGCGCTGTTCCCCGGTGGCAATGACTATCCGGCAAAAGAAGCCGGCGCCCGGTCGATCGCGGTTCAGGATCCGCATGAGACCAAACGCGTCATCGAGGCGATCAGTGCCTGCCTGGAAGGGCAATGACGGGCGGCTTTCAGCTGCAGCGGCTCGGACTGATCATGGAGCCGGATCCAGGCAATCCGCAGGAAATCGAAGGTGTCCTCAATCCCGCAGCCAGCCGCGGTCCCGATGGGCATCTCTATCTCTTTCCGAGACTGGTTGCGCGCGGCAACTATTCGCGCATCGGCATTGCCCGTGTGATCTTCAATGGCGCCGGCGACCCGTGCGCGGTCGAGCGCCTCGGCATTGCACTCGAACCCGAAGCCGATTACGAACTTCGGGCCGATGGCGGCGGCTGCGAGGATCCGCGCATCACGTTTGTGGAGCCGCTGCAGTGCTATGTGATGACGTACGCCGCGCTGTCCTCCATCGGGCCACGGATCGCACTGGCGATTTCGAAGGATCTGCTCCATTGGCGGCGGCTGGGCCTGGCAAGATTTGCGCCATATCGCGGCATCGATTTCGTGCATGTGAGCAACAAGGATGCCAGCCTGTTCCCCGTGCCCATTGCGAATCACGCGGGCAAGATGCAAATGGCGTTACTGCATCGCCCGCTGTTCCCGGGCACCTGTCCCGAAGACACTGCTTGCCGTGACTGTCCCCGCGAAATCGATCCCGATCATGAGAGCATCTGGATTTCATATTGCCCGATGCCGCTGGACGGTGATGATTGCCATCATGCGGGCCTGTTCAATTCCCATCACCGCCTGGCTGCCCCAGTGGCACCCTGGGAGCGGCTGAAAATCGGCGCCGGCACGCCTCCCGTGCTCACCAGGCACGGCTGGCTCGTGATTTACCACGGTGTGAGCGAAGTCGTCAGTGCCGGCGACAATGTTTCTCATCTGTGTTACTCCGCCGGAGCGATGGTGCTATCAAGAGAGCATCCCCGGAGAGTCCTCTATCGTTCGCCACAGCCCATATTGACACCGGAGCTGCCGCAGGAACGTATCGGGTCCGTGGACAACATCGTGTTCCCGACGGGCATCGATCGTCGTCAGGATATCGGGCTGCCGGAGCGGTTCGATGTCTACTACGGGATGGCGGACAGCCGCATTGGCGTGGCCCGCCTGGACATGCCGGAGCTCCTGCCCACTGGGAAAGCCACCGCCGAAGCGGAAGGTAAGGTGTGATCAGCGAGGCGGAGTGGCTGCGGGTGCCGTGGTCGCGGTCTGGGAAGCGGCGGTGCCGGACGATGGCACGGCTGGAGAGACGTGCGCCAGCAACCATTGCGTGACCAGAAAAAACGCCATCAGAACCAGATAGACCACCAGCGACTTCGCGACCGTCTGTCGATGGGCGGTCAATCCTGGGACGCGTTCCGCCTGGGCCGACGCGTTCCCTGCGGCCACGCGTTGCGGCAGCAGCGCGATCAGGCGCGCCGCCAGTTCGCCCGCCTCGGCACGCGCGGATGGAACATTGGGCAGCGCCGCAAGCAGGCTGGCCAGGAAGCTGGTCGCGGCCTGGCGCGGCAGGGCCGCCAACCGCGCTGCCTCATCCCAGGGATCGACATTCAGTCTGGCCAGCGCCGACAACATGCTGAGCGACATGCCGTTCCGCTCCTCGCCAATCGGGGCATACAGGAACTGGTCGAACTCGGATCCGGGGCTGTGCGCTCGCATAAGACATCATATCGGCATCGCGAGTCCGGCACGGTGCGTTCCCGTACGGACGTCCGCGTTGATGAGGCGCAATCTGCACTGAGTTTCGTCCCGGAGATTGCAATGACCACTGAAAATGGACTCGACACACCAGCCTGGCAACCCCGGATGGAACAGGAGCCTGACTTCAATTCGTTCGTGCGCGCCACCGAGCCGGCTGAGCACTTGCGCGATCCGCCGCTCGAGGATGGAGCGTACGTGCAGTGGGCCGAGCCCGGTGAGCTGCGCGCCCTGGATGGTGCCCTGGAGGGAACGGACCAGCCGTTGCGCAGGTTGCAGGATCTGGAGGGCTTCGCCATTCGTGCAGCCGACGGCACGATCGGCCACGTGTCGGATTTCTACCTGGATGACAGGTCATGGGTGATCCGTTATCTCGTGGTCGAGACCGGCAGCTGGCTGTCGAGCCGAAAGGTGCTGATCTCGCCGTTCTCAATCGGCGACCCGGACTGGACGGGCAAGGTACTGCCGGTGTCCATCACGATGCAGCAAGTGCGAAACAGCCCCGACATCGACACCGACAAACCCGTATCGCGTCAGCACGAGACACTCTATCTCGGCTACTACGGCTACCCCTACTACTGGGCCGGCGACGGCCTGTGGGGACAGGGCGCCTATCCAGGCGGCATGCTGCTCGGTCTGGGCAGTGGCGGCTCCGATGCCCCCTACCGTCACGCCAGGGCCGAGGATATCCGGGCAGAGTCCGATGTCGAATCGCAGCAGACAGGCGCCGCGCATCTGCGCAGCTGCAAGGAACTGATGCGTTACCACATCGAGGCGAGCGATGGCGGTCTGGGTCAGGTCAAGGGGTTTCTGCTCGATCCAAGAAGCTGGGCCATTCGGTTCCTGATCGTTGACACCAGCAGCTGGTGGATTGGAACTCAAGTGCTGATCGCGCCGCGACAGCTCGTGGACATCAGTTGGGCCGACGCCATGCTGACCGTCGGCTTGACGCAGCAGGCCGTCAAGGATGCACCGCGGTACGACGCCAAAGTCGCTTAGCGTTGCGCCTCGACCCAGTTCGGCGCCGTATACACCGGCACCTCGGCAGCAGGCAGCTGCGGCAGACCGCGAATCGAGTCGGCGATCTTCTCGGCCAGCATGATGGTCGGTGCATTCAGGTTGCCGTTGGTGATCGTGGGCATGATCGACGAATCCACGACTCGCAGTGCCTCGAGACCGATCACTCGCCCCTCTGGGTCGACGACGGCGCTCGGATCGGTGGTTGCGCCCATCTTGCAGCTGCATGAGGGGTGATAGGCGGTCTCGATCTTCTCGGCGACGAAGGCGTCAATCTGCTCATCGGACTGCACTGCGGCTCCGGGACTCAATTCCTCGCCGCGGAAGCGATCGAAGGCGGGCTGCGCGAAGATCTCGCGTGTCAGGCGCGCGCAGGCGCGCACCTCGGTCCAGTCATCGGGGTGACTCATATAGTTGAACCGGATGCGCGGCGGCTCGCGCACATCCGCCGAGCTCAAGCGCACCCAGCCGCGGCTCTTCGAACGCATCGGCCCGACGTGCGCCTGGAAGCCATGCTGGGTCGCCTGGTTCGAGCCGTCGTAGCTGACTGCCATCGGCAGGAAGTGATACTGAATGTCCGGATACGAAATACCGGCGCGGCTGCGAATGAAACCACAACTCTCGAAGTGATTGGTGGCGCCGAGACCGTCGTGCCGCAGCAGCCAGCGCGCGCCGATCAACCCCTTGGACCACGGATTCATCACCGAGTACAGCGTGACCGGCTCGCGGCAGGCCACCTGAAAGTAGAACTCCAGGTGATCCTGCAGATTCTCGCCGACGCCCGCAAGATCGCGCACCACCGGAATGCCGAGCGCCGTCAGCTCGGCCGCGGGGCCTATACCTGAGACCTTCAACAGCTGCGGTGAGTTGATTGACCCGGCCGAGACGATCAGTTCGCGCCGCGCGACGGCGAGGGTTTCCTGCTCGCCGCGCCGATAGTGCACGCCGCGCGCGCGCAGCCCATCGAATGCGATCCGGGTCGCGAGCGCGTGGGTGCGGACCGCCAGATTCGGTCGGTTCATCACCGGTCGCAGGTAGGCATTGGCGGCGCTGCAGCGGCGGCCATCCTGCACCGTCATGTCCATGCGGCCGAAACCTTCCTGCTGAAACCCATTGATGTCCCGCGTTGACGGATATCCGGCCTCGCGCGCCGCATTCAGCCAGGCTTCGTGCAACGGATTGCGCAGCGTTCCGTAGCAGGTACCGAGCGGTCCCGCGTCGCCGCGGTAGGCGTCGCCGCCTTCCTGGCGGTGCTCGGCGCGGCGGAAGTACGGCAGCACATGCTGGTAATCCCAGCCCGCGGCCCCCTGCTGCTGCCAGCCGTCAAAGTCCTGCGCGTTGCCGCGAACGTAGACCATGCCGTTGATCGAGGAGGATCCGCCCAGCACCTTGCCGCGTGGCGTGTAGATGCGGCGGCCGCCGAGTCCTTGCTCCGGCTCGGAGTGGTAGCGCCAGGCGTACCGGTCCGAGTTCATCGGAATCGCCAGCGCGCTCGGCATCTGGATGAAGACCGAGCGGTCCGAGCCGCCGAATTCAAGCAGCAGCACCGAGTGCCGCCCGCCCTCGGTCAGTCGATTGGCCAGCACGCAGCCGGCCGACCCGGCGCCGACGATCACGTAGTCAAACTCTTCTGCTGTCATGGACGCTCTGATGTCAGGGAGGCGGCCTGTCAGTAGGGCGCAGCGACATCGCCCATGGCGACATAGACGCTCTTGATCTGGGTGTAGTGCTCGAGCGCCGCGCGGCCGTTTTCACGGCCGAGACCCGAGAGCTTGACGCCGCCGAACGGCAGCTCGATCGGTGTGATGTTGTATTGATTGATCCAGCAGGTGCCGGCCTCGAGCCGGGCGATCACACGATGCGCACGCGTCAGCTCACGCGTGAACACGCCGGCGGCGAGCCCGAACGGCGTGGCGTTGGCGCGTTCGATGACTTCCTGCTCATCGTCGAACGCGAGCACCGTCATGACCGGTCCGAAGATCTCCTCGCGCACGACCGCCATGTCATCGTGGCACTCGGTAAACACGGTCGGTGCGACGAAATTGCCGTTCGCCAGATCGCCGTTGACCACGCGCACGCCGCCTGCAGCCAGGCGCGCGCCCTCGGCCCGTCCACGGGCGATATAGCCCATGACCTTGTCCAGGTGCTCGGCGCTGATCAATGATCCCACCTGGGTGTCCGGCCGCATCGGATCGCCGATGCGCATCGCCTGCACGCGTTGCAGCAGGCGTTCCAGAAATCGTGGCAGCAGCGCACGTTGCACGAACACGCGCGTACCGTTCGAGCAAACCTCGCCGGCGGAATAGAAGTTGCCGAGCATGGCGCCCGACACGGCGTTCTCGAGATCGGCATCTTCGAAGATGATCAGCGGCGACTTGCCGCCGAGCTCGAGCGTGACGGTCTTGAGCGTGGCAGCGGCGTCGGCCATCACGGCCTTGCCGGTACCCACTTCACCCGTCAGTGAGACCTTGCGGATCTGCGGATGTCGGGTGAGCAACCGGCCGGTATCGGCGTAGCCCTGTACCACCTGGAACAGGCCGTGCGGCAGCCCCGCTTCGCGCAGCAGCAGCTCGAGTTCAACCGCCGTCAATGGCGTCAGTTCGGCCGGCTTGAAGATCATCGCGTTGCCACACGCCAGTGCCGGCGCGGATTTCCAGCACGCGATCTGCAGCGGATAGTTCCAGGCACCGATGCCCGCGACCACGCCCAGTGGCTCGCGACGGGTATAACCGAAGGCCTCGCGACCGAGATCCAGATACTCGCCCGCCAGGCCTTGCGCCATCCCGGCGTAGTATTCGAAGCAGTCCGCGCCCGAGGCGACATCCACGACGCGGGTCTCCTGGATCGGCTTGCCGGTGTCGCGCGTTTCGAGCACCGCGAGCCGCTCGTTGTGTGCCCGCAGCAGATCGGCTGCCCGACGCAGAATCCGCCCCCGTTCGGCACCGGTGCGTTCCGCCCAGGCGCGCTGCGCCACGACCGCGCGCGCCACTGCCGCCTCTACCTCCGCCGGGCCGGCAACCGGCAGTCGCGCCAGTGGCTGGCCGGTGGCGGGATTGATCGAGATCACCACATCGTCTGCGACGCGATGGCGCGCCAGGCTCCGGGCGGGCGCCAGCACCGGGGCGTTCTGCGGCCTGAGGCGAAAATCGAGGAAGGTCGCGAGCAATGCCCGCGCCCCTTCGCTGTCGGCTTCGGTCCAGTTCGACAGCGCCGCCCGCAGCCAGACCCCGTCGATCATCGCGGCGATCATCGCGGCCAGACTGTCGGCCTCATCGTCCTCCAGCAATGACCTGAGTCCGTACCGCAGGTTCGACAGCATGCGGCGCTGGTAGACGCGCTGCACACGGCGCAGCCGCTCGACATGCGGCACCTGGCCCCAGAAGGCCAGCCACGCAGTCCCGGTCCGGCGGTCGAATTCCTCCGCGGCGAGATTGGCGTCGATGATCGCCTGCACGCGGCCTCGCGGCGTATGCGTCTGGCGCAGTCGGGCGCGCATGCGTACCGAGAGGCGCGCGAGCAGTGAACGGAAGGTCGCTTCCAGCAGACCATCCTTGTCCTGGAAGTAGTGCGCAATCAGGCCGGCCGACACCCCCGCGCGCCGGCCGATCCGGGTGAGCGTACTGTCGACGTAGCCCACCTCGGCGAGGCTGTCTATAGTCATCTCGATCAGCTGAGCGCGCCGGGCGCCTCCGGCCTCGGCCAGCGGCGCCGCCGAGCCTTGCGATGTGGCCATCGGAGCTCCCGGTTGAATAGACGTTCAATATCGATGACTATAATCCAATGAGTACAATTTGCGCGTGAATATTAGGCAAAAGAGCGCGACGACCCAGGGGCTCGGAGGCAACGGCACGGAGTCTCGGCAGACGAGTATTAAATGCTCGTTCAATCCCTCACGGCACCTGTCCCGAGCGGTTGCGGCAGCGCTTGGACCCCTGCTGGCCGCCCTGTGGATGCTGTCGGCGGCAGCCGGCGAGGCTGCGACAGCCGCCGCCGCGACGGCGGCCGAACCGGCCAGCTGTCAGGACGTGCGCCTGCCGGACATTGGCTGGACCGACGTCACGGCGACCACGGCCCTGACCGCGGTGCTGCTGGAGCAGCGCGGCTATCGGCCACAGATCACGGTGCTGTCGGTACCGGTCACCTATGCCTCGATGAAGAACGGCGACATCGACGTCTTCATGGGCAACTGGATGCCCACGCAGGAAGCCGATCGCAAGCCCTACCTCGACGACGGCTCGATCGAGGTACTGGGCGCACCGAACCTCACGGGGGCCAAGTACACACTGGCCGTGCCGGCCTATGCCTACGAGGCCGGGCTGCACGACTTTGCGGACATTCACAAGTTTGCCGCCCAGCTGGATCACACGATCTACGGCATCGAACCCGGCAACGATGGCAATCGCCTCGTGCTCGGCATGATCCGCGGCAACACGTTCGATCTGGGCGATTTCAAGCTGCTCGAGTCGAGCGAGCAGGGCATGCTGGCCCAGGTCGAGCGCGCGGTGCACGCGCATCGACCCATCGTGTTCCTGGGGTGGGCACCGCACCCGATGAATCTGCGCTTCGACCTGCGCTACCTCAACGGTGGGGATTCGGTGTTCGGACCGAACTTCGGTGGCGCCAGCATCTACACCAACATTCGCGCCGGCTACGCCAGGCAGTGTCCCAACGTCGCGCACCTGCTGCGCAATCTGTCCTTCACGGTCGAGCTCGAGAGCGAGCTGATGAGCGCGATCCTCGATCAGCACCGCGATCCGCAGGACGCCGCACGCGACTGGCTGGCCGCGCATCCGGACATGCGCGCGCGCTGGCTGGAGGGAGTCGCCAGCTTCGCGGGCGCCGAAGCCTCCGGGGCTCATGCGGCGCCGGCCAATGGTTTGCTGGATCGGGTGCAGACCGGAATCGTGGGTCACAAGATCCCGGTCGGTGATTCGATGAATGTGTTCATCGGTTTCATCAAGCTGCACGGCAGTGCGTTCTTCAACGGCATCGCGACGGTGGTGCGTTCAGGAGTGGACGGGCTCACCTGGCTGCTGCAGTCCGTGCCCGGGCCGTTGCTCATTCTGGCGCTGGCCATCGCCGTCTGGGCCTGGCGCCGATCGGTATGGCTCGCAGGATTCGTGGCGCTGGCGCTGCTGTTCATCATGAACCAGGGCTATTGGCCGGCCACGCTCGAGACCCTGTCCCTGGTCGCGTTCGCGGCCGCAGCATCGACCCTGATCGGCGTGCCGCTCGGCATCGCCGCTGCTCACCGACCATGGCTGTTCGCGGCCATGCGGCCGGTGCTGGATCTGATGCAGACGCTGCCCACCTTCGTCTACCTGATACCGACGCTGGTGCTGTTTGGATTGGGCGTAGTGCCGGGCCTGATCTCGACCGTGATCTTTGCGCTGCCGGCACCGATTCGCCTGACTCACCTGGGCGTGTCGACGGTGCCGACAGCGCTGCTCGAGGCCGGGGAGGCTTTCGGCGCCACGCGCTGGCAGCAGCTGTGGAAGATCGAGCTGCCGGCCGCCTCCCCGAGTATTTTTGCCGGCATCACCCAGTGCATCATGTTGAGCCTGTCGATGGTGGTGATTGCAGCACTGGTCGGCGCCGGCGGCCTCGGCGTGCCAGTGGTGCGCGCGCTCAATACGGTGCAGATCGGGATGGGCTTCGAAGCCGGCATCGCCATCGTGCTGCTGGCCGTGATGCTCGATCGCGTCATGCGTCCGCCGGCGCGCTCGGCGCGCTCGGGGCGCTCGTGACCGCGGCGCTCGAGTTCCGGCACGTCGATATTCTCTTCCCCGCGGCGCAGGGCGGCAGGGGAAGCCGCGACGCCATGCGCCGTGCACTCGAACTGCTCGACGGCGGTGCGCCGCGCATGCAGATCGCCGAGCGCACCGGTATCGTCGTCGGCGTCGCCGATGCCTCGTTGAGCGTCGAGCCGGGCGAGATCTCGGTGCTGATGGGATTGTCGGGCTCGGGCAAATCGACGCTGCTGCGCGCGGCCAATGGACTGAACACCGTGACTCGCGGGCAGGTGCTGGTCGGCGGCCCTGACGGCGACAGCGTCGATGTGGCCGCCTGCGACCGTGCAAGGCTGCGCCAGGTGCGGCGCCAGCGCATCGCGATGGTGTTCCAGCAGTTCGGTCTGCTGCCGTGGCGCACGGTGCGTGAGAACGTGGGCCTCGGGCTCGAGCTGCGCGGCGTCACACCGCACGAGCGGCAGCGGATCGTCAGCGAGAAACTGGCACTGGTCGGCCTCGCCGAATGGGCGGATCGCTACGCCAGTGAGCTCTCAGGCGGCATGCAGCAGCGCGTCGGCCTGGCGCGCGCCTTTGCCACCGAGGCCGACATCCTGCTGATGGATGAGCCCTTCTCGGCACTCGATCCACTGATCCGCACCAAGCTGCAGGATGAGCTGCTGATGCTGCAGCGTCAGGTGCGCAAGACGATCCTGTTCGTGAGTCACGATCTCGACGAAGCGCTCAAGCTCGGCAACCGCATCTCGATCCTCGAGGGCGGCCGCATCATCCAGACCGGTGCGCCGCGCGACATCGTGCTGCGCCCGGCGAACGACTATGTCGCCGAATTCGTGCGCCACATGAATCCGCTGACCGTGCTCACTGGCGGCATGGTGATGCGCGCCCACGAGGAGCTGGCGCGTGACGGCGAGCACCTGTGGCTCGACCCCGCGCGCCGCTACCACCTCACGCTCAACGCCCGCGGCGAATGCGATGCGGTGCGGGTCGATGGCGTCCCGGCAGCCTACGTGCGTCACGAGTCCGCCAACGACGCTGCCCCACTGCCGGCCGGCGTCGTCATTGCGTCGGTATCACTGTCGCTGCAGCGACTGATTCAACTGCGCCAGAGTAGCGGTCATCCGGTGCTGCTGGCGCAGGACGGCGTCATCAGTGGCGTCTGCGACGAATACGAGATCGTGCGGGCGCTGGCGGGAAGAGCGGCACGACCGGCGGTTGAGACGCCACGCGAATGAGAGAGCAGTCGTTCATGCGGCGTTCAGTCCCCATCTTCATTCTCCTGCGCCAGTTGCGACTTGAGATAATAGGCTTCCATATCGAACTCGGTGGTGTCCGAGACCGCGGCAAGAACCCGGGACGGAACGCGCTCTCTCTCCTCCTCGGTCTCGCGGCTTGTGAAGCCGGCCTCAGTCGCCTCGGCGAACAGTTTCTCTGATAGTCGCTTTGCCCTCGCCTCGTGGCTTTCGATGTCGGAATTGACGCCGGGATGGATGTTTTCCTCGATCCATGTCTCGGCCCATCTCAGGAAGCGCTGGCTCATGTCTGACCACCCATCTCCTGCGTCAAGTTCGGCGCCCGTTTCCCGGCCCACCGCGACCCACCCGATACTTCGGTCCAGGTGAATAGTAATGGAGCGGACCGTGAGGGATAAAGTCCCGGGCTCGGCGAGCGCGGAGACATGGTGCGCTCGCCTCGTCGGTGGCGGTCGGCCGGGCTACACTGGACGTCAGGCATCTGTTACCGCAGGGTCTAGAAACGCCAGATCACCACTTGTTCAGAAAATTTGTGATGCAAGTGCGCATTCGCTCGGTAACCTTTGGATGGCCGTGCAGAAGAGGGCAGACAAACGCGTCGCGTATGTCTATGACATATACATCGACCCACCACTAAGGGAAGTGATCCTGATACGTGGCGAGAGGAAATGGTGACACTTGAAGCGGAACAATGTCGCGCGTTCGTGATGACGCGATTCGAGCTTTCATTCCTGATGCTGGTGGCGATGCAAGCCGCGCATTCAGTCGAGGAGTACGCCGGCCGTCTGTATGATGTGTTTCCGCCCGCTCGACTCGTCAGTGGCCTGATATCCCACGACCTCAAGCGTGGCTTCGTCATCTTCAACCTCGGGCTGTTGCTGTTTGGGCTGTACTGCTTTTTCTGGCCGGTGCGACGGCGCTGGCACTCAGCAATCCTGCTGGCTTGGTTCTGGGTGGTCATCGAACTCATTAACGGGATAGGCCACCCGGTCTGGAGCCTCATCGAGTTGAGGTATACGCCTGGAGTGGCCACCGCGCCTTTCTTGCTGGTCCTGGCGCTGTACCTGGCTCGGCAGCTGCGCGTTGCGCCGCCATTCACGCCCGGACCCGTTCATTAATGACTCTATGGCTTGCTTCCACCATCGAGGGACTGCGCCTTCTGGAAGGCGGGCCGACTGACTATACGCTGGACGTAGTCCGCTATCGATTTTGACTGGGGCATCATCGGGCTTTGCGCGAACATAGCGAAGGTCGTGCCGTAGAGCACGTCGGCAGCGCTGAAACGCTCGCCGAGAATGTACGGGCCAGAGTCGAGTCGCTTGATTATCGCCGGCATGGCCTCTTCGACAGCCACCCAGCCGGCAGTGCCGCGCGGTACTGCTACATTCATGAACTTGGACATGAATGCCGGTTCGAGAACGCCGGTGTAGTAGCTCAGCCATGACAGGTAGGGGCCTCGGTCACGCTCACCGACCAGGGGTCCCAGGCGCTTCTGCGGAAACTTGTCGGTGA
>Ga0181516_10003071_pt1 | contig 11423 bp, 8 predicted proteins | sample PEATcosm2014_Bin_25_FD_121104 | JGI IMG/M metagenome (GOLD analysis project Ga0181516, IMG submission 121104) | Peatland microbial communities from MTU Mesocosm Facility, Houghton, MI, USA - PEATcosm2014_Bin01_10_metaG | ecosystem: Environmental > Terrestrial > Soil > Wetlands > Peat | place...
GAAGAAAGCCGGGATGATCAGGGGCTTGAGGCTGTTGATCCAACCCAGGTAGTTGAACTCCATATACAGCGGAATCATCGTCACGTCCCAGGGGATCATCATGGTCGACAGCAGGAGCATGAACATCCACGATTTTCCCTTGAACTCGAAGCGGGCGAACCCGTAGGCGACCAACGAACACGAGAGGACCTGGCCCACGGTCGTCAGCACCGTCACGACCGTCGAGTTCCAGGCGTAAAGGGCGAACGGCTGGCTGGCGAGGCTTGTCACGAAGTTCTCGAGGTGGACTGCCATCGGGACCAGGGTTGGCGGGTAGAGGTAGGCCTCGCCTTCGGACTTGAGGGCCGTCACCGCCATCCAGAGGAAGGGGAACAAGAAGTACACAGAGAACACGACAAGGAGGACGACCACTCCCGCCTGAAAGAGGCGGCTTTCGTTTCTCATTTTCGGCCGCCTTTGCCCGTGCCGCCCTCGGCCTCGTAGAAGACCCAGGAGGACGAGGTCTTGAAGATGAACGCGGTCAGGCCGAGGATGAGCAGGAACATCAGCCACGCGTTGGCGCTGGCGTAACCCAGCTCGTGGAACTTGAACGCGTTGGAATACACGTACATCCCGTAGAAGTACGTGGACTTCACCGGTCCGCCCTTGGTGAGCAGAAGGACGAGGGTGAGCTGCTGCATGGCCGTGATCGTCGAGGTGATCACGTTGAACAGGATGGTCGGGGTGATGATGGGAATCGTGATCTGGAAGAACTGCCGGAAGGGCCCCGCCCCGTCGATAGTCGCCGCCTCGTACACGTCTGGGGCCACCCCCCGGATGTCCGTGTAGAAGATCAGCATCATCGTCCCCACGCCCCAGGCGCTGGCGATGACCACCGCGAAGATCGCCCACGCCGGGTCGGCCAGCCAGCGCGGTCCTTCAATTCCTACAAGCGAGAGGCCGTAGTTCAGAATGCCGTAGTCGGAGTTGAAGATCCAGCCCCAGATGATCGACACCGCCACTCCCGACACCACCGCCGGCAGGTAGAAGATGTTGCGGAAGGTGTTCACCCCCCTGACCTTTTGCGTCAGCAAGACGGCCAGGACAAGGGCCAGGACGAGGTTGAGGGGGACGAAGAGGAGCGCGAACTCGAACGTTATCCCCAGGCTCGCCCAGAACTGCTTGTCCTGGGTGAACATCTGGACGTAGTTCTTCACGCCGATGAACGCGGCGTCCCCGGTGACGGGCCACGAATGGAAGCTCATCACCACTGAGAACACCAGCGGCCCCACTGTGAAGAGCAAGAATCCAGCAATCCACGGGGATAGAAACAGGTAGGGAACCATCCCCTTGGAAAGCGTTTTCATGGGTTACTCGACCACCGCGTCGAGCACCTTCTTGGGGTCGGCCAGAATTGTGGGGTTGAACGCCTGCTCCAGGGCCGAGGCCAGCTTGTCGGAAAGCTTGCTCCAATCCTTGGTCAGGTACGACGCGGGCGTATGACCGCCGCTCTTGTCCAGCATGTCGTAAAACACGGACATCGTCGGGTCGTCCTGGATCTTCTGCGAGTCCACCACGCTCTTGAGGACGGGAAGCTCGTAGCCGATCCGGGCCTTGTTCGAGGCCTCGCTGGTCCAGAACTTCACGAAGTCCCAGGCAGCGTCCTTGTGCTTGCTGTTGGCGTAGATGGAGACGCCCGACGTCGAGATCACGCTGACCGCAGGCTGAGCGCCGAAGGTGGGCAGCTCGGCAACACCGAAGTTGATCTTGGCGGCCCTGAGGCTGTCGATGGACCAGGAACCATTGATGAACATGGCCACCTTCCCGGTCTTCATCTCGCTCGCGCCCGAGCCATCGGTGGCGATGGCGATCCCCGCCTTCAGCATGTCCTGAAACTGCTTGACGACGGCAATCCCTGCGGGGCCGTTGACCATACCGGCCGGAGTCCCTCCCTGATCGAGGTACGAGGAACCGTTGCTCCAGTAGTACATCTCGAAGTCGTAGGGGTCGGGTTTCATGCTGAAGGCGAACCCCGCAATCTTGGCCTTCTTGTCGGTGAGCTTCGCGGCCGCAGCCTTCAGATCGTCCCAGGTCCAACCTGCCTTCGGGTACTCGACCTTGGCCTTGTCGAACAGGTCCTTGTTGAAGTACACCACGTGGGTCGTGTACCCGACGGGCATGCCCAAGATCTTCCCGTCCAGCGAGTTGTAGTTCAGAAGAGTGCCGAAGAAGTTGTCCTTGTACTTTGCCCCTTCCTTGCTGACGTAGCTGTCGAGGGGCAAAAGACCATCCTGATACAAGCTGTAGTTCCACATGTACATGACGTCGGGGGCGTCCTTGGCCCCCATACCCGCCGCGATTTTGGTGTCGAAATCGTCGCCGTAGGTCTCAAGCGACACCTCCACCTTGCTTTGGCTCGCGTTGTACTCGTCCACCAGCTTCTTCTGGGCCACCGCCGAATCGTCGGCGTCCCAGGTGGCGAACCGGATCTTGGTCTTGTCGGCCGGCGCCGCCGGTCCGCACGACGCGAGCAGAATCAGAAGACCGCAAAACGCGGCTCCGGTTCGTATGATCGACTTCTTCATCCTTATCCTCCTCAAGAGCTTTCGCGGCGGGGTCCTCCCGGGCCGCTGGCCTTCAGATTAAACATTACTTAGTAAATATGTCAATCTTTTACCAGATAATCTTGAGAAGAATGGATCCTGGCCCGGGGGTCGGCCAGGAGCGGCAGTAGACGCCGACGGCCAACAACGCGGGGGACAGCAGCCACCGCTGTACCCCTCGAGAAGAATAATATTTCTTTAATATAACGCCATCCCGAGGCGATCCGCTATCCCTTCTGCCAGGATCTCTTGGCTTGCTGCTTGTCGGCAAGGGCACCCACCCGGGGCAGCAGGATCTCGAAGGCGGCGCCGCCGTTCGGAGGGTTGTACGCCCGGATACGTCCGCTGTGGAGTTCGACCACGGTCTTGGAGATGCTCAGGCCCAGGCCGAAGCCCCTCTGTTCAAGCCCCGAGATCTTTTCGTAGTGGTCGGGGTCTTGGATCTCGACCCTGTAGAAGCGTTTGAACACAAGGTCGAGGGAATCCTCCGGAATAGGAGGCCCGGGGTTGCGGAAGGTGAGGCGCCACTGCGGCGAGTCCCCGGCCGACGTCTCGTCGATGCTCAAGTGGATTCGGCTTCCCATAGGGGTGTATTTGAAAGCGTTGGTCAGGATGTTAAGAAATCCTTGGCGCAGAAGGGCCGGGTCGCCATGCGCAGGCAGCGGCGGGCACTGGGCCCACGACGTGGTCTTGCCCGGCAGGGTCAATTGGAAACTCAAGTCCTTCACTTCCCACAGCGGTTCCAGCTCCTCGATCAGGTCCCGGAGGACGACGGCTAGGTCGCAGGGCTGGCGGTGCACCAGGCCCATCTTCCCCTCCATCCTCGCCAGGTTGAGCAGCGTGGTCAGCAGCGAGACGATGCTGTCGATTTCGGCAAGGTTGTCCTCGAACACGCCTCGGACCGATGGCTTGTCCGAGTTCTTGTCGAGGGCGATTTCGTTTCGCGCCCGGAGGATAGTCAGGGGCGTTCTCAACTCGTGGCTCAGATGGCCGACCAGGGCCTCCTCAAACTCAAAGTCTTGCTCCAGTTTCGCCAGGAGCTTGTTGAGAGTCTCGGCCATCTGGGCGATCTTGTCGTTCCCCGGCGGGACGACGAGCCTGAGGTCCAGGTGGGAGTCGGAGATGTTCTGGGCCGAAAGGCTCATCTGCCGGATGGGCCTCAGCGACCAGTGGATCGAAGCCGTTCCCAAGAGTCCGAACGAGAGGAAGATCAGCCCGAGGACCGCCACCAGACTGATCAGGTAGCTCTGCCATTCGTCTTCCAGCGTCACCGTCAAACACGCCAGCCGGATCGTCCCAATCGCCCGCCGATTGTGCATCACCGAAACGACCGCCATCCGATACGAGGGAGAGCCCGCAACGGTGACCATCTGAAGGTGAGCCATCATTGGAACTTTCACCGAACTGAGGTTGAGCGCCGAGTTGGTCGCCGTCACCTCGACGCCCGAGGTGCTGAAGATGCCCACGGTGGTCTTGTAGGGTTGGGGACGATCGAGTCTTGCCTTGAAGTAGGCGTCGACAAACTCCAAGAAATCGGGGTTGGCAACCGAGTTGACGCTGGCCCCCTCCCCCGAGTTGCTGTTGAAGTACGTCTGCAGCAACTCTTGAACGGCGTGGGACTCCGTGATCAGAAAGTCATCGAGGCGGTTGGCCTGGTCCCTGGTAAACCAAACCGACGCGAGCACCCCGGCCAAGACCAGCATGAGGAAGGTAATCAACCAGAGCGACATCAGGATCTTCTGTTTGACCGAAAGGACGACCGCCACCTCACACCTCGACCGGCCACAAGTGTACCACAATTAAAAGCAAAATCAACTGTTTCATTAATCGTAAATCGGAAGTAATAATAAACAGTGCTTGCCACGCCCCGCAAAAGGCGTCATTCTTGCCTTGATTCTTGAGGAGGTCTTCGATGACCCATCCGATGTTCGTCTTCTCAGTGGTTTTCGCCCTGACCGCTTCGGCAACCGTTTCGGCGGGTGGCCAGGCCGAGAAGCCGCCGATCATCCAGATGGCCGACCAACCCCGGCAGTTCCTGGCCCCCGCCAACCCTGACGCCAAGGTAAAGAAACTTGTGCTGCCCTTTTCCACCCTTGCCTTCACTGCCCAGGGGCAGGTCATCAAGTCCTGGATCTTTTCGGTGTTTGACTCCTCGGGCAAGCTCATCTCCGAAGACTCGCGGCTCGAAACCCGGGACCGGGGCTTCTTCGGCGAATTGTTCAACATCGGACCCCGTCCGCAAGTGGAGGTCCCCAAGGAGCTGACCTGGGACGGCACCTACCACCTTCCAGCGAACGCGCAGAACGGGAAGTTTGTTCCCGACGGCAACTACACCTACCAAATCACCATTGTCGACAGCGCCGGGGGGCGGGCCCAGACGCCACCGTTCAACGCCACGGTGATCAACCGTCCTATCAGCGTCGACTTCATCCGGGCCGGCACAACGATCTTTGCGCCCTTGGGCGTCAGAAAGACTCTCACCATCGAACAGCTCGGCAGCCGGGAATCCCGTTGGGAAGGTCAGTTCCGCGACGCGTCCCAAAACCTCGTCAGAACCATCGTGTGGGCCAACAGCTCGGACGATCAGGCCCAAGACCTCTCGCCCCCTACCTTTTCGTGGGACGGAAGGGACGACAAGGGACGGGTAGTCCCCGACGGCGTCTACTCCTACACTCTTGCCGGCTTCAACCGGGCCGGGGCCTCGTTCCTGTCCGACCTGTCGGTACCCCTTACCGTGAACGAGCGTTCCGGAGCGGTCAACCTCGCCTCGGACCTCACGCAGTTTTCGCCGAACGCCGTGGGCGCTCCCACTTCGATTTCCTTCGTCCCCGATCTGGGGACCACCGAGGGCCAGACCCATTGGCGCCTGACGGTGACCGCCCCGGCTCAACCCGACCTCCCCTTGTGGACTGCAGAGGCGGACGGCGCGGTACCGGCGCGCATCAAATTCTCCGGACAAAGCGTTGCCGGCCTGCCCCTCCCCGAAGGACGCTACCAGGCGACCCTTTCGGTCTACTACGACAACGGAAACGGTGCCTCGTCGCGGCCCCTCCCTTTCAACCTGGTCCTGAGCCCGCCCCAGGCTGTGCTGACCGCGTCGTCGCAGGTCTTTGGCGGCTCGGGCCGGGCGGGAGTGACCGTGAGCCTGCAAGGCACCGCAGGAATTCCCTGGAGCCTCGATGTCCTCGACGCCAAGGGAAATGTCCTGCGGCACTACGCCCTGGGCACCACCGGTGCCTCCACCGTTGAGTTTCAGGGGCTCGACGAGAAAGGCAACCCCTTGGACGACGGTGTGCTGACGCTGAAGGCCTCGGCACGGAACGAGGCCGGGGTGCCCGGCCTCGCCCTGCTCGCGCTTCGCAAGGACAGCCGGTCGATGAAAGTCTCGCTGGACCTGTCCCGGGATTTGATCGTTCCCGGAAAGGGCCCGGACGGCGTCGTGCGTGTCACCCCAGTGATGGCCGTCGTCGACTCGATTGAAAAGACGGTGCTGACCGCAAAGACCTCCGCAGGGCAGCCCGTCGCCACCCAGCAGGCCGACTCGATCCTGACGTTTTGGGACTGGAACGGTCTGGGCAGCGATGGAAAACCCGTTGCCGACGGCGTTTACCAGGTCTCCCTCGAAATCACCTACTCGAACGGCACCGTGGCCGAGGCGACAGCTCAGCTGACCGTCAACTCCCGGTTCTTCGACAACCAGGCGCCCCAGGCCGACCTCACCGTTTCGTCGAAGGTGTTTGCCCCGGAGAATGTAGACGGCCCCCAGACCCTGTCGATCGGCCTCAAGGCCCAGCCCGGCGCCTCTCCCCTGGCCTCGTGGAATCTGCAGGTGCTCGACCCCCGGGGCAGGCCCTTCCGTTTGTTCACAGGCACCGGCCAGCCCCCGGCCCAGATCGTCTGGGACGGCAAGTCCGACGCGGGAGAGTACGTCGAGTCCGGAGAGGAATACCAGATCCTGTTTCAGGTGGCAGACACAGCTGGACGGCTGGCAAAGAAGCAGGACCAGGTCACCGCCGATATCCTTGTCGAGAAGTTGCCCGACGGCCGCTATAAGATTGTTATCAGCTCGATCCAATTCTCGGGGTACAGCTCCGACGTCTTCAAGCTCAGCCAACCTTTGTTGGCGAAGAACCTCTTCGTTCTGCAGCGGCTGGCCGCCGTGCTGAACAAACTGCCCGACTATCGGATCGGGCTTGAAGGCTACGCCGTCAGCGAGTTCTCGACCGACCCCAAGAACGCCGCGTGGGAACAGACGAACCAGCTGCTTCCGTTGTCCCTGGACCGCGCCCAGGAGGTGAAAACGGCCCTGGTGCTGCTGGGCGTCGAAGACTCCCGGTTCACCGTCCAAGGCTTCGGAGCCCTGCGGCCCCTGGTCCCCAACACCGATTTGGAAAACCGCTGGAAGAACCGCCGGGTGGAGTTCTATCTGGAGAAGGCAAAGTAGCGGCGTCGAGCCGCCGCTGCGGCTTCCATCGGCCCGGTCGGCGGGGCGGCCTGCCTGAACGGCAGGCTCACCACGGGACGGCTAGAAGTAGTAGTAGACCCCCAAGGCCAGTGAGGTCGGTAATAGGGTAATCGAATCCTGGGTAACCGTCGTCGTGGAGGAAGAATACTCGTACTGGGTCGACGACAAGGTAAACGTCGCCAGGGGATTGGAAAGCCGGAGCGCCAATTTGGGGGACAGTTTGTACTCGATGGTCACGGGGAAGGCAGCCCCGATCGACATGCTGGACAGATTGTAGCTGGAGCCGCCGCTGCTGGGATTGAACGCCTTGTTGCTGGAACCGAAGGTGAACAGCGCGTCTCCCCCCAGCATGACGCTGAGCTGGTCCATCGTGAAGATGGCCTTGTTTACCAATGCGCCCACCGTATAGCTTGTGAAGGTGTACCCGTCCTCATTGTTGTAGTTGCCGCTGGGGTCGGTGTAACTGAGGGAGGCAAGCCCGAGGAGTCCACCCACTTCCCAGCCGTCCTCGAGCCCGACAAGCCCAGTGACATTCATATTGAGCGATGTTTGCGAAGCCGTCTGGCTGTTGACATTGTTGCTGTCGCTGATTGCAGTGAGGCCCCCGCTGACCCCGAGCGCGAACCCGCCAGCAAACAAATTGAGGGTCAACAGCCCAAAGCCGACGATAAATGCAACCTTCTTCATGGTGAACTCCTTTGGCAATTATTGTACGTTTTTATCCTAAGGACCCAAGAAAACGACGACTACTCAACGGTCATGTAGTTAACGTGGATTACTCTGTCGAACGCGCGCTGGTTGGCTTGAACGTCGAATTTTCTCTTCCAATCACTGAAAGGCAGCCCTGTAGACTCGTCGGACGGTCGCTCGTGACCCAGCATATTTCTCCCTTCCAAGCGAAGCGAGGAAGCCCTCCTGCAAAGCCGAGGACGAAGTGACGCCCGGAGCGGGTCTTTGACCCGTGAGGACGGAACGAGGACGAGGCGAAGCCGGGGGGCTCCGTAGCCCCCAACGCGTGTCGCCGGGCAACCACGACTTTTTCCCACCAAAGCGTAGCGAGGAAGTCTTCGGGCGAAGCAAAACCCGACACGAAAAGCGGAGTGTACTGGAAGTACACGAGCATTTGAGTGAGGGTTTTGCGAAGCCCGAAGGCTTCAGCGAGTGTCGTGTGGTTACAGCGTCTTTTTCCCTTCCAAGCGAAGCGAGGAAGCCCTCCGGCAAAGCCGAGGACGAAGTGACACCCGGAGCGGGTCTTTGACCCGTGAGGACGGAACGAGGACGAGGCGAAGCCGGGGGGCTCCGGAGCCGCTTGGAAGGGAAAAAGTACCTCCTACGGGGGTCGAAGCCGTCTATCTCTATATCCCATATGTTCTTACATTGTCATACTAAGTCATTCCCTTAGTTCTGACAAGTGCTGATAAGGCCTGCTTCCTCCTCATACTGACAGTCTCCACTCACAGATGGTATCTTTACAAGCAGGTCCGACGAAAACAAAGCAATGGAGATCCAAGGATGGCAGATGACGACACTGAAGCTACGCTCTCTGAGCGGGCCAGAAGATGGTCATTCGAGAGTTTCCTCGTTGAAGTTGCGGGAGAAGCCTTGTCAAAGGCTGTTTTGGTTAGCATTTCTCACAACTATGAGAGAGAAAACAATAACATCATCGACGAGTATGACGCCCACGCTCCCAAATGGAAGTCGTCAGGTTGGCCCAGGGTTCCATTGGAAGCTCTCGCCAACGACCCTCATCCTCAATCTCCTGAATACGAACCCGACATAAGGACGGATGACGACAAGAGAGCGGCAGAAAGAGCAAGGTCGTCTATTCTCAAGATTGACGCCTATGTCATTGATACCATGACCAAGATGCCGCTTGCGAGACCGACGAACGAATTGATGAGCCTTCTCAGCCTTGGATACGAGAATTGCTACAAGAAGGTGCTCGATAATATTGCCCAAGGAAAAATCTCGTGGCAAGTCCATGAGGGTCTGGCCTACCTGAACTTCAACACCACTGGTCCGGTTGTCCGGGACTTCTTCAGGGGTCTCGGTTTTTCCGAATGGAAGGCACTCGTCAAGGGGGTCTTGGTGTACGGAAAGATACGCGAAGATACCTTTTTCAATAACAGTAACAGAAACTTGACAAGATGCATTGTTCAAAGTGTAACTGCGACAAACCTATGGACGAGTTCTATGCGCAAGCAAAAGCACCTCTGGGAAAGATGTCCTGGTGCAAGTCGTGCCACAAAGAACATGTAACGAAGGTTAGGAAGACACCGAAAGGCAGGAAACGTCAACGTGAGATCAATCGGAAGTCACGTCGAAACCAGGAGAGAAGTTCCTTCCGTAACGATCCACTCAAGAAAGCGAAACGCCTCGCAAGATCCGGTAGGTCGACTTCTGTCGCCATCAAGGGCGTGTTCGAGATCCTGGCCGTTTCGACAGCGGAGTCCACGACCCCGTCTGACCCATCCGGAAATGATCACGGTGTCTGAGTGCCCAGCGGGCAAAACGTTTCCGGGGTCAGCTTGGCCTGGCTCGCTGTGTTATCTAGTTCTGCGAATGAGAGCCCATTGTGTCCCTAAAGAAAGACCCCGCGAAACATTTCTCGTTCAAAGGTCGGGATTCCCTGCTGTTTTGCAAGCACTTCCCATCCTGAGACAACTCCGAGGACTTGGTCATGGATGGCCTTGGCCGCAGGCACGCTCAGACGAAAATACCCTGACATCTCCAGAACCTCTTTCATAGTTGGACGATCCACGTGCCCGTCCAAGCTCAAAGCGTGGCCACTCTTGTCCAGGGAGGGATTCATGTCGAAGGCAGGTGAGAGATTCCAACCCGACCCAGTGTCAAGAAACCCATGGTTTCGCAAATGGTCGTCACGATTGGCCACAGCCACGTTGAAGACCATGCGCCGGTACATCTGCTCCAGCGCCGCAGTGAGCGTCGAGGCCTGTGCGTAGTCCACAATTGCCTCAGCCAGGTTGAGGTAGCTTTTCCCCGCTTCGCCGTCAGACGAGCGGGTGAGGGTCATGGCAGAAACATAGTGAACGCGGCCGGTGGCCGTTCGGTCAAATCGCTGAGAACAAAAGGTGTGGTAGCCCGTGCCAAAACGTTCAAGTCTGGCCTCTGGGACATCGATGCCTGCCGCCCTCGCCATGGCGTGAGTCAGATACTCCCAAGCCGCCACATCGTAGCGGTCCTGTCTTGCGGGGAACTTTGCCAGCCACTGTGTTCCGTCGCTCTCAATGAAACAGGCTTTCGGCCTTGCTCCTCCCAGGGAGGAACTGGGAGCCACCAGCAACTCAAGGGCTGCCCGTAGCCACTTCTCATCTGAAGCCCGCTCTCCTTCGAGCTCCTGGGCCAGGGCCTCCAGTCGGCCCATGCTGGTCACCGGGGGAGGGGCCGCAAGCCCTAAAGCCAGCGGGCGGCCATCCTCGTCCAAGTAGCGCAGAGCCCCCAAACGACTGATGTCCTGAACACCCAGAAGGTAGTCGAAGTCCCCCAGGGCGGCCATCTTGCGCCCCTCGTCCTTGGCCTTCATTGTGGCCCGGCGGTCCATCAGGACCCGGCCCCATCGGTCTGGGGCTTGGTCACGAAAAACCCCGAAGAGGTGATGATCCTTGGGGGGATACTGCATCCCGCCGTAGAGCTGAATTTCAGGATCGATGCTGGGCCTCTGAGAGGCCAGAAAGGAGGAGAGGTACTCAAAGCCCACAACCCCGCCACCCCCGACCAGGCGTCCTACAGCCAAATCCTGGCCCGTGGGAGTGGTCAAAAAGACCTGGATCGAGATCTCCTGAGCTTTCATAGCTGGGGCTCCTTAGGACGGCGACGAATGGTGGCCGCGCCATCCTGCAACTTTCGGCCCACAGGGTCTTCTTGAGCGACGAGGTTCAGGTCTAGGTCCAGCCCTAGCACAGCCAATGCACGGGCAACGGTCCCCATAGAAACCGATGGGTCACCTTGCTCGATCCGGTAGACGGTTTCCCGGGAGACACCGATGCGCTGGGAGAACTCCACCAGGGGGATTCTGCGGCGAAGCCGAGCCTGATAGATCCTCTCGCCCAGGGAAATCAAGAGACGCATGGTAGAGGGGTACACAGGGGCCACGTGTTTTGCCATGCCTTATATACTAGACGATTACGGCTCTATCGTCCAGCATATCTTACAAACCACCTGGCCTAGCCCTCGCCAACCCGAAAAAGGTGCTATTACTGACTAGACATGACCACCCACCATAGAAGCAGAGTGAGAGTAGCCGTCTCATGATCCCGTCTTGCGCCTAGTGGTAGGCTTTTCTCAAGGAGAAGCCGATGGGAAGACGACGTACGGCCGAAGAGTGGCAGGAGATCTTTGCGGGGCAGACCGCGAGC
>Ga0181516_10003072_pt1 | contig 11422 bp, 12 predicted proteins | sample PEATcosm2014_Bin_25_FD_121104 | JGI IMG/M metagenome (GOLD analysis project Ga0181516, IMG submission 121104) | Peatland microbial communities from MTU Mesocosm Facility, Houghton, MI, USA - PEATcosm2014_Bin01_10_metaG | ecosystem: Environmental > Terrestrial > Soil > Wetlands > Peat | place...
CTGAAAATAATCCAGAAGCCGACGACGGCGACGCCGATGGTTTTTTGCAAATCGGGCAGCGTGGAAGTCGGGTCAATGTATTCAAAGCTGGGGTCAGTCATGAAATCGAGGATGCCCTGGGTGACGAGCGCAGCGAGCGCCCAGCCCAACGGCCAGAGCAGCACGCCGACAAGGTTCAAAAGGTAACGGTTGCCGGTGTGCTTCAACGCCGGTATCGCCATGAAGCCGATGAGCAGGGGCGAAAGCGCGTAGCCGAGATTCAGGATGATCGTCTGGAAGATGTAAGCCCAAAACATCATCAGCGAAGCGAACTGGCCGACAAGCCAGAGCACTGCGGAGATGATCAAGTCGGTGGTAAAATTGTGGAGCTGCGACATGACATTCCACCAGGAGGAGGTCGTGGCCGGGTCACGTTTGATGATGAGCAGTTGATTGAACTGCTGATAGACGTTGGCCGGATCAACGCCCAAGCCGGAGAGGATGGAAGTTTGCAGCAAATTTTGCAGGGTGTTGCCCCACGCGGGCAGGAACACGAGCAATGACGTGAGAATCAAAAGGCGCAAGAGCAGATTCAGAATAGATTTGTGGGAAGCGCGGTGATGCACGGTGGCAATTACACCGACGATGAAAAGCGCGAAGGCCACGCTCAACAACAACGTGTGGAGATCACCACATTTGGCGAGGAATGTGGGGAAGATGCTGTCGAACGTGGCCATGATGATTGAAGTGCTTGGAGGTTATGGGGTGGGAAATTCAGTCGGTGCGTCGAGCAACTGGAACTTCGCCGTGTAGTTGCTGACGGACTCCTCGAACTCGGCGTTCTGCTGCTCGGTCAACGCCTGAATTTGTTTTTGCTGGTCGTTGCGGTTTTGGATGTCCTGCACCATCGCGGCGGACGCGGCCTGATTGACTTCGTCATCGGTGCTGGCAAGGTCGCCGTTAAGACTTGTAAGCACTCCATGCAACTTCTGCACCTGGGCATCGGTGGTGGCGTTCTGAAGTTGTTCGGTCGTCTGCGCGATTTCGTCCTTTATGGTCGCCCGCCGTTGCGCCGCATTGTCGGCCACACTGACATAGTTGCTGGCGGTATTGATGACGGCCGCAAACGGTTCGTATTGGTTGGCGGGCCGCTGGATGGTCTGACCTCTTGGCGTCTGGAAGCTGGTGCCGACCGTGGCGTAGATGCCCGAATCGTTGAAGGTCAGCGCCGTATTACCGTTGGCGCTGGCAACCAAACTTCCGAGGTTCTGGATCGGTTCAAGACCTTGCAAGTCCGAGTCGAGATTCGGCACCATCGAAAGCACGACTTGGGATGGATTGCCGAACAATGACTCATAGTTTTTGAACTCGCTCAACTGGTTGTCGAGCGTCTCGATTTGCGACACCTGGTTCTCAACCATGTCAACGTATTCGGCGATGTTCTCGGCCTCATCCAGAATCTGCTGCACGTTCGAGATGGGGTCATAGACGATCCACTGCGCGCGGGCGGAGAACGCCAGCGGCAGAGCGATGAGGGCGGCGAGGATTATTTTTTTCATGTTCGTTTTTCCTTTCTTGGTTGTTGGTTTAGCGGGCAAATTTTACTACTCCTCAATCCGTAGGTTTTGGGTGGTGGGTTTGAAAATCACGCCGTCAATGATTTGTTCGGGCAGATGCACCTGGTAGAGCCGGACCCGGCCATCGTCGCCGGTCTTGGCCTGCTGCATGGCGACGAAGATCCAGTATTGTTGTTTGACGGCATCGCTGCGGCCCTTGTCGTAGCCGGTCTGATAGGACTGGTCGTTCTCTTTGCTGTTGGCGTAGTGAAGCCCTTCGCCGAGCAAAGCGCCGCCTGCCGCACCGCCGACGATGGCGACGGGATTATTGTGGGTAAGTTCGCCGCCGAGAGCCGCGCCGCCCGCACCCAAACCCACGTCAGTGGCGGTTCGGGTCACGGCGGCGCAGCCCGTGAACAGACCCACGACACAGGCAAGCGGAATGAATTGGATGAATAATTTTTTCATAGGTGTTTTGATTTTGGTTTAGTCGGATGAATTGGCGTGGGCGATGATGCCCTCGACGATGTTTGCGCTTTTGCGGAGTTCGCGGGCGCGCTTGTCGAAGTGTTCGCCGCTGGACGAACTGCAATAGAGCATCTCCGGCGAGGAGACGTTGTGAACCGTGCCGCAAAGATTTCTGCCGGAGTCGGTGTGGAAATAGGTGAACGGCGAATACTTCTGTCCCGATTGATGGTCAGGCAGCGGATAATTCATAATCGCGTGCTGTGTTACTTCGGGCAGCGCGATGTCCTTGCCCATGTCATCGAGGTCGGCGCGGTCGTTCTGGCGCATGATGAAAAACTGGCGCGAGTTGCCGAACACGGCGGAACGGATGCGCGACTGTTTGAAGCGGGCGTATTGCTGGACGATTGAAATGTTCCAACAGTTGAACTTGCGAAGCTGGGCGTAACTTTCTTGAACGATTTCCTGCCCGCCGGGGATGTCGAGGAAGCGGGCGACTTCCTCATACACATTGCGTTTCCGCAGTGCGCGGGGGAGCGTGATGATGTGCTTGCGCGCGTGGTTCGTGATTAGGAAGCCCGCCGCCGCCTTCAATTCCTTGGCGGACTCCGGGATGTAGCCCAACTCGAAGTGCGCGATTTTTCCGGTGAGCGACAAGTTGCTCGTGCCGTCAAACAAACAGCCGTAGTTGCCGTCCCGACACCACGGCAAAATCAATGTGGCGATTTCGATGATCTGGTCGCGCTCCGAACCGACCGGGTCGAGCATCATCAATTCCTGCAACATCCTGTGCGTCGGGAATTCTTCGGGCGTGAAATAGGCGAAAGCGAGGTTGCGGACTTCGCGACTGGTCTTGGGTTCTTTCAAGAACCGGAGCACGTCGCCTTCGTTAAACGCGGCGAGATACTCGTTTGCCTCGTTGAGGTGGCTGGCCTTCCAGTCCCGGAAGTCCGCAAAAGTTTCGAGAGATGTTGCGCCCGGCGGCATCCGTTCAGCGCGGAATTTCTGCAAGGCCAGCGCGTGCCGCGCGATGCCGAGCAACTGGTCATGCCGTTTTTTCTGCCAGTCCTGAAACGAATCCTCGTAAAGCAGATTCAGATACTTGGCGATCTGCGCCTGCCGCAACATTTGTTTGTCTTCTTGTGACGACGTGCCAATCATCCGCGCAACCAATGCGGTCGCGGCGGAAAGATGGTCGGGGGTCAGCGGTAGTCCTTTCGTATCGAGATAATTGATGGTGAGATCGCCGTCGGGATGAATGATGATGGGGCGTGCGCCTTCCTCGACGGTCTGCGTGTAGATGCCGTAACTTAAACCTTCCTCGATGATGACGGTGTAGGCGAAATACCCTTCGGTCTGCGACAGCAAATCACAGACGGTGACGGATTTGCCTGCACCCGACATTCCCAAAAGCACGGCGTGCTGCGGTGATTGATTGTCTTTCGAGCCGGAGAAAGTTTCGATGCCAACAAGATTATTGGCCGGGCCGTCATAAATTGCCTCGGCGGTGGCCAGATGGCCGGTAAACGTGCTGGTGACGGGCAGCATATCGGCGAGATAACGGTGTTCCGAATACAGTTTGCGATGTTCGTAGCGACCCCAGGTCCAGCCCGGCCACGTCTGGAAGAAAAGGTTTTTCGATGTGCTGGGCAGATTGCTCTCGAAATACTGCGCCGAATTCATCGAGTTGATGGCGTTCTTGATGGCCCCGGACTTGGCGTTCAAACCATCTTTCGATTTGTCCCAGACGCGGATGGCGAAGAAAGCCCGGAACGGGATCGTCTGTCCCTGCATGAGCGCGTGAATCTTTTTCTGCTTCTTTTCCATCACCGTCAGCAGGGAAATTTTCTTTTCACTGGCGTAGTCGCCGGCCACGCGGTCGTGTTCTTTTTCCTCCTTGTTGATTTCCTGCGTGATGGGCAGCGGGTCAACATTGACCGTGATGGCGTAGTCGAGCAGCCGGAGATTGGTGAGCCGCTGGATGATTCCCGGATACGTCGAGCGCGGCCAGCGCGTGAGCGTGATGACGGAATGATAATGACCGTCGAGGTAGAAACCGAAATCGCTCTGGCCGTTCCCTTCCGAGTGCCAGCAATTTTCCTGAATGGACAGGTCGGGTTGAAAATCTCCGGCACAATTAAAATCGAAGCGATCGGCCAATGACGGATTCAAAAATGTTTTGTAGTGCTTGAAATGGTCGAGGTCGGTCATGGGCAGCACGCGCGATCCGGCGCTCGCGAAAATCTCCTTGAGCAGATGATGAACCTGGGTGAACTCGGTTTCCAACTGGTCGAGGAGCGCCAGATAATACTCGCGCAAGGCGGCGTTGCTGGTGAGCGTCTTCGGAACATTTTCCAGCGAGCGCGACACATAGAAAATCACGCGTTGCCGACGGAGCTTGCGTTCGGTCATGGCCTGCCAGTAGCGCGCGAAGCGTTCGTTGCGCGACCGTTTCGTCCAGATGTTTTCAAACCGTTCCGTCTCCTGCTGATAGCGGAGCAATTCCGCTTTGTAGTCCGAATCGGAAAAGTATTGAACCTGTAACCGTTGATTTTCGTGGAGCGAAGCCAGTAAAAGACAGAGCTGTTCCTGAAAATCGTTCAAGTCGGCAATCGGGCTGTTAGTCAGGTCGGGGGCTTCAAAGACAAAACCTTTCGAGACGTAACCGCCGCGCCGCAGATGATTGAACAGGATCAAATCGCGGACAAAGAAACCGTTGGGTGGACGTTCAAACATAAATCAGATGCGTTGGGATTTGCGGCGTTGCACGTCATCCATGACTTTTTGAACACGCGTGATGTCATCCACTAGCTGCTGGACGGTGCGAACTGATTTGCTTTCGTTGATGGCGATATAGGCTTCGCAGAGGTGCGCCATGGCCCGTTCCATGTGGGCGCGAGCGGTCTCGCCAAAGCCGCGCGTGGTTTGCAGACCAATCCGCAAGGCGGATTCGGCGGCGGTGAGTTGACCGAGCAGTGCCTGCCGCTGGCCTTCAATCGCCTGGAGTTCGCCGGGATTCATGGCTGCTCCTTCTCGGAAGTGGACAGCGGTTCAACGGGTGCATGTTCAGCCAACACGTCGTTGTCGTATGGCAGCACAAAAATTTCCGAGATCCAGGCAACCTCCCTGTTTTGGTCGGCCAATTCCCGTTTTAACGTCCAAACGTGGGTGATGCTGTGGTGGGCGATGTGATCCAACATCAAATCCAACCGCCAACCGAGGAGCGACACCTTGGCCGCCTGAAAATAAAAGGCGAGTTCATCGGCCGGTTCCACTTTGGGGTCGTGGCAATCGGGATTGGGTTTGAGCACGACATAATTCAAAACCGACCAGTCAAAACTCCAGGTCATGCGTTTGCCAGTGAACTGGATCATGAACGAGTGAGGTTCGACTAACTTTACACAGCCGTTGAACGGCGGCTCCGGCGCGGGAGCGGAATCAGTTTCAGGATTCATAAAAGCGGATGAGTCGAGGAACAGTTCATTTCGGGGCCGAAGCCATGTCCGGTGGTCAAATGTTCAAAAATGTCACGGTCATAGCCGGGCGGTTTGCCCTGCCGCAATCCGAAGATGTAGGCGAGACAAAGGACGACCGGGACGAGGGCCACAAGGAACGAAGTGAGGAAGGATTCGCCCAGCACGACCAGCAGGACAAAGAATAGGGTGATGCCCGAACCGATGCCGCCGATGAGCCACCAAAAGAGACCGCCTTCCAAACCCCAAGTGCGTCCCTTGGAATCGGACGCGGCATTGGTGTCGGTCAGGCGAAGTTCGCTTTTGGTGCTCATGGTCGGAATCGTTCAGGTTTCTGTTTTTGGGTGCAGGCATTGCCTGCTCAGAAAGTGCCGACGCCGACGGCGCTGTTGGTATTGAGGCCGAAGATGGTGTAGAAGGCATAGACCACCGCCGGAGCCGCCGCGATGATCGCGCCGCCGATGATCGACATCTTACCCTGGTCAACGTCGCCGCGCCGGATGGCGAAACCGCCATAGATGACGGCGGCGATGCCGAGGACGAAGCCGAACATCATGATCACGGCGAGACTGTTGCTGATGCCGGTTTTCAGGTCGGTCGAACTGAAGGTTGTGGACTGGGCCATGGCCGGGAGCGTGTTGAGGACGACCAGGGTTGCGGCCATGAGGAGCGAAGGCAGCCGCGTGCGGATTTTCGGATGGAGGTGTTTGATGATTTTCATACGCATTGTGTTTTTGTTTTCGGTCTCGGTCTGGCGGCTTATTCCGCCGGACACGCGATGACTTTCTCACAAGCGCGCGAAGGTGTGGTGTATGACATACACCACATGCAATGAAGTCCCTGTTAGAGATAAGGGATGGACAAATTCACAGACCCGGCCAAGCTCACCAAACTCCGCGAACTGGACGCGCTGCTGCCGCGCGAAATCCGCGGCCAGTCCCAAGTTCTGCCGCGCATCGCCTCCGCCGTGCGGCGCGGCGAACTCGGCCTCACCAAATCCGCTCGCCCGCGCGGAAGTTTTTTGCTGCTCGGACCCACGGGCGTCGGAAAAACTGAAACGGTCGTCGTGCTGACGAATCAAATTTTCGGCGCGCAAAAATTATTCCGCTTCGACATGTCGGAATTTCAAACGCAGGAATCGCTCGGCCTGTTGCTTGGCGCGCGGCTGGGTGAATCCGGTTATCTTGGGGCGGTGCGCGAACGCGCGGCGGAAGGATCATTGTTATTCGACGAGGCCGAGAAGGCGCATCCGCGCGTGCTGGATATATTATTGCAACTGCTGGACGCCGCGCGCATCACGATTGCGACCGGCCAGACGCTGGACTTCAGCGGCTTCTATATCTGGATGACCTCAAACATCGGCTCGGCGGAATTGATGAGCCTCCAACATTCCAATGACGCGACGCTGGAACGCCATGTTCTTTCCCGCGCACAACAGGCGCTGCGCCCGGAAATCTTCGCCCGCATCAACGAGAAGCTTGTGTTCAACCGCCTGAACTACGAACACCAATTGGAGATTGCTGAAAAGTTTCTGGCGCGAGAGATTGAATTTCTCGCCGCTCGCGGACACAAAATGGAATTGGAAAAATCTGTGCTGCCGTTTCTGGTGCGCAAAGGATTTCATCCGAAACTCGGCGCACGACCGATGCGGGATGCGGTGGAAAAACTCGTCGGCGATGCCGTCTCGGAATGTTTGTTGTCGTCGCGCGCGGCGTGCGGGATGCTCGACGTGAATGAGGAGCGGGGCTGTCTGGTGGTCCGCTGAATCAGCCGAAACTAAAATACAAATGACTCTCACCAAAATCCTCGCCCGGCTGCATCGCACCAATATCCCGCCGCTGCAATCGCGCGCAGACCTGACGGATGGCTTTTCGCCGTGTGGAATTTTTCGGCAGACGGATGAGCAGACAATCGGCGAACTGGTCGCCGGTCTTGTTTTGATAAACATCCGGCAGGATCACCGTGATGGCGCCCGCGTCATAAAGCGACTGCACAAATTTTCCCGCGTCACGCTCACGTTTGAAACATCCGAGCGAACGCGCGGTCTGGTCACCAGTTTTCTTCCGCAACCATTTCCGCGCTTCGTGGTGGTTGGGGTTCGCCAAAAGCGAGGACACGAAGACGCGGTTAATATGTTTTGTCCGGGCGGGAGATTCCAGCGGCAGCTTCGACGCCCGTTCGCGAAGTTTCGGCAACGATTTATCCTTGGCGGCTGCCGCCCGATATTCGGCGGCAGTGACTGGACGCCCGCGAAGATTAAGATGTTCCGAAAGCAATGTGCCGTCCCAAAGCCAGATGCGGCTGTATCCGATGAATTCACCGCGCACGGTGGAAATCTCCATTTGAAGCCGGCCATTATCGTGCCACTCCCGCTGGATGCCGGTGCCATGAACCATTTTATATTTGCCGAGCAAACGTCCGGCCTCATTCCATTGGCGGCAGACTCCGTGCGGCAAGCCGTCGTGAAAAGGTTCTTCGGAAGCCAGCACCCCGTTTTTATGCCAGGTTCGGCAAAGACCGTGACGCTGACCGTTCCGCAACGGAACCGCTTCGCGGAGCTGTCCATTTCGATAAAATCCTTTTTGAAATTTGGTCTTCATGCTGTTTGCCTCCGTAGCGAACGGTCAGCATCAGCGCCAGCCTCCATTCAACACCTGGAACTGTGGAAATCCAATCCAGAGTTATTCACCAAGGGCGTAAAAAACAGAGGCGCGGACTCGACGCGCTCCCACGAGAGGCACCGCGAAGCGCCTTTGAGAGAAACACGCCAAGCCGCGCCCGATGGGCGCGTGCTTCGGCGGCTCTCTCGTCCAGTGAAAGTTCGCGGTTTTCTCGTGGGACTGAGCCGATGCGACGCAAAAACGATGGTTACGTTATTTTGTCATACATTGCTGCAATTACATTACCGGGACATTTCTAGCAAATTTCAACTGCTGCTGCAACCTTCCCGCGCAGGTCGGCAAACCTCCCGTCGCCCAGCGACAATTCCCCGCGATGAAAACCTAGAGGCAAAATCCCGGCGGCGGCGGAAAGCTCAAGGAGGAACGGAAGCCACGACCCGTAGTATCCTTGAACTTTCCGCCGCCGCCCTATCATTCCCGAAGGTTTTCATCGCTGTTCCGGCGACGAGCCGAATGGCTCGCCAAGCGGATGGCAATCCGCTAAAAATCAGCGGGCGCAGAAATGTTTTATGAGCAAACCAAGCCAGAAACCAAAGACCGGCAAAACGATTCAGCAAAAACCGGCGGATTACGACCATGTGCTGTCCGGCGTGGTTGAGCTTTTGGACGCGGCGCGGCGCGCATCAGCGCGCGTCGTCAACTCGTTGATGACGGCGACATATTGGGAAGTTGGCCGGCGGATTGTGGAACACGAGCAGGCCGGCGAAAAGCGGGCGGGCTACGGAGAGGAATTGATCGAAGGTTTATCCCACGATCTCTCGAAAAAATATGGGCGCGGCTTTGGCGTCATTCAACTCCGCACCATGCGGCAGTTTTACCTGCTTTATTCCGCACCGCAGAAAATCCTGTTGCCGACTGGCAAATCCGAGATTCGTCAATCAATGATTGACGAATCTTCGGCGGGTGTTTTGCCTGCACCAATTAGTCAATCACCGATTGACGAATTCAACCGGCGTTCCTCGAAGAAACTTTCGCGCGCCATTGAACAGCTTGGCCAAATCGCTCGCGCCTTCCCGCTGCCATGGACTCATTATGTCCGATTGCTCCGTGTTCGGAACGCCCTTGGCCGCGAATTTTACGCGCGCGAAGCGCTGGCGGGCGGCTGGTCGGTCCGGCAGCTTAACCGCCAGATCAATTCGCAGTTCTACGAACGCGCGGCACTATCCAAAAACAAAACCGCGCTGCTCGTGAAAGGCGAAAAGCCCAAACCGGCTGATGCCGTGTCCGCTGACGAGGAAATTCGCAATCCGCTGGTGCTAGAATTTCTCAATCTGAAGGACGAATACTCCGAAAGCGATTTGGAAGATGCGCTCATCCGCCATCTGGAAACTTTCCTGCTCGAACTCGGCAACGAATTTGCCTTTGTCGGGCGGCAGAAACGGCTGCGGATTGGCAACGAATGGTTTCGTGTGGACCTGCTGTTTTTCCACCGGCGGCTGCGTTGCCTGGTCATTATTGATCTCAAGCTGGGGGGACTCGTCCACGCCGACGTGGGCCAGATGAATCTCTACTGCAACTATGCCCGCGAACACTGGATGCAGCCCGACGAACATCCGCCCGTGGGTCTGATTCTTTGCACCGAAAAAGATGATGCGCTCGCGCGTTATGCGATGGAAGGCTTGGGGAGCAAATTGCTCATCCGCGAATATCTCACGGCACTGCCGAAAGAATCCGTGCTGGCGGCGGAAGTCGCGCACACGCGGGAATTGCTGGAACGGCAGGCTGAACTGCGCCAGATGGCGCGAGAAAAATCCAGTTGAGGCTTCGGTCTGCGGTTCGGCGAGCGGGGCAAGTGGAGTCGGAGCGCAACGCCCGTTCGCCGAACCGCAGACGGAAGCCCGCCGCTGATGCGGCAATCTGCCAATGCCGCTCGTGACGAGCGCGCGGATTTGCGCAGTGGAACGGGCGTGGTCGCGAGGCATACGAGCGACCGACAGCCCGTGCAACGAAGCAAACCGCGCGTTGGTCACGGCGAATTCCACATTGTCACCGGCATCTGAAATTACAATTTCAGGCAGAAAAGGCTTTTGGAATTTCCATTGAAAATCCTTCACTTTTCGGAATACTTCCAGAAATGTCGCCACGATTTTCGGAGATGAACAAAGTCCGCGTGATTAAAGAGGACTTTGGAGAATGCGAGGGTTATGTCGTCGCCTCACAATTTCGGAATGGCCGCTGGATTTACAAACTTTCAATCTCGGAAGATCCAAGAAAACCGGAGACATACGACAACTGGCTGCCAGAGGAATGGCTTGAGCGGACAAAGTGAGAATGCTTTCTGCTAGGGCAATGAGTCAAATCCCGCAACGCATTGTTTGTCTTTCCGCTGAAGCTGCGGATTGGCTTTGGCGCATCGGCGCATGGGAAAGCGTTGCTGGCATCACGGCATATTTCATCCAACCGGATGGCGCGCTGCCAAAACCGCACGTCAGCGGATTCAGTTCGGCAAATCTGAATGAAATCACAAAATTAAATCCCGATTTAATCATCACATTTTCTGACGTGCAGGCCAAACTTGCCGCTGAACTCATTCATCGTGGCTTTTCGGTTCTCGCAACCAATCAGCGCACCCTGGCGGAAACGGAAGCGACACTGGCCTTGCTCGCGCGCATCGTGGATTGCGAACGTAAAGCCGAAAAATTGTTGAACGAATTTCGTGAGCGGCTTGCGCTGGTAGAAAATGTTACGCGGCGTCCGCGCGTTTATTTTGAGGAGTGGAATGACCCGATCATTTCCGGCATCGCCTGGGTGAGCGAACTGATCGAGCGCGCCGGTGGCGAAGACATCTTCACCAACTTGCGAACAAAACGCGCAGCACAGGAGCGTGTCGTTTCGCCAGAACAAATCTGTCAGGCAGATCCCGAAATTATTTTCGCTTCATGGTGCGGCAAGCCGGTGCAAGCTGATGAAATTTCTGCGCGACATGGCTGGAACAATTTGGCCGCCGTGCGTGAGAAGCGCATTCACGAAATTTCTGGCGAAGATATTCTCCAGCCTGGCTTTCGTTTGGTTTATGGGTATGAAAAAATGAAACGGCTGCTTGCGGAAATAGATTTTCATTGAGCTTTCGCTCACTGATAGAAACAACCCAATTCCCGAAGCGATGAGCGGTTTTGATTGCCGATTTATGTGGAGCTGCACATAACTGATCTTATGTTGAGTTCGCAGTAATGTTGAGTTGAGGCAGATTCTCCCAGTTCCCCAGCGTTTCGGCGCTGGGGAACTTCACATTACGCGAATCAATTTCGACCGATTCAAAGAGATTCGA
>Ga0181516_10003073_pt1 | contig 11422 bp, 11 predicted proteins | sample PEATcosm2014_Bin_25_FD_121104 | JGI IMG/M metagenome (GOLD analysis project Ga0181516, IMG submission 121104) | Peatland microbial communities from MTU Mesocosm Facility, Houghton, MI, USA - PEATcosm2014_Bin01_10_metaG | ecosystem: Environmental > Terrestrial > Soil > Wetlands > Peat | place...
CCGGTTTTCGTGCCGGCAAAAAAACTTTCCGCGCCGGTGCAATCCGAAATTGCCGGCGACCCTTTGCCCCACTCCGCGCTCCGCACTCCGCACTCCGCAATTGAGAAGTCCGCCGCCTTCGCCTCGCTGCGCGAACGCGCGCTGGCGTGCGTGAAATGCCCGCACCTCGCGTCGTCGCGCAAACACGTGGTGTTCGGCGTGGGCAATATTGATGCGCAGTTGATGTTCGTCGGCGAAGCGCCGGGCGCGGATGAAGATGAACAGGGAGAACCGTTCGTCGGCAAGGCCGGGCAGTTGCTCACGAAAATCATCCAGGCCACCGGGCTTTCGCGCGGTGACGTTTACATCGCCAACATTTTGAAATGCCGGCCCGACACGCCCGGCCAGTCCGCCGGCAACCGCAAGCCCACGCCGGAGGAGATGCAGACGTGCATTCCTTATTTGCACGAGCAGATTGATTTGATCCGGCCCAAGGTCATCATCGCGCTGGGCGCAACGGCGGTGGAAGGATTGCTCGGCAAGACCGTCGGCATCACCAAGCTGCGCGGCAACTGGCAGACCTATCGCGGCACGCCGCTCATGCCGACGTATCATCCGGCGTATCTGCTGCGCAACCAGGCGATGAGCGAGAAGCGCCGCGTCTGGGAAGACATGCTGGCCGCGATGGAAAAACTAGGAATGCCCATCAGCGAGAAGCAACGGAATTTCTTTTTGAAGGCGTGAATTCTTTTTTGACAGAATGACAGAATTGAATTGGGACCGTTTGCATTTTTTGAATTCTGTCATTCTGTCAAAAAATGCTTATGGCACACAAAGCCGCTTGCTCCATTTTCATTTTCCGCTATAAACCCGCGCCATGTTGAAACATCTTTTCCAACCGCTGCTCGACTGGTATCAGACCGCGCTTGAAGCGGGCGGCTACTGGGTCATCGTTCTGTTGATGACGTGCGAAAGCTCCGTGCTGCCGCTGCCGAGCGAAAGCATCATCCCGCTCGCGGCGAGTTGGTCGCATGCCGGCAAAATTTCCATCGGCATTCCCGGGATCGTGCTTGCGGGCGCGCTCGGTTCGTGGCTCGGCGCGACGATTGTTTATTGGCTGGCGCGGCTGGCTGGGCGGCCGCTCCTGGAACGCTATGGCCGGTTCATTTTGATCACGCCGGAAAAAATCCGGAAAAGCGAAAACTGGATGTCGCATTACGGCGCGGTGGGCGTGTTCGTGGCGCGGCTGCTGCCGGGCGCGCGGCAGTTGGTGGGCATTCCCGCCGGCATTGCGCGGATGAATTATGCGACGTTCGCCGTCTTCACGCTGATTGGTTCGGCGATCTGGTGCTCGGTGCTTTGTTATGTCGGCATCAAAGCCGGCCAGGATGAAAAACTGATGCACGGCGATTTGCAGCGCATCGTGCTTTGGCTGGGCGTGGCGGCGGTGGTGCTGGGCGGACTGTATTATTTCTTCGTCCACCGGCACATGGGCGGAAAAGCGGAAAGCGGAAAGCGGAAAGCGGAATAAATTTTTCGCCGGGCCGCGCTCACTTCACAAATTCGAAGCTGTAAGGATATTTGTAATCCTCGCCGTTGTTGGCCTTGATACCGGCGATGATGGCGAAAACCAGTCCCGCGAGAACCATCAACATCACCACCGGAAACAGCAGGTAGCCAACGCAGAAAAACGAAAGCACCACGGCCGCCACGCCGGCGGCAAACGCGGCGATGGCGACCGTAATTTGAAAGTTCAAGGCCGCCTTGCCGTGGATGTCCACGGACGGAAATTCGTTCTTCTTGATTTGCCAGATGATCAGCGGGCCGAGAATATTGCCGAACGGAATCACAAAACCCGCCAGCGCGCTCAAATGACAGAGCATGTTCCACATCCGCGCCTGGCTTTCGGGACCGGGCGGCGGCGGCGCACTTGGCGGCACGACGGGAGGAGGAGGTTCGATGGGCGGCGGCGTTTGCGTTTGATTATCGGCCATAATTTTCCTTTCTTCAATTTGCCCCTGAATACGCCGGTTCAAATTTCAAGGCAAGCCTTTTTAACCCGTGAAAATTCCTTTGCGCCTGGGTGCATTTGCGGGAACCTTTTAGGCCATGGTCGTTTCGGAACATATTCGCAAAAAGCTGGGAACCGTCCCGCACAAGCCCGGCGTGTATCTCCACAAGGACCGCTTTGGCACGGTCATCTATGTCGGCAAGGCGCTCGATTTGCGGAAACGCGTCAGCCAGTATTTCCAATCCAGCCGGCGGCTGGGCTGGGATTTGAAATTTAATGCGCTCGTCGAGGCGATCTGCGATTTCGATGTTCATGTTGTCAAAAGCGAACCGGAGGCGCTATTGCTGGAAAGCAAGCTCATCAAGGATTTCAAGCCGCGCTTCAACGTCAGCCTGCGCGACGACAAGCGCTACCTGATGCTCAAGGTCAACCTGAACGACCCGATTCCGAATTTCATTTTCACGCGGCTGAAAAAAGACGACGGCGCGCGTTACTTCGGGCCGTTTGTAAATTCCACCGCGCTGCGCAATGCCGTGGCGCTGGCGCGGAAACAATTTAACCTGCGCGGCTGCCGCGTGTTCACGCCAGGCGAGGCGGATTACAAACATTGTCTTTACGCGCATTTGAAATACTGCACGGCACCGTGCGTTGGCAATGTCACGCGCGGGCAGTATCTGGAACAGGTCAATGCCGCGTGCAATTTTCTCGAAGGCCAGTGCCGTGAAATGCAGGGCCAGCTTGAAGCGGAGATGAAAAAAGCCGCCGCCGCGCATGAATTCGAGAAGGCCGCCGACCTGCGCGACCTCCTGCGCGACTTGCAGGATACCTGGAAGAAGACCGAAAAGTTTGCGCGCGTGCCTTACAATTTGCCGCTCGCCATCAATCCCGAAAATGATCTGGTCGAGCTGGCGAAAGTTTTGGGTTTGCCCACGCCACCAATCCGGATTGAAGGCTTTGATATTTCAAACATCAGCGGCACATTCGCCGTCGCGTCGCTGGTAAGTTTCAAAAACGGCCGGCCGGACCGAGCGAATTATCGCCGGTTCAAAATCAAAACGGTTGAAGGCCAGGACGATTTTGCCAGCATGGCGGAGGTAGTGCGGCGGCGCTACGCGCGGTTGCTGGCTGAGAGCATGGGGCCGGCCCAGAAAACGAAAAATGACGATGACGGCCACGCCATCCCGCAGGAACTGCAAACACTTGTGGACGAAACCAGCCGTAAAACCCGGCGCGGAATTCCGGTGCGCGCCGCCCAGCATCCGACAGCCCCTGCTCATTTTCCCAACTTGATTCTGATTGACGGCGGCAAAGGCCAGCTCGGCATGGCCTGCGCCGAATTAAAAAAACTCGGCCTGGAAAAAATTCCCGTCATCGGCCTGGCGAAGGAGTTTGAGGAAATTTATCTGCCGGAGAAAAGTCTGCCGCTGCGCCTCGGCCTGGATCATCCGGCGGTGAAATTATTGCAGCGGCTGCGCGATGAATGTCATCGCGTGGCGAACAGCTACAACGCCCAGCTCCGCCTCAAGAAAATTTCCGAAAGCGTGCTCGACGAGTTTCCCGGGATCGGCGAACAGCGCAAGAAAGCCCTGCTGAAAAAATTCGGCTCGGTGCAGCGGCTCAAGACCGCAACGCTGGAGCAAATCGCCGCCGTCTCCGGTTTTGGCGGCAAGGCGGCGGACGAGTTGAAAAAATTCCTGGAGGCGCGGTCAAGTCTGACTGGCTGACAAATCCGCGTTTGCAACTTGTTTCCGCGCGGCGGCTTCGATTCCCCAGTTCAACCCAATGCTGGCCCCCGCTGGGGTGAAAAAAGCCCAAGTGAATGCCACCAGAAATTCGCCCATTGTAAAATCATGGCGCGGCACGATGAGCCTGACAAAGGCAACCCACCAAAGCATCAGCGGCACGAAGCAAGAATAGAGAATGGCGTTCCGGATTTGCCCTTTCTGAATGACCGGCAGAAACCGGCCGCCCAATCGCCCGCTCCAGGCGAGCAAGGAAAACACGGCCAGCGCCGTCAGGCTGGACAACTCCTGAGCTGCTGTCATATCTATATAACTCGCTCTTTTGAGCACAGTGCCGCCGATAAACAGCGGAAATAGAATTGTCACCAGCGTCAAACCAATTTCCATCAACTTCCAGTTGAGAGCACTGTGGATTTTGTCAACTTTCATAAATTCGGTTTGGACCGTGTGCGCCGGTCCGAGTTTCTGAACGGCGGAAGTGAAAGCATCTGGTTTATTCAAGCCCGCTTTCGTCTGCCGCTCGATTTCCTCGCGTAAATGAAGTTCCAGTTCCTCCAGCGGCACGGGCGATTGGATGCCGGCGGACAGCATTTGTCGTCGCCAGTCCGCGATGGCATCTTCTAGGTCAAACATATTGCTCCTTTCGCAGCCCGGCCAAGACGGAATGAACGAGCGACCATTGTTCGTGGTGCTTGGCCATCGCCGTTTTGCCGTCTTTTTTGAGCGAATAATATTTCCGCTTCCGTCCGGTCTCGCTTTCGCCCCAGCGCGATTTGATCAAGCCCCGGTGTTCCATCCGGTGCAGCACCGGGTAAAGCATCCCGTCCGTCCAGTTCAGCTTGCCGTCGGAGCGCGCCTTGACTTCCTGGATGATGGCGTAACCGTAGCTTTCGCCTCTGGCCAGCAGCGACAAGACCAGGGGTTCCGCCGAGGCGGCAACGAGTTCTTTGCGAAGCATAGAAATACAATACATAGCGGTAATATGTATGTCAACCAGAAAATTTTCACACAAAGCTCCGGCGGTTTTCCAACCGCGGCGGTTTAGAAAAGCGGATTGTGCGCCTTTTCCTCGGCGACGGTGGTGAGCGGGCCGTGGCCGGGGCAGAGCAACGTCGCCGGCGGCAGTGAAAGAATTTGTTCGCGCACTTTTTGCCGGGCCAGCTCCCACGCGCCGTTGCCGTTGCCCATCGAGCCGGCGAACAGCGTGTCGCCGACAATGGCGATGTGCGGCGCGTCCTCCTGCCAGTTGCCGACGAGATAGGTCACGCCGTCTTCGGCGTGGCCGGGCGTTTCACGGTGCGTTACGCGCAGGCCGCCGAGGTGGAGGATCTCGGCGTTTTTGTTGCGCTGATCCACCGGCGCATTTTTGGAACCGGAATGCAGACGCGCTTTCGGCCACGCCGCGCGGATTTGCGGCAGCGCCTCGACGTGATCCCAGTGCGAGTGCGTGATGAAAACATGCTTGAGCTGAAGCTGCTCCGCCGTGATGCAGTCCAGAACCGGTTGCGCGTCCAGGCCGGTGTCGAAGAGCGCGGCGTCGCGGGTGACTTCATCCCAGACGAGATAGCAGTTCACCGTGAGCCCATCGCCGGCGGTTGTGAAAACGCGCAAATCGCGCCACGCGGACAAATCTTTGGGCGCCGGCAGCCAGCCGCCGGCGATGCCGGCGAGTTTCGCGGCGTTCAGGCCGAGCAAGGGCGCGAGCGCGGCGAAATTTATTTTTGCAGCGCATTGGCCGGTTTGCTCCAGCGCGGAAAATTCGGTTTCGGAAAGTCCCGCCGCCGCCGCCGCCGCCGAGGCGGTGACGCCGCTCATGGCGCGGGCTTTGCGGAGGATGTCGCCGAGATGATCTTCGAGTTGCATGGCCTGACATTAGCGGAAAGGCGGGGCCGGCGGCAAGCGCCCGACTTGTGGCGTCCACCCGTCTTTGGTAAATTCCCGGCGTGTTCTTTCGTAAAAAAAACAAGCCGCGCGAGCGGTTCTACCTGTTGCCCGGCCAGGGCGGAAGAAATTACCACCGCAAGCAGCGGCGGCTCCTGTGGTGGAGTGTCGCGGTGGCGCTGCTGTTCGGGCTGGGGCTGGCGGCGGTGATGTGGTGGCTGTCGCGGCCAAAGCTTTGAGCCGCGCTTGACCGCGCGGGCGGGGTTGTTACCATGCGACCAGTTCGATGAAAAACTTGCGCTTCATTCTGGTGCTGGCCGTGACGTTTGGCGTGCCGGCGTTGTCCCGTGCGGAAGTGGCTGACGGCATCAAGGCCGTGGTCAATGACCGCGCCATCACCTACGCGGAAGTGGAGGATTTCGCCCGCGACGCCGCGAGCGCGCTGCGGATGCAATTTGCCTCGCAACCGGATGTCTTCCAGCAAAAGCTCAACGAACTCCTCAACGACAGCCTCGAACAGCTCGTCGAGCGCCAGTTGATCTTGCACAGTTTTGACACCGAAGGCTACAAGCTGCCGGAAAGCGCCATTGACGATGTCGTGGCGGATCGCATTCACGAGCAGTATGGCGACCGGGTGACGCTCATGAAAACCTTGCAGGCGCGCGGCATGACCTTCGAGCAGTTTCGCAAACAGGTGCGCGAGCAATACATCACGTCCGCGCTCCGCAACCAAAACGTCCAGCGTGAAGTCATTATTTCCCCCACCAAGGTCGTGGATTATTATCAGAGCCATCTGGACAGTTTCCAACTCGAAGACCAGGTCAAGCTGCGCATGATCGTCCTGAACAAGACTGCCGCCGACGACACGAACACCGTGAAATTGGCCCGTGAAATTCAGGCGAAGATCAAGGAAGGCGCGTCTTTCGGCGAAATGGCCACGATTTATTCGCAGGGTTCGCAAGCGCATGAAGGTGGCGACTGGGGCTGGGTCGAGCGCTCCGTCCTTCGCAAGGAACTCGGCGACGTGGCCTTCTCGCTCGCCGCCGGCCAGACCAGCGAGGCGATTGACACCGCCGATGCGATTTATCTGATGCAAGTCGAAGACAAGAAGCCGGCGCACGCCAAGCCGCTGGCCGAGGTCCGCAGCGACATTGAAAAAACTCTGCGCACCCAGGAGCAGGCGCATCTGCAAAAAGAGTGGATCGAAGGCCTGAAGAAAAAAACGTTCATCCGCTATTTCTGAAACCTGACGAGTGAGGCGTGATTCGTGCTGAACGGCCCGCTTCATGGTTTGCGCAGCACCATGAAAAATTGGATCGGCATTCCGCTGGGCGATGTCACCGGCGTCGGCCCGGAAGTCGCGCTCAAAGCCATCGCCGCCGAAGCCCGGCACGATGACACCCAATATCTCCTGCTTGGCGACGAAGCGAGCGCGCGCAGCTTGATCGAATGTCTCGAGCTGGATCTGCCGCTGGAGAAATTCTCCGGCTACCACGCCGCTGGAAAATTTTTCATCGCCAATCTGGCCGCCAAACCGCTCCCCGAAAAATTGCCGGCCGGCTCACCGCTCGCCGCCAACCTCGCCGTCGCCGCGCTGCGCGAAGGCGGACAGCGCGGCCTTCGCGGCGAGTTGGCTGCCATTGTCACCGCGCCCGTCAACAAGGAAGCCATCATTCGTGCCGGCCACAAATTTGTCGGCCAGACGGAATTTCTCTCCGAGCTGGCCGGCACGAAGCGCACCGCGATGATGCTGCTCGGCACGGACGAACGCGGACGCTGGCTGCGCGTCGCGCTCGCCACCGTGCACATTTCCATCAAGTCGGTTCCGGAAAAATTGACGGCGGAAAAAATCACGCTTGCCATCGAACTCGCCGTGCAATCCTGCCGCGACCTTGGTTTGCCGCGCGCGAAAATCGCCGTCTGCGGCCTGAATCCGCACGCCGGTGAAGGCGGGGAATTTGGCGATGAAGAAATCACCACGATTGGGCCGGCGGTTCAAGCCATGCAAAAACGCGGTTTCGACGTCACCGGCCCGCTGAGCGGCGACACGGTTTTTCACTACGCGCTGAAAGGGGAATTCGACGCCGTCGTGGCGATGTATCACGACCAGGGGCTCGCGCCGCTGAAAGCCGTCGCGTTCGACAGCGGCATCAACTGGACGCTCGGCCTGCCCTTCATCCGCACCTCGCCCGACCACGGCACGGCTTATGACATCGCGGGCAAAGGCATTGCGAATCCGGGCAGCATGATCGCCGCAATCCGCTTGGCAAAACGGTTGGCGAAGAATCGGAGCTAGCCGATCAGCTCGCGGACTTTCGCGCCAATGTCGTCCTGCTTCACGAGCGACTCGCCGACGAGGATAGCGTCCGCGCCGCATTTTTTCACACGCGCCACGTCCATACGCATATGAATGCCGCTTTCGGCGACGAGCACCGAGCCGTTTTTGATAATGCGTGATGCCAATTTTTCCGTCGTTGCCAAATCCACCTTGAAGGTTTTCAGGTTGCGATTGTTCACGCCGAGCAGCGCCGGAGAAATTTTCAGCGCGCGTTCCAATTCTTCTTCGTCGTGAACCTCGACCAGCACAGCAACGCCGGCTTCGACGGCGAGCGAATGAAATTTTGCAAGCTGCTCGTCAGTCAAAATGGCGACGATGAGCAGGATGGCATCCGCGCCCCATTCGATGGCTTCAAGAATCTGGCGTTCATCAATGATGAAATCTTTGCGCAGCAGCGGAATTTTCACGGCGGCGCGGATCTGGCGGAGATAATCCAGCGAGCCTTGGAAAAATTTCTCGTCGGTCAAAACGGAAAGGCAGCTCGCACCCGCTGCCTCGTATTCTTTTGCAATCCGGACGGGATCAAAGTTTGGACAAATCACGCCCATTGACGGCGACGCTTTTTTCACTTCCGCGATCAACCCGATGTCGCCCGCGCGCGGTTTTTTCAACGCGGCGATGAAGTCGCGCCGCTCGCCATGTTCCAGCATGGCATCGCGCAAATCACCGGCGGCGATGAGCCGCGCGGGCAGTTGCGCGACTTCGCGTTTTTTTTGTTCGACGATTTTATCTAAAATATTCATTGGCCACAGAGGCACAGAGCCACAGAGTTAAAGGACAAAGCGTTTGACGCCGTCTTTCAAGAGACGTGAGTTGAAGTTTATCAGCAGACCACGATGTTTGCCACTCAAACGCAAATAAGTCAGGACTTGGGCTTCAAAAATCGGGTCGAAACGCTCGACGCTTTTGAGTTCGACCACGACGGCATCTTCGACCATAAAATCCAGACGGTGTTCGCCGATGGACTGACCTTTATAAAAAACTGGGATCACCAGCTGTCGCTGAAACACCAGTTTGGCCGCGGTAAATTCTATCGCCAGTGCCGCTTCGTAGCTGGCTTGCAACAAACCCGGTCCGAGCACACGATGAACCTCAATGGCACAGCCGATGATTTTTTCGGTCAGCGGATCTCTCTGTTCTGGGAATTCCAACATGATTTATTTTAGCCACAGAGGCGCCGAGACACAGAGAAAATTATTTTTCAACTCTGTGTCTCGGCGCCTCGGTAGCAAAATTATTCCTCCTCATCCTTCACGCCCTGCATTCGCTTGAGCGGGCAGCCGGCGCGGAGCCAGGCGTTCACGAACGGATCCAGCCGGCCATCCATCACGGCCTGCACATCGCTCGCCTGTTCGCCGGTGCGCAAATCCTTCACCATGCGATACGGCTGGAAAACGTAGCTGCGAATCTGGTTGCCCCACGAGATGCTGCCCTTGTCGCCGTAAAAACGTTCCATTTCGCTTTTCGCCTGGTCCAGCTTGAGCGCGTAAAGTTTTGAAATCAGCATCGCCATCGCCGTGGCTTCGTTTTGCACCTGGCTGCGCTGGGCCTGCGAGGCGGCGACGAGGCCGGTGGGAAGGTGCGTCAGGCGCACGGCGGTTTCCACCTTGTTCACGTTCTGGCCGCCTTTGCCGCCGGAGCGAAACGTGTCGCGCAAAATTTCCGTTTTCGGAATGACGATGTCCGTCTCCACCAGATCGCTCAATTCCGCCACCGTGTCCACGCTGGAAAAACTCGTGTGCCGGCGCTTGTTGGAATCGAACGGCGAAATGCGCACGAGCCGGTGGACGCCGCGTTCGGCCTTGCAAAAACCGTAGGCGTTTTCGCCCTCGACGCGGAAGGTGACGCTCTTCAAGCCGGCGGAATCGCCGGCGAGCGCGTCGGTGATTTCCCATTTCCAGCCGCGCGCATCAAACCAGCGGCCATACATGCGCGAAAGCATTTCCGCCCAGTCCTGCGCCTCGGTGCCGCCGGCGCCGGCGTTGATGGTGAAGATGCAGTTGCACTTGTCATGCGGCCCGCTCAAGAAAGTTTTCAACTCGAAGGTGTCGAGGTCGGCGAACAGTTTTTTGACGTCCGCCTCCAGTTCGGCTTCCAGCTTCAACTGCATCGCTTCCGGCTCGGCGGCGGCGAGTTCGAGCATCACCTGCAAGTCTTCCACCTGCTTGGCAAAACGCGCCAGCGGATCGAGCTTGCCGCGGATGTCGTTGGTCTCGTTGATGACTTTTTGGGCGGCTTCCTGGTTGTTCCAGAAAGTTTCGCCGGTCATCTGCGATTCGAGTTCGGCGAGGCGTTGGTTCAATCTGGCAACGTCAAAGAAACCTCCGCAAGTGCGTGAGCTTGTCGGCGGCGGTCGAAATTTGCGGGCGGACGATGTCGAACATGGCGGCGGAGGATAGCCGAACGAGGCTGGAGAATGGAAGATGGAAAATGGCGGTGCCACCGCGCCAGCCGCAATTCCCGGTCATCCAACTCAACGCTGCTGCTGCCGGCGTTTCCATTCCCGCCGCAATTTGAACGAGAGCCACAACAACAAAAGCAACAGCAGCAGCGAATAACCCGCGACAAACACATTTCGTAAAACCTTGACCATCCGCCGGTCGAAAAAGGACATGCCAGCGTCATCATCCGTCGCGGCCACGGTGTTGGTGATGGTTTGCGCCGGAGTCACGCCGTTGTTGAGCGGCGCCTCGGCGGTGGTGGCAGCGTTTCTAATCGGGCGCGCTGTGGCGGAGGCATTCCTCGTCAGACTCTGCGCATCAAATCCCGCAGCGGCCGGACCGGCTGGCGGATTGGAAGGACTGGAATTGTCCGTCGCTGTTCCGAGGTTGCTATTGGTGCTGGGCGCATTGGCGAATGGCTGGCTGGCATTCGCTGGCTGGAAGGCAGCGCCTTCGGTTTTCACGGATGGAATAAAAAATTCGCCCGGCGATCCACCGCCGGAGCCACCAGCCAGCAAAAAACTTTTGGCCTCTTCCACGTGGCCGTCGGCGAACAGCAGGTTCCCCTTAAATTGATGCATCACTCCAGACCAGCGCAAAGGCTGGCCGCCGACGGTGTAAAGGCTCCGGCCCGGCCCGCTGACGAGGTTGCGGTCGCCCAGCAGAATGGATTCCGGCTGGTTGTAATCCGCGTCCACGCCGACGAAGTAGCTCAAATTTTTATTCCGCAGGCTGAGGAAATTGGTCGCGGCGAGCCGCGTGTCCGTCGGGCAGATCAAAAGTTTCGGCGTGACCAGATCGTCCCCGAGCGATTGGAAAATGCGGTAGGCAAAATAAAATTCCCCGTTCACGAGCCGGGCATTTTGGACGAACTCCTGCGCGCCGCCCTGCGCGACGGACACCTGCATGGGAAATTTGCTGTTATGCTCGTGCGCGAACGCGTGGAATGCCAGGCCCAACTGCCCGAGGTTGTTCTGGCAGCCAACGAGTTTGGCGCGGGCCTTGCCGCCTTCCAACGCCGGCAGCAGCA
>Ga0181516_10003074_pt1 | contig 11419 bp, 11 predicted proteins | sample PEATcosm2014_Bin_25_FD_121104 | JGI IMG/M metagenome (GOLD analysis project Ga0181516, IMG submission 121104) | Peatland microbial communities from MTU Mesocosm Facility, Houghton, MI, USA - PEATcosm2014_Bin01_10_metaG | ecosystem: Environmental > Terrestrial > Soil > Wetlands > Peat | place...
AGAGGAACCGCCGAGGGGACCCCGGTGGCAGCCTGTGGAGCCATGCCGTTAGGCGGGCGTCGAAGCAGGAACCTGCGGCGCGAGCCGTGGGAATCCCCTTCCTTCAGGAAGGGGAGGTTCAACCTGCGGGGAGCGTCACGACCTGGGAGGGTGTTGCCGCCCAACCCGCCGGTCAATCTGCCGGCTGGAGCAGCCACCTGGATTGATGAAAATGCCTGGCCTTGACCGGTGGCCCAAGTGAACTAGACTAAGTGGACTTAGTCTTTTGGAAGTGAATCATGCACACGGTCAACATCCACGAAGCCAAGACCCATCTCTCCCGGCTGGTGGAGCAGGCGGCCAGTGGGGAATCGTTCATCATCGCCAAGGCAGGCAAGCCCCTGGTGAAGGTCATGGCCCTGGACGCCCCGGTGGCGGGACAGACCCGCCGCCTGGGCTTCCTCGCCGGGGAAATCTCGGTCCCGGCCGACTTCGACGTCATGGGCCGAGAGGAGATCGAGCGCCTGTTCGGGGGTGAGGCGTGAAGCTGCTCCTGGACACCCACCTGCTGCTCTGGGCGGCCGGACAGCCCGACCAGCTGTCCGGCACGGCCCGCCAGCTGCTCGAGGATCCGCGGAACGAGTTGCTGTTCAGTTCCGCCAGCCTGTGGGAAGTCGCCATCAAGCGCAACCTCGGGCGCGAGGATTTCCGGGCGGATCCCCGCCTGCTGCGCCGGGGCCTGCTGGACAACGGCTACAGCGAACTGCCCATCACCAGCGAACACGCCGTCGCCGTCGACGGCCTGCCGCCCATCCACAAGGACCCCTTCGACCGCATCCTCGTGGCCCAGGCCATGGTCGAAGGCGTGGCCCTGCTCACCGCCGACCCCCTGGTGGCCCAGTACCCGGCCCCCGTGCGCCGGGTGTGATCGACGTCCTCCCATGGGCGAAGCAAGGCCCAGGCGAACCAGCCCATGACGTTTGGGGGAAAGGGCGAGCGCAGCGAACCTTTTCCACCCAAACGCCCCTCTGGAGGGATCCGGACGCCGCCTACCGCCGCAACCGCAGTCGCTGCCCTACGGTGATGCCGGCGCGCTTGATCTTGTTCAGCTTCTTCAGGTCCTTGAGGTCGATCCCGTAGCGGTCGGCGATGGCGAACAGGGTCTCGCCGCGCTTGACCATGTGGTAGGCGGGGGTCTCCTCGGCGGCCTTGGCCTCGGCGGACCTGGCCCTGGCCTGGGCGGACCGGGCCGGCACGACCCTGGCCGGGGCCTCGGCCGGACGATGCTCCACCGGGGGCTGCACCGGCGACTCCTCGATGGCCTCCACGGACGGATCCGCCGGGGGCTCAGGCTGACGTTCGGCCAGACGGCCGGCGGGGACCGGCGGCAGCGCGGTGTCCGCCGGGACCTGGACCAGGGGCGGCGCCGCGGCCGGCGGCACGGCCGGAAGGTTCTCCAGCGGCCGGTCCTCGATGGTCTCGGCGCGCTGGGCGGTGGAACGGAGATCCCGGTCGTCGATGGGGCTCGCCGGCGGCGGCGGGACCTTGATGGTCCGCCCGGCACGGAACTGGGCCTTGGTGATGCCGTTGGCGTCCAGCAGGTCCTCGGGGCTCAGGTTGAACCGGGCGGCGACCCGGGCCAGGGTCTCGCCGCGGCGCACCCGGTAGGCCTTGAAGTCCAGGCGCTGGCTGGCCGGGATCCGGGCCAGGGCCCGGGCGGTGGCGCCGCTCATGCCGGGCGGCACGCGCAGGGTGTACTGGCCCGGCGGAGTGGTGGCCCGGAGCAGCTCGGGATTCAGCTCCTTGAGCCCGTCCACGTCGGTCTCGGCGTAGCGCGCCAGCACCGGCAGGCTGGTCATGCGGTCCACGTCCACGGTCTCGTAGGTGTAGGGCGGCAGCTGCTCGATCTTCAGGCCGTAGCGCTCCGGGAACCGCCCCACCAGGATGGCGGCGCACAGCTCCGGCACGTAGTTCTTGGTCTGGTTGCGCAGCCAGCGGCTGCGGTACATGTCCCAGAAATTGCGCGAACCCAGGTTGAGGATGGCCCGCTCGGTGGTGAGGGGGCCGGCGTTGTAGCCCACCAGCGCCAGGTACCAGTCCCCGGAGATCTCGTAGAGCTTCTTCAGGTAGCGGGCGGCGGCGCGGGTGGCCTTGACCGGGTCGCGCCGCTCCTCCACCCAGCCGTTGCCGGTGAGGCCGTAGATCCGCCCGGTGTCGCGCATGAACTGCCACATGCCCACGGCCTTGGCGTAGGAGTGGGCCGAGTTGATGTAGCCGGACTCGATCACCGCCAGGTAGGCCAGGTCCTGGGGGATGCCCTCTTCCCCGAAGATCTGCCGCACCATCGGCAGGTAGCGGCTGGCCCGGGACAGGGTCCGCTCCATGAAGCCGCGCTTGCCGGTGGTGAACTCGTGGACCCAGGCCAGCACCTTGTCGTTCAGGTCGATGGGGAAATCGAACGCCGCGCCCATCTCGGCGCCCTTGACCTGCTCCAGCTCGGAGCGCAGGTCCTCGGGGGAGAGGGGCACCACCTCGGCCTCCTTGAGCCCGGGGTCGGGCACCTCGGGGGTCTCCTCGGTGTCGGGCAAGTGCTGTTCCAGATCGGTGAGCCGGGTCTGGAGGGCCACCGCCTCCGGCAGGTTCAGGGTCTCGTCGGGCCAGTCGGCCACCAGGGCGTCGGCCTGGTCGGCCCAGGAGAACGCGCCGTCCCAGTCCTTCTCCTCCAGCGCCTTCTCGGCGGACTCGATGAGGTCCTTGAGCTTGGTGAGCTCCGCCTGGACCTTGGGGCTGGGCCGGGCGGGGGGGATCTTGATGTACTGCATGTGGACCGCGGGCGTGGCCGGGGCGGCGGCCGGGGCCGGGGGCGGCGGCACCGGCGCCGCCAGCCCGGCCGCCGAGAGGGCGGCGAGCAGCGGGAGCGGGCCCCAGCCCAGGGTCCGGAACCGCACTCAGTGGCTCTCTTCTTCGACCAGCCGCTGGTAGGATGCGGCATCCAGCAGCTCCGGGCCCAGGGCGCCGGTGAGCTTCAGCTTGACCATCCAGCCCTTGCCGAAGGCATCCTCGTTGACGTACTCGGGGTGGGCCTCCAGTTCCTCGTTGATCTCGAGGATCTCGCCGGCGGCGGGCATGAAGATCTCCGAGACGGTCTTCACCGATTCCACCGTGCCGAACTCGTCGCCGGCCGCGAACGCCGCGCCCACCTCCGGCAGGTCCACGAACACCACGTCGCCCAGGGCCTCCTGGGCATAGCTGGTGATGCCGACCATGGCCGTGCCGTCGCCCAGGGGCCGGATGAATTCGTGGTTCTTGGTGTACTTGAGTTCGGAAGGATACATGGGGGCTCCTGGGAAATGCATGACCGGCCCACGGATGGGCGCTACTTGGCTCGTTTGTAGAAGGGGGTGGGCACGATCTCCGCCGGGCAGGCCTTGCCGCGGATCGAAATCTCGATCCGGCTGCCGGGCTCGGCGTGGCTCAGGGGCACGTAGCAGAGGCCCAGATTGCAGCCGCAGGTGGGGCTGGGGGCGCCGCTGGTGACCTGGCCGGCCTTCCGGCCGTCGATCAGCACATCCATGTGGTCCCGGGCGATGTCGCGCTTTTCCAGCATCCGGAACCCCACCACCTTGCGCTCGAGGCCCTGCTCCTTGATCCGGACCAGGGCGTCCCGGCCCACGAAATCGCCCTTCTGCAGCTTGACGATCCAGCCCAGGTCGGCCTCCAGGGCGTTGCTGGCGTCGTCGATCTCATGGCCGTAGAGGGACATCCGGGCTTCCAGGCGCAGGGTGTTGCGGCAGCCGAGCCCGGCGGGGATGAGGCCGTGCGGCGCGCCGCTCGCCATGATGGCGTTCCAGACCCGCTCGGTGCTGGCGGCGGGGCAGTACACCTCGTAGCCGTCCTCGCCGGTGTAGCCGGTGCGGGCGATCATGACCGGCAGGTCCTGGAACCTGCCGAAGGCGAACCAGTAGTACTTGATCCCGGCCAGGTCGATGTCCACCAGGGGCTGCAGCACGGCCAGGGACAGCGGGCCCTGGAGCGCCACCTGCCCGGTGGCGGAGCTCTCGTTGGCGACGGTCACCTCCCACCGGGCGGCATGTCCGGCCACCCAGGCGAAATCCTTGTCGATGTTGGACGCGTTCACCACCAGCAGGAACTCCTGGTCGGAAAGCTTGTGCAGGAGCAGGTCGTCCACGAAGGTGCCGCGGTCGGTGAGGAAGGCGGTGTAGTGGATCTGGCCGACCGCCAGCCGGGTGACGGCGTTGGGGGTGAGCCAGTCCAGGAAGGCCATGGCCTGGGGCCCCTTGACCCGGATCTCGCCCATGTGGCTCACGTCGAACAGGCCGACCCGGGTGCGCACCGCCAGGTGCTCGGCCAGGATGCCCGAGGGATACTGGACCGGCATGTCCCACCCTCCGAAGTCCACCATCTTGGCGCCCAGGGCCCGGTGGACCGCATTCAGGGGGGTCATTTGCAATTCGGTCATGGATGCTCCGCCGCGGGTGGCAAGGGGGATGGGGAATGCCCCATTTTGACCTCCCCCCCCGCATTAAGGAAGGGGTTTCGGCCGTCTCTGCCAGGGCAGGAGCCCCGGCAGGGCCCAGCCCAGGCGCCACAGCCCGCCGTCCGGTTCGGCCCGCAGCCCTCCATCCATGGGCAGGATCTCCACCCCGTCGGCGACGGCCAGGTCCAGTTCCCGGGCATAGTCCGGATCGATCTCCCGGGCGGCGTCGAAGCTGGCGGCGTCGGCCCGCTGGACGAAGAACACCAGGGCCGCCCGGTGCCCCAGCCGGACCATGGCCCGCAGCTCCCGCAGGTGCTTGGCCCCGCGCAGGGTCACCGCGTCGGGGAAGCAGACCCCCTGCCCCACCCGCAAGGTGGTGTTCTTGACTTCAATATAGACGCAGCGCCCGGCCGCGTCCCGGGCCAGCACGTCGATCCGGCTGCGCTCGTCGCCGTACTTCTGCTCGGTGCGCACGTCCCGCAGCCCCGGCAGGCCGGGCAGCAGGTCCCGCCGGGCGGCTTCGGCCACCACCCGGTTGGCCATGCCCGTCTCCACGCCCACCCAGACGCCGCCCCGGCGGCAGGCCAGCCAGGTGAACCTGAGCTTGCGCTCGGGATTGGCGCAGGCCTCCAGCAGGACGGTGTCTCCGGGCTCCCAGCAGGTGGCCATGGTGCCGGTGTTGGTGCAGTGGGCGGTGACCACGGCCCCGCCGGGCAGCTCCACGTCCGCCAGGAAACGCTTGTAGCGCTGCAGGATGACGCCCGCGACGAGGCCGGTCTTCTGGATCAGGATGGTTTCCACATGCCAGGGTAGCGCTGGTGGGCGGTTTCAGGTGGCCTGGGGCTGCGGCGGGCCGGGTTCCGGGCGGTTCCAGCGTTCGAGGATGGCCTTCAGCCGGCGCCGGTCGATGGGCTTGGGCAGGTAGTCGTCCATGCCCGCCTCCAGGCACTGCAGGCGGTCGCTCTCCATGGCGTTGGCGGTCATGGCGATGATCGGCACCCGGCTCCTGGATCCGGGCAGGGCGCGGATCATCCGGGTCGCGGTCAGCCCGTCCACCCGGGGCATCTGCAGGTCCATCAGGACCAGGTCGTAGCCGCCCACGGAGGCCATGGCCATGCTCACCGCCTCCTCGCCGTCGTAGGCGACTTCGGCCTCGACGCCCAGGAAGGCCAGCAGCGCCACCGCCACCTCCTGGTTGGTGGGGTTGTCGTCCACCACCAGCACCCGGCGCCCGGCCCGGGCCGGCGCCGCGGCGTCCGGGACCGCGTCCGGTTCCTGGGCTTCCTGGGCTTCCTGCGCTTCCTGGGGCAGGTCCGGGCCGGGCTCGGCCGGGGCCGGTTCCAGGAGCTCCGCCAGCGCGGGTTCCGGCCGGAGCAGGGGCACGCTGAACCAGAAGATGCTGCCGCCTTCCTCCCGGCTGGAGAAGCCGATCTCGCCGCCCATGAGGTCCACCAGCCGCCTGCAGATGGCCAGCCCCAGCCCGCTGCCGCCGTAGCGCCGGGCGGTGGAGGCGTCGGCCTGGGTGAACATGCTGAACAGCTTGGGCTGGGCCGCAGCGGGGATGCCGATGCCGGTGTCGGTGACGGCGATCCCCAGGCGGCTGCGCGTGGCCTCGGCCTCCACCGACACCACGATGGAAACGCTGCCCCGCTCGGTGAACTTGAGGGCGTTGCCCACCAGGTTGAGCAGGATCTGCCGCAGCCGCCCCGGATCGCCCCGGAACACCCCCCTGGCCTCGCTGGGCACGAAGCTGGTCAGCCGGATCGCCTTGTTCCGGATCCGCGGCGTGAGGATGTCCACCACCCCCGCCACCAGGGGCCGGATCTCGAACTCGTGCACGTCCAGCTCCAGGCGCCCGGCCTCCATCCGGGAATAGTCGAGGATGTCGTTGATGATCTCCAGCAGGGCCTCGGCGGAAACCCGCACGGTCTCGGCGAAGTGCCGCTGCTTCCGGGACAGCCGGGTGTCCAGCAGCAGGCCGGTCATGCCGATGATGCCGTTCATGGGCGTGCGGATCTCGTGGGAGATGGTGGCGAGGAAGTTGCTCTTGGCCAGGTTGGCGGCCTCGGCCTTCACCAGGGCCTCCTCCAGCCGGGCATTGGCGGTGTGCAGGTCCCGGGAGCTCATCACCAGGCTCTCCACCAGGGCGTTCACGCTGCGCACCAGCTGGCCGATCTCGTCCTCCGCGTGGCCCCGGGGCAGGTCCAGCCGGTGGCCCTTCTCCCCTTCGAGCCGGTGCAGCTGCCCGGAAAGGGCGGTGAGGGGCCGCACCATGCCGTGGTTCACGGTGAAGCCCAGGGCCAGGCCCAGCGCCACCACCAGGGACAGCACCACCATCCGCATCAGGTTGGCGGTGCGGGCGGTCTGCAGCTCGGTCTCGGCCGCGTCCGGCACCAGCACCAGCTCGCCCAGCACGCTCCCCCGGCTGAAGGGGGAGACCATCGGCCGGGTGATGGGGATGGCTTCCGCCTGCGGGACCGCGGCGTCCTCCCGGGTGGCCTCGGCCAGCACCGTGCCGCCGGAGCGCAGGGACGCCTTCTGCACATTGCGGGTCTTCACCAGGCCCCGGACCACCTCCGTGGCCAGGACCTGGTCCTCCACGAAGCAGGCCGCGCTGGCGGAAGGTTCCACCACGTCCAGGAGCGTCTCCAGGATCTCCCGCTGGTGCGCGGTCTCCCGCCGGTGGGCCACCCGGCCCGCCACGGACAGGGCCACCAGGCCCACCAGCAGGGTCACCCCCAGCCCCACCACGGCGGTGCGCACCAGGATGCTGCCGTGCAGCCGGGGCAGCATCAGGGACCGCCCGGGGCGTCCAGGGCCAGGACCACCCTGACCCTGCGGTCCGCCTTGTCCCAGGCCACCAGGCCGATGGCGCCGGGGTCGGCCGCCACCATCCGGATCACCTCCTCGGCGCTCGGGACCTGCCTGGGCGGGTGGGCCTGGCCGGTGAAGTACAGGCGGGCCCAGTAGGCGTTGATCTCGGACAGCTCCTTGTGGGCCAGCTCGCGGTAGAAGCGCTCGCGGATCCCGGCGGGAACCCCCTGTTCCACCGGCTGCGCCGGCACCCCCGAGGCGAGGCGCTTCTGGCGGCCCAGGAAGAGGTTCCGGGCCTCGTCCTGGGTGAGCTGGACCACCCCGCTGTCGGGGCTGACGATGAGCACCAGGCGCTCGGCGCCCGCCAGCGCGCAGGCCGGGATGAGGAAGGCCAGGGTTCTGAGGGTGTTCCGGATCATGGCCGTCCCCTAGAACACGAAATCCAGCACGGCCGAGGCGACCGTCGCCTGGCCGTTCCACTGGGGTTGCGCCTGGTACCAGAGGCTGTTGGGCAGCCGGGTCTGGATCCGTTCCAGCTGGAACTTGAGGGCCGCCTTGGCCTGGAAGTCCCACCGGAGCCCCGCCGCCGTGGTGGACTGGGTGTCCGGATTGGCATCGACCATGAAGTCGACGCCCTGCAGCAGCGGCGCGGCCTGGGGCACTTCGGGCAGCTGCCCCAGGTAGACCTGGCTGTGGCGGGAACAGATCCGCGACCAGAGCCCGTACGGCACCACCTGGCCGAACCGGTAGCCCAGGGAAAGGTAGCCGGCCCAGCTCGGCGGCAGGACGACCCGGTCGGACTGCATGCGGTTGAGCATGCCCTGGACCTGGAGCGGACCGTCCTCCCGGGACAGCCCGGCCGAGTACCAGCGCACCGCCCCGCCGGAAAAGCGCAGCTCGGCCGCCGTCTGCGCCAGTCCCGGGTCCCCCAGCTCCTGGGCGAAGCCCCCCAGGTCCTGGGGCAGCGCCCCGACGGGCCCAGGAAAATCGGTGTAGATGGCGAACCGGGCGGCGGCCAGGCGCAGCCGCCAGGCCCCGGTCTGCACTTCCGTGACCAGTCCGCCGATGCGGTCCCCGGCCAGGGACAGGGGCGGCATCCCGGCCAGGGGCAGCTTTTCCGAGGTCGCTCCGTAGAAGGCCTTGAGTCTCAGGGTGGCCTGGCGCCCCAACGGGATCGTCCCGGTGGCGTCCATGCCGTCCAGCCGGGTGACCGGGATCAGCCCGAAGCACTCCACCGGCGGCCGCACCCAGAGGTAGGAGTAGCCCACGTCCCGGGAATCGGCGTTCATGAACAGTTCCACCCCCAGCCGTCCAGCCCGCACCTGGAGTTCCGGCACCGGGCTCCAGCCCAGGTAGGCCCAGGCGATTTCCGGGGTGAAGGTCGCGTCATAGCGGTATTTGCCCAGCACCTGCAGGCCCGCCTGGAGGGTGTCGGCGAGGGTGCCGTCCAACTGGAGCCCCAGGCGGGTGTCCACCCGGGCGTCCGCGGAGCGGGTGGCGCCGCCGGGCTGGGACACGTCCCGGGTGAACTGGGCCCGGCTGGTGCTGTTCCAGACCAGGCCGAGGGTGCCGAAGCCCTTGAGCTTCCACGCGCCCTCAGGCTCCTGGGCAGGCAGGGCCAGGGAGAAGACCATCGCAATGAGCAATCCGGGGCTGGGGCGCATGCATCCACACAATCGATTGCCCCGTTTTATATCGAGTTCATAGAAATGGCAATAAATTAATTCTTAAATCGAATATTGACCGGTTCACTGCGGATTGGCCTGGTTGCGCGGAAGATTTTGCGCGCAGGAGCTCAACCTGGGAAAAAACCACCTTCAGCGCCAAACCCAGGGGATTTATTGATGACACTTACATTTTTATTCCCCACAGCCCCGGCTGGGCGCCCGGACGGCGGTTCAAGGCCGCGGCCACGCCTCCAGGATCCGCGCCACCGCCTCGCCCAGGTCAGCCGCCACCAGGTCCGCCAGGCTGCCGTCCACCGAGCTGCCGTAGCCGGTGCGCACCAGGGCCACCCGGCACCCGGCGTTGCGCCCGGCCCCCAGGTCCAGGTCCTTGTCGCCGATCATCCAGGACCGGCCCAGGTCGATCCCGCGTTCCCGGGCGGCGCGCAGCAGCATGCCGGGGTTGGGCTTGCGGTCGGGATGGTCGGGATGCCCGTAGCGGCCCAGGCCCTTGGGGTGGTGCGGGGCCACGTACACCCCGTCCAGGTGCGCCCCGCCTTCGGCCAGCAGGGCGGCGATGCGGTCGCTGACCGCCTGGAACGCCGGCCATCCGTACAGGCCCCGGCCGATGCCGGCCTGGTTGGTCACCACCAGCACCGGGATGCCCTGGGCGTTGAGCCGGGCCACGGCTTCCCGGGCGCCGGGGATGAGCACGACGTCCTCGGGCCGGGACAGGTACTCCACTTCCTCGTTGAGGGTCCCGTCCCGGTCGATGAAGACGGCGGGAATCAAAGTTCGCGCACCAGGGACAGGGCCGCCTGGCAGAGCCGGCGCACCCCCGGCACCAGGTCCATGGTCGCCAGCGCCTTCTCGCCCACCCACTGGCCCCCTTCGGGCGGGGCCGGCAGCTGGTCCTCGGCCGCCCGGGTCCGCAGCAGGTGCGAGAGGTAGAGCCGCTGCTGGTTCTCCAGACCCTCCAGGCGCAGCAGCCAGGGGGTGGGCAGGCGGGAGGTGCGCTCGTCGAACACCACCGGCAGCCGGGACGGATCATGGAACCGGAACGGGATCTTCCAGGTGGTGTCGATGAGGGTCTGCAGCAGGGCCGGGGGCAGGTAGCCCGGGGACCAGGGCACCTGGGGCGGCATGAGCAGCCCCCGGTGGGGCGAGTGGGCGGAGGGCACCAGCAGGATGAAGGGCATGGCCGATCCATGCACCAGCACCCCTTCGATGAAGGTCGTGAGGTAGACCGGACCCTCCGCCATCCGCTACCTCCCGCCCTGGATCCGCAGCTCGTCCAGGATCCGGTCCCGGGCCGCGGCCACCTCGGCCACGACCGCCTCGGGCTTGTGTTTGGTCAGCGTCTTGGTGCGCCGGTCCTTGAGCTCCACCACGCCGTCCTTGAGCCCCTTGGAGCCGACCATGATCCGCAGGGGGAAGCCCAGCAGGTCGGCATCCTTGAACTTGGCGCCGGGGCTCAGGCCCTCCCGGTCGTCGTGCAGCACCTCGAAGCCGGCGGCCTCCAGCTCCCGCTCCACCTGGTCGGCCACCTCCCGCACCTGGCCGTTGGCGGGATCCAGGTCCAGCAGGTGCACCTGGTACGGGGCGATGGGCCAGGGCCAGATGATGCCGTCGGCATCGTAGTTCTGCTCGATGGCCGCGGCCACGGTGCGGGTGATGCCGATGCCGTAGCAGCCCATGACCATGGGGTTCTCCTTGCCGTGCTCGTCCAGGTAGACGCAGTTCATGGACTTGGAGTACTTGGTGCCGAGCTTGAACACCTGGCCCACCTCGATCCCGCGGAACGGCTGGTAGTGGCCCTTGCCGCAGCGGGGGCAGAGGTCCCCCTCCTGGGCCAGGCGCAGGTCGGTGAACTTCGCCGCGGGCAGGTCCCGGGCCGGGTCGAAGCCGAAGTGATGGCCGTCGGTGACGTTGGCGCCGCAGGTGAGGTTGTTGGCGCCCTGCAGGGCCAGGTCCACCAGGTAGACCAGGGTGTCCGCCTTGGACTGCTGCAGGTCCCAGTGCCGGGTCCCCGGCCGGGGCACGGGGCCGAGGAAACCGCTCAGGGCGCCGGTGAAGGCCTCGGCGTCGTCCATGGGCACGAGCTCCACGGCGCCGAGGAAGTTCTTGACCTTGACCGGGTTCATCTCATGGTCGCCGCGCAGGACCACCGCCACCGCCAGCCGGCGGGTGTCCGTGCCCTGGGCCGGGATCTCGGCGTTGAGCCAGTAGACCTTGGAGGTCTGGTGCAGCGGCAGGCCGTCGTGCTGGTCGTCCTTGAAGGCCCTGGCCTGCTCCTCCATGGCGACGATGCCGGGGGTCTGGAAATGGGCGGGCTGGAGGGGCATGGCCGGGCCGTGGTCCACCGCCGGGATGCGCGGCGCCTCGGTCTTCTCCACGTTGGAGGTGTAGTCGCAGGCGTCGCAGGACAGGATCGCGTCCTCGCCGGAACCGGCCAGCACGTGGA
>Ga0181516_10003075_pt1 | contig 11419 bp, 7 predicted proteins | sample PEATcosm2014_Bin_25_FD_121104 | JGI IMG/M metagenome (GOLD analysis project Ga0181516, IMG submission 121104) | Peatland microbial communities from MTU Mesocosm Facility, Houghton, MI, USA - PEATcosm2014_Bin01_10_metaG | ecosystem: Environmental > Terrestrial > Soil > Wetlands > Peat | place...
AAACTCGGAAGTTCGCCGAGCTGGCGCGCCTCGCCGGAGGTCGGTCCGCTTCCTGAGGATCGTCTAAGTCGCCGTCGGCGAGGCGGTGATCGCGTCGAGGCGCAACGCGACGTGCAGTTCCAGTGCGGCAATCGGGTCGTCCCAGCCGCCGGTGATTTCGCGGAGCGTGTCCAGGCGCTGGCGCACGGTGTTGACGTGGACGCCGAGAATCTCGGCAGTGCGCACGATATTGTGCTCGCTATCGATGTAGCACAGCAGCGTCTTTTTGAGCTGCGTCTTCTGACGCGGATCCCGCTCCTCGATCGGCGCAAGGACCTGCTCCACATATCGCGCTATGCGCGATGCGTCCCCGGTCTCGAACAGCTTGGCGAACAGATTGACCTGTGAATGTTCGACGAACCGGTTGAGACGGTTCATCTTACGCAACACCAGAAGCGCCTGTTCGATTTGCGCGTATTGGACGGCGGCCTGCGTCAAATCCGAGAACGGATCCGACACGATGCCGCCGATCTCCCAATCTTTCCGTCGGCGGAGCAGAGTCTGAAGCAGAGTGCGGATCGACCGTTCGGGACCGACGGCCAAGTAGGTGTCGTTCACGAGATCGACGAGCAGATTCAACTTGGAGCCCGCTTCGCGGATCATCGTCGTCTGCACGGCGCGGTCGAGGCCGGCAATCGCGACGAGCGCCAGCATCACCGGCTGGTCCGTCGCTATCTTCAGCCGATCCCGGATCGCGGAGATCGTAGAGGCGTCGGGCGGATTGACCAGTATGAGATGTCGCAACAATGTCGACGAGGCGATCAGCTGTTCCGTCTCACGTTTCTCGCTCCACAGCTTCGCGATCGAGAGCGCCACGGTGCTTCGTTCCAGATTGCGGATATCGATCGGATCCAGGTCTCCCAAGTGACAGATGACGAGGCTCTCGCCTCTTCCGGCGCCGCCGTGTAGAGCCATGGCGCGACAGTGCTCGTTGCCGAGGTCGAGCATGACGACCGATTGCCCGCTGTGGCGCGACTTGGAAACGGCGCTGATCAGCATCGACGAATCGATTTTGCCGTCCTTGAGATCGGCGGCCAGCTGTCCGCGATAGGCCGCCGACGCGAACCGCTCTCTGACCGAGAAAGCCTCGTCGTACAGAATGATCGCGCCGCTGATCTGGTCGGCCATGCCCTGGATGAACAGCGGCCACTCCGTGCCCTTCGCCAAGAGCGAAGTCATTTCGTCGTGCGCCGCGGCGGAAACGTCGACCCGATGGATGTAGTCGATCAGCGCGACGCGGTTGCGCTCCGCCTCAGCGAGCGCCTCCGACAGCATCGTGAAGGCGTGGGCGTTGCGCATGGCGACGCCCGCGTGGAGCGCGAAAGAACCCAATACGGAGATTTCGCGCCCAGACAGCTTGCGATGATAGCGGTCGGCGATGAACAGGATGCCCTGCAGCTTGTCTTCCGAAAGAATTGGGAAACCGGCGAGAGAGACGATGCTCTCGGCTTTGAAAGCGCGATCGAAGGAATCCGTATGGCGGAATCGTTGGTCGCCGAGATAATCCTGAGTGTCGAAGAAGCTCTTGGCGCTGACGACGAGGCTGACTGCGCCGACACCGACATTGGCCGAGAGTTCCCAAGTGGCCGGCGAGATCAGTCCTTCGGCTGCGACGGTCCGCATGATCGTGTGATCTTCATTCAGCCGCGTCAGGTAGGCGACGTTCGCGCCGACAAGGCTGCGTGCGCGGCTGACGATCGTGCGCAGCAGGTCCTGCAACGCCAAGGTGCTGGCGAGATCGTGGGTCGTTTCATTCAGCAGGTTGAGGCCGCGTTCGGTCACTCGACTTTCGCGAATGACTTGGGCGACGGCGTTCAGATGAAGATGCAGGCGCTCAATGTCGTGGCCAATCGAAGCCGAGGGCGACGCGTCCCGCACCATCTCGATCAATTCGGCGATTTCGGAATCGTGCGCTCCGAGCGCCGTCTTTTCGAGGATGGTCGCGATGATCGGAAGAACGTTGCCGGACACGAAGCAACCCCCTGACTCCCGCTAAAGGGAGCGAACTCCGGCCGGATGGAATCCGCCCCGAGGCGACATTCATAGACTACGGATGCGTATCAAGTCGACGTAAATATCGCATTTTCGTATGCGAATCCGCCATCTCAACCCGGCAAACCTTTCCGGCGGCAAACCGAGGAAACGGCGCCGTGACGCCGTCCACGGCGCGGCGCGGGTCCGCCGATTTTCCGCCGCCGGTTCAATCCGGCCGCCCGTCGCAGCGCTTGCAGGGCCGGACGTCCCAGCCGTCGACGTCGGCACGCGCCAGGAAAGGTCGTCCAATTTGACGAGAGGAACCGAGCGGCTCGCCTGGCGCCGCCTCCCGATATTGGCCGTGGTCCTCGCTGGTGTGAATGTAATACACATATTGCCAGCTTTTGTAGCTCCTCCCAACATTCACTTTGACCACCCAACCGACGCTTACTGCCGCCAAGTTCGGTGAGGGAATTCATCCGAACCCGGGGGCGACGCCTTGTTGAACGCAAGTCGCTTCGGCCTTCGACAGACGGGTGAAAGCGCAAAATGCGAGAAGCCGTTATCGTTTCGACCGCGAGGACGCCGATCGGTCGGGCGTTCAAGGGCGCCTTCAACGCGACGAAGTCGCCGACGCTTCTGGCCCACGCGATCAGAAACGCCGTGAGGCGCTCGGGCGTCGATGGCCGCGAGATCGAGGATGTCGTCATCGGATGCGTGCTGACCGCCGGCACCGCAGGCAGCAACATTGCGCGGTTCGCCGGCATCGCCGCGGGTCTCCCGTTGGAGGTTCCCGGACAAACGATCGACCGCCAATGTTCGTCGGGACTGATGGCGATCGCGACCGCCGCCAAACAAGTCATCCATGACGGAATGGACGTCGCTGTCGGCGGCGGCCACGACAACATCTCGATGGTGCAGAACGCCTACATGGACTGGGTGCGGCGGGAGGCCGACCCGAGCGTCACCGCGTGGGCGCCCCATGCCTACATGCCGATGCTCCAGACCGCGGAGTTTGTCGCCAAGAAGTACGGCGTCACGCGCGAGGCGCAGGACCGATACGCGCTCGAATCTCAGCGGCGCACGGCGGCCGCGCAGCAGGCAGGCCGGCTCGACGCCGAAATCGTCGCAGTCCGCACGACCATGGAGATCGTCGACCGGGTGACCGGAGAGAAGACGCTCAAAGAGATCACGCTGACGAAGGACGAAGGGAACCGGCCCGGAACCACGTACGACGGCCTGCGCGATCTGAAGCCGGTCATCGAAGGCGGCGTCGTCACGGCGGGCAATGCGAGCCAACTCTCGGATGGCGCCTCGGCCTGCGTGATCATGGAATCGAAGATTGCGGAAAAGCGTGGACTGCAGCCGTTGGGAATCTATCGCGGCATGGCCGTCGCCGGTTGCGCTCCAGAGGAGATGGGCATCGGTCCGGTCTTCGCCGTGCCAAAGCTCCTGGCGCTGCACGGCTTGAAGGTCGCGGATGTCGGGTTGTGGGAACTGAACGAGGCGTTCGCCTGTCAGGCCGTCTATTGCCGCGACCGCCTTGGCATCGATCCGGACCTCTACAACGTCGACGGCGGCGCGATCGCGATCGGCCATCCCTACGGAATGTCGGGCGCCCGCTTGGTCGGCCACGCCTTGATTGAAGGCAAGCGCCGCGGGGTTCGGCACGTCGTGGTCACGATGTGCATCGGAGGCGGCATGGGCGCCGCTGGACTGTTCGAGGTCGCCTGAGCGGCCCTCCACAAGACGAAATGAGATTGGGTGAGGAGACGAAGATGGACATCGTGATTGTGGCCGCCGCACGGACGCCGATCGGCAGCTTTAACGGCGCCTTCGCCGCGGTTCCGGCCTACCAGCTCGGCGAAGCGGCGATTCGAGCGGCTCTCGTGCGGGCGAAGCTCGAGCCGGCGGCGGTCGACGAAGTGATCCTCGGCCAGGTGCTGACCGCCAATCAGGGCCAGAATCCGGCGCGGCAGGCCGCCCGCGCCGCCGGCGTCCCCGACGACAAAATCGCCTTCGGCGTCAATCAGGTGTGTGGTTCGGGCTTACGCGCGGTGGCGCTGGCGGCGCAGCAGATCCGCACCGGCGAGAGCGACATCGTCGTCGCCGGCGGACAGGAGAGCATGAGCCTGTCGCAGCACGCCGCCTATCTCCGCTCGGGCGTCAAGATGGGCGACCTGTCGCTCGTCGACACCATGATCAGAGACGGGCTGTGGGACATTTTCAACGGCTACCACATGGGCGTCACCGCGGAGAACGTCGCCAAAGCCTATCAGATCACTCGCGATGACCAGGATGCATTGGCGCTGGCCAGCCAACGAAAGGCGTCGGCGGCGCAGAAGGCCGGGCGCTTCAAGGACGAGATCGTCGCGGTGACGGTGAAGGGTCGCAAGGGCGACGTCGTCGTGGAGAACGACGAGTACATCCGCCACGACGCCACGCCCGAGGGGCTGGCGAAGCTACGGCCGGCGTTCATCAAGGACGGCACGGTGACGGCGGGCAACGCCAGCGGCATCAACGACGGCGCCGCGGCGCTGGTGGTGATGAGCGCGACCGAAGCCGAACGGCGCGGACTGCGGCCGTTGGCGCGCATCGCCAGCTTCGCCGCCGCCGGCGTCGATCCGGCGCTGATGGGCACGGGGCCGATCCCCGCCAGCCGCAAGGCGCTGCAGCGCGCCGGCTGGGCGATCGACGACCTCGACCTGATCGAAGCCAACGAGGCGTTCGCGGCGCAGGCGTGCGCTGTGAACAAGGATCTCGGCTGGGACACGGCGAAGGTGAACGTGAATGGCGGCGCCGTTGCGCTCGGCCATCCGATCGGCGCTTCGGGAGCGCGGGTGCTGACGACCCTGCTGTTCGAATTGCAACGCCGCGACGCGAAAAAGGGCCTCGCGACGCTGTGCGTGGGCGGGGGCATGGGCGTGGCGATGTGCGTCGAGCGCTAGACGGCCGAACGGTCGTTTCGCAAGGCGCGAACACATCGGAATTGGAAACGAATTCAAGAACGCAATCCAATCGGTTCGGCGCGCCTTAAGGCGGGCGCGCAGGACGCTTTCTTGAGACGGCGCAGCCTCCGGAAACCAACGAAGAGCGGAACCATGCACAAGGTTATAGGGCTAGCGGAAGCGGTCGAGATGATTCCCGACGGCGCGTCGGTGATGATCGGCGGTTTCATGGGCGTCGGTTCGCCGCATCGACTGATCGGCGAGCTGCTGCGCCAAGGACGCAAGGACTTGACGGTGATCGCCAATGACGCCGCGCGTCCTGGAGTCGGCATCGGCCGCCTGGTCGACGCCAAAGCGATCAAGCGGATGGTGGCGTCGCACATCGGCACCAACCCCGAAATCGGGCGCCAAATGATCGCCGGCGAAACGATCGTCGAACTGTGCCCGCAAGGGACGCTGGTCGAGCGCATGCGGGCGGCCGGCTACGGTCTGGGCGGCGTCCTGACGCCGACGGGCATTGGGACCGTCGTCGCAGAGGGGAAGAGGCAAATTGAGATCGAGGGTAAGGCGTTCCTGCTCGAATTGCCGCTGGCGGCCGATTTCGCCTTGATCGGAGCGCACCGCGCCGATTACTCGGGCAATCTCGAGTACGCGCTCACCTCGCGCAATTTCAATCCGATCATGGCCATGGCGGCCGGCACGGTCATCGCCGAAGCGGCGGAAATCGTCCCCGTCGGCGTCATTCCGCCCGACGATGTGATCACACCGGCCGTGTTGGTCGACCACTTGCTGGAAAGAGAGAAGCTCAATGGACGCTAAGGAACTCATCGCGCGCCGCATCGCGCTCGAATTGAAGGACGGCAACCTCGTCAACCTCGGCATTGGGCTGCCCGCCATGGTCGCCCACTACCTCCCGCCTGGCGTCGACGTATTCTTTCAGCTGGAGAACGGGTTGATCGGCTTGGCGCCCCTGCCCGACCCAGGCCTGGCGAACTACTTTCTCGGCGACGCGGGCGGCGCCCTCGTCGGCGCGGTGCCCGGCGCATGCGCGTTCGACAGCGCCTTTTCGTTCGGCCTGATCCGCGGCGGGCATGTCGACCTCACCGTGCTTGGCGGCCTGGAGGTCGACGAGCGCGGCCTGCTCGCCAACTGGGTGATCCCGGGCAAGATGGTTCCCGGCATGGGCGGCGCCATGGATCTCGTCACCGGCTGCAAGCGCGTCATCGTCGCCATGATCCACACCGCCAAGGGCAAGCCGAAGATCCTGAAGCAATGCACGCTGCCGCTGACCTCGGCCCGACGCATCAGTCTCATCGTCACGGATCTCGCGGTGATCGAGCCGACCGACGAAGGCCTTGTCGTCAAGGAACTGGCGCCAAACGTCACCATCGACCAGGTCGTCGAGGCGACCGAGGCGAAGTTGATCATTCCGTCGGAAATCCCCGAGATGAGGCTCGCCGCGTAACCAGGCCAGAAGGCAAAAAGCAGGAGCGGCGGAACCTCGTCGCGCCTCGCTCGCGCATGGTGGGCTCGTGCGACGCCGAGCGCGTTGGCTTGTGGCGATCTCCGCACGGCGACGCTCGCGTTTCGCCGGCCTCCCGCCGTCCGGGCGGACGGTCGGCTGAAGCGGCGGCGCGTCAGCCGACGGCGAAACGACGACGCTCCGTTCCGGCGCATGCGGCGTTCAGGCCGAATCATCCCGGTCGTCATCACGAGCGAAGCGATCCCGACTCGCGGATCCCGGCTGCCGCTTCGTCTGGTTCGCTTCGCTGTCGCTCGCGACGACAGTCGGAATCGCACGGTTCTAGAGACAACGCGCTCTAATAGACCGCTGCGAACATCACCGATTCCGAGGTCGCCTCGCCGGGCGACAGCTCTTCGACGATCCGGCCTTGCCGCGAGACGAGAATCCGGTCGGACAAGCTCAGGATCTCCGGCAAGTAGGACGAGATGACAATCACCGCGAGGCCGTCGTCGGCAAGCGTGGCGATCAGATTGTGGATCTCGGCAATGGCGCCGACGTCGACGCCACGCGTCGGTTCATCGAATATGACCAGCTTGGGTTTCTGGACCAGCGCCTTGGCGATGACCACTTTCTGTTGATTGCCGCCGGAAAGCTCGATGACCCGCGCGTCGCTGTTCAACGTCTTGACGTTGATCTTCTTCGTCCAACTGGCGGCGAGTTCGCGCATCTCGCTCATGCTCGTCATGACGCCGCGCGACTCGGCGCTCGAGATTTGTCCGACATAGATGTTTTCGGCGACCGACATCGTCTCGAACAGACCCTCGCTCTTGCGGTCCTCGGTGACGTAGACGACGCCGTCGCCGACCGCATCGCGTGGCGTCCGGTAGCGCACGGGGCTGCCCTCGAGACGCACCTCGCCGCCATGAAAGAAGTCGCGCTTGGTGACGCCGGCGATGATCTTGGCCGTCTCCGTGCGGCCCGATCCCACCAATCCGAAGACGCCGGTGATCTGTCCGGCAAAGATCGAGAACGACGTGTTCCGGACCACGTTTTGCATCGACAGATTCTGCACGCTCAAGATCTTTTCGCCGGGTGGCCGCACGGTGCGGCCATCGGCCGCCCGACCGTACAGTTCATCGCTCAGCGATCGACCGACCATGTGGCGGACGATCGTCTCGCGGGAGAACGTCTTGGCGTCGCCGGTGACGACGTGGGCGCCATCCCTGAGAATCGTGATCCGATCGGAAATTTCGAGCGCTTCCTCCAGCGCGTGGCTGATGAAGATGATCGAAACCTGGTCCTTGCGCAGCCGATCGATCAGGGCGAACAGATAGTGCTTTTCTTCCGGGGTCAAAGTGGCGGTCGGCTCGTCGAAGATGATGATCTTCGCCGCGAGACGAACCGCTCGCGCGATCTCGACCATCTGCCGCTTGGCGGTGCCGAGCGACTGGACGATCGCCGTCGGATCGACCGGAAAGTTCAGCGACTGAAACAGTTGCTGCGCCTCGATGTAGGTTCCTCGCAAGCGGTTGAAGAACTTCTCGTCGCCCAGATAGAGATTCTGCGCGACCGACAGCGAGGGGACGAGGCTCGTTTCCTGATAGACCATCGCGATGCCGTATCGCCGCGCGTCCGCTGGACCGCCGATCTGGATCCGCTGGCCTTCGAGGCTGAGTTCGCCTTGGGTGGGCGCGACCGCGCCGGAAAGGATCTTGACCAGCGTCGACTTCCCGGCGCCGTTCTCGCCCAACAAGGCGTGCACTTCGCCGCGCCGCAAATCGAAGTCGATGTTCTTCAGCGCGGCGACGCCGCGATATTCCTTGGTGACGTTCCTCATCGCCAGGAGCGGCGTTTCCGATTGCGGCGCGACCGTCATGACGCCAATCCCTCGTAAGCGTGCGAGGCGACAACCCCATCGCCCTTGGCGCAGAAATACAGTCGCCCATCGAGCGACAGGCAACTGGTGACGCCGTGACGGCGCCCGTTCGCCCGACTATGAAGGCTGGCGTTCGGGCGATAGGCGGCGTCGAGACGCGCCACCAATCCATAGGACCAACTCGGCGACCACGGCTTCAACAATCCGAACTGCGTGACGCCGCCCTGCTGCGTCGGCGCGAGAGGCGTCCGACCCGCGCGAAGGCTCGGCGCAATCCAATAATCGGCTTCGACCTCGCCGATCATGCGGCGACGATACCGATCCTCGCGCAACACGAATTCGACGAGCTGCCTTCGCGGCGCGAACAGGGCGAGCCAAATCGCATTGTCCGCGCCGCGCGACAGGCGGCTGGGATAGGCGGGAAGGTTCTCCAGCACCGGTTCGCCGCGACCGCTTGCGCCAGGCGAAATTCGCGTCAGCGCGCTGCGCCAGCTTTCCGCAACGACAACCGAGGCCGCCTCCTCGAGAACGCCGTAGGGATAAGCCAGATTTCCAGCCAGTTGCGTGTGGGCGCGGCTCGCCGGATCAATCCGCCAAACTGACCCGGAGGCGTTCTTTTCCATGAGATCGCGCTTCCAAGCGCCCGGACCGTTTGACGCCGAGCCGTTGGCGACGAGCAGCGCCCCCCCTTGGGCGGACGCCAACGCGGTGACGCACCTCACTTCGGGGCTGGCCTCGATCGTCTTTCCGCCGTGTTCGCCGCCGACGAAGACGATTCTGCCGTCGATCAAGCCGACCGCCGCGCCTCCGTCCGGCAATCCCGCCAGCGCGCTGATTTCAACGTCGAACGCGGCGAGCGGCGCGCCACCCGGCTTGTCGACGCTGAGCAGCGAGCGCTGCGACGAGACGACGAGCCCTTGTGACGTGACGGCCAGACAATCGGGCGCAGGCGTCTCGACGATCGCCGGCGCCGAGTCGAGGAGATCGTTGGGACGGAAGGCGCCGTCCATCGGCGGCATCGCGATCGACGCGTCGCCCCGCCCAAGCCATCTGTCGACGGCGTTGTTGAACAGGTTCATGGGCGCGCTCCCCAATACGACGCCGGACCCATCCATTGCGGATCGGCGCCGGGGAGCCGGACCCTCCCGAGTCGATTGTTGGTCACGCCGCTGACATAGAGATAGCCGCGGTGCTCGCGCATCGAATTGATCGCCGTGTGGTTCTTTCCGTGCAGATCCCACAGCGATTCGAAGACGCGGCCTGTGTCGTCAAAACGCGCCACGCAGCCGGCGTTGACGTTGGGGAACAGCCATTCGTCGCCGGCCACCCGGAGCGCCATGCGTTTGCGAAAGGCCGGCTCCGTCATCGCCAGATCGTACGCCGGCGTCCGCACGCCCGAGATGGCGACCCAATAGTCGCCGCGGGATCCGCGATTGATGTTGTCGGGAAGTCCGGGAAGGTCGGATATGACGCTCTCGGTCTTTCCCGCCTTCGGCCCCTCGAGCCACAGGCGACTGACGCTGCAGCCCCAAGTTTCCGCGAACAGCAACGACTTGTTGTCGTGGGCCATGCACATGCCGTTGGCGAAAAGCAGATTTCGCACGATCGTCCGCGTGGCGCCCGTCGCCGGATCGTAACGAATGATTCGCCCGTTGCCGCGCCCTTCCAGCGAGTCCACGACCCACTCTTCGAACCCGTAGCGAACCGTCGCTTCGCTGAAATAGACCTTGCCGTCCGGCGCGATGTCGAGATCGTCGGCGAGCCGCATGCGGGAGTCGTCGATCACAGAAAGCGGGGTGCGATTGGTCTCCGCGGTCAGCTTCTGTATGTTGCGCCGCTTATCGACGCAATAGAGACCCATGCCCGCGATGCACACGAGCAGACGGTCGTCCTTGTCGAAGGCCATGCCGAGCGGGCGGCCGCCGACATGGGCAAACACTTCGTGTCGGACGTAGTCGGGAGCGAGAAAGCGGACGATGTCGCCCTGCCGCGCACTGGCGTAAATGTTGTCGTTCCTATCGAGAATGACGTCTTCGGGTCCGTCGATTTGACCCAGGCCAATGATCTCGGCCTCGCCGAGGCGATCGTTCATCGCGTAGGGGGTCGAGGCGGCGGGGTCGAAGGACGGAGCGGGCGGCAGAGCCAGATAACCCGGCGACACGTAGACTTTGGATTGAAGACTCTTTCGCCACTTTCCCCAGCGCACGTCGATGGCGATGGCCAGCAGCAACACCAGGCCGACCACCATCGCGGAAGCGCCGGTCTGAACTCCGAGCCTGACCAGCCCATTGATCAGGACGGAAACGATCACCGCCCCCATCAGAGCCTTGCCGATCGAACCGCGCCCGCCGCCGAAACTGTTGCCGCCGAGAAGCGCCGCGGTTGCGACCGTGAGCTCGAGGCCGACACCCGTGTCAGGGCCGACGCCGGATAGCCGCGCGGCATAGAGCACGCCGGCGAGGCCGGTGAGCATTCCGGAGACGACATAGGACAGGCACACCGTTCGCCGCACCGGGATGCCGGCGTTGTAGGCGGCGCGACGCGAGCCGCCGACCGCCGCGATGCGCCAGCCGATGCGCAGCCGAGTCATGACGACGTGCGCGACGATCGCTATGACGATCAGAACGACGAGGCTGATCGGCACGCCCAGCAGCGAACCGGCCCCGACGAAGTCGAAGACGTCAGAACTCACGTCGCTCGAAGCGATCTGCACCGAGTAAATCTGCAGCAGAAACTCGACGACCGCCCGCGTGAACGTCAGCGTGACGAGCGTAGTCAGAAACGCGCGCAGCCGCAGATAGCCGATCAGCATGCCGTTGATCAGCCCGAGCAGCGCCCCCACGCCGATCGTCGCGACGACCGCGGCCTCCGTCGGCCATTTGGCGACGTTGATCAGCGCCAGAACGGTGAAGTTGGCGAGCGCGAAGTTGGAGCCGACGCTGAGATCGATGCCGCCCGTCAGCATGACGATCGCCATGCCGATCACGATCAATCCAAACTCGCCAATCTGTCTCGATGTGTCGACGACGCTTCCGAGCGAGAGGAAATTGGGAATCGCCGCGGCCATGTAGGCCGTGACCGCGACGAGGAGGAAGACGGGAATCGCGTTGTCGACCC
>Ga0181516_10003078_pt1 | contig 11415 bp, 7 predicted proteins | sample PEATcosm2014_Bin_25_FD_121104 | JGI IMG/M metagenome (GOLD analysis project Ga0181516, IMG submission 121104) | Peatland microbial communities from MTU Mesocosm Facility, Houghton, MI, USA - PEATcosm2014_Bin01_10_metaG | ecosystem: Environmental > Terrestrial > Soil > Wetlands > Peat | place...
AGAGCACCGTGCCGGTGAAAACGGGCGACAAGGTGGCGGAGACGATCAAGCGGTATTGCAAAAGCCAGGTGGATTTTGATGTCGCGAGCAACCCGGAATTTCTGCGCGAAGGGTTCGCCGTGGATGACCTGATGCATCCGGACCGCGTGGTGATCGGGGTCCGCTCCGACCGGCCGGTCAAGGCCATGCGGGAGATTTACGAGCCGTTCGGCGCGCCCATCATCGTGACGGACATCAACTCGGCGGAATTGATCAAGCACGCCGCGAACTCGTTCCTTGCGCTGAAGATTTCCTACATCAACGCCATTTCGGTGATTTGCGAGGCGACGGGCGCTAACGTCCAGGAAGTCGCGGCGGGCATGGGGATGGACGCGCGCATCGGGCGGCGGTTCCTGGACGCCTCGCTCGGATTCGGGGGCAGTTGTTTCCCGAAGGATCTGAGCGCGTTCATCAAGATTTCCGAGCAGGTGGGCTATGACTTCGGCCTGCTCCGCGAGGTGCAGCGCATCAATGCCGAGCAGATGAGCCGGTTCGTCAAGAAGATCGTGGAAACCCTGTGGGTGCTCAAGGACAAGACCATCGGCGTGCTGGGACTGGCGTTCAAGCAGAACACGGACGACGTCCGGCTCTCGCCGGCGATTGAGCTGTGCCAGCGTTTGCAAAAGGAAGGCGCGGCGTTGCGCGTGCATGATCCCAAGGCGATGGACAAGGCGCGCGGCGTGCTCAAGGACGTGACCTATGTGGACGACATGAACGCGGTCGCGGATGGCTGTGACGCGCTGGTGATCGCGACCGAATGGCCGGCGTTCAAGAAGCTGGACCTCGAACGCGCGCGAAAATCGTTGAGCCACCCGATACTTTTCGACGGCCGGAATCTTTTCGACGTGAAGGAAATGGAACGGCTGGGGTTCATTTACAAGAGCATCGGGCGGGGATGAACCGCCGCTTTCCGCCGCCATGAAGAACGATAGCGGCACCGATTCGGCAAGTGCAGGCGCGATTGAAGTGTCCGCAGGCGTGGTTTTCCGAGGCGGCGAGGTGCTGATAACGCAGAGGAGGGCAGGGGACCATCTGGGCGGCCTTTGGGAGTTTCCGGGAGGAAAAAAACATCCGGGCGAATCGTACGAGGATTGTCTCCGACGGGAATTGATGGAGGAACTGGGAATCGAAGTGGAGGTGGGTGAACGGTTCGCGGCTGTGACGCATGATTATCCCGGGAAGACAGTCCGCCTGGAGTTCTTTCTTTGCCGATGGATCCGAGAGGAGCCGCGCGCGCTTGGCTGCGCCGATTTCGCGTGGGTCAATCGCGGGCAATTGGCGGATTACAAGTTTCCCGCCGCGGATGAACAATTGCTGGAGAAGCTGAGGGAAACGCGGTCGCTTTGGGAAAGGTGAAGGGATGGGCGGTGAGGGCGTTGGCCTACCGCGCCGGCGCGCCGTTCATAAATCCCCATTGGCAGGAGCCGAGGTAACGAGGCTCAAATTCATCCCGCATGCAAAGGAAAATCAGAGACTCGTTACCTCGTCTCCTACTGCCTAACACGTTGCTACGTCTTCCCGTAAAACTGCTCGACGACGGTGCGGAAGTTGTTTTCGCCGACGCGAATGATGGCCAGTTCGCGCTTCGCATTTTCCTCGGAATCGCTCGCATGGGCCGCATTGACCATGATGGTCTGGCCAAACTCGCGCCGGATTGACCCCGGCGGCGCCTTGGAGGGGTCCGTGGGGCCGAGGACGTCGCGAATCTTTCGCACCGCCTCCACGCCCTCGTAAACGAGCGCGATGCATTTTTCCGTGCCGGGTTGCGTCATCTGTTCCGGCGTGCATTCGGCAGGCGTATGGCCGGACATGAACTTGACGATGTTGCCAAACTGGTTGTCGGCGAAAATCGGCCCGAGAATCTCGCCCAACTGGCGCTCCTGCTCAACCGGCACCGCGAAGCCAAGCTCCTTCTCGATGAGCGCCCGGGTCTTCGTCGCCGCCACTTCCTTCAGCCGCGTCCGCAGAACTTCCTTCACGGGCGCATAAAACTCCATGGCCTCCGCCACGCTCATGCGGTGGACCTTGATGCCGACGATGTAAAGCCCCGTGCGCGAAAAGAAATCAATCACGTTGCCGGGCCGTCCGGTGGCGAAGCGAAAGTTGTCCGGCTTGATCAAGACGAGCGTCCGCTGCGGCCGGTCGCCCGCCGCATAAACCATGGTGTTCTCCACCACGCCGCCGTCCGCGTCGGAGAAATGCGCCCACAACTTGGCCTTCACCTCGGCCTCGTCCCGGTTGGGCGCCGCGAGCACGGCGGGCTCAAAATATTTCACCTGGTCGTTTTCATCGATGATCAGGTCCCCGTAGGTGTCGCGGATGGTTTCACCCCCGCGGCGCTCGGTGCTGATGTTGCCGATGACCGACCGGGTCTTGCGCACGGCGTCCTCGCCCTTCAACAGCAGCATCATCAACCGCCGCCGCCGGCCCGTCTTGGGGTCCGGCATCAGGTTCTTGAGGATGTAATCGAAGATCAGCTCCTGGATGCGGCGATCCTGCGGGTCGTTCGCGGAAACGATCTTTTCCGAGTATTTCTTCACCAGTTCCGGACTCGGCGCGAACATCCGTGCGCCGACCAAGTCCAGCCCGGTGCGGGTGATCAACCGGCTCAGAATCCCGCCGGTTCGGGACTTGTGCAGGGAATAGGGGGTGATGATGACGTAGGCAAGTTCCTGCGGCATAAAGCGAATCAATTGGTGCCGGCGGGCTTGGCCGGCGGCGCCGCCGTCGCGGGTGCGACCGCCTTGCCGCCCAGTATTTTGAACATGACCGTACCACAGGTCGGGCACTTGCCCTTGATGGCTTTACGACCGTTTTTCATGACTTCTTCCATCGCATCCACTATTTCCTTTTTGGCCTTGCACTTAACGCAATATCCTTCAGGCATAAGAGAGTTTCGTCCCCGACGCGTCATGCGCCAGGGCGGTATTGCCAAATACCTTACGGTTCGCCGCTCCCCAGCGTCAACTGGTAAAGGACACCCCGGAAACAGCGCCAGATGTGAGTTGTAACACTCTTGCTGTCAATGTCTTGAGACGCGCGCGCGTTTCGGTATTGGCACCGCGCCAGCCGCGTTAGCCGGTTGCCGACGCCATGCTTCCCTGCCTGGCCATGTCGCGCAACGTCGTTTTGAGGACCTTGCCGGTCGTGTTTCGGGGCAGGGCATCGAGGAATACCAGCCGCCGCGGCACCTTGTAATCGGCCAGCTTTTCCCGCGCAAATCGCAGCACCGCCTGCTCCTCCAGCGCGCTTCCCTCGATCGCCGCGATGAACGCCAGAGGTTGTTCACCCTTCCTCGCGTCTGGGACGCCTATCACCGACACCTCCTTCACCCCGGGAAACTGATACAACACTTCCTCGACCTCCCGCGGGTAAACATTGATGCCATTTACCAGCAACATGTCCTTCTTACGGTCCGTGATGAAATAATACCCGTCCGCGTCCCGGTACCCGATGTCTCCCGTCAAGAGCCATCCCTTGCGCAACACTTTCGCCGTCTCCTCCGGCTGGTTCCAATACCCGAGCATCACATTTCCGCCCCGCACGCAAACCTCGCCGATTTCGCCCGCGCCCAGCAAATCGCCCCCCTCACCTTGAATGCTCACTTCCACGTTCGGAATCGGCAATCCGATGGAGCCGGCCTTGCGCACGCCGTCCAAGGGATTCTTGGTCACCACCGGGCTGGCCTCGCTCAGGCCGTAGCCTTCAATCAACGGAAAGGGAAACTTCGCGGCGAATTCCTGCAACACCTGGACCGGCAACGGCGCCGCCCCGCTGATGGCCATCCTCAGCGACAGCGGAACCGTCACCGGCGCATGGGCCATGCTGCGAAAAAACTGGGGTATTGCCGGCAGGATGGTGGCCTTGCGCTCGGAAACCTCGAGCAACACGTTCCGCGGCGGATGCAGCGACCGGATCAGCACAATCGTCGCCCCGACTATCATCGGCAGAAACACCCCCACGCACAGCATGAAACTGTGAAACATCGGCAGCAACACCGCCAGCCGGTCGTTCTCCACGCATTTCAACACCAGCCGGCAACTGTTCACGTTATGCAACAGGTTCCCGTGCGACAGCATCGCCCCCTTCGGCCGTCCCGTGGTCCCGGAGGTGTAAACAATCACCGCCAAATCAGCCTCGTTCCGCGCGGGAAACTCCGTTGCTTTCGCCGGTTCGCCGGTCATCAATTCCTCGATCCGCACGCATCGCAATGTCGGCCGGTCCGCCTGCAAGGCCGTGAACCCTGACGCCAGTTCGTCGTCGGCAATGATCAAATCCACGCCCGCGTCATTCAGCATGAAGGAAACCTCGGGCGGTTTCAGAAAATTATTGATGGGCACCAGGACGCCACCGGCCTGCAAAACGCCGAACACCGCCGGGACGAACTCCGGACAATTCTTCAGCCACAATCCCACCCGGTCGCCCGCCTTCACCCCCATCCGGCGGCGCAGATTTCCGGCCACGCGCTGCGTCTCGTCCCACAGCTCCCGGTACGCGTATTCCCGCTCGCCCCAGAAAAGCGCAATCTTGTCCGGGTGCCTGTCCACCGCCGCCCCAAATGCCGTCGCCAAATTCATGGATGCGAAACTGTAACCATTCTGTAACACCGGCGCAAAGTCGAAAAACGCGGCCTGATGTCCCGCTCGGATGAGGCGGCATTTCATTAATTTAAGATGAGCCGATAGAAACACCTGGAAAAGCCGCTCGCTGTGCCATCCTGATAAGAAAACCACGCGTTCGAGGTCGAAACCGCGGTCTGCGCGAGGTTCGTCCAGGTTTGCAGGTTCGTTGACGCCTGAATCTCATACGAATGCCCCACCGCGACCGGGAAAGAAAGGATCACGGGCGCGCCGGGTTTGGCCGGGGCGGTGAGGCGGACGAGTCCCGGCACCAGGTAGGCGACTTCAACGGAAGGCGCGCTTTCCTGCAGATCGGCGTTATAGTCCGTGGCGACAAAGAAGTTGGTTTGCCCAGCCTTCAATCCCGTGATCGTAATGCTCGTATTGGTTCCGGCGTCGTGACGGGAGGTATATACCCCGCTGGCGTTGCCTTCGTAGAGCGCATAGCCGGCCACCGCGTGGTTGGTCACCGGACTCCACGCGAGGGTAACCGACGTGCCGGCCCGGGCTGACCCGACCGGGAGCAGGGCGAGGGCGAGCCAGGCTATGGCGAGGATGCGTTCACGGGCGAGGCGGTGGGGGACGGTGGCGTGGGGGTTGAGAATTGGCGTCTTGCCGGGAACGGCAGGCTTCGTCATGAGGTTCCGATGATTTCATTGCAATTGATTGATACCAAATGGCCGTACTAACCGGCGTCTTTGTCACGGGCCGCAGAGAAGACAGAAACTTTCCTGACTCTTCGGATATCAATTCAAATGCCGAATCATCCACCTGCCACTGACCAAAACTAACCACCGCGGTTTGACGAGCCTCCTGACTGCCGGGCTCCTCAAGCACTATTATACGTCTCGAACTGCATGTGGTGCTAAGCACTTAGTAAGCCTGTTGCATGCCATCGCTTCGGCGAGCAGGGGAAGCCTTTGTTTGCCGGGCGGCGGAGGGTCACCCACAAAAGAAGGCGGGGGCGACGCACCGCATTGTGCAACGTCGTCCGCGCGCGCCATTGCATTGTGCCCAATCAGTCGGGCCCAAACCAGCACCCGTTAAATTGTCAAAGAACCTGCGCCTTCGATTTGAAATTTCAAATCAGCGCCCTCAAATCCATTCCTGCATCCGCGAACCCCACTCCAATGATCCGTCCTCGCGCCCCGCGCCCCGCGCTCGTTCCTTCTTCATGTCGGGTGCAGGCTCTGACGGCCTTCGCGTCCTTCGCGTCCTTCGCGAGAAACACTTCCCTCCCATCTTTTTTAACTTTTTTTTGGTTTGACTTGGTGCGACCCAGTGCGACCCAGTGCGACCAACCCTGACCGCTTTCCCAATCCCGGATTCCCCAAATCCGGACTCCGCACGGCTCGGCCGAGCTCGCCGAAGTCTCCGAATTCCGCATTTGAATGGGTGCAGTCTTGGCGGCTTGGCGTCCTGACGGTTCAATCAAGCCTTCCTTTCGTGACAATTCGTGTAATTCGTGTCTCTTCCTTCCGTCCTCCATTCCGCACTCCGCGCTCCGCATTCCGCATTTGAATGGGTGCAGGCTTGGCTGCGTAACGTCCAGATGGTTCAATCAAGCCTTCCTTTCGTGAAAATTCGTGTAATTCGTGTCTCTTCCTTCCGTCCCCCATTCCGCATTCCGAAATCCGCATTCCGCATTTGACCGTCCCGCCTATTCCCAAAAAAAATCGAATGCGGGACAACGCGGGTCAAGCGGGTCAAGCGGGACAGATTGCACCGTGGCGGCGCTCGGCAGAGCGTAGCTGACCCGGCCCGTCCGCATGCCGCGCCTCCAGCAGGCAGGAGACGAGGCGACAACCCTCCGACCTGATGCGTGCAGCCCCCGTCCGCCGATCGAAAATCGGCATACAAAAATCAATGGCGCCTTCATGTTGTATGTCCCGGCCCGAAACCCTCGGCCCGTTCCTCCTCTTCGACTGCTTGCCGCTCACTTTCCCAACCCACCGACGCGGCAACACTGCACCAACCACCGCCGTTTGTCAAGCCGCGGTTATTTCGGGAATCCGTTTCCATCCGTGGTTAAAACGTCTTGCTCCTCTTCCGTCTTGTTCCGTCTTCGTTACCTCCGTTGGCTTCTGTGATAAATTCCCGGCCTCTTCGTGCAATTCGTGTCTCTCTTCCCCGTCCGTGTGTCTCCGCGTCCGTGTGTCTCCGCGTCCGTGTGTCTCCGCGTCCGCCTGTCCCGAAAGCCTCCGGCGTCCGTGGTTAATATCAAACCCGTTTTGACGATCTAACTTTTTAACGCTTTAACGCTTCACCACCGCCACCTTCACTGCGTCGATATCAACACCCGCATGTAATGCGCCTGCGCCGAACCAATTGGCGTCAGATCGGTCACGGTCACGGTTTCCGTGCCGTCGCCGTTGTTGGTCACGGTCTGCGTCGTGTAGCTCGGACCGGAATTCCAAACGCCGGAGGTCACGCTCCCCGCAACTTGCGGCAAATAGCTGATATCCGTCGGCGCCGGATGCGGCCGCTTGAAGGTCAAGGTGAGATAATTGCCCGATTTCGACACGCTAATCGGGTCCGAGTTGTGGAGCAGGGGATTGAGGCCGAACGCGTAGGCGAGGATGTTGACGATGCCGTCGTTCTGCGGGTCGGCGGAATTCGCGGCGATGCCCGCATTTTGCGCGGTGCCAAAGTAGGTCTGCCGCCAGGTGGCAATCGGCGCGAGCGTGAGCGAAACCGGCAAACTGAAAAGCGGTTGGTTTGAGTCCGTGGTTTGGACCAGGACGGTCGCCGTGTAATTTCCGTAAGCCAGCCCGGCCGGATTCATGGTCACGTTCACAATGTTCGATTCGGAGCCGGGCGCATATCCCGCGTTGCCGTCGAACCGGAACCACGGCGTCGGCGTGAGCAGCACGGCGGAATTGGACTGCAAATAATTCTGGTCGAACGCCACCGTGGTTCCCTGGGTTCCGTCGCCATTCTGCACGCCCACGGTGCAGGTGTTGGAAAGCGCCATCGATTGGTAGGCCATCAGAATTTCACCCGTGGTTTTGAGAACGAGTTCGCAGTTGTTGCTCGAGCTGGTCCCCTTGAACACCATGTTTTGAAATTGCAGCGTGAAGGTCCCGTTGATGGGATCGGTGAGGGTGTAAACGTGGGTGCCCGTTTGAATGATCATGTCCGTCCAAAAAAACGCGATCATGTTGGCGGGCGCGGTGCTTTTCGGAAGCACGGTATTGGTCGAGGTGTCGCCGCTGAAAGGAGTGAAGGTCACAAATCCGTTGGGCGAGACATAAAGCTGCGTAAATGAATTGGTGAAGAATGGAAAGGCGAAACCGATGTTGACCGGCCCGGCGATGCCTTCGTCTTTGGCTGTCTTGGTGATGACGGCCTGCGTGAAATTTGAGGTTATTTCCTGGCCGAGGCTCGAAATATCCTGCCACGTGAACGCCGGGCCGCCCGGCTGCGCCGAATTGACGGCGCCATAATTCACCGGGCTTGCGTTGGTAATGACCACCGAATAGCCCAGTGGCAGGCCGCCGCCGTTGGCGATGGTCACCGGCAACGTGATCGCCGGGGAATTGGTGCCAAGCGTTTGGGTCAAACCGGGCGCGGTAACGCTCGCCTGCGGAGCCGGCCCGACGTACAACGCGGCCGACCGCAATATGGCCGGGGTGTTAACCGTCGCCGGGTTGGTGCTCACCACGCTGAACGTGAAATTGCTGATCGCCACGCCGCCAAACGTGTCCCACCACGTCCCCAAATACGTGCCCGGGTTCAACCCGGCCACCTGCACTGTGCCCGAGACCGTCGCACTCGCAGCGGTATTGAAAACATTCGTGCGGTTCCAGACCCAGGTCGCGTTGAAGTTCGTATTCCCCAAGGCATAAGCTGACAACCCGGGCGCATAAGGATTCAACGTGATGTTTCCCAGCACAAGCCAGTCCAGCCCGGGATTCCAAATATTGATGCTGTGCGCGCCCGCGGTCACCGGGATGGACGCCGTGAAATTCGTGGAAGTGTCGCTGCCATACGCGGGAAAGGAGTTGCTCGACTGCAAACTGCCGTCCAGGAAAATTTCGAGCCCCGCCCCCGAGGCGGCAATCTCCAGCACTTGCACGGAAAATGTCCCCGCTTGCGGATAATTCACCTGAAAGGTGTAGCCGTTGGGCGTCATGGAGCGATGATAATTCCCCTGCAGGAAACTCGGCGCCGCACCAAATCCGTCCGGCGGCGCGTCACCAACCACAAACGTGTCCTGCGTCGCGTCCGCGTAACCGCCGCCGGGCGCAAATGCCAGCGGGCCGTCCGCCCCGCCCGTCACCTGCGGCGAGGATTTGTTCACGGTGTTTTGATCCCCCAGGCCGGAGCGCGTGATGAAATCGCTCATCGCCCGGAAATAAATGTAATCGTTCTCCGCGTCCATGCTGTCCCACCACCACGGATCTTCGCTGCCGGACTGGCCGGCCATCAGGCCCGCCCACAGCGGGGCGTCCACGCCCAGCATCGGCGTTCCGTTGGTGGCGCATTCCGACCCGTAATCCGGACGCACCGGCTGCGACGCCGTGATGTCCGTCGCGTCCTGCAGTCCCGAGATGACATCGGACGGATAATCATGGTGCGTGTAGTAATCCACATCGTCCCAAATCGGCTCGGTCAGGTCCGAGCTCGTCGTGATGAGATGTTTATACACCGTGTCCTGCGAACGGATGAAGGTCGCCATCAGGTCATGCCAGGTCTGGACGATGCCCCATTGTCCGGTTTGTCCCGCATCGGTGAATTGCACCTCGTTGAAGAGCTCCCACGCCATGATGGACGGCGAATAACCCCAGCGCGCCACCGCGTAACGCATCTTCCGCTCGGTCAACGAAATCGCGGTGGCATTCGTAAAAAATTGCACCGCGTTGGTCAGGAAACCGTTGGTGCTGCCGATCGTATTGCTGACGTTGTATGGATTTTGCCCCCAATTCGGATCCACCGTCGTCGAATACTGCCCATGATGCTGCAAGGTCATTTGAAAATGAACACCGGCCTGGTCGGCGGCGGCAACGATCCCGTCCCATTTTTGCGCCACCGCGAGATTGAGCTGCCCCAGCGGCAGGGTGGGGCCCGAGGCCGGCCAATCCAGGTTCTTCCCGTCCCAATGGTCCATCCACACCCGCGACCAGTTTTCGTGCGCCGCCGCCATTCTCCAAAAAATATTCGTCACATTATGCGGGCTCACATCCCAGGCCACGTCCTCGCCGCGCGGAAAAAACCGCCGGCCATTGCTGGTAATGAACCGCCGCGGGTTGGACGGATCAACCCGGATGAAACCCGCGCCTGTCGGCGGGCCGGCCACCGTCCACGAAGTGGGCTGCAGATTGCTGACGGCAATGGTAGAGCCGTTGCGGGTGATCCCGCTGATGCTGTAAGTCCCGGCCATCGTCGGCATGTGCCGCACCCGCCAGGTCGTGCCGCCGTCAAAAAACGCCGGCAGCGAAACCGTGGAATTGTCCGGCTGCAAAATCTGCACCCGCACGTCTGTCACCGTGTAATCGAACGGGTCCGTGGTCAGGTTGGTGATGTTGAACGACGCCTCGATTTTGGAATAAGTCCCTTGGGCTGAAACTTTTACGAATGCGAGCGACGTGAAGAGAGTGAGGACGACGAGAGCTTTCTTGAACGGCTGATGCACGCCCGATAATCTGCCACATTTCAGGCCTAAAGGCAAGCAAAGTCACAACTGTCCAATCATTTGGAATTGCGACATTTCTGTTATGTCCGAAACGCGATGAGCCGCCCCCAAGCCTGCGCGTCCCGGTCCGTGTGACAATTCGGTGACGTTGAGGATTGCGTGCGGATTTTGCTTGCTTTTCGGGGGCTCGGCGAACTAAGAAGGTGGTATCGCATCGGGGATACGTCTATGAAGATAAAAGTGTCATTCTGTCTGTGTACATTCATTGCCGGACCGTGGATTTGTGCCGCCGTGGCTGCCGATCAAACCGGCTCGGTGACCGTTTATGCGGTCAAAGGTTCAGCCGAATACTCCACCAGCGGGTCTGCTTCAATGCCGCTTCAACCAGGCCAGGTGCTGCCGCCCGGAACCACGGTCACGACCGGCGCCGATTCCTCGGCCGACCTCGTGCTCCAATCCAGCGGCAGCGCGGTTCACCTGAACCCCGGGTCACAGCTTGATCTCGACAAACTGACCTCCACGCCCTGTGGCGAACAAGTCGTCACCGAGACGACCCTGGATTTGAAATCCGGCAGCATGGTCGGATGCACCGGCAAGTTGCCAAACTTGTCTCAATTCAATGTCAAGACACCCAACTGCGATTGCCACTTCAATGCCACCCAATACGAAGTCAGCGCCAGCGGCGACGTCAGCGTCATCAGCGGCAAAGTGGTTCTCGATTTTGATCCCAATTCCACCAAGAAAGGCGGCGAAAAGGCGGATAACAACGTCACGGTCCTCGCCGGCCAGACCTTCGATCCCGCCACCGGCAAGGTCGTGCCCACTTCTCCCAGTTTCCTGAAAAACATCATCGCCGATGTGAAGACCGTTTCGGACATCCCCAAGACGTTTGATACCGATGGCGCCACGATTGTCGTCATTAACGACGAGTGCGCCTCCCCAATCCACGGCCATCATGGCCATGACCACGATCATGATCACGATCATGACCATGATCATGACCACGATAAGGATGACGGGCACGGCCACGATGACGGCCATGGTGGCTCCGGCGATGACCACGGCGGCAAGCCGTGGTGACAATTAGACCGTCTGCTCGGAACGTTGCTGACCGACGGCATC
>Ga0181516_10003081_pt1 | contig 11412 bp, 5 predicted proteins | sample PEATcosm2014_Bin_25_FD_121104 | JGI IMG/M metagenome (GOLD analysis project Ga0181516, IMG submission 121104) | Peatland microbial communities from MTU Mesocosm Facility, Houghton, MI, USA - PEATcosm2014_Bin01_10_metaG | ecosystem: Environmental > Terrestrial > Soil > Wetlands > Peat | place...
CAAAAATCTTACTTCGACGACGCTGGAGAAAGACGCCTACGCCTTCATCTTCGATCAGCAAGGATTGATGGCCGCCCTCAGCCTCGAAGGAACCAAGGTTTCGCGCATTCATAACCCGTAAGAGTTCGGTTCAAACAGGAGTATTTATATGCCTCTTATCAATATCGTTATTGCCTTGATCGTTGTCGGCGTGCTGCTTTGGCTCGTCAACAACTACATCCCCATGGATGGAAAGATCAAAGGCATCCTCAATGCCATCGTCGTCATCGTGGTGGTGGTATGGTTACTGCAAGCTTTTGGACTTATGGGCGCAATTAACGGCATTCATATCGGCCATTAACGAGCAGAACTGAGCAGCACGTTCGCGTTGTATCGCGAACGTGCTGCTCATTTTTTGGTGGCAGGACGCCGCATGAAAAAATTTATCGGATTATTTGTCATATTGGTCGCGCTCTTTATTTTTGTTTTTCTCCCCTATATAGAGCGCCACAGGGAAATATCGGCTCCCCCCTCCCACATCCTTGCTCAATGTGTGCTTGGCGCCTCCAATACCTATAACGTGCCCACGGATGTCATCATCGCCATCATGTATGTCGAAGGCGGCCGTATTGGCCAACAAGTTGCCAACGTCAATGGAACCTATGACCTTGGCATTATGCAGGTTAACAGCCTGTGGGTTCCGCAACTCGCCCAACTCTGGAACGTTAATTACGGCACCGCATATGCTTCTATACGCGATAGTGGCTGCGAAAACATCTATGTCGGCGCATGGATCTTGAAGAAAAGTATTGCTACGACCGGAACGCTCTATGACGGCATTGCCTATTATCATTCTGCCACGCGCGGACTGGGGGCGGCCTACGCAAGTAAAGTCATCGGCACAATGCAGAAAAAAGGGCTCTCATTTGCGCCCTAAGCAATGAGTCGGTTACGCATTTATCACCCCGGCCTCAATCCACCATCTCGGCCTTGCGGCGCGGAGTTGAGCGGCGGCGGATTTAGCGGACACGGCATCTGGATATATGCCAAAGCAGGTCGCGCCGCTCCCTGACATGCGCGCCAGAAGGCACTCGCCCGACGATTCTAATGCTGCAATGATTTCGGCAACTTCCGGCATCATATGGCATGCGGGGGCATAAAAATCATTGCCGCGCTCTTTAAGCGCCAAGACTAATTCAGTGATCGTACGCGGCGTTTGTTGCAAACGCGCTAATGGCGAAAAAGCATAGCCGCCCTCGCGATATTTTTTATAAGCAGCGGGCGTCGACAAAGCCTTACCTGGATTAATCAACAGGACATCGGCGCGCGGCATTTTTGGCGCAGGCAAAACGCCGGTTGCTGTCATATAGGTGTTTTCGATGCGAACGCAGACGGGAACATCCTGCCCGTGACGCGCTGCAGCCTGCATAATCCGCGGATCGTCTTGCGCCAACCCCCAATGCCGCGCCAAAGCGCGCAAGGCCGCGGCGGCATCGCTCGACCCTCCCCCAATGCCCGAGGCGACGGGAAGTTTTTTGACCAGCAGAAGATGCACGTCAAGTTCGTGCCCCGTCAATTCCGCCAAAGACCGCGCCGCTTTGACGACCAGATTATCCGCATCGTCTTCATGCGCCAGCGCAGCGGCCCCCGCGCCCGTGATTTCAAAGTGAAACTTTTTCGCCGGACGCAGAGCGACCTCGTCGCCAATCGAGGCAAAAGCCACCAGGCTGTCGAGATCGTGATAACCGTCCGCCCGCCTGCCCGTGATATGCAGGTAAAGGTTGAGCTTGGCGGGGGCAAATTCGTGAATAAGGGTCATGATCAGGGCAATTTACGCGATTCAATGATAAAAACAACCTTTGAACTGCAGAAATACCACGCTAAAATGGCGCGTGAACGAAAACATCTCACCTTCCACGCGCCGCTTGCCATTGGTGCTTAGGTTTAAACAATTGCTGCCGCGCAGTTTATTCGGACGCACGCTGCTGATCTTCGTTTTGCCGACTTTTATTATGCTGGCGGTCGCGACTTATGTGTTCTTTGACCGGCACTGGTACACAGTGACGCAGCGCATGACGCATTCTCTGTCGGGCGATATCGCCTTTACCGTCGATCTGCTGCAGAAAAGCAATAACCCGCAAACGACAGAAGGTATCGAGCATTTGGCTCTCAATAAGATGGATCTGGTCGTTACGTTCGCGCCGGGAAAATCCCTTCCCGAGCAGCCTCCTATTCGCGGCCCGATTGCGGTGATGTTGAAACGCGCCCTAAGCCAAAGCCTGTCGAATCCTTATGTCCTCGACATGACCTATGCGCCGGAAACAATCAGTGTTTCCGTGGGCGTGCCCGAAGGCGTTTACACGGTTCTGTCGCCCGAGCGGCGCGTTTATACGCCGACGACGCAAGTTTTCATTTTATGGATGACGGGTAGTTCGATTTTACTAACCACGATCGCATTGATGTTCATGCGCAACCAGATCCGCCCCATTCGCCGTCTCGCGGACGCAGCAGAGGCGATAGGTAAAGGCCGCGAAGTGCCGTGGTTCAAATTGGAAGGTTCGTCGGAAGTCCGGCAAGCAGCCGCTGCCCTGATGGTCATGCGCGACAGGTTGAAGCGCCAGATCACGCAGCGCACCGCTATGCTCGCGGGAGTCTCGCATGATTTGCGTACGCCCTTGACGCGCATGAGATTGCAAATTGAATTGATGGGCGTCACGCCGGACACAGACGAACTTACCTCTGACGTGACCGAGATGGAAGCGATGCTCGATGCCTATCTGGCTTTTGCGCGCGGCGAAGAAGCCGAAGCCGCCGCGCCTACGGATATCGGCGAATTGCTGAGCGAAATTGTCACTTCGGCGCGGCGGCAAAACCCGAATATCGAGCTTCATGCGCCGCAAGGCGTTCTGATTATCCTGCGCCGCAACGCCATGAAACGCTGTTTAACAAATCTGGTCGGCAACGCGCTGCGTTTTGGCAACTATGCCGAAGTAACAGCCACCGTCGAGGATCAAACCGTGACGATCACGATCGACGATAACGGCCCCGGCATCGAAGCCAATCGCCGCGAGGACATGTTTCGCCCCTTCACCCGCCTGGAAGAATCGCGCAATCAGGCAACGGGCGGCGTTGGCTTGGGATTGACCATCGCCCGCGATATCGCCCGCTTCCATGGCGGCGATGTGGTTCTGGAAGACAGCCCGCTTGGAGGGTTGAGGGCGCGCGTGTGGGTGCCGGTGTAACCGTTTATCTGCGCAGCTGCTGAACATGGTAAATTTTTAGATTGTTGGTTAATATTATAACCCAAAAAAGCCGTAAGATTATCTACCAAATCAAAAATGTTCGCATTAAAGTGATGTTCCATTTTTTTAGATAAGGAATTTTAAATGGCCGCCACATCTCTCGCACATTTCATCACAGGCTTGCCCAAGGCGGAACTGCACGTTCACATTGAAGGCACGTTAGAACCTGAGCTGATGTTCAAACTTGCCAAAAGAAACAATATCAAGCTGGGCAGTAAGGAATTTCCGTTCTATACGGTCGATGACGTGCGGAAAGCTCAAAATTTTTCCGAACTTGAAGATTTTCTTATGGTTTATTATCAAGGCGCCAATGTTCTTAGAACAGAAGATGATTTCTTCGAGCTTGCTATGGCCTATTTCGAACGCGCCCATCAGGATAATGTTCGGCACATTGAAGCGTTCTTTGATCCGCAAACGCACACGGATCGCGACATTCCCTACAGCACGGTTATTGAAGGGTTAAGCCGCGCATCTCAAGAGGCCAACCAGCGCTTTGGGATGTCTGTTTCGTGGATACATTGTTTCCTGCGCCATCTGCCGGAAGAAGAGGCGATGGTGAGCCTGATGATGGCAGAGACTTATATGCGCAATCCCCAATACGGCATTATCGGCGTAGGGTTAGATTCATCCGAAGTCGGGCATCCGCCGGAAAAATTCGCCCGCGTCTTTGCGCTCGCAAAAGAAATGGGCCTGCGTCTTGTGGCGCATGCCGGAGAAGAAGGGCCGCCGGAGTATGTGCAGCAAGCCTTGGATATTTTGGGTGTGCATCGCATCGACCACGGCAACAAATCGCTTAAAGACACGCTATTAACGCGCCGTCTTGTCGACGAGGAAATGACTTTGACCGTCTGCCCCCTCTCCAATCTCAGGCTTAAAGGGGTGCTCGACCTTAAAGACCACCCGCTTCCGATCATGCTTAAGAAAGGGCTTAAAGTAACGGTTAACAGCGACGACCCTGCCTATTTCGGCGGCTATATCGTTGAGAACTATCTGGCTCTGGCCAGACGGGGCCTTATCGACCGCGCCGACTGCATCACTCTGGCGTGTAATTCTTTTACGGGTTCGTTCCTGAGCGAAGAACGCAAAAACGAGTTTCTAACTCAGATCGACGATTATGCCGCCGCAACGCCTTCCCGCCCGATGAAAGGCCGCAGCCGCAAGTGCATTGCTCGTCATGCCTTCGGCTGAACCGGCATTCCACAAAAAACCCTTTCTCTCCATCGGAGAGAAAGGGTTTTTTTAATCCACAGAAATACCGCTGTTTTAGCTGATTTTCTTCACCCCTGCCGACGCCTGCTGTTGCAGGGTACGGTTGACGGCATCGGTAAGGCCGTCGCCGGTCATTTCCAGCTGGTTGAGGATCTGGCGCAAAGAGTTCATCAGTTCATCGCCTTGCAGTTTCAGAGCCGCGCGCATGCGGTCGGTGCGTTGCTGCATCTCATCGATGCTCTTATTCATGCTCATAACCTGATTATGCGCGCCGCCGACGCCTTTGGTCAGATTGGCCGTCTGGTCGTTATAGATCTGGCCAATGCCGCGCATGACACCCGCCGCCGTCTGGGCGCCTGCCGTCAGATTGTTCATCTGTGCCTGCACCGCCGTGACGACTTCGTCGAGACGTTCAATCGCGTGTTGACTGATATCGCCCGACATAGCGCGCGCTGTTTCCAGCTTCTCGGCAACCGTGCCCAGATGCGCCAACATGCGTTGCAGATGGTCGATGGCGCTGCCTTCCTGATGCTTGATGTCGGAGCCGGCTTGCGCCATATGGTCGATCATTTGGTCAAACTGGCCGCTGAAATTGGACAGCAGCTTGGCCACATCGTCCGTCGCCTGACGCATCTTGTCGGTGCCGGCGCTGACCTGTGCTGAAGCTGCGGCACCGGTTTCCTCGAAGCGTTGGCCGACACGTTCGACGTCTGCCACCGCACCAACCGCCGTCGAGCGCAAGCTTGCGCCCGTGCGTTCCAATTGAGCCGTGATTTGCAACAAGCCGCGGCTGATATCGTCGATCTGGCTTTGCAGGCCGCCGCGGATCTGTTCCAGCTGAACGCGCAGCGTTTCGCTGACGCCCGAAATCTGGGTTTCCGCGCGTGCCGTCGCCGAGGTGATCGCTTCGACTTGCTTGGCAATGCCCTCGCCCGCCTGCGTCAAACGTCCGCTGGTAGTAGCAGCACGTTGATCAAGAAGGTCAAATTCGCGCACCAAACGTTCTGCCGTCGCTGCTGCTTCGTTGCGCAACGATGACAGACGATGGCTGACATCTGACAGAGAGCCGACGCCAAGGCTGGCCTTTTCGACCAGATCCTGCTGTTCGCTGGACAGCATCGCCGTGCTTTGCTGCATTGAGGCAACCTGCTCGGCGAGTAGTTGGTTAAATCCGGTCAGAATCTTGCCGGCATCGTCGGCGATGATACTGACACGTTTCATTTCCTCAATCATATTGTTGCGCGCGCCAGCCGTGGCCGAGATGAAGCGGTCTGCCGTGCCGATCAATGCCTGATCAGTCTCGGCCGCTTGTCCCTTCAAGGTCTTCGTCGCGGCTTCAATATTGGATGTGCTGCGGCTCAATGTCGCGGGCAACTGCTTGGCTTCGACGCGCACAAGGTCGGCGGCTTCGGTCAATGCCGATTCCGACGCGGCCAAGTTGGCGCGTAAAGCGTCGCTTTGCGCGGCAAGAGTTTTAGTGGCTCCAGCAACTTGTTCGACCGCCTTTTGCGAGAATTCAGAAAGCTGCTGCATCTGGCCCTGCAACGCTGCTTTGACCTCTTCGATGCGGCTTGAAGCAAGCGCGACGACGTCACGGCCGCTCTTTTCGCTGACATCAAGCGTATCACGCAAGGTCACAAGTCGCGTCGTCGCAAATTCGGCGGTATCTGCCAACTGCCGTGCCTGCGCTTCGGCCTTGTCGCCAACTTCGGCGACGAGACTCAAATTGCTGCGAACCTTATCGCTAGAGGACGCCATACGTGCATCGGATTTATCGATCATCTGCGCCATGGCTTCGGATTGCGTGCGGAGCAGCTCAGTACCCATTTCCGATGCTGCCGAGAAGCGTTGCGTCGTCTGATCGAGTGCCTGCGTCGCATCGGCACTTTGAGTTTTAAGCTGACGTCCTGCCGTATCTAGTTGCCCGATGACCGTCGACAGCATTTCCACAACGTGCGCCGTTTCAGACTGCATCGCCTCGCGTAAATGCTGCGCCTGTTCCTGCATCCCGGCCGTAACCGACATAACGCCGCGCATTTGCTGCTCGGCCTGCTGGCCTTGCAGATTAAGCGCCTTCGCCTGCTCGGCAAAGCCACTGACGGAAGCCTGCACAGATGCCAATGACGTGCTGGCCTGCGCCCCGATCATGTCGATGCTGCTCGTGATGCTTTGTGCGCCTTCGTTGAGCCGCGCCGCCGCACGTTCGGCCGTCGCTGCCGTTTCGTTCTGCGCTTGCGCAAAGCGAGCCAGCAAACCGTCGATCGTCTCGCGCTGCGCCTCAAGTGTTGAGGTCAACGTGCGTTGCTTGTCAAAGATCTGCTGCATCGACGCATTAAGATCACCCGTTTTGGTGCCAAGCGCGTTCTGCATCAAAGTCAACGTCTGTTCCGCCGCAGTTCCCGCTTCGCGCAGCTCGCCGCTGCCGGAAGTCACACGGGAAATCAGGCCGTTCAGAACCTCGGTCGTGCGTTCGCCGTCATATTGCATCGAGGTACGCAGATCATAAATCTGACCATGCAGACCTGAGGCCGAAGCCAGAATGGCCTGTGCCTGCTGTTCGGCATGTTTGGCTTCGGTATCGATGGCTTCGGCTTCCTTGGTGAAGGTTTCCGTGGCCGCCGCCATGTTGACGAGCGCGCTTTGCGTCCGTGCATCGATGGCACCGATTTGCTGTTCGATCTTTTGTGCGTCTTCGCTCAAACGCATTGCCGCACGCTGCGACGAGGTGGCCGTTTCGTCCTGCGCTGCCGTCAGCCTGCTCAGCAAGCCATGAACCACGTCACGCTGCGCATCAAGCGCCGTGGCCAGTGTGCCCTGACGTTCAGCAATTTTCTGGATCGCCGTGGCCAGCGTCGTACATTGCTGCGTCACGTTGTTGCCAAGGCTGGCAAGCGACATTTCGGTCGAAGCGCTGAGATCGCGGAGCGTCGTTGCGCCCGTCGTCACCTTGTCCAGCAAGGTGCCCAACACCGCATTACTCAAATCGCCTTCCTGACGGATGGATGAGTGAAGGGTGCTGACCTGTTCATGCACGCCGGACGCGGACGCGACGATCGCGCGCGCATCCTGTTCGATCTGACCCGCCGTCTTTCCAATAGCTTCCGCTTCGAAGGCAAAACCGGCTGTGGCTTTATGCACATTGTTCAATGCATCTTGCGCACGCGCATCAATGGTTTCGATGTCACGTGTGATTATCTGCGTGCCTTCATTCAAACGCATGGCCGCACGTTCCGCTGCCGCCGCGGTTTCATCCTGTGCCGACGTCAGGCGGTTCAGCAAGCCATTCACGACTTCGCGCTGGGCGTCGAGCGCCGCCGTCAAAGTTGTTTGACGTTCGCTGATCTTTTGCATCGAACCGTTAAGTTCATTCGCTTGTTCGCTGAGCGCGTGCTGGAGGGTCGAGAACACAACACCGGTGCTGGTGCCAAGTTCGCGCACTTCCGCGCCGCCCGTTGTCAAGCGACCAAGCAATACGCCAAGGCTTTCGCTTGCGCGTTCGCCTTCCAATTGCAAACTGGCGCGCAACTGACGTGCCTGTTCCTGTAAAGCTGCCGTCGCCAGCAAAACGGAGCGCGCCTGCGCTTCCGCGCTTTGCGCGTTCTGGATTAACAGAGCCGACTGCTCCGAAAAGCCCACGGAAGCAATCTTGACTTCGCCGATCGTCGTTTGCGATTTGTCGCCGACTTCGCCTATCTGTCGGCTGATATCCGCCAGCGCGCCCGACAAATAAGCGATCGAGCGTTCGGCAATCGCCGAAGCTTGCGTATGCGCCGCGCTCAATTTCTCGAACAGTTCGAGCGCCTGCACCCGCTGCTTTTCATTGGCTTCCGCCAAGATGCGTTGTTGTTCACCGATCTGGTCGCCAACGACAGCCAAAGATGCGGCTTGCTGCGTAATATTGACGCCCAAAGCTGCGAGCGACGTTTCCGCCCGTCCTGCTGCATCGGTCACGCCAACAAAGCGCTGCGAAGCCTGATCGGCTCCCTCCGAAACCTTGTCCACGACCTGCCGCAATTTGCCGCCGGTCGCATCCAGCTGATCTACCGATTCCGCAAGTTGTGATAACAAACGGCTGTTTTGCTGCTCCATATTGACGCGAATACCGAGCGCCTGATCCGTGAGCGCTCCGGTCGCCTGCGTCAACTGGCGCAGCAGGTCGTCGATCTGATGACCGCCATCAAGCAATCTTCCGGTTTGCTCGCCGAACGCAGCGCCTGCTTTGATAACAGTCTCGGAAGCGTTCTGCGCAACGTCGCGCAAAGCGGCGGCGCGCGTTTCAAATACGGCTGCCGTTTCATCCAGTTTGCCCAAAGTCTGCTGGCTGTGCGTCACGGAAGCATCGTGCGTCGCCGCCATATGATCGTGCAGCGCAGCCAGATTTTCAACGGCGCGTTCGCTGCTGACAGCGATCGTGCTTGCATGCATTTCGATTTTGGCCGCATCGCTGCCAATCCGGTCGGCCTGCTGATCCAAAGCGGCATTCAAGTTTTCGACTTTGCCATGCGCGTTGCCAACAGTCTGGTCCAGCTTGTCCGAGACTTCGCTGTAATGCGCCGCCGTGCGATCAATCAGTGCATAAGCGGCATCTGCCTTTTCACGAATGGTTTCGCTGAGCGAGGTAAATTTCTGCTCGGCGCGCGCCAAATCGCTGCTGATATCAGTGGTCTGCTGACGCAAGATCGACTGGATCTGCGCGGCTTCGGCTTGCAACGACGCGGCAATATCCTTGATCTGAACGCCGGACACTTGGGCTTTTTCCATCATCTGATGGGACTGCTCGCCAACCTTGGCTGCCGCTTGTTGCAATAACTCGACCGCTGTCGATGCACGGCCGTCCAAGCCGGAAACTTCACGCTGCAGACGATCCGTAAGATCGGTAAATTGAGCCAAAGTCTGGCGCGCTGACTCTTCCTGCGCGGTACGGACAGTGCTGAACCGCTCGCCGAGTGCTTCAAACGCGCTGGCGGATTCAGCCGTGGCCTTGCTCATGTCCTGACTCATGCCGCCAATACGGCTTTGGAAATCCTGCAAACGGTTGACCTGTGCGGACAAACCTTCGCCAAATGTTCCCAAAGTGCGCATACCCTGCTCGGCGCTGGCGTCGAGCAGGCTGACCGCCTTTTGCACCGGCGCAACGGCCTGCGTCGCAAAACTTTGCAGTTTTTGATCGGTCGAAGCCAACTGGCCCTGCGTTTCGGCCAGCAAACTCATCAAATTCGCCGTCTGCTCGCGCAAAGATTTGCCAGCCGACTCCGATTGTTGTTGCAGTTTCTGCACAGATTCCAAAAGCGCGGTTTCAGAAGCACGCGCCTTGCCCGACAATTCGCCCTGCTGACGCCCAAGATTTTCGGTCGCCGCGCCAATGGCGCGCGCGCCCAGCTGCGCCGTCTCATTCAGGCGTTGGATCATCTTTTCGTTCTGGGTCACGGCATCATTGATATCGCGGACCAAAGTTTCCCCGACCGCTTGCGTTGAATCGCGCGCGGCAAGAACGCGTTCCAACACATGCTGCAAGTTTTGCAAAGCGGTTTTAGCGCGCGCTTCAACTTCTTCACCCGCCTTATTGGAGGCAACGCTCAAAGCTTCAAACTGCGACAAATGTCCGGCGACGTCTTCGGTCATCAGTTTCATTTGGGCGCTGCTGTCGCTCGACAAGGCGCGCATACGGATGACGACGTCTTCGTACTTGCCGGTGGTTTCGGTCAAATGGGCAGCAACGGATTCCGCGTTACGGCGTGTTTCGTCATTGACGACGGTAAAGCGAAGCAAGGAATTTCCGGTGCGGTCGTTAAGGTCGGTCAACGACTTCTCCCACGAGGTCAGGAATCCCGACGTCGTCATACCGACCTTCTCGATCAAAGTACCCAAATCGCCCTGACGGCGGTCAAGCCCGGCGTCGACTTCAGTCAAACGGCCCGTGAAGCGATCCAGGAAGCTTTGCAGCCCGTCGACTTGCTGCGACAATTTCTCGCTCAGATTTAAAGCCTGTTCGCGCGCCAACTGTTCGCTGGCGTAAAGGCGATCAGCGACGCCGCGCAAAACGGATTCCGCTTCGCTGACGCGTACCGGAAGCGTGCTGCTGAATTCATCCAAAGCGCGGGTTTGCGCATCCAGCGCATGAGCCAGACGTTCGGCTTCTTCGCGCGCCGTCGAGGCGCGTTCTAAAAAGCGCGTCACGCTAAGATCGATCTTGCTGGACAAACCGCCCAGCGTTTCGGATGCGGCTTCGGCCGCATGAGTCAAACTCGATTCCTGCAAGCGCGAGGTATCAGCCAATTTCTGGCTATCGCGCTGCGCGCGCTCGAGCGCATCGGCGATTTGCGCGCCTGATTGTTCGATTTCTTCAAGCATTTTGGTGACTTGCTCGCCCACGCTTTCAACCTGACGTGCGACGCCGTCGCCGTTGGTTTGCAGCTTGCCGTCCAGCACGCGCAGCATGGTGAATTTGTCGTCCATCATTTGCTCCATCTGGAACATGCTCCGGCGAACGACGTCTTGGATTTCCTTCAATTGCTGCGTGCTGACGCTCTCGAAACGTTCAAGATCAGCCCTGTGCTGCGATACGCGGTCCATGACCGCTTCCAGATCGTCCTGGCTGACGGTCTGGGCGCCGCGCAGCAATTCGATCTGCTCGCGGATCGCCTGATTGAATCGCCGAATGCGCGCGTCGGCCGCGCCGGATTCGCCGGTGATGAGAGTCAATTGGCGGCGCAGAGGATCGGCAATCGTCTGAATATCGGCGGCACGTTGCAGATAAGCGGTGATCATCCACACCATCGCGACAGGAGACACGGCTGCTGAAACACCGATGGCCCAATCGGTCAGGGCGACCCCCGCGAGGCTGTGCGTCGGGCCAGCTTTGGCGATGATGGCGAGAACAGTGCCAACCCAAGCAAGTGAAACACCAAGCCCGACCCAGAAA
>Ga0181516_10003083_pt1 | contig 11411 bp, 9 predicted proteins | sample PEATcosm2014_Bin_25_FD_121104 | JGI IMG/M metagenome (GOLD analysis project Ga0181516, IMG submission 121104) | Peatland microbial communities from MTU Mesocosm Facility, Houghton, MI, USA - PEATcosm2014_Bin01_10_metaG | ecosystem: Environmental > Terrestrial > Soil > Wetlands > Peat | place...
AACGTACTCTACGGCGATTGCGTGGTATAGCCGACTTTGATCGCCCGCAAACCGCTGGCACAGATTTTGCTCGGCTAACGCGCGGCATGCTGTTGGGGCCTAGGCATTAATCTCCCGAGTTGCCTACGACCCGCAAGTGACTAACCTTCCGTCCTAGGAGCCTAAATGTTCAGCGTATGGGGGTAATCATGGGGGCAACCAAAGCTCGGGCGCCGGATCTCAAAACGAACGGCAAAGAACGCACCCACCTTGTGTTGCAACTCAAGATCCCAATCCACGTTGCACGCGAAGTCGAAACGATCCTGAAGGCGAGCGGCGCGAATTCTGAGCAGCACGCACTCGACCTAAACGCCCAGCACCAACTCGTCATCCTATTGCACGACCCACAAATTAATCCGTCCGCGCTGTCACAAATTAGTCTGAAGCCATGAGTCGGTCAACGGGATCGTTGAGATTTCAACATAATTCATAATGTCAGTTCTTAATGTGTGTTGCGCGGACGTCTGCCCGACAGTGGCGGACGTCTGCCCGACAGCGGGGATCGTGCGCAGGCGCCACATGCGAAGCTCAAGCCGATGCGGGCGCGACCGGACAGGGAGTGACTGCAACGTCGCTCGCTGTCGCCTAATTTCCTTCGTCAAACTCGGACCGGGGCATTGACCCTCCACATACCCGTCAGTCGCAGATCCAACGTCGAGAGCGGACGCTTCGCAACAAGGCGACGATAGAGACGACGACGCCCACGCCACGCTCACGGACGAATAAATTTTCGCCATCCATTGCCATTTTTATGTTCGCCGGCATCGACGGAGCGCGTTTTGTGTGCGCGTGCCGTCACAAAAGGCGAACCATGCATTTAATTAATTTTTTAGCTTGACTCTTTTACGGCGGTCTAATTAACATTCATTAACGCTGGGTAAATTGGTACGCAGCCGTAAAGTTAATGCGCCGACTGCTCGGCGTCGAAGCGGAGCGGCGCGGCGGACCGTTCAGCTGAACCGTGCCTAGTCCTAAGTCTTCGTGAAGACAAGTCTTTGAGTTCAACTCGCTCATACTTCGAGCGGCGCAGCGAGAGGCGTACAGTGATCGCACAAAGACTCGAAACCCCGAATTCTGAGGTCGCCGCCGTCGAGAAGCCTGTCCTCCCCGATGGGCGCCGAACGCCTGACGACGGTCCGCGGCTGAAGATACTTCTGGTCTCTCACAAATTCCCGCCATTCATCGGCGGCATAGAAATGCACAGTTTTGAAGTCGGTCGACGGATGGCGGCAATTGGCCATTCCGTCACGGTATTGACAGGAGATCCTTCAGACCGCCTGGCGAAAGAAGAGATGGTGTCGGGCATGCGCATATTGCGAGTGCCGACCTATCCAAGGTCCAGCGACGTGTTTTTTGCGCCTGGCGTGTATCGCGAGGTCGTGAGGGGGACGTGGGACATCATTCATGTGCAAGGGTTTCACACCTTTGTGCCCCCGATCGCGATGTTGGGCGCGATCCGCAAGTCGGCGCCGTTTGCAATCACCTTCCACAGCGGCGGCCACTCTTCGCGTGTGCGCAACGTCATCCGCGGCGCGCAGCGAGCGATTTTGAGACCCCTGATTGTTCAGGCCGACCAACTCATCGCCGTATCCGAATTCGAGGCCGATTATTTCGCGCGAGGCCTTCGCGTCGATCGCGAGCGGATCGTCGTCGTGCCAAACGGCGCGGAAATCGAAACGCCGCTTGACGTCGCACCGGCCAGCCAAAGCAACCCACTCATTCTCACGATCGGTCGGCTGGAGCGATACAAGGGCCATCAACGCGTCATTGCGGCGTTCAAAGAGCTTCTGAAGAAGAGGCCTGGAGCGAACCTGGTCGTCTTAGGGGAGGGCCCTTACAAGGCCCACCTTTCCGCCCTCGTTCAACAGCTCGGATTGGAAGGGCGCGTGACGATCGGCGGAATTCCGCCGGAGAATCGTCGGCAAATGGGTCGTGTCCTTTCGAGAGCGTCAGCGGTCGTTTTGCTGAGTGACTACGAGGCCCACCCCGTCGCAGCGCTCGAAGCCATAGCGCTCGGACGTCCCGTCCTTGCCAGCAACTCTACGGGTTTTGCCGAGATGGCGGCCAAGGGATTGCTGCGCGGCGTCGACCCAACGAGTTCGCCGCAAGCGATTGCTGAGGCGATCATCGAGGAGATCGAACGTCCGCCCACAAGCAGGCGGCGCGTGGCCATTAACAACTGGAACGACTGCGCAGGCGCTCTACTTGCCGTGTATCGCGAAACCTTGCGTCGCCGGCAGGCGGCTGGAGCGCCAAATACAAGCCGTGAAACGAATCTCGGACCTGTTCTTACGCATGAAGCCAAGGGAGCCGGATCGTGAACACCTCGAAGTCGCTTAGAAAAACTTCGCTGCTTCTTGCCGGCCTGTTGGCCGGACTTGGGGCGCTCGATCACATCGGCCTGAACCAGGACCGCGCGCTTGCGGGCGAGACGGTCGTCCCAGGCCAGACCAGACAGGATTGCGCCGTCAGCGGTGCGGCGGCTGAGCTCAACGGGGCAAGCGCAGCCGCTACGCGATACGATCCAGCGCTGATCGGGCGGGGCGATCGGCTCAAGCTAGCGTTCTACGAGTTGTTGGAGCCGCAGGACGACAAGTGGGGCGCCGAACGACAGCGCTTAGAAGAGCCGACTAAGGGAATTCAGCTGAGGGCTGAGTTATCAAAAGAGTATCTCGTCGGCGATGACGGCGCAATTTCGCTACCGATCTTGGGAACATTCTCTGTCGAGCAAAAGACGCCCGCCGAGGTCAGGGACCAGATCGAGAGCGCTTTTACGGCCTTTCTCGGCCGAAAAGGCTTCGTGAATATCACCGACGTCGCCAGGCAGCCGATCTACGTAGTCGGCAAGGTCAAGAATTCCGGCAGTTTCGATTACACGCCCGGCATGACCGTGCTCCACGCAATCGCACTTGCCGGCGGCTTCGACAAGACCCCGATCGAGCAATGGCAGGTCGCTGAGCTAAGCCGGGAATCGGAGCGGGTGCAGGAGTCTCTCGACCATGCTTCCCAGATGATCGCGCGGACGGTCGCCATCGAGGAGGCGCGGGCTTCCCAGCCGGTTACGGTCCCGTTCGAGCTATCTGAGCTTACGGGTCAGGAGACGGCTGTCGCGCGCATCAATGAAGAGTTGGCGCCACGCAGACTTCAATTGCAGGCGTTCGCCGACGCTGAGAAGGCGCTCAAGGCGTCGGCCGAGTCGGCGGCTTGGGACCTCGACCTTCGCAAAGGGAGAATGTCTCTGTTCGAACAATCGGTGGCGATGCGACAGGATCGTCTCGCCGGCCTCTCCAAGCTCGCGCAAGCCGGGTTGATCGCGCGCCCGGTTCTGCTGCAAGCCCAGAGCGAGCTTGAGGACGTGGAGGACCGTCGCCAGGAAGCATTGATGTCGATCGACGTGGCGAAAGACCGGCTCAATAAGGCTCAGCAAGAATTGCGCGCTCATCAATCGGCAGCCGCCATCGCCGATGAGAAGGATCTTCTGGAGGCGCGCGTCGAGGCCGACAAAGCCGTGTCAGATGGGAACTCGGCGATTGCGGTCATGAAGGCCACCGCGGCGGCGGCGCTCGCATCGCCTGCCGCACAAGACACCAAGTTCATCATAATTCGCCGCTCGAATGGCGGTTCGTCGGTGATTCGGGCCAGCGGAACGACGCTGCTTGAACCGGGCGATCTTGTCCAAGCGACGAGCGACGCCAACCCGTCCGCCATCGCGGCGGTTGAGCCAAATTGAAGAGCGTCTCGTGCGGCGAGATCTCAGTGGCGGCCGAGTTTGAGCAAGCGGTTGGAGGGGATTATGTACAATTTTTACACGCCGAATCATGTCACGGCGGGCCACTCCCCTGCGCCCGGCTTCCAGTTGCCGAGGGTGTCGATCGTCGTCCCGACACTGAACGAAGCCGAGAATCTCAAATGGCTGCTGCCTCGATTGCCACTCTGGATACACGAGTTGCTTATCGTCGACGGCTGCTCTTCGGACACGACGGTCGAGGTGGCGCATAGGCTTTATCCCGGCGTGCGCGTCATTACGGAGTCGCGTCCGGGCAAGGGCGTCGCTCTGATGACCGGGTTCGAAGCCGCGACCGGCGACATCATCGTGATGCTCGACGCCGACGGTTCGATGGATCCCGAAGAGATCATACTCTTCGTCGCGGCGCTCTTGTCCGGCGCCGACTTCGTCAAGGGCTCTCGATTCATTCAGGGGGCCGGGACGGTCGACATGACCTTCATTCGCATGCTCGGCAACTGGGCGCTCACATTGGCGGTGCGCACGCTGTACGGAGGCTCATTCAGCGATCTCTGCTACGGCTACATCGGGTTTTGGCGGCGGCACACGCCGCTTCTCAGATCGGATTGCGTCGGCTTTGAAATTGAAACGATGATGAACATCAGAGCGCTGAAGAACCGACTGAAGATCGTCGAGGTCGCAAGTTTCGAGTCTGTCCGCATCAATGGCGAGAGCAACTTGCGAGCGCTTCCGGACGGATGGCGAATTCTCAAGACGATTCTTAGGGAAAGGGTCGCCGGCGGCATTCTGGTTCCCGCCGAGAAAGCTGCGACTCCGCGCGGCGCGTAGGCCGCCAAAGCAAGATGCGGTTTTGAGTTCAATGCTTTGCAGTCGATTGGCGGCTCCATGTCCGACAGTGATGCGCGTCTCGTCTACTCTCCGGCCCCCGAATATGCGAGGCCCCTCGCCGCCTCGACGTCGCGGCTGCGATGGCGGACGATCGCGAGCGGCGTTTGGACTTCGATCCAGCAAGCGCTTGGCGTCGGACCGATCGACCAGCAGGTCGAGCGCGAGATCGCATTCTCGCGGCCAATCTGGCCGCTGGCAATCGCGATCAACGTAGCGATAGCGTTGCTTTTTGCAGCGTTCGCCGCAAGCGCGAGCCGTCGCGGTTACGAATGGTCGGTCGCGGGATTCTATCTCAGCATCGCGATGCTTTTCTTTCCGGCGGTCGTGAGGCTAGCACTGCCCGACGTCTCGCGATTGGAGCGAATCGTAATTCTGATGACTGCCGCACTCGGTCTCTTCACGCTTCGTGTGATCAGGGCGCCACAATTTTTTCTCGGCCACGACGAATATCTTCATTGGACGACGGCTCAGAACATAATTGAGAGGGGACACCTTTTCACGCCCAATGTCCTCTTTCCGGTCGGGCCATCATTCCCTGGCTTAGAGATTGTCGTCACGGCCGTCGCGGAGCTGTCTGGCCTGTCAATTTTCGCATCGGCGATCATTTGTCTTGCGGTGGCGAGAGCCCTCTTCGTCGGCGCTCTGTTCCTGATCTACGAACGCGTCACTGGTTCGGCGCGTGTCGCCGCTCTTGCCTGCGTATTCTATATGGGCTGCTCGACCTTCGTGTTTTTTGACACCAACTTCGCTTACGAGAGCATGGCGCTGCCGTTGCTGGCGTTGGCGCTGCTCCTCGACCTGCAGATGATGCGCGCGACGGGACGTGCTCTGGCGCTCCTCTTTCTGTCGTTTCTGGCCGCCGTGCTTGCGCTTTCGATGACCCATCATGTGACCGCCTACGCTCTGGCCGGAATCGTGAGTGGGTTTGCGTGCCTGGAGTTGGCCAGCAGCGGTCCGAAGACCGCGGGACTGCGGCTCGCATTGACGGCTGCAAGCGCGATACTCGTCCCGCTTGCCTGGTCGCACGCAATGGGCAACCCAGGAAAGGCCTATCTCGGACCCGTGTTCGAGGACGCTTTCAGGGGCGTGTCGCAAGTCCTGCAGTTCGGCTCGAGCGAGCGAAAACTGTTTACCGGCGAGGATGGCTCCGTCGCGCCGCTGTGGCAGAGAGCGACGACGATTGGCTCCGTCGCGCTGACATGCGTTGGGCTCTCTTTGGGATTCTTTCGCGGCCTGTCGTGGGCGGGCGTCCCGCTGGCGCGCGGTTGGGCGGCGAATGGTTGGTCCGCAATATTCGGCTGGACGAACAGCCGGCTCGTCTTACTGACGCTGCTGACGCTTGGCTATCCTCTCAGCATCGTCTTTCGGTTGACGAGGAGCGGATGGGAGATCGGTAATCGCATCGGGCCGTTCGCTTTCCTCGGCGTAGGGGTCGTTCTCGCGATCGCCGTAGTGACGTTTCCCAGGAGTGGGGCGACCAGCGTTTGGCGCGCCTTGGCGATCGGCGCCGTTGCGACAATCATGCTGATCGGCGGAATCATCAGTTCGGAAGGCCCAAGAATTCTCGTTCCCGCGCGTTACCAGGTATCCGCCGACGCAGCGTCGATCGAACCGTTGGGAATCGACGCCGCCGTCTGGACGAAGGAGTGGCTCGGCCCGAGGAACCATTTTGTAGCCGACCGAGTGAACCGCTTGCTGCTCTCGACCTATGGCCGACAACTCGTCTCTACGACCCTTCAGCACGGGTACGACGCTGGCGAGGTCCTGGTTGCAGACGAGTTGGGCGCGAACGAGCGAGAGATCCTGCGGAAACTCGAAATCGATTATCTGTTCGCCGATCTGCGTCTCACCACCGGGTTGCCGGTCGTCGGCGCGTATTTCGATGGCGCCAAGGCCGATCAAATGCTCATCGGTCCGCCACAACCTAGCGCGCTGCTCAAGTTCAATGCCGTCGACGGGGTGAGCCGCGTGTTCGATGACGGCTACACCATCATCTACGACGTGAGAGGGATCAGTGGCCGGCAATAGAGTGACGCTCGCCGGGCTCGCTTGTGCGATCCTCCTGGGTATGGCCGCCTTGGCGGCGTGGGCGCCTGCCCTCGCCCGCGGCTTTGCCGTAGCGCCGCTCATACTCTTTCTGCCCGGTTTTCTCGTGCTTCGCACATTCAGGCCGAAGCAGAAAATGAGCTTCGAATTTGTCGTCCTGTCGGCCGGAATGAGCGTCGTCGCGACGATCGTGTTCGCACTCGTTCTGCACGCGTTCGATGCGATGACTGCGGTTGGGTGGGGCACAGCGTTGAGCGTACTTGCCACCGTCGCGCTGTTACGTTCATTGTTCATCGCAAGCGGCTGGGCCTCGCCGCCAAAGTTGGCGTTCGAGTGGAGCGGCGCCGTCGTCGCCGGCTTTGTCCTCGTCGCCATCCTGCTGACCGGCGGAATCGCACTTGCGCGATACGCCGCCGTCAACCATCGCCAGTTCACCTACACGGACCTCTGGCTTGTTCCGTCCGCGGACGACAGCGAAGAGCGCGTGACTGTCGGCGTGCGAAACAAGGAACAGAACTCCTCGACCTACGATCTCGAGGTTCTCGTCAACAACGGTTTGCTTATTCGTTGGTCGGACATTCATCTCGCCGACAACGCGGAGTGGGTCCGGCAACTGCCGATCCCGGCGCTGGTCGAACCCGGTCAGCGGATCGAAGCCAGGCTCTACAACCACGCCGCTCCTTTCAAACTCTACCGTGACGTGTGGCTGTCCCGCCCCAACTGAGTGGATCGCTGATGCGCGTACTGATGCTCTCGCAATTCTATCCTCCCGTGATCGGCGGCGAGGAGCGCCACGTGCTTTCACTCAGCGAAGGCCTGGTCCAGCGCGGCCACCAAGTGGCGGTGGCGACGATGCCGCACCCAGAGCGCGCCGAGGTCGAAGTGAACGGCGGCGTCGCCATCCATAGTTTGCGCGGCTTGTGCCAGCGCGCCTCGTCCTTGTTCAGCGAAGTCGAGCGGCCTCACGCGCCGCCGTTTACCGATCCGGAATTGCTGTACCGGCTGAACCGGCTCGTCGCCGAATTCAAGCCCGACATCGTCCACGGTCACAATTGGTTGCTCCACTCCTACCTGCCGTCGAAATTATGGAGCGACATCGGCATCGTCTCGAGTCTGCACGACTACAGTCTTTGCTGTTCCGTCAAAACGTTGGTGCGGGATGGGGTCAATTGCGACGGCCCGCAGGTCTCCAAATGCCTGAAATGCGCCGGCAAACATTTCGGCGGCGCGATGGGGGTCGTCACTTCGACGACGCACTTCGCCTTCGCGAGCTTGCACCGGCGATTGGCGGACGCCTTCATCGCCGTCAGCGGCGCGGTCGCCGAGAAGTGCGGAATTGTCGGGGGCGACACGCCCTACCACATCCTTCCGACCTTCATCCCCGACAACCTGGGCGCATTGTCGGTGGAAGAGGATCTGCGACTACGAAAGCTTCCGCCCGACGGCTACCTTCTCTTCGTCGGCGATCTCAATCGGCGCAAAGGCGTTGACGTGCTCATCGACGCCTACGCGCGACTGCGGGACGCGCCGCCGCTCGTTCTGATCGGGCGACGTTGCACGGATACGCCGCAGCGCCTCCCTGACAATGTCTTTCTATTCGAGAGTTGGCCTCATGCCGCCATCATGCACGCGTGGAACCGCTGTCTCTTCGGCCTCGTGCCCTCGACCTACGTAGAGCCGTGCGGCACCGTGGTGATGGAGGCCAATGTCGTCGGCAAGACCGTCATCGCCTGCGGTCACGGCGGACTGGCCGAACTCGTCGAAGACGGTCGGACCGGGCTTCTTACGCCGCCAGGCGACGCAAGCGCGCTCGCCGCGGCGATGCAGTCCTTGATCTCAGACGAGAGCCTGCGGGCTTCGCTAGCGGTGAATGTGCGGGCGAAGGCAGAGTCGTTCATGGCCAAGTCGATCATTCCGCGGATCGAGGCAATCTACGGCGATGTGCGCGCCGCTCGCGCGCGGAGGTCGCTTAGAATCGCGATCGTGCGCGCGACCGCGGGGCGGCAACATGGCCTTTGAGCATGGAAACTCGTCGACAAATCGCCGGCGGGACGGCACAGCGCCGTTGCTGCCGGGATACCCGACGGAACCATGCTCGCCCCTGAGCGTCGTCATTTGCGCCTACACGTTCGACCGCCTTTCCGACGTCCTCGCCGCGATTGAGTCGGTCGAGCGTCAAGACATGCGTCCCTCGGAGATCATCGTAGTCGTCGACCACAATCCTCCGCTGCTCGCTGTGATCGGCGAAACGGCCCCAAGCGGAGTCGTTGTCGCGGAAAACCGCTTCGAGCGTGGCCTCTCCGGCGCCAGAAACTCCGGGATCGCCCTCGCGAGCGGGAGTCTGGTGGCGTTCCTCGACGACGACGCCATCGCGGATCCGACATGCCTACGCCGTTTGTCCGACCGTTGCCGGGAACTCGATGTCATCGGCGCAGGAGCGCTGATCGAGCCGGATTGGCCTGGTTCGGCGCCGGCGTGGTTTCCGGGTGAGTTTCTGTGGGTGGTGGGCTGCTCGTACGTCGGGCTGGAGCCGGGACCGACGCGTAACCTGTTGGGTGCGGCGATGTGCATTCGTCGCGGCGTCTTCGCCGAGGTCGGCGGCTTCGACGGCGGGCTCGGAAGGAGACAGACCAATCTGCCATTCGGTTGCGAGGAAACGGAACTGTGCATCCGCGCGACCCGCGCCTTCGTCGAAAGTCACTTCGTCTTCGAACCCGCCGCTCGTGTTCTGCACAAGGTGTCGCCCGACCGCGTCTCATGGTCCTATTTCGTAAAGCGTTGCTACGCCGAGGGCCTGTCGAAAGCTCACTTGAGTCGGCTTGTCGGAGCCGACCGCTCGCTGTCCAATGAAAGCCAATACGTGCGGCGGACGTTGCCCCGTTCGATTGTCCGAAACTTCGGCGATGCGTTCGTGCGCGGAGACCTCTGGGGCTTGGCCAGGGTCGCCGCCGTCCTGACCGGCCTGGGGTGCGCCGGCGCAGGATTCGCCTTGGGCCGACTCGGAACCGGTCGCCAATTTTCCGCGTCTGACGCGCCCGCGGCTTCGGCGCAGGCCGCGGCGTCGCGATCGATCTCGCCAATCGCCGGTCGCCGGAGCTCAGGTCGATCTGCTTTGACAATGCTGCGCGACAGATTCATCGCGACGCTCCGCCCCCATCTTTCGCTCTTCTCCAACGCCGGGCTTTTGGGGCTGGGGACTGGCGCCGCCTCAGTTCTCGGCTTTTTCTATTGGTGGTTTGCGGCGCGGACATTTCCTGCTGCTGCGGTCGGCTATGCGGCGGCGGCGATATCGCTCCTCAATTTCATCGGCCACGTCGGGGAAACCGGACTGGGCGCCCTGCTGATCGGCGACATCCATCGATTCAAGGAGCGATCCGGCGCGCTGGTCAGCGGCGCGATGATCGTCAGCGCCGGCTGTTCGATCCTGTTTGGCCTGGGCTATGTCGGCATCAGCGCGTTATTTCCGTTGCGACTAGGCGGCGTCGCAGATGTCTGGGGAAGCTCGATCTTCGTGATTGGTTGCGGCCTCACCGGCATGACGCTCGTTCTCGATCAAGCCTTGGTGGGAATGCTTCGCAGCCAGCTCCAATTGCTGCGGAACGTCTCGTTCGCCGCGGTGAAGCTCGCGCTGCTGGCCGCGCTGCCGCTTTGGGCCGCAATGTCCGGCCTGAACGAGGTGAACATCCTCGGCACATGGATTCTCGGCCAGGTCGCTTCGATGCTTCTGCTCGTCGCGGCGGTTGGGCGGGGGCTCGGCTCGGTTTTCGGCAGGCCGGATATCGGACTGTTGAAACCCCTCGTCGTCAATGCGATCGGCCATCACGGGCTCAATCTCGCGAATCTGGCGCCCGGACTTCTGATGCCGTTCGTCGTCACGACCGAGCTCGCGCCTTCGATCAACGCGGCCTTCTATGCAGCTTGGACCGTGATCAATGTCGCCTATCTCGTCCCAGCCTCCCTGGCGACCGTCGTGTTTGCGGTCGGCGCGAAGGACCCCAAGGGGCTGTCGGCGAAGATTCGCGCCTCGCTCGGCACGTCGCTTGCGGTCGGCCTTCTCGTCGCGATGGTTTGCTATTTCGCCGCCGACCTAATCCTCGCGACGTTTTCACCCAATTACGCCCACGTCGCCGGTCGGAGCTTCAGTCTTCTCGGTTTGAGCATCCTTCCGGTCGCGATCAAGTATCACTACGTTTCGATTCAACGGCTTCGCAATCATATGCTCGGCGCAAGTCTGCTGGTCGGGCTGGGCTGCGCCATCGAGTTGACGGGCGCTATCGTCGGCGGAGCCAACGGCGACCTCTTTGGCCTGAGCGTCGGTTGGATGATTGGTCTTTGCGCCGAGACGGCGCTCATGACTCCCGTCGTTCTCGGCGCTCTTCTGCCGCCTGCGGGCAGCGCGGGACGGCGGCCGGCGGCGAAGCCCAGGCCAAGCGGTTTCATTCCGTTAGGCCTGGCTCGCGGCGATTCGGAGAGTTGAAAATGCGAATGTCGCTGGCCAATTCCGGTCTCGCCGCAGGCAAATCGCTTGAAATCGTCTGCGCGCTCGGGCTGACGCTTGCGACGTTCAGCGCGTTCCCGCAAATCTCGATCGAAGTCGCGCAGGCGGCGACTGCCGGCGAAACGAATGCGGTCCCGCGCCATTTGGACTTCGTCGCGCGGCGTGGCGACCGATTCCTGCTTGAAGGGAAACTCT
>Ga0181516_10003084_pt1 | contig 11409 bp, 9 predicted proteins | sample PEATcosm2014_Bin_25_FD_121104 | JGI IMG/M metagenome (GOLD analysis project Ga0181516, IMG submission 121104) | Peatland microbial communities from MTU Mesocosm Facility, Houghton, MI, USA - PEATcosm2014_Bin01_10_metaG | ecosystem: Environmental > Terrestrial > Soil > Wetlands > Peat | place...
CGCTTCTGGGCTCAATCGCCATTCAGCATGTCACGAAGTTTGCCGGCAGGAAGGCCACGTACATCGGCCTCGCCGTGCTGGGTGCCGTCTTTCTTGTCGTTTCTTACTGGGTGAGGCCGGAACAGATTGCGCTGATGTTCGTTTTTCAGGTGCTTTATAGCGCAGTGACCGGGCCAACTTCCGCCGTGCTCTGGGCCATGTTCGCCGACTCGGCCGACTACTCCGAATGGCGCACTGGACGCCGCGCCACTGGCCTTGTCTTCTCCGCGGCGGGTATGTCCAACAAGCTCGGCTGGGCCATCGGCGGGCCGGTCGCCGTCTGGCTGCTGGCAAACTTTGGCTACCAGGCCAGCGTCGCGCAGACGCCTCATGCCTTGCATGGTATCCTGCTGCTCTTTACGGTTATACCTGCTGTTGGCTTCCTGCTTACCGGCTTGGGCATGTTCTTCTATCCGCTCAACGAGGCCAGGATGAAGAAGCTGCAGGGCGAATTGCAGGAGCGGCAAACCTGTGCTGAAGTTGTCGCGCTTTCTTAAGCGCACGATACGAGAGAGAGAATCGATGGGAGCGATGCAGTTCGTGGGGCGCCCCGGACTGTTCGCTTTTTTTGAGCATATTTCAAGAAAGAAGGAGAAAAATATTCCATGCAATTCGGATATTTTGACGACGCACGGAAAGAATATGTGATAACTCGCCCAGATACTCCCCGATCGTGGAGTAATTATTTAGGCTCGACGGAATATGGCGCCATTATCACCAATAATGCCGGCGGATACAGCTTCTATAAATCGGCTGCTCTGGGCCGCTTCATGCGGCTGCGCTTCAATGCGGTTCCGATGGATCAACCGGGCCGCTATATTTATCTGCACGACCATGAGAGCAAGGATTACTGGTCGGCATCCTGGCAGCCGGTGGGCAAGCCGCTGGACCGGTACAAGTCGGAATGCCGCCACGGCAGCGCATACACGGTTATCGCGTCGGAGTACGACGGTATTCAATCGGAGACGACTTATTTTGTGCCGCTGGGAAAGAGCTTCGAGTGCTGGCATGTAAAGCTGACTAATTTGAGCGGAAGGCAGCGCGAGTTGAGCGCATTTACTTATGTGGAATATGCGGGCAACTGGGATGCGTGGAACGATCTGATCAATCTGCAATATACGCAGCACACGGTGAAGATGGAGGTCGAGGATAACATCATCGACCACGGGACTAACGTAAATATCCCGAATATGCCGGATAACTTTGCGGAGAAGGACCAGGGGCGTCATACCTTTCAGGCATTGGTGGGCGCGGAGATTGTTGGTTTTGACACAGACCGCACAGCCTTTCTCGGAACTTATAAAGGTTACGGCAATCCAGCGGTGGTGGAGGCGGGAAAATGCACGAATTCTCTGGCCGTTGGCGACAATGCCTGCGGCACGCTGCAAGCCAGGATCGTTCTAGCTCCCGGAGAGACTAAGGAATTTCTTGTCTTGATGGGAATCGGCCGCGGCAGCGTCGAGGGCAAGGCCGCAGTGGCAGAGTTTGCCAGTCTGGCGAAAGTCGAGGAAGAACTTGCCAAGCTGAAGAGTTACTGGCACGGGCGCATCGGCGGACTTACCGTGGAGACGCCAGACGCCGAATTGAATAGCACTCTGAATATGTGGGGCCCATTCAATTGCCTGATGACGTATGCATGGTCGCGCGCTGCGAGTTTAATCTATGCGGGTGAGCGCGATGGATTGGGCTTCCGCGACACGGTTCAGGATATGCTGGGCGTACTGCACACCATTGCCGATGAGGCGGGCCAGCGGCTGGAGTTGATGATTACCGGGCAGGTCTCGACCGGCGGGGCTATGCCGGTGGTGCGGCAGTTCGATCATCATCCGGGACTGGAGATAGCACCGCGCGAGGAAGAGTACCGCTCCGACGATTGCTTGTGGCTCTTCAATGCGATTCCCGCTTATGTAAAAGAAACCGGCGATCTGAGCTTCTACAGCAAGGTTCTGCCGTATGCCGACAAGGGCGAAGATACGGTGCTGGGCCACATGAAGCGGGCAATTGAGTTCAATGTGGAACGATCCGGAGCGCATGGCCTGCCCTGCGGCTTGTCTGCCGATTGGAACGACTGCATTCGCCTGGGCCACAAAGGAGAATCGACCTTTGTGGCTTTTCAATTGCGTTACGCGTTGGCGATTTATCTGGAGATTTGCAAGCTTCTGAAAGCGGCGGGGGAAGGGAAGTGGGCGGCCTCAGAATTATTGAAGCTGGACGGCCAACTCGAAAAGGAAGCGTGGGACGGAGAATGGTATCTGCGCGCCTACCGCGAAGACGGCTTCAAGTTTGGCTCGAAGGAAAGCAGCGAGGGCAAGATATTTTTGAATCCGCAATCGTGGGCGCTTATCAGCGGACACGCCAATACCGAACGCGCTGAGCGAACGATGCAGTCGGTGCATGAGCGGCTGGCAACGGAGTATGGCCTGATGATCTGCGACCCGCCTTACATTGAGACCGATTTTCATGTGATGCGAGCCGCGCTCTTCAATGCGGGGTTGAAAGAAAACGGGGCGATCTTTACGCACACACAGGGTTGGGCGGTGATTGCCGAGACGCTTCTGGGGCACGGAGATCTTGCCTATGAGTACTTCAGAGCTTATCTGCCGGCCGCTTATAACCCGCGCGCCGAGGTGCGGCAGATTGAGCCATACGTTTATTGCCAATTCACGCACAGCAAGTACAGCCCACGCTTCGGCGCATCGCGGGTTCCCTGGCTGAGTGGTTCGGCGACATGGTCGTTTTTTGCCGCAACGCAGTACATACTAGGCATTCAGCCCGAATACGACGGTCTCAGAATTAATCCCTGTATTCCTGCTGCTTGGAAGGGATTCAAAGTTACTCGCGTCTTCCGCGGTAAAAATATTTCAGTAGAAGTGGAAAATCCAGCAGGTGTGCAGAAGGGCGTGAAGCGCCTGCTGCTCAACGGAGAGCTACTGGAAGGGAACTTCATTCCGGTCGAAAAGTTACTGGCAGAGAATCAGGTTGAAGTCGAGATGGGCTGAGGGTTACTCCTCGCGCAATACCTCCAGCGGTCGCAGCCCGAGAATCCGGTAGCTCGCAATCCATCCGGTTGCCGTAGCCAGAATCGCCGTCCCCAGCAGCGCAAAGATTGTCGCCTTCCACTCTACGTGGAAGGCGACCTCAAGTTTTTTCAGCAGCACCCGCGTCAGCAGATTCGCAAAGACTACTCCGACCGAGCCCGCCAGCAATCCCAGTACGCTGAACTCGACGCTAAAGGTGCGGACGATGCGCATCCGCGTGGCGCCCAGCGTCTTCAGCACCACGGCCTCTCTCATGCGGCGGAAGCGCGTGCCGGCAATGCTGGAAGCTAGAATCGTCAGCCCCGCGAAGATGGAGAAGCCGGCCAAGAAACGCACCACAAACGTGATCTGATCCACCACGCTCTCAATCCGCTCCAGCACATCGGCCAGATTGATCACCGTCACCGTCGGGTAGGCCGCAAAAAGCGCCCGCTCGGTTGCCGCCACTTGCTTGGGAGCGATATGCGCGCCGCCATACCATGTGGCCGGCTCGTTTTTGATCTGGTCTGAAGGCAGAACAAACGAGACCTGGCCTCCGAGGTGTTGGCCATCGGCGCGGTAGATTGCGGTAATCTTCAGGGTGCGCTCAGTGCCACCCACTTCCAATTCCGCTGTTGAGCCCACGGCCAGATGCAGCCGCTGGGCTACACTGTCGCTGACAGCAAGTTCCGCAGCGCTCGCATCGGTCCACCATTTGCCTTGCGTTACTTTGTCGCCAGTGGGAGGCGCATCGGCCCAGGTCAGGCGAGCGTTTTCCAGCAATTGCCGAGGAAAATGCTCGCCTTTAAGCTGCTCCACCGGCTTGCCGTTGAGGGAGATAAATCGCCCGGTCACGACCGGCATCAGGTCCAGAGATTGACCAAGCTTCTGGCTCACGCCCGGCTGATGCGTAAAAAACTCTTTCACGCCCGCAACTTCGTCAGTGGTTACGTCGATCAGAAAGAGATTGGGCAATGTGGGCGAGGCTGTTTCGCGCAAATCCCGCAGCAGGGCCGACTGCATCAGGAAAACCGCCAGAATAAGCATCACGCCTGTACCCAGCGCGGCCATCACCGCCGCCGACTGGTTGCCGGGCCGGTAGAGATTCGCAAGGCCGTGACGCAGAAAAGAAGGCAGCCGCAAGCGAACGCGATCAAGCAAAAAGCGCAGAATTCGCAGCGTCACAAATGCCAGCAGCAGCAAAACGACCAAAGCGATGGTGAAGATCAGTGCAAACCAGCCGCCCACTTTGGCCGAGTCAGAAAGCGCCCAGGCGATTGCTCCCAGCGCCACCACCACCAGCGCAGCCAACCCCAATTGCAGCCGGCGCGCCCACCAGGCGGCCAGCCAGCCACTGAAGCCCGGTGGCCCAGCCTCGACCAGCCTGCGCAGCACCAGCACCGGCCTCACTCCGCGCACATCCAGGAGCGGCGGCAGGCAGAAGAGCAGCGTCGTCAAAAGGCCGGTTCCGAGCCCAGCCGCAATCGACCGCCAGGGAAATTCCAGCGTCGCATGAACTGGCAGCAGATTGCCGAATACCGCCGGCAGCGCGGCCATCACGCCCACGCCCGCAGCCACGCCCAGCACTCCTCCGGCCAAGCCTAGCCCCAATGTTTGCAAGAGGAAGATGCGCAGCAGATCGCGGGATCCTGCGCCTAAGGCCTTCAGAATCGCCAGCATATCCATGCGCTGCTCCAGATGCGCGTGCATGGCCATGGCCACGCCAATCGCGCCCAGCACCATGGCTACCAGGCAGATGAGGCTCAGAATCGCGGTTGCATTCTCCAGCCCCTTGTTCAGGCCTGGATTGCCCTCGTGGTAGTCCATGACCTGTGCATCGGGCAGTACGGTTTCGATTTGTTTACGCAGCCCGGCCAGATCTGCTTGTAGAGGCAGCTTCACCAGAAGCCGCTGGCTGGCCCTGCTGCCCGGCGCAAGCAGACCCGTTCGCGCCAGCGCCGCCTGCGAGATCATCACCCGAGGTCCGAGTCCCGCGCTGGCCGTTAAGCGATCTGGCTCCTGTTGCAACACAGCGCTGATGCGGAAATCTCTTCCGCCGAGGCGCAGCGTTTGGCCCACGCGGGCATTCAACCGGAAAAGAAACTCTTCGGCAACGACGGCAGAATCGCCTTGTAAGGCCTGGTCCAGAGTCATTGCCGGATCTAGATCGGCTTTGCCGTAGTAGGGGTACTCGGCCGGGTCCACGGCTTTGAGCGAGACTAGCAGCGGCTGCGGGTCAGGCGGAACGGAGGCCATTGAGACCGTCTCCGTCACCCAGGTCGTCCGAGTTCCACCCTGATTCAGAATGGAGGCCAGCTTGGCTCTTTCCTCAGCGGTAGACTGGCGAAAGATGCGAGCACTCAGGTCGCCGGCCATCAACGAACGCGCCTCGGTGGAGAGCGAGCGCCGGAAACTGTCGCTGAAGCCGCGCACCCCGACCAGTGCCGCCACGCCTATGGCAACCGAGAGAACCACGAAGCCGAATTTGCCCGGAGCAGAGCGCAGATCCCGCCAGCCGATGGCCCCGGCCCGTTTCCAACTCAACGCGCGCTTAGCCATTTTGTGCCTGCTCCTGATGGAATGCCGCAATTGCCGGCAACTGGGTGTAAGGCAAGCTGTCTTCGACAATCAGGCCATCCCGCAGAACGATCTTGCGGTCGGCACTACTGGCTACCTCGGGGTCGTGCGTTACCAGAATCAATGTCGTCCCGGCTTTGCGGTTACGCTGAGTCAAGAGATCCAGCACCAGGCGGCCATTCGCGGAGTCGAGATTTCCGGTCGGCTCATCGGCCATCACAATTGGCGGCTCGACGACAAAGGCGCGGGCCAGCGCCACTCGCTGCTGCTCACCGCCGGACAGTTGCACCGGATAATGATCCATGCGCTCGGCAAGGCCAACCTCGTCCAGCAAGCGGCGCGCCTTATCCAGTCCGCTGCCTTCCGCGTTCAACTCGTAAGGAAGCAGAACATTTTCCAGCGCTGTAAGGGTCTGAATCAGTTGATAGGACTGAAATACGAAGCCGATCTTGGCACCGCGCACCGCGGCCAGTTGCGCCTCGGCCAGGTTGTGGATCGGCATGCCGTCGAGGAATATCTCCCCGGAACTGGGCGTGTCGAGGCCGGCCAGCAGGCCCAGCAGAGTACTCTTGCCGCTGCCGCTGGCACCCAGAATGGCGATAAATTGCCCGGCCGGAATCGTCAGCGAAATCCCTTTGAGAATCTCCACCCGCCGCGCGCCATTCTGAATCCACTTCTTCGCATCCCGAACTTCGATCACTTCAACCGCCTCCCAGATTCCCGAGCCTTGCCTGGCACCATTCGCTACACTACTCTTGTGTACGTTTCCCGCAGACTGATTGTTTCGTTTTGGCTGGTTCTTCTGGCTGCTCCGGCCACGCTTGCGCAAAGGCCCGGTGTGGGCCGGCCTCTACTTGTCTGTTATGGCGACAGCATTACAGCAGGTTACGGGCTGCAATCCAGGCAGGCTTACCCCGAAGCCTTGCAGCGCGACCTGGATGCGCGCGGCTACCACTACGAGGTCGTAAATCAAGGCACCAGCGGCGCTACCACCAAAGACGCGGTAGCCGGGCTGCCTTCGATACTGCGCCTGCATCCGGCCGTGGTCATTGTGGAGTTCGGAGGCAACGACGGGCTCCGCGGCCTGCCTCCGGAGCAGACCCGGCGCAATCTTGACCAGATGCTGACGGCCTTTGAGGGCGCGCACGTAAAAATTCTACTTGCCGGTATCACTCTGCCGCCCAACTATGGACCTGACTACATCCGGCAATTTGAGAAGATTTTCAGTGATCTTGCCCAGAAGCACCGAGTTGCCTTTGTACCGATGCTCTATGAAGAGCTGGCCGGCGTTCCAGGCACCATCCAGGCCGACGGCATTCATCCCACGGCGAAAGGGTCCGAGATCATCGCCCGGACGCTGCTGCCGGCGCTTGCGCCTCTGTTGCGCAAGGGCCAGTAGTCAGTCGTCAGTTTTACCCCAACACCACCACCGGCTGAAAGAGTGTTCCGGCAACGCGCTTGGCAATGCCTACCAGTTCACGCTGCCCGGCGAAGACCTTAACCAGCGGCGCCTGCGAGAATTCCGGCAGGTTGGCTTGCGCGCCGTTACGGAGGCGTCCCAGACTCTGCTCATCTCCTGTTACGGCGGGCATCTCCGGCAGCAGGTTGCGCGGATGCACGCACAGCGCTTCCAAGGCTTCAACGTTCCCGGAGAATGCCGCCAATTCGTCCAGCGTATGCGCCCCGGCAAGCGTAAAGACACCGGCCTGGGTGCGTCGTAGACTGCTCAGGTGCGCTCCGCAGCCCAAATCCTGACCCAATTCATGGGCCACCGAGCGTACATAACCACCGGCGCTGATGGCCATTGTGAAGCTGGCTTCTGCCCCATCCAGCGCGGTAATCGCAAAAGAGGCAATTTGAACCCGCGCGGCCTTGAGTTCCACTGGTTTGCCCTCGCGGGCCAGCTTGTAGGCGGGCTTGCCGCCGATTTTCTTTGCCGAGTAGGCCGGCGGCATCTGCTGCATCTCGCCGTGGAAGCGGGCCGCTACGGCCCGCACCCGCTCCAGCGTCAGCGCCGGCTGGCAGTCAGGCCCTGCAGGATGGCCTTCAGCGTCGTAAGTGTCCGTCGCAAAGCCAAAGCGGATCGTCCCGCTATAACTCTTTTCCGCCGATGAGAAGTACTGCGCCAGGCGGGTAAATTTGCCCAGCAGCAGAGGCAGGACGCCGGTGGCCATGGGGTCGAGTGTGCCCAGATGGCCGATGGATTGTTCGCCGGTGATCTTGCGCAGCCGGTATACCACATCGTGGCTGGTCATGACGGCCGGTTTATCGATAACGAGAAGTCCGTTCACCACTCAACTCTACCGTATTAAACTGGCTGCTGTAGGAGTGTAGCAACGATTACAGGAACTCTCGCCAATGCCATGGTGACTGGGTTGATCCACAAATTGAATTTTCATATCAGACCCTTGAACGAGGTCGTAATCAGGACGCCGTGAATATTCCAATTCCGGGTGGCGTATGCAAGAGTTGGCAGGTTCAGATCTTTGTATGTTTTACTTATGTCTACAAGCATTCAAATAGCGACTTGTCGAGGCCGGATTGGCGGATGATGCTCTGGAGAATACCGCGCATGAGTGGATTGTGGAGCGGAACGGGAACGGTGATGGTTGTCCACTCCGTTTGCAACTGCATGATTCGGTGACTGTCACGCTTTCGTACGGCGACAAATCCGTACCCTTCGAGAATCTATCAGGCATCGGTGCCTCAGAGAACCCGCAATCTACCCAACTGGCACCTCGACTTGGGTAACAAAGACCTCGCTATGCAGCCGCTGCGCAATTTCTGAAGAAGAGGCGGTCTCAAAAAAGAGCGTCAAGGCTTCGACAAGGTTGGCGCGCGCCTCCTCAATCGTGGCGCCCTGGCTTGCGATGTCCAAATCGGGGCACAAGGCAACAAAGCCATCGTCTTCTCGCGAAAGAATTGCCGTCATTTGTTGCGGTCTCCGCATATCCAGATTCCACGCCATTCAAGACTGCGCGGGAGATCAGCTTCTACCACTCGCCGCTCGTCAGGAACTCATGGATCGACGCGGCCGCTTTGCGCCCGGCGCCCATGGCCAGAATCACGGTTGCGCCGCCTGTGACGATGTCGCCGCCGGCAAAGACGCCGCGCTTGCTGGTGCGCATGGACTTTTCATCGGCGACGATGTAGTTGCGGCGGTTGGTCTTGAGGTCTGGAGTGGTGCTCTGAATCAGCGGATTGGCGGTGGTGCCGACGCCGATGATTGCTACATCGGCAGCCAGATTGAAGCCCGAGCCGGGAATCTCGACCGGGCGGCGGCGACCGCTTTCATCCGGCTCGCTCAGTTCCATTTGCACACAACGGGCGCTGGTGAGCGATCCCTTCAAGTCTCCGAGAAAGGCGATGGGCGCGGTCAACATGCGGAACTCGACGCCTTCCTCGCGAGCGTGCTTGACCTCTTCGGCGCGGGCCGGCATCTCCGCCTCAGACCGGCGATAGACCAGTGTTGCCGTCCGCGCGCCCAGGCGCTTGGCTGTGCGCACGGCGTCCATGGCCGTGTTGCCGCCACCCACCACTATTACGTCGCGGTCGCGGCAGTCGTATACCGGCTGGTCGAACTCAGAGTCATAGGCGCGCATCAGGTTTACGCGCGTAAGAAATTCATTGGCGGAGTAGACGCCGTTGAGGTGCTCGCCGGCGACGCCGAGAAAGACCGGCAAACCCGCGCCAGTGGCGACAAAAACCGCGTCATAGTGCTCCTCATCCATCAGTTCGTTGATGGTGACGCTCTTGCCGACAACAACATTGGTCTCGAATTCGACCCCCATGCGGCGGAGATTGTCCACCTCGCCCCGGACAATGGATTTGGGCAGGCGGAACTCCGGAATGCCGTAGACGAGAACGCCGCCGATCTCATGCAGTGCCTCAAAAACGCGCACGCGGTGGCCCTTCTGAATCAAATCTCCAGCCGCGCTTAAACCAGCCGGCCCGCTGCCGACAATGGCTACACTCTTGCCCGTGGCCGGCGCGTTAGCGGGCAGGCCGAGCTGACCACTATTCCGCTCGAAGTCGGCCACAAAGCGCTCGAGGTTGCCGATGGCGACCGGCGCGCCCTTCTTGCCCAGCACGCAGCCGCCCTCGCATTGATTCTCCTGCGGGCAGACGCGGCCGGTGATGGCGGGCAGCGCATTGTCTTCGCGGAGCTTGGCCGCCGCCGCCAAAAAGTCTCCGGCATGGATCAGGGCGACGATCGATTTGATCTGCACGCCCACCGGGCAATCGACGACGCATCCCGGCTTGGCGCATTCGACGCAGCGCGAGGCCTCGGTGAGCGCCGCTCCTGTTGCCAGGCCCAGATTCACTTCCGCAAAGTTGCCGCTGCGCACGCGGGCGTCGAGCTCCGGCATGTGCGCGCGCGGAATCTTCATCCGATCCTTCAGAGGAAGGTAATTCTTGGCGGGGCGCGGAAGAAGATATTCTTCAGACATAATGTTTCTCTCCCGCGGCAAGCTCGGCGCGCAACTCGGCCACTTCCTCTAGCTTGTGCTCCTGAAAATGCTGGAGCGATTGGCACTCCTTCTCTCTATACATGGCGTTGCGCTGCATCAAAACCTCAAAGTTGACCAGCGAGGCGTCGAACTCCGGACCGTCGACGCAAGCGAATTTGCTGGTCTCGCCCAGCAGCACCCGGCAGCCGCCGCACATGCCGGTGCCATCCACCATGATGGAGTTGAGGCTGACCATGGTTTTGATGCCCAGCGGCGCGGTAACGCGGGCAACGGCGCGCATCATCGGTACCGGACCCACGGCAAGAACAAAGTCGATCTTGCGTCCGGCGGCGATCAATTCATCGAGCTTCTTTGTGACTAGGCCCTGCTCGCCGTAGCTGCCGTCGTCGGTCATCATATAGGTCTCGCTGCTGGCCTGGCGCACCTCGTCTTCAAAGACGACCATCTCCGTATTGCGCGCGCCCTCAATGAAGACGACGTGATTGCCGGCGGCTTTAAGCGCATTGGCCGTGGGCAGCGCCATGGCCGTGCCCACGCTGCCGGCAAGAATCACAACTGTCCCGAAGTTCTCAATCTCCGATGGCTTGCCGAGCGGGCCGACAATGTCGAGGATCGAGTCGCCGGCTTCAAGGCAATTCAACAACTGGGTCGTTTTGCCAATGCCCTGTACGACGATGGTGACGGTGCCTGCGGCGCGGTCGGAGGATTTGATGGTGAGCGGAATCCGTTCGCCTTTTTCACGAAGGCGCAGAATGACGAATTGCCCCGGCTGCTGCTTGCGGGCAATGCGCGGCGCCTCAATCGTAAATTGCTTGATATTGAGGCCGACGCCGCGGGCTTCGACAATCTTGTACATGAAGAAAGGTCTCCAGCTTGTCTAGCTTGATAAAGAGCGACTGCTACTGGCCCTTGCTTGCGGCGGCCAGTGCCGAACGCGAAAACCAATCACTTGACCTGATCGCGATGGATTACATCTCCATCATCTAGGATTTTTCGGCATTTGGGAAGGGTTGTTGCAACATGAACCGGAGTTGCACGGCCGTGGCGCTGACGGTCGAGTCCGCCGAAACGGTCTCGTGAGCGCGGAGTGGCTATCGATGCTGCGGAAAAAGGGAGAATGCCCATCGAAAGCCCAAAAAACATCCCGCAGGGGCTAAAGAGGCTGCGGAAAAAGGCCAGTTTAACGACAGAAATGGCTGAGAATTCCCTCGGCGGCTAAAGCCGGCGTTGATAAAGCAGTGGTTATGTACGGGCTAAAGCCCGTACCCTTCATCCAATTGAGTTTTTTCGCAGCCTGTTATAGC
>Ga0181516_10003087_pt1 | contig 11402 bp, 9 predicted proteins | sample PEATcosm2014_Bin_25_FD_121104 | JGI IMG/M metagenome (GOLD analysis project Ga0181516, IMG submission 121104) | Peatland microbial communities from MTU Mesocosm Facility, Houghton, MI, USA - PEATcosm2014_Bin01_10_metaG | ecosystem: Environmental > Terrestrial > Soil > Wetlands > Peat | place...
GCGCCGGCGCGCATGAGGTGGACGGCCACCTTCATGTCGGCATTCGACGAGTAGGCCATGACGTAGGTGCGGGCATTGGCGGACAGGTTTTCGACCAAATTGAAGGCCAGAAACGGTTCGCAGTCGACGTTAAGCAGGACCACGTTGGGAAGCTGCGGCAGCAACTGCGCCAGATCTCCCACCTTGCCGGGGAAGGAGGAGATTTCTGTGACGTGCAGGTTCGTTTTCCCCGCGAGGACCGCGGCGGCAGCATTGCGGCGCTGCGGATCAGGGTCGAGAACGGCTACGGTGAGTGACATGGTGTCGGCGGTACCGGAACCCTTGCGTTCAGTGGACATATTTTCTGAAGGTACCCCAAGAGATCATGATATTCCATTTGAATCCTCTCAAGCGCAGGCGGGAGTGCACGCTGAGGTTCTCTGCCTGGCGACGAGCACATACCAGGGCATGCAAATTCCTGTATGAGAGGGGCTGAGCGCCGCGACGCGGGGCTGCGGACGAGGCGAATTCCTGCCTGCTCAATGCGTGGAAAAGGCACCGCCCTGCATGCGATCAGAGGGCACACTGCAGGGCGGTTTTGGTGGCATTTCTCCCTCAATCGCAGCCGTCCCTGTGGCGTACGAGGTTCAAGATTACTTCCACCCCACAGACAAAGACCTGCCTGTGGGGGCCCCGGATTGGAAATCGCAACGTGCGGGTCGAGGCTTGGAGAAACACGAGAGAGAGAAATGCGAAATGCCCGCGCACCGGTTTCCCGGTGCGGAGCACCAGCCTCAGAGCCGCACGACACGGCGACTGAGAGCACGAGGGCATCCGGCACCTGCCGCGGACCGGCAGTGGATGCTCACTGGGCGAGCGAGAAGTTGACCGAGACGGAAACCACCGCGTCGCCGTCGCCAGGCGCGAATTTCCATTGACGCACCGCATCTTCGGCCGCGACTTCGAGCATGTGGTTGCCGCTCACGGGCTTCACGTCTTTGACCTTGCCCTGCGCGTCCACGGTGGCTTCGAGCCTGACCTCGCCGGCGATGCGCATGCGCCTGGCGATCTCAGGATACACAGGCGCCACGCGCGACTTGACGGCGCGGTCGTCGCCCGCCCGGGCCGGCAGGGCGAAGGCGACGATCAATGCCAACGCGGCTATCTCGAAAACCCAGAATCTCATCCTCCGTTTCACACCGGCATTTGCTGCAAGAAGAACTTTGTGCATGGGCCCTCCCGATATTTAGAAAAACTTAATAGCGTTATCGGCGGCAGGCGGGCGGGCATGAAGGGATTTTCAGAATCTGGTTACGAAAGGAATGGAAAAGCAAGGGAGCGAGGGAGCAGGGGAGCGAGTGGGCGAGAGAACTCGCATTCGGCTCTGAGGCGAGTGTGGGTGCGAGCACAAGAGCTGTTTTTGCGAGGTTCGATATACTCCAGACACGCGTCATCACTTCGAGAAGGGTTACAAATCCCCACGTATGAAGCCAGCCTCGCCCAGTTCCTGGACGGACTCACTCTGGAGTTGGTGCAAGAGCCACCGCGATTTTCGTCTGATTCCGCGGATTGAGACCTATCCCGGTGTGGTGGCATTTGCGCAAACCGCGTTGGGTAAGCTTGTGTTGCTGGGCACGTTCGGCAGCGGGCTTTGGTTCCTTATTTCCCATGACTTGTTGCGGTGGTCCGTGATGATGGGGACTTTCACGCTGACCACGTTTTTGCCGAGGCACCGCCGTCTTATCCTGAGCCTCGGAGTCTGCCTGCTGCTTTTTAAGCAGAATCTCAGGCATTCAGATAGTTTGCGGGGAGGAATTGTTCTAACAACCCTGGCATTGAATCTGAGTGTGATTGCAGTGGGGATGATGTTGTTTTGGTGCGCCCGGCGGTGGCCGAGGTCGATCTTCGGGCGGAGGCCAATCATTTTTTGGCTTTCCGGGGTCACAATGTTCATCGTGTGCGTGGCCGTAATGAAGCCGACTGGGCGAGCAGGTTTCTTCCGATGGTCAGAAGTGGGCATACTGGTGAGCTACATGTGGTTCATCGCCTACGCTCTGGCCGACAGAAACGCAAAGCCCGTTGCGGACTTTACGCTTGAATTTGCGGCCCTGGACCCCATTTGGGGATCGACAGGAACGCCTTTTCCAAAGGGCGCGAGCTACCTTCGCCGCATCGAGGCCAAGGACAGCGTACAACTTGCGATTACACAACTCAAAGGCCTGAAACTGCTTGTGTGGGCTATTCTCCTGTGGCTGGTTCAGACGGAATGGAACCGATTCTTTCATGGCTACCTGGGTATTCCTGGGTCGGGAGAGGCGATGGCCATGTGGGTGCGCGGAACGCCACCGGCTTTGCACCTGCGCTGGGCCAGCCAGGTTCTGTTCTTCTATGAAATCATTCTGGACTTGTCGGTTTCCGGGCACGGGATCATTGCCTGCTGCCGATTGGCGGGCTTCAACGCATTGCGCAACACCTACCGCCCGCTGTCATCTGTAACTCTGATTGAGTTTTTCAACCGGCTTTACTACTACTTCAAGGAGTTATTAGCTGATTTTTTCTACTATCCTGCATTTTTTCGATACTGGAAGAATCACCCCAGGCTCAGGATCGTTTTTGCAACCTTTGCAGCAGTGTTATTCGGCAAATCGCTCTACCACCTCATTCGGGACTGGTCGATCTTCAGGGACATGGGTCTGGTGAAGGGTCTGCTCAGCTATCAGGTTCTGTTCTTTTACAGCGCCATCCTGGCGGCGGCGCTGAGCGTCTCTCAATTGCGGAGGCGTCGCATCAAGCCGTCAGGATTTCTTCGCGGCCAGCTTGTGCCTTCATGCGGCGTTGCCCTATTCTACATTCTTTCGGGGGTCTTCCTGCACGAAGACCGAACGTATTCGCTGGCGCAGACCTTCAAGTATTTTCTTAGCCTGTTCTACATCCACTGGTGAGAGTGAACATGAACGCAAAGGACGAGATTCGTCAATTTGTGCAGAAACTGTTGACCGAGAGCGGCGATGACCAGCCGCTGGCGGACGACGAGTCCCTGCTATTGAGCGGGCGGTTGCAATCTATCGATGCCGTCGAGATTGTTACGCTGCTTGAGGAAAAATTCGGCATAGATTTTGCCGAGATCGGTTTTGACAGGGAGCGGTTGGACAGCGTGGATGCGATCTCGACGCTGGCCGGGCATGGGCAATCGAACCGGGCGTGACTCCCAATGCGCTATGCCGTTCGCGCGGTGGGCGGGCATCAAGGGAGACGGGGTATGTGTGACGAGGAAGCGCGGATCGCAGAAACGCTCCGCGGCCATCCCGGAGCCCGAGATGCCGCGGTATTTGCCGACGGCGACATCATCCGCATCTTCGTTGTGCCTGACGACGGCTACCTGGACGATGAGCTGGGCCGCAAAGCCGCGTCGGAGCTTGTGCTTCAGAAGTGGCGGAAGACCTTCGATCTGAGTCAACTTGCCAAAGGGGCGGAGTCGGCGACTGTCGGGCTCAACACGCTGGGGTGGAACAGCAGCTATACCCTGCAGCCGATTCCCGAAGAAGAGATGCGGGAGTGGGTGGAGAGGAGCGTTGAGAACATTCTCAGCGTTTCACCGTGCCGTGTGTACGAGGCGGGCTGCGGCACAGGCATGCTGGCCCTGCGACTGGCGCCGCATTGTGAGCGCTATACCGCCTCCGATTTTGCGCCCGCCGTGCTGTCGAGGTTCCGCGCACAGCTGGTAACTCTCCCCGCTTTGGACGGCCGGGTTGAGATTCTCGAGCGTCGCGCGGACGACTTCGCCGGCCTCGAAAGAAACTGCTTCGACACGTTTCTGTTGAATTCCGTAACTCAGCACTTTCCCAACCTCTCCTATCTGACGAAGGTCATCGCGGGAGCGGTGGGAGTGGTGAAGCCCGGCGGGCGCCTGTTGATTGGGGACATCCGGAGCCTGCAGCTTCTGCCGGTCTTCGCCTGTTCGGTAGAGGCATTCCAGGCCGCCCCGGAAACCGGTTTGGACGAATTGCGCGCGCGCATCCGCAGACGCATCGAGCGGGAGACGCAACTGGTGATTTCGCCCGCTTACTTTCTGGCGTTGCGCAGCGCGTTCCCGGCCATTTCAAGGGTAGAAATCGTGCCCTTGCGGGGCCGAGCGCGGAACGAGATGACGCACTTCCGGTATGATGCGATTCTCCACGTGGGCGCTGCGGAGGATGATTCCATTGCCATGGAGTTTACGGATTGGAGCGAGGCTCAAGGGGGCCTCGACGAGATCCGTTCCTTCGCGTGTTCCCATCCCGGACAGGCCATCGGCATCGAGGCTATTCGGAACGCGCGCATTGCAGGAGATGTTCGGACGCTGGTCAGCCTCGAGAACGGTGCAGCGGATTGCAGCGTGAAGCAACTGCGGGAGGAAGTGCGCACGTCGGCGGCGCAGGGGATCGACCCGCAGGCTCTCCTCGACATGCAGGACGAAATCCGCGACTGCGCTATTTTTTTGAGCTGGGCGGCGTGCCGGCGCGACGGAAGCTACGATGCCGCGATCGTGCCGCGGAGCATGTTGCGCGAGGGGCAGCGGCCGGCGATCGACTGGCCGCGGCCGGACGCGGCGGAGTTCGTGCGGATAGCCACCGCGCCGGGGCAACAGGCGGTTCGTAAAGAGCTCGAAGACCGGCTCACGGCGTATTGTGTGCAGAATCTTCCCGCCACCGCCGGGCGGATCGCCATCGAATTGGTCGACGCGTTGCCACGCGCCGCTGACGTGCTTGCGCCTGGCGACCTCAGGATACGCCGGCACCACGCGCGACTGGACGGCGCGAGCGTTGCCCGCCCTAGCCCGCAGGGCTAGCGCCACCATCGCCGCAGTTATGGGCGTGAGCGACAGCGCAAACTCTTGATCGCTTTTTGATGTGTGCGGCGCGCACAAAAGCTGGTTTTGCGAGGTTTGATATACTCCGGTCACGCGTTTTCACTTCGAGAAGGGTTACAAATCCCCACGTATGAAGCCAGCCTCGCCCAGTTCCTGGACGGACTCACTCTGGAGTTGGTGCAAGAGCCACCGCGACTTTCGTCTCATTCCGCGGATTGAAACCTATCCCGGTGTGGTGGCGTTTGCGCAAACCGCGTTGGGTAAGCTTGTGTTGCTGGGCATGTTCGGCAGCGGGTTTTGGTTCGCCAACGACCATGGTTTGCCGAGGTGGTGTTTGATCATGGGGACTTTCACCCTGACCACATTCCTGCCGAGGCACCGCCGACTTATCCTGAGCATCGGAATCTCCCTGTTGCTTTTCAGACAGCTTTTCAGACATGGGGACATTTTTCGGGGAGGAATTGTTCTAACGCCCCTGGCAATGAATCTGTCTGTGATTGCAGTGGGGATGACTTTGTTTTGGTGCGCCCGGCGGTGGCCGCAGTCGATCTTCGGACGGAGGCCAATCATTTTTTGGCTTTCCGGGGTCACCATGTTCATCGTATGCATCGCTCTGATGAAGCCGACGGGGCGAGCGGGGTTCTTCCTGTGGTTTGCAGTGAGCGCAGTGGTGGGCTACATGTGGTTCATAGCCTACGCTCTGGCCGACAGAAACGCAAAGCCCGTCGCGGATTTTACGCTTGAATTTGCGGCCCTAAACCCCATTTGGGGATCGACAAATACGCCTTATCCAAAGGGCGCGAGCTACCTTCGCCGCATCGAGGCCAAGGAAAGCGTACAACTGGCGATCACACAACTCAAAGGCCTGAAGCTGCTTGCGTGGGCGATTCTCCTGTGGCTGGTTCAGACGGAATGGAACCGATTCTTTCATGGCTACCTGGGTATTCCTTCGCCGGGAGAGGCGATGGCCATGTGGGCGCGCGGAACGCCGCCGGCTTTGCACCTGCGTTGGGCCAGCCATATTCTGATTTTCTATGAAATCATCCTGCGCTTTTCGGTTTATGGGCATTCGATTATTGCCTGCTGCCGATTTGCCGGCTTCAACGCCTTGCGCAACACTTACCGCCCGCTGTCTTCAGTAACTCTCATTGAGTTTTTCAATCGAATTTACTACTATTTCAAGGAGTTATTAGTCGAGTTTTTCTACTATCCTGCATTTTTTCGGTACTGGAAGAGTCGCCGCAGGCTCAGGATCGTTTTTGCGACCTTTGCAGCAGTCTTTTTCGGCAATTCGTTTTATCACGTAATTCGAGACTGGTATTACTTCAGGGACATGGGTCTGGTGAAGGGTGTGCTCAGTGATCAGTGTTTGTTCTTTTACAACGCCGTCCTGGCGGCAGCGCTGAGTATCTCTCAATTGCGAAGGCGGCGTACCAGGCCATCGGGGTTTCTTCGCGGTCAGTTTGTGCCTTCATGCGGCGTTGCCGTGTTCTACATTCTTTCGATGGTGTTCGTGGACGAAAGCCGAACTTATTCGCTGGCGCAGACCTTCAAGTATTTTCTTAGCCTGTTCAACATCCACTGGTGAGTGCTGACATGAACGCAAAGGACGAGATTCGTCAATTTGTGCAGAAACTATTGACCGAGAACGGCGATGACCGGCCGCTGGCGGACGACGAGTCCCTGCTGTCGAGCGGGCGGTTGCAATCCATCGATGCCGTCGAAATTATTACGTTCCTTGAGAAAAAGTTCGGCACCGATTTTTCGGAGGCCGGTTTTGACAGGGAGCAGCTGGACAGTGTGGATGCGATCGACGCGCTGGTGGAAAGCATCGGTCCGCCCAAGGGATAATGCGATTCCGTTACCACGCCATTGTCCACGCGGGCGTTCAATCGGGAAGCTTCGTGGAAATGGGGTTTTTGGAGTGGAGCGGGCCACAGCGGACATGGGACGAGATGCGTTGCCCGGCGCTTTTCAATCCTGCCGGGAAGCGAAGACGTTGAAGAGCCGCGTTCCACTCAGCATCGGATCCTGTGCGACGACAGCCTGAAAGCCATGGCGGTTCAAGAGCCCCAGGATTCGATCCAGCGCCCCGGCCTCGTCTTGTACTTCGACGACGATTTGACGGATGCGGCCCCAATGCTCGTCACGGATTCCTGCCAGCACGTCCTGCTCGCTTCTTTCAGCATCGATCTTCAATAAGTCGATGCCATCGACACGCTCCTCGTCGACGATTTCGGAGAGGGTGCGGAGCTGACACGTGAGAGTAACTTTTTTGAAAAGAAGGGCGAGCATGCGGTCAGCGTTCTGCGGCGTGAAGCCGCTATTGAGCAGGTAAGTCCGAGTATTATTCCGGTCGCCTTCAGGGTCGGCGTGAAAACCGGACAGCATGGTGTTTCCGGGATAAAAGGTGAAATCCGCCGTTCCGGAAGTCCGTGAAAGTCCGCATTGGAAGATGCGCGCATCCGCGCCATACAGCGCAACGTTGGCCTTCAGGCATTCAAATGCAGCGGGCACGGGCTCAAATGCGAAGATGCGAACGGCTTTCCGCTCGCGATGAAAGAACAGCGTTGCCAAGCCAATATTGGCCCCGACATCGAAGACGCAGTCGCCGTCGCGCAAGGCGATGCCATGGCGCAAGTAACATCTGGAGGCAAATACCTCGCGATGCATAAAACGCGATTCGTCGGGGTTGATTGAGAAGACCGTCAAGCCATCGGGTAATTCGAGCTGTCGCATCATGGTGGGTTGAACTCATTTTCACAAGGCCGCGAATTTATGAAGGACGATTGGAGCAGACCCTAGGGCAAGAAATTTTCGTCGAGCATGCGAGCCAGGGCCTGACGGTCGATTTTGCCGTTGGCGCTGGCCGGCAAAGTCTGCAATTCATGGATGCGCGCGGGAACCATATACGGGGGCAGCCGCCGCTTGAGGACGTTGAGGGCATCGGGCGCGCAGGTTGTAGCCCCACACACGAAGCCAATAAGTTTTGCCGCGGTTCCGAACCGCATGGGCCAGGCCACTGCGGCAACGGAGTCCGATCCACAAGCGGCACGCATGTGCGCCTCCACCTCTTCCAATTCCACCCGGTTGCCTTGTATTTTCACCTGATTGTCTACTCGTCCGAGATGGTGGAATAACCCTTGCTCGTCCTGGTAAGCCAAATCCCCGGTGAGATACCAGCGCCGGGCGCCGATCATGGGGAACCTCGATTGCGTCAGCGCATCATTCTCGAAATACCCTAACGCAACTTGTTTGCCGGAGAAGGCCAACTCCCCTTCCTGACCCTGGGGCACGACATTGCGGGCGGAATCGACGATGGCGGCATCCATTCCAGGGAACGGTTTGCCGATGGAAATAATTCCGCGACTCCCTGTTACGTGAGGCGCGTCTGAGAATCGGTCCCCGGTACAGACTACGGTGGTTTCGGTTGGACCGTAGAGGCAATCGACGACGCTATGGACAGCAGCGGACCGCCAGGCTTCGGCGGTGGTCAGCGGTAAAGCTTCTCCGGCGAATGCAGAATAGCGCAGCGAGGGCAGGGAGCCCGGACGCAGGAGCTTCATCCTCTGCATGGAAACCGCGATGGACGGCACGGAGTACCAGACAGTGATGGCATTCTGCTGCATGAATCGCAGAGGACCGAGGAGCTGATTCAGGGGCACGACATATAAGGCTGCGCCGGCTTCCCAGGCATTGAAGAGATCGAAGACGGAATTGTCGAATGAAACTTCGCTTGGCTGGGCGACGCGGTCGTCAGGCTGGAACCGGTAGCGCTCCTGAATGGAATCGATGAAGTTGCGGACGTTGCCCGTGGAGATCATTACGCCCTTGGGCATGCCGCTGGTGCCGGAAGTGAAGATGATGTAGGCAAGGCTGCTCTGGTCCATCCCACGCGGCTCATCTGCCTCGTCAAATGGCGGCAATCGTTCCCAATTGAAGAGCTGCTGGAGGTTCTTGCCGAGGCTTGGCATGGATGAATTGGGTTCTGGCGAGAGGATGCGGCCGGGGAGGATGCCATGCAGAGGTGGAGTCAGCAATGCCAGGCCGGCCGGGTCGGTGATGAGGGCATCGAGCCTGGTGCGCTCAAAGATGGCCGCCAAGCGCTCTTCAGGCAGCTTGATTGAAATGGGAACATAGGCGGCTCCAGACCAACAGGCGCCAAGAATGCCCGCGTAGGTTTCGATGGAGCGCGAAGCGAGGATTCCCACGCGGGCAGGAGTTTGCGTGCCCGCCGCCGTGAGCCAGGAAGAGATGCGCTGCGCCCGTGCGCGTAATCCCGCATAGGACCAGGTTCGCCCATCGATAGAGAGCGCGATTTGATCGGGCCGCAACTGCGACTGCCGAAAAAAGGGGTTCGCGAGATTAAAGTTCATGGTCTGCGTTTTTCCTCGCCCGGGCCGGGAGCAATGCGCATCCGCACTCCATGGGAACAGGATAGAACGGATGCGCGGTTTTCCGGGCGGGAAGGCGGCTCCCATAAGGACGGTCATGGGAAGCAGCACTGCCATGGCAAGGGCCGACCGGAAGGCCACAGAGGACATGAGGTGAAGGAACCCGGGCTGGCAAGCAGGCTGGTGAGTCTGGCCAGGTAGGCCTTATATCCAAACAGGCTGCCAAGACCGAAGATTCCGATGCCAGCTTCGAGCAGCGCGTAAACGGCAAGACAACTGCTGCGGGTGAGGCGGTCGCAGAACAGGCCGGCTAGAAATCCACCCAGCGCGAGGCCCAGCATGTAAGCGGCAATGACGATGGTGGTGGAGAGAAGCGCGTATCCGAGCACATAGGTGAACAGTTTTTGCAGAACGACCTGATAGATCAGAGCCGCCATGCCGGAAGCGATCGACCAATAGATTGCCGAATGGGTTGACTTCAGCTTCGCCACGCAGGACATCGAGCTTGAAACCCCCACCACAAGAATCTTTGCTACGCAAAACGGGTCGCCGCGGGGAGGCAGCAAAGCGAGGAAGGCGACTGAGATCGACGTTGCCTCGATGCACAACGGGAAAGGCGAACCGGGGTCACGTCAAACCGAAGCGGCCCTGAGCCCGGCCGCCAATTCGGCCAGGTCTCTACCGCTTCCCTGTCTTCAGATTCGCTGCTAACGAGATGATACATGACATGATGCGGGCCTTCGGGGAAAGGGCCACGGCTTTGATCGCACCTCGCGAATGCGAAATCGCGCATGCGGTTCGGAGCCTGGGTCTTCTAGAATTGAATTACTGTGCAGACGATACGGGTAGAGACGCCTTCGGCGAAGTATGACGTGGTGACGGGCAGCGGGTTGCTGGAGACGCTGGCGCCGCGGATTGAGCGCGCGGTGGGACGGCTGCCGCGACGCGTGTTTGTGGTGACGTCGCCGGAGATTTGGGCGCTGTGGAACGAGGTGTTTTCGGCGTCGTTCGAAAAGGCGAAAGTTGAGCCGCCGATCGCGCTGTTTCTGCAGCCCGGCGAAAAACACAAGACCTTGGCCAACGTGGAGCGGCTGACGCGCGAGATGGTGCGCGCGGGAGGCGACCGTGGAAGTTTCCTGATTGCGTTTGGCGGCGGCATTGTGGGCGACGTGGGCGGATTTGTGGCGGCGGTGTTCATGCGCGGGATCGAGTATGTACAGGTACCAACGACGTTTCTCGCGCAGGTGGACTCGAGCGTGGGCGGCAAGGTGGGTGTGAATCTGCCCGAGGGCAAGAACCTGGTGGGGAATTTTCTGCAGCCGCGGGCGGTGTTTGCCGATATTGGGGTGCTCGGAACGCTGCCGGACCGCGAGTTGCGCGCGGGGCTGATGGAGAGCGTGAAGGCGGGCATCATTCGCGACCGGGCGTTGGTGCGGTTCATGGAAGAACATGCGGATGCGATTTTGAAGCGGGAGCCGAAGGCGCTGGAGCGGGTGATTGCAGCGTCAATAAGGATGAAAGCCGAGGTGGTGCGGCGCGACGAGCGTGAAGGCGGGTTGCGCATGATCTTGAATTTTGGGCACACCGTGGGCCACGCGCTGGAACAGGCCACGCGCTACAAAGCCATGCTGCACGGCGAGGCTGTGGCGTGGGGCATGGTGGCGGCGCTGGCGGTGGCGCGGCGACGGGGCACGATTACCGGGGCGCAGATGGAGCGGCTGGAGACATTGATTTATCGCTACGGGCCGCTGCCCAGGCTGAAGGTGAGTGCGCGACGCGTGCTGGCGGCGACGGGAAGCGATAAGAAGAATGTGGGCGGGGTGAGGCGGTTCGTGCTGCCCATCGGGATTGGCGACGCAGGCGTGGTGGAGGATGTGACGCCGGCGGAGATTGAGGCGGCGGTGAAGTACATGCTGGGAAGACAGGGAGTAGGGAGTAGGGAGTAGAAAGCAAGCCAGCAAGTCAGCGAGTCAGCAGGTCAGCGAGTCCGCGAGTCGGCGCTATCCCACCCTTGGCGCAAAGACAAAGGCGTGCCAAGGATGGGGCACGGGGAATCAGCGCGGTGGACCTCCTGGTGAAGTTGTAACGGAAATGAATTAGTATCCAACTGCACGTAAATGGCGTCTGATTTGTTAGATGGTTCGCGGCTTCCCTGATTCTTTCGTTCTGGTTTTTTCCGC
>Ga0181516_10003088_pt1 | contig 11400 bp, 9 predicted proteins | sample PEATcosm2014_Bin_25_FD_121104 | JGI IMG/M metagenome (GOLD analysis project Ga0181516, IMG submission 121104) | Peatland microbial communities from MTU Mesocosm Facility, Houghton, MI, USA - PEATcosm2014_Bin01_10_metaG | ecosystem: Environmental > Terrestrial > Soil > Wetlands > Peat | place...
CCCAGCGGGAGGGGGTGAGACTTTTTGGGCGTTTTACCCCGGGTGGCGCTCCCAGACTCGCTTACCCGGGGCTAATTTCCTCGACCCCTTTGGGGTCGTCAGAGTGCCGCGCTGCGCGCGGGAAATTGATCAGGTCTTCGGCGGCCAGGTGACGCCGTCGAGTTCTTTGGGAAGTTGTTTGGGATCTTCGGGATAGAGGAGCTTCATGTCGGGGGTCCCGGCGGCGGGCATCTCCTCTTCAGGCGCGCCGACGATGAGCCAGAGGACTTCGGCGTCGGTGTCATTGAAGACCTGGCGCAATTCCTTGGGGCCGACGAGGAGGCCGCCGTGCTTGGGGACGGTGAGCGTCTGGTCGCCGACGCGGATGCGGCCGGTGCCTTCGACGACGAAATAAAACTCCTCCATTTTGGGATGGCGATGGAGGGTGCCGGCGCTTTTGGGCGGGAGACGCCAGAACCGGGCGCTCAGAATTTCGCTTTTGGTGCGCTCGAGAAAATCCGCGTTCGGGATTTTCATGAGGTTCGACGGCCGCCAGAAGAGGTCTTCGGGTTTGATGAGGAAATAGCCGGTGATGGGATTCATATGGAATTTACGGTTAACCCAATTATTTCCGGTTGTCGAAGATATTTGCGATAAAGGACGGCTTTCTGGGTGGTCGCATATTGTGCCCAGGATAACTATAGCCTTCGTAGAGAAAATCGCGGTCCCACCAATGCCAAAGACTCCCGTCGGCAGCGAGCGCAACAATACCTTGCGGCCATTCATGATCGGCAACCGCGAGCCAGTCGTCATGGTCGCCAACACGGGTTGGTGCGGTTTTCGCCAAGTCTTGCAATGCCTCTATGGCCAGCAACTCAGAATACCGGTCCGTCCATGTGTGATTATCCAAATACCACTGCCAAAGGGAGCCATCGGCCTTGCGGGCCATAAACCGGCCGTTATCGCCCGCCAGCGAGGTCCAATCGTTGTCCTTTCCGAGGCGCACGGGCGGGTTGGTTTGACCAACCCAGGCCCATAAACTTCCGTCCTCGGCAAGACCGGCCTGAAAAGTCCAACCCGTGGTCAGACTCTTGAACTTGAAGCCGTCCAGGTTCGTATAGCGGCCCATCACCATTCCCGGCTCAAGCTCGTTCTCCAAAGGCTGGTTCGTTTTTGAAGTCTGAAAAATAACCCAGCACTCGCCGTCATCTTTCCAAGCATAAATGCCCATGCCAATCCCGGTGATTCTCGTTACGATGATTCTGTTCCAGTTGGTTCCGGTTCCCAGACGGCGCGGCGCGAAAGCCCGCAACCCGGGCCAGGGCCGGGGTTTTGCCTCGGCCTCCTTGTCTTGAGCGGCCGTCGGACTCCAACGCCACAGGGTGCCATCCTTTTTCAAAAGGAATACTGGCGCCCCTCCCCATCCTTCCTGAACGACACTTTGCCAGTTCGTTTCGGTCCCATATTGGACCAGGGGCGAAGGTTCGAGCCATTGATACACGCGCTTTTTATTCTCGAAATGCCACGTCCGGCCGGGCTTCTCCGACACCCATAGCGTTCCATCACCGCGAATGGCGACGGTTTCCCAGCGGGTTGACAGCGCATCAGTCCAATTGGAGCCAGAAAGGAAATGGTTCCCCGTCTGAGGGGTCCACTTTTGGCCCGTTTGAAATCCCAACCAAGACCTTCCCTCATCAAAATCAACACGGTTTACCAGAATTCTGCCGTCAGGCATCAGCAGGTTCAGCGGGTCGGAACCGAGAAACTTCATGACCGGCGGGCTGGTTCCGGCGATTCGAGCCGGGCCGTGAGCCGGCTCGAGCGGGGTCGCCAGTTCCCAGACGCGATTGTAAATGGCGGAGGCGGTCACGACGATGCCGGTTAAGACCCAGGCGAACGTCAGCAGATTGCGACGCCAGAGCCGCCAGCTTTCGGAAACGATTTTGAAATTTCGATACGAGAGAGAAACGACGGTTGACACCAGGGCCGGCACAGCAATCAGGAACAGCAGGAATTCCCCCTCCCACAACACGAACCCAGAGGTCCGATACAGATACCATTTAAGCCATCTTACCAGCGTCAGCACGAGCCAAAGCGCGGCCGCCGCCAGCACCGACGCGGCAAATGACTGGATGAGGCCGCCCACCAGCGTGGAGGCAAGGAAACAGACCAGGGACCAGCCGAGAAAAATCCAACCCAAGGTGAATAATGCGACAGGATTAAATGGGATTTTCAGAGCCTCAACGCCGCAACCGACGCCGAGGGCGCTGGCAATTCCCTCCGCGGTCCAAAGCAAGATCGCGCTCAACAAACCCCCAATGAGCAGGACCATCAGCAGCTTCATCATGAATTGAACCTTTCGGGAAACGGGCAGCGTCAAATGGGCCTGCAGGGTGCCGAGTTTGCGCTCCTCGGCGACGCTCGTTCCGCCAATGAGCAGCGGGACCAAAAACCACATGCCGCCGAAAACATCCAAACCCGTCTTGAACGTGTCACCCAGGAAATTGCCGCCGTACTTGCGCAAGGCCACGACGCCCAGATGAAGAACGAACAAGCCGGCCATGCCGGCGAGGCCGACCTGATGGAGTTGGACTTCCTTCCAAAACAAGGCAGAGAGGGGACGGCGGGAACGATTGCCTGGTCGCGCAACGTCCTCGGAGCGCCAGCCTGGAAGCGCAACCGTCCCGCCGGTCCATCCCACCTCCTGCGCGCGATAAAACAACCACCGCGCCCACAGAAACGCGGCGGCGGAGGACGCAACCAGAATCGTGCCGTTGAGCCAGGCCGGAGTCCCCTGAAGCACGGCCTCGATGGCCAGGGGCAAAAAGACCGTGAACCAGAAGGCGGCGGCGACCTGCCGCAGGAGCAGGGTGGCAAGCAGGCCGCCCGCAAATATGGCCACGGCGCCAAACCCGCCGGACAACAGCATTTCAAACCAGTCTGAAGAACCCCGAAGGAATGGATGGTATTCGATTTCAACACTTCTGGCAGTCCAGGAAAGAACCCACGCGTAGTAAGCGCTCGCGATAGCGCAAGCGAGGACCCCGGTTTTCATCCACCATAAGCGGTTTCTCTCCAGGGGTTGCGCGAGCAGAAGCGCGAAGGTGTTCATCGCGAACTCGCGTCCGAACGAAGAGAGCACCAGGGTGACGATGCCGAATACAAACGCGCAAAAGACAAAGAAAGCGGGGCCGTCGGTGAAGTCGCGATAAGGCAGGTTCGGCAGCAGCCACACGGGCAGGACGGCCAGCAGCAACGCCGCCGCGTAGGCGGGCAGCAGCAGGCGAATTTCCTTGGCGATGAGCGCGTTCGAGTTTTTCATGCAACCGCCTTGGCCAGGGATCCGGCGGCCACGAAGATTTCCTCGAGAGAGAGCGAATCGCAACGCAGTTCCTCCGGCTGACGCGACTTCAATTGTTCCATCAGCCGGCCGCTGTTGCCGTCGGCCAAAATCTCCAGTTCCCGGCCGGACTCGCGCACACTCAACGCGCCGGCGAGATCGAGTCCGGACGGCGGCGCGGAAAAGCGCGCGCGGATTTTTCGAAAACGGTCGCGGGCGCCGTCCGCATCCATTGCGAGCAACTGGCGGCCCTGATCAATGATCATGAATTCATCAATCAACCCCTCAAATTCCGAGATGAGATGCGTGGAAACAAAAACCGTCCGATGCTCGGGATCGCCGGAATGATAGGCGCCAATGACCGTCTGAATGAATTCGCGGCGCACAATCGGGTCGAGGCCGGAGGTGGGTTCATCCAGAACGAGCAGTTCCGGCTCGGGACAAACGGCGCCGATCAGGGCAAGCTGGGTTTTCTGGCCCTTGGAGAGCGTCCCGGCCTTTTGTGCGGGGTCGAGATGGAAGCGCTCAAGCAAGTCCGTCTCGATGTCCTTGTTCCAATGCGAGCGGAAGGAGGCGAGGAATTCCAGCGCCTTGCGGACCGTCATCCAGGGGTAAAAGGCAAGGGCGTCCGGCACGTAGGACAATCGCGATTTCACAGCCACCTCCATTTTGCGCGGATCCAGGCCGAAAACCCGCACGCTGCCGGAACCGGGCTGGAGCAGGTTCAGCAGGCACTTGATGGTGGTGGTTTTTCCCGCGCCGTTGCGGCCAAAAAAACCATAACAGCGGCCGGGACGGACCGTCAGGCTGAGGCCGTTGACAGCCTCCAATTTTCCGTAGCGGCGGCTGAGGTCGTTGATTTCGATGACTGGAGTTTCGTTGGCCATAAGCGTTGGTTTGGTTAACCGGCATCCCGGGCGGAGGCGGACTTGCGCTCGAAGTAATCCAACCGTTCCTTGACAAGGGACAGAAACTTTTCGCGATCCACCTGGAGGTGGTGCGCCATGACCACGGCTTCGTCAATTTCCGTGAGCAACAGCCGTTCGCGGGCCTCGCCATTGAACGGGGACTTGTTCTTCTTGAGGAAAAAGCCCTTGCCGGGGATGGTTTCGATGATGCCCTGGCTTTCGAGCTCGGCATAGGCCTTGGCGATGGTGTTGCGATTGATGCGCAATTCCTCGGCGAGCGGACGGAGGGACGGAAGGGGTTCACCCGCGCGCAATCCGCCGGAAGCGGCCGCGTGACGGATTTGATCCGCCAGTTGGAGATAGACGGGCTTGCCGGCCTGGAAATCAACCTGAAGAATCATGGATTTATCACTGTTATAGAACAGTATGACAGTTGGTGGATTTTGTCAAGGCGGATAATTGACAGGCGGCGATTCTGTGGGAGAATAGGGACGTGAGCAGGGAGGCGGTTCTTTGACAATTTGCAAAGCAGCATGGGCGGTCCTTCCGCACGGGCAACAGGCGTCGGGTTCAAGGCCGAATTCGCCGGAGTCACCGGCGGTCTGCCGACCGCCGCTACGGCCGAGAGGCGGGGGTGATTTTACGCGGCAAGAAAATTGGTTATGCGGCAATACGCGGACGCTTAGGCGGCAATACGCGGCAAGGAAATGGGTCATCGTCCGCGTATTGCCGGGTATTGCCGGGTATTGCCGCGTAGCGGGACCGTGGGAAAAAGTTGAAGGTTTGAAAGTGAAATGACGCTCTCCCTCACCCCGACCTCTCCCCACGGAGAGGGAGCCGCCTGCCGCAGCTCATTGACCGGGCTCTGGACTGAGGGCGGTTTCCAGCTCGTGTAGCAGATTAGCTGAGACGACCAATCGAACCCGCGCTCCTTCCAGTGTGGCACTCGCGGGTGCTGCCCGGAAGCGCCGAGAATTCGACGCAAGTGGTTGATTTCCCGCGTCTTGATGGGGGGAAAAGATCCGCAACCACGAATGAACTCGAATCGACGCGAATTTGGCACCGAGATGGGGTGTGCCGCTTGGGGCCGCTTGGGGCCGCTTGGCTAAACGGGGAATTCGGAGTGCGGGGTGCGGAATTGAAAATGCGAGCAGGAACGATGGGGGATTAAGATTAGGATCAGGTTTAAGATGGAAGGCGTTGGGAATCAGGGGCTCAAGGAGCGGCACACTTAGGATTTGACAGGGGTGGTTTTTGATAGATTGTTTACCGCACAGAACCATGAATACAGCGAGCTTGAGCATGGCGGCGATGTCCTTGGCTTCGGCGACCCCGGCGGGGGTGCCGGGAGCGCGGCGGGTTTAGATTATGGCGAAAATCATAGCGGAGATGCTGGTTGAGTCGGCGCACATGGAATTGCCGGACACCAAAACCCTGCGGCTGAAGTGGCCGGAGGGTTATGACGTGGAATTCAAGACGGGCCAGTTCATCACGGTTTATTTCGCGGATTCGCCGGCCTACAAACGGGCGTATTCACTTTCCTCGTGCGCGCTGGACCGCGGGTTTTTCGAGATCACCATCAAGCGGGACGGCAAGATGGGGACGCGGCTGGTGGATTGGCCGAAGGCGGGAGACAAGCTCTCGGTAATCGCGCCGACGGGGCATTTTTTGCCGGTGTTTGAACCGGACCGGCATTTGATCTGCATCGCCGGCGGCTCGGGGGTGACGCCGTTCCGCGGATTTGTGCGGGAGGCGACACGCCGCAAGCTGGAAACCCGAATCACAATCTTGTACAGCGTGCGCACGACGAACGACATCATTTTCAACGAGGAATTTCACGCGCTGCAGTCGAAGAACCCGAATTTCAATTTTTTTGTGACGTGCACGCGGCTGCATCCGCAGGATCCGTGGACGGGCCGGCGCGGGCGGATTGACGCGGAATGGGTGAAGAGCCTGATCATCGACCCAACGAAGACGGTGTTTTACGCGTGCGGCCCGAACGAGCTGGTGGAGTTCGCCGAGCACCTGGTGCTGGGCGAAATGAAGGTGCCCAAGGAGCAGATGAAGACGGAGAAGTGGGGCTGAGACGGGAACCCGGGCAAATGACGTTGAAACGCACACCCCTCTTCGCGGCGCACGAAAAGCTCGGCGCGAAAATGGTCGATTTCGGCGGCTGGGAAATGCCGGTGCAGTACACGAGCATCACGGACGAACACCTGGCGGTGCGCAACGCGGCGGGAATTTTTGACATTTCGCACATGGGCGAAGTGACCTTGAGCGGGGCGTCGGCGGGCGATTTCCTGAACCAGCTTTTGACGAATGACATCCGGAAGCTCACGCCCGGACACGGCCAGTACACGCTGATGTGCAACGAGCGCGGCGGGGTGGTGGACGATTTGTACGCGTACCGGCTCTCGGAGGAGGTCTATTTGCTGATCATCAACGCGTCGCGCACGGAGGTGGATGTCGCCTGGATCCAGGCGCAGGCGGCGAAGTTTCGCGGCGGCAGCGAGTTGAAATTCACGGACGCCTCGCATCATTACGGGGCGGTGGCGGTGCAGGGCCCGCGCGTGGCGGAATTCATCGGCGGGTGCATCCCCGGCGGCGCGACCTCGTGCAAACGCGCCCGGTTGGTGACGGAATTGACGAAAAACCAGATTGGCGGATTTGCATGGCAGGGCGGAAGCGTGCTGGTGTCGCGCACGGGTTACACGGGCGAGGATGGTTTTGAAATCCTCGGCCGCGAGGACGACATTTTGGACATCTGGAACACGATCCTGGCGGCCGGGGCGCCGTTTGGCATCAAGCCGTGCGGCCTCGGGGCGCGGGACACCTTGCGGACGGAGGTTTGCTACCCGCTCTACGGGCATGAATTGGACGAGGACACGACCCCGATCGAGGCGGGGCTGGGGTTTTTCGTGGCGTTGGACAAGGGCGAGTTCACAGGCAGGTCGGTGCTGGCTTCGCAAAAGGCCGCGGGGGTGAACCGGCAGTGCGTGGCGTTCAAAATGACGGAGCGCAGCGCGCCGCCGCGGCCGCAGTATCCCATCTGGAGCAGCGGCAATGAAGCGCGGGACATTGGAAAAGTGGTGAGCGGAACGCAAAGCCCGTCGCTGGGCATCGGCATCGGGATGGGTTATGTGCCGCCGGAATTTGCGCAGCCGGGCACGGCGCTGGAGATTGAAATCCGCGGGCGCCGCAGCCCGGCGCTGGTGGTGAAGAAGCCCATTTACCACAAGAAATAAATCCGGCGCGCGCGAAAAATCCGGGAGGCGCGGAGTACTTGCTTGAGTTCCCGCGCCGCTCGTACATGCTCTTGCCAACATGTCGAAGATCACCATTGCCGATTTGGAAGTGTATTATTGCGTCGGCGTCTCGGATGAAGAGCGGGCGCAGCCGCAGCGCCTGTTGCTGACGGTGGAGTTGTATTTCGATTTCTCCGGGGCGGCGGCGGGCGACCGGTTGATCCGCACGATCGATTATTTTGCCGTCTCGCAAAGCCTGTTGAAATTCGGGGAGGCGCGGAGCTGGAAACTGATCGAGCGGGTGGCGGTAAACGTCGCCAGCATGGTGCTGGCCGAATTCAAACCGCAGGCCGTCAGCGTGGAGGTGAAGAAATTTGTCCTGCCGCAGGCGCGTTATGTGTCCGTCACCTGGACCCAGAACCTGCACCCCTGATTCAGCGTCGAAACTCCTGCCGGGCGGCGGTCAAGCCTCGCTCGTAGACGGCGATCAATTTGTCCCAGGCGGCGTTCGCCTCGTGATCAATCTGCCGGCGCGCCGGGTCGGCGTCGAAGCACGCGATGGTGCGGGCGATACCCTCGCGGAACCGCGTCGTGCAAACAAAATCGGGGACGAAGCGTTTGATCTTCGTGTTGTCGAACACGGCGGAATGCGACTTGTCACCGATCAAGGTTCCGGTCATTTCCGGGATGCAGGCGATCATAAAATCGGAGGCGACATGCACCAACCGCGGAGCCGGAACTCCTGCCGCCTCCGCGGTAGATTGATAAATCTGGTTCCAAGTCAGGGCCTCGTCGGACGTGATTTGAAATGCGTGGCCGAGCGTCTCGCGCCGTCCGAGCAATCCGACCAACCCCTTAGCAAAATCGCTGTTGTGCGTGATGGTCCAGAGCGTCAACCCGTCGCCGGGCACGATCACCGGCTGTCCCTGGCGCATCCGGTTCACCGCCGTGTAACTTTTGAGCCAGCTGTTTACCGCCAGCGGGATGACGGCATCGCCGTAAGTCAACGACGGCCGCACGATCGTTGCCGGAAACGCCTCCTCGCGGAACGCGCGCAAGAGGCGTTCCTCGCCGGCAATTTTATTTCGCGAATACTCCCAGAACGGATTCGCCAGCGGGGTTGACTCGGTGATGAGATAATGCCCGAGCGGCTTCTGATAGGCGCTGGCCGAGCTGATAAAAACATACTGACCGGTGCGGCCGCGGAAGAGAGCGAGGCGTTGCTCGATTTCTGCCGGGGTATAAGCGATGAAATCCACCACGGCGTCCCAATTTTCCTCACCAATCGCGGTCGAGGTGGCCGCGGGATCGGCGATGTCGGCGGCAATTTGACGTGTTCCCGGCAGCGCGGGGCGACGCGCGCGGTTCAAGAGCGTGAGTTCAAACCCCCGCGCCACGGCGAGTTGGGTGCAGGCGGTGCTGATGAAGCCGGTGCCGCCGAGGAAAAGTATTTTCATGGATGATTGGATTTCGCTTTGTTCACAGGTTCGTTCTAACGACGACGGTATAAACTCCGGCGAAGCTTGTCACGCCTGACATAACAGCAAACGTCTTCATTAACATCGTCGATCTAATTTGCCTGGGCCATGAGCGTGCGCAAGCGGGCGTTGTATTCCGGCGAGTCGGGATCCAATCGCACGGCCTCCCGGCATTCCTGGACGGCTTCGCTCAATCTGTGCGCGGCGGCCAGCGCGTTGCCAAGATTGTAATGCGTCCGCGCGTCGGAGGGGTTGTATTGAATGCTGGCGCGAAACTGTTCGATGGCTTCGTCGAGGCGATGTTGCTGGTAAAACGAAATCCCCAGGTTGTTGTGAACGTCCGGGTCCGATGGATTCAATTGCATCGCCGCCTCGTATTGCGAAATGGCCTCGTCAATTCTTCCGGCCCGCAAGAGCATGTTGGCGAAAACGTAGCGCACGTCCTCTTCATCGGGCTTCAACCGGATGCCGTCGCGGAATTGTGCTTCGGACTCCTCCGGTCTTCCCTGCGCCAGCAGCACCTTGCCCAAGTTGACGTGCGCCATCCAGGAATCCGGATTCTTCTTCAGCGTATCGCGCCAGAGCGTCTCGAGATTCTGGTACGCGCCGGCCTGGTTCCAGGTCAGAACTCCAAGCACCGACAAAAGCGCGAGTGCCGATGCGCTCCGGGCGGGCAAGCTCATCCGACATTTTTCTGCCTGCCGCACAGCCATCGCGGCGAATAATGCAAAGGGCCCGAGGCACGCCAAATATTGATAATGGTCGGCCACGAATGTGTAGTGGAAAGTATAAAGCGAGACCAACCCCAGCATCGGCGACAACACCGCCACAAAAAAAATCATCGCCGCAATTGGACCGCGACCAACGGACCGTCTCCAATGGAAGAGCAGCGCCGCCACGGCCACGCACGCCGCCGCCCACGAGTATTGCCAGACGTCGCCCGGGTTGATTTCCCAGTGGGGATAACTGAAGGTCAGGTTCACCGGCCAGACCAGCTTGCCCAAGTAAAACCAAACGGCGTGAGTCGCAATGAGCACACGTTCCAACGGACTGTAAGCCAGACCGTTTTTGACTTGATAGGCTCCCAGGTGTTTTTCCCACCAAACCGATAGCAACCCCATGAGAACGCCCAGGACTAAAAATGGAAGGACCTGGAGCAATCGCCGCGAGTTGATCGGCTTGTTTCTCAACCAAAGCACGAGCAACATCGGGGCCGGGAGCGTGCACGCGGTCGTTTTGGCGAACAGCGCCAGCATTTCAAGCACGATCGCCCCTGCGTAAAATCTCCACCGCCCCCTGCCTTCATCGTCGGTGAATTTCATCCACGCCATCAGCGCCAGGAGATAGAACAGCGTGGACTCCGTGTTCTTTAATTCCGTGATCCAGGCCGCGGTTTCAACCTGCACCGGGTGCAGCGCAAAAATCGCCGCCGCCAGCCATGCGCCGGGCAGCGCCAGCCTTTTCAACAACTCCCAAACCAACAATGCGTTCACCGCGTGAAGCAATATGTTCACCACATGGTAACCCAACGGGTTCAGCCCCCAGAGCGCGTATTCGAGCCTGAGCGTCGTGAATACCAGCGGGAAATATTGGGATTGATGGTGGGCCGAAAACCAGATGCGCTGAAGGCCGTCCGGGGCGCTAAGCAGGGGATTTTGGGTCACATACGCGTCATCGTCCCAGATGAAGCCGCCCGACATTGCCGGCAAATACGCAATCAGCACGGCCAGAAAAATGAAGACGCCTCCCGCGAGCGCAGAGCTTGCGATGCGGTTCACCGCGTCCGTCGACGCATCGTTTCTCGCCCGCCGGGTTGCGCTCTGAGTTTCCATGTTCGGACTCAACAATCTTCCTTTTGCTTGCCCAAATTGGTGGGCCCAACAGGATTTGAACCTGTGACCAAGCGATTATGAGTCGCCTGCTCTAACCGCTGAGCTATGGGCCCAGAAATGCTTATTTAGAAGGGTCATAATGCGTTTTTGAGAAACTTTCATTTGACATTTCTATACTGCTATTCTATACTGTTCGCATGAAGACGAGCGATACAGAAAAAGAATCACAGTGGCAAAGGACGCCGGTAGCAAACCTAGTTCGCAACGCAGCGTCAGGAATTTATTATGCCAGAGTTCGCGTCAGGGGCAAGTTGATTTGGAAGACCCTGAAAACAGACCGCATGTCCGTGGCAAAGCTTCGCCTGGGCGATTTTCTCAAAGAGGAAAACCACCGCGCAGAAGCAACACAGGCAACCATTCGCGGCAAGATGACTTTTGGCGATGCGTTGGTTATCTACCGCCAGCAGCTCAACGACGCACAGCACTTGAAGCCGAGCGCAAAAATCTATCGGGAAAAGTGCATCAAGGCGCTTCTAAAAAGCTGGCCGACGCTCGAAGCAACAGACGCCCGGAAAATTCTGGCGAGCGATTGTCGGGAGTGGGCCTCGCGGTTCGCCC
>Ga0181516_10003091_pt1 | contig 11398 bp, 9 predicted proteins | sample PEATcosm2014_Bin_25_FD_121104 | JGI IMG/M metagenome (GOLD analysis project Ga0181516, IMG submission 121104) | Peatland microbial communities from MTU Mesocosm Facility, Houghton, MI, USA - PEATcosm2014_Bin01_10_metaG | ecosystem: Environmental > Terrestrial > Soil > Wetlands > Peat | place...
CGGCGAAGCTCACGTGGCCGACAAAGCTCGCCACCGCCCGGGGATGTTTTTCGAGCGCGCCACATTGGGTTTCGAGGTAATCAGGATGCCAGACGTCATCGGCGTCCAGGAAGGCGATGATCTCCCCGGTGGCCCGTTCGCACAGGCAATTTCGGGCATGAGCCACTCCGCCGTTGGGCTGCCGGATGATTGTGATTTGCGATTCGTAAGCCTGCAGGCGCAAATAAGTATCGTCGGCGCTGCCGTCGTCCAGCACCAGGATCTCATCGGCATTGATGGTTTGCGCCAGAACTGATTGAATGGCCGCATCAATCGTCGCGGCGGCATTGTAAGCGGGAATGACAACGCTGATGTTCATGAGCGCCTGGGGCCTGAGGCCGCCAATTCGCGGTAAATGTTGACCAGCCTGGCTCCGGCCGCGGCCCAGGTGATTTCCCCGACGGTTTTGAGGGAGTTTTCCCGCAGCCGCGCCAGCAAATTCGGGTCATCGTTCAGCAGGCTCATGTGCCGGGCCAGGGCGGGCACGTCGCCTGCCGCATGGACAAGGGCATTTTCACCATCGATGCAGACCGCCCCCGCCGCGTCGGAAACCAGCAGCACGCAGCCGCAGCCGCGCGCCTCGGACGTCACCAGCGCACTTCCTTCCTCGAGGCTCGACAGCACCAGCACGTCGGCGGAGCGCATGAGCTCGGGCACATCGCTGCGATGGCCGAGGGCCTTGACACTGGGATGGCTCAACTGCCGCGACAGCAGTTCCGCGTAACCGGGGATGAAGGCTCCCGCAATGAGAAAGCTACCGTTCTTGTGGGCGGAAGATTGCAGCCAGGCATCAAGGGCAAAGTGCACCCCTTTTCGGGGGGCGCAACCGCCTACGAACAGCATTGTCAATCCCCGGCCGTTTCGGTGGGGCGCAGGATCCGGGTGAAACAACTTGTGATCGAAACCGTATTGATGGCGGGCAAGTTTTTCGGCCGGGAATCCGCGCTCCATGAAAGTTCGCGCCACGAAATCCGAGGGACAGAGGATCCGGTCCACCGCGTCGTATTCCAGTTCCTCGCGTTCGAGCACGGCGGCGTTCCAGGCATGCTCGTGCCCCGGAGGCATGGAGATGCCCAACCGGCGGCATTCTTTTTCAACGACCTCGTAGGCAAAGCGGGTGTGCGCATTGGGTCTTTCCACCAACGTGGGCATGCCCAACCGCCGGGCTGCCCGGGCGGTGTTCAGCGCCGCGGTCGGCCAGGTGTGAATCACGTCCACCTTCCCGGCGAAGCGTTTGAGCTGGCGCGCCACCAGCCAGTCGTGCAGAGCGCAGGCACGGCGGCTGCCGAGCAGCTTGTAGGGAATCCGAAACTTCTTCCACCCGAGCGTCGTGTGGACCTTGATTCTGGGAGACAGCGGGCGGCAAATGCTGCCCGTGAGCACGGTGACCTCCGCGCCAGCGGCGGCGATGCCCTCCACCTGATGCCACGCCGTGGTGCAAATCCGCGCCGCGCCCAGTTTGTGGGGAAAACTGTAAAGCACCCGGATGGGGGCGTTCGGGGCTGGATTCTTCATGCGGTGAAGCGCGCTCGCGGATTTGGAGTCAGGAAGCGGCGACCTCGGACGCAGCGTCCGTCTCATTCTTCCAGGCGCCGGAGGCGTCTTCAGGATTCTTGACCTCCGAGGGTTCGGCGGCCTGCATCAAGGCGGCCGAGGAGACAGACGCCAGCAGCCAGTACCAAATGATGATCATCTGGTCGAAATAGGGAACCGACATGAATGAGAGGCAATGCGCGAAAAGCGACACGCCCATGGTCCAGAACATAAAACCCCGGAAGCGGTCGCCTTCCTCCTCATGCACGCGGCGGCCCACGATCTTGAAACATCCGACAATGATGGCAACAAACAGTGCGAGCTTCAGTATTCCCCCGTTTACGCCCTCGATGACGAACTGGTTCGTGATATCCATCATGTCCGGGTTGGCGGCAATCACCTCTCCGCCCGGTCCCCAATGCGCGGTATAGGTGGTGCCAAAGAGCCACCACTCGTTAAAATGTCTGATGGCGGTATCAATTACGTAGGCGCGGTGCCATCCGCCGCCGCCGACGAGGTCGCTCACTCTCGCGAAGAGGTACCAAACCGGGGCGTTCATCACCAGGGCCATGGCCAGGATCAACCCGAGCGTCACCCGCCGGACCAGCCGCATTTTGGTCCGCCATTGCCAAAGCCCAATGCCGAGGATTGCGCCCGCGACCGCCATCAGCGCGCCGCTCGAACCCGCCGTGCCGACGATGACCAGGGAGGCAATGATGCCCGCAGTGGCGAGCCAGCGACGCCGGGATTTCTCAAACCAGAGGGCGATGAACAGGGGGAACTGCGTGGCGCCAAATGTGCCGGCCAGGATGGCATGGCGAAATGCTCCCTGGGAGCGCACGTGTCCGTCCCGGATGGCTGACACTTCCGGCACGCCGCTGAAGATGGACAGCGGATTGTGCATCGTGGCCCTCTCCACGAACATGAGGATGGCCACCGGCACGCTCACATATGCGAGCGTCCGCACGCAGGCGACAATGTCATCGAAATCCACGATGACACACCGTACAAAGAAATAGCAGCCGACGGCGTTGAAGGCGTCGCCCAACCGGCTTACCAGCAGTTCCGTGGAGGGCTTGACCAGGGTCCCGAAGACGACGGACACCAGAACCCACCACGCGAAAATCTTGTCGTTCCGGGTCCAGACAAAGCGCGCCAGCTCGCCCCGGAGCTTGACCCGGACCATGCCGATGACCAGGAGGATGCGGAACAGGTAGAAATGAAGACCGGCCACCTCCAGTTGCTGGCCCATTGGCATGAGGCCCACCATGACGAGCAAGGGACTGACGGCATAGCGCCGCGGCAGCGACCAGACCAGATACCCGAGAACGAGCAGCGAGACCAGCGCGATGGGGGAGAAACTTGATGAGTCCGTGCCTTCCATGGCGGACTAGGAGCGGGGAGCCGGGGAATAAAGCTCCGCAACCTGCTTTCGGCCGGAAAAGGACAGCCAGCGGCGGACCTTGGCCGATTGTTCCTCGCGAAGAAAAGCGACTGCTTCGGGCCGGATCAACGGCTTGCGGCCGGTGAGTTTCCATTTGAGGAACCCGGTGTAACGAACCACGCTCCCGAAAAAGTAAGGGTTGGTCGTGACGCGCCGGCAGCATTTGATGAACTCGAACAGAGAGTTTGAACCGAAGGCGGCATCCATCTGCCCGGCCTTGAACATCCCGCGCCAGATTCCGCCCGCGCTGGAGGTGGGCCGGTAATGGAAAATATGCAGGTCGGGCCGGGTGGTGATCTCCCAGCCGGCCATCTTGGCCTCGATTTGCACGAGCCAGTCAGACCCGCCGTAAACCAGGGGAACATAGCCGCCAATCTGGTCGAAGCAGGTCCGGCGGAACAAAGCGGTGCCGCCGGCGACGGAATCCCGGGAATTGGCGCGGCGGCTTTCCCAGATTTCACTGCCGCTGTAACGTTCGTACAAGAAGCCGCTGCCAATTCCCAGCCGGGGGTTCCGGGCAAATTCGCCCAGCATGGACTCGTAATATTCCGCGCTCTCGGGGGCCTGGTCGGCGTCCGTCACGCCGACAAAATCAAATTCAAGCGGTTTGGCCAGCTCGTAAGCGGCCATGACCGCCTTGTACTGCGAGCCGAAATTTCTCCCGCCGCGGGCGCCCGCGGATTGCAGGCGGATAAACGGATGTTCGGCGGCAAAACGTGCGACGATGGCGGCCGTCTGGTCCGACGAACCGTCGTCCATGATGAACCAGGCAACGGGGCGTATCGTCTGGCGGAGCACGGCCTGGATGACATTGCCGATGGAGGCTTCCTCGTCTTTGGCGGCGGTGAGCAGTACGTAACGTGATTGCATACTCGATGAATTGGCGGGGTTGATCATTTTGCGGCAGTGGCAAGGGCGGGATGAGCCGGGTTGCTGCCGGAAAGCATCCAGCGCAAACAGGCGAGGCTCCGGCGGATTTTGTGAGCGTACGTCTGGCGTTTGCCCCGGGCAAATCCCAGGGCAAAAGTGTAACCGAGGCTGCGCAAGGCAAGATGCGCGCAGGAAATCAAAAAATAACAGGCGACCGCCGGCCAGTGATGATGTTTCTTCCAGTACTGCAGATCGGCGCGCTGCCTCTCAATGTAGAACCGCACCGGTGCGTTCGAGGAACTGGCGCCGCCGTAATGAATTGCCTCGGCGGACGGCACAAACATCAGTTTCCAGCCTGAATCCCAAAATCGTTTGCACCAGTCCATGTCCTCGCCATACATGAAAAAAGATTCGTCCAGCAACCCGACCTGTTCCAGCGCCTCGCGCCGGACCAGCCAGAAACAGCCGGTCAAAATGTCCACCGGGCGCAGGTTTTCCTGGGGCCAGTACTTCATCGCGTAGCCGGAGAATAATTTCACCCGGGGAAACATGGCATCCAGCGCGAGCGCGCGGCAAAGCATGTTCCAAACCGTGGGAAATCCGCGGCAGGAGCGCTGCAATTTGCCATCGCCGCCGATGATGCGCGGCCCGGCCATGCCCACGTCCGGATGCTGGCCGCAATAGTCCACGAGCGTGGTCAGGCAGTCCTTGAGCACCTTCACATCCGAGTTGACGAAGGCGAGATAGCGGCCGCGGCTGTGCGCCACGCCCAGGTTGTTGGCTTTGGCGAAGCCGAGGTTCGCTCCGCTGCGGATGAGCCGGACATTCGGAAATTGAGCTTCCACGGCTTCGGGCGAACCGTCCGAGGAATCGTTGTCCACGACGATGATCTCCATCGAATCGCGGCAAACTTCGGGCGAGAGCGAGGCGAGGCATTGCAGGAGATATTCCCGCGCGTTCCAGTTCACGATGATGACCGAAACCACCACCGGGCTGGTGGCGGCATCCGTCGGGACGCCTGATTTCATGCTGGGGACTGGATTCATGGAGCTCTGAGAACGACCCGCACGCATCAGCTCAAATAGCGGTCACGAATTTCGGTCAAGTGCCGACGGAGCATCACTTTTCCATTCCGCACGAAACCGCTCTGGAAAGGCGTCAGCGACGCGTCGGGCTTGTATTGGTATCGTACCCGCACAGTCTGGCCGGGCTTCAACCTGCAGGAGACTTCGCACCGATTGTCAGCGGCGGAGTATTCCGCGCGTTTGCCATCGACGAGCACGGCGTCCAACATCTCCACTTCCGCCTCGGATTTGGTGAAGGTGACTTCCACCTCGGTCGGCGAGTGGTTGGCAACCATGTTGTTGTGGGCGTAAAGACGGATCGATTCGCGGCCCTCTGAAATCGTTTGGCGCTTGTGAAGCGTCTGGACCACGTCACCGAGAGTGGACCAGTCGAGCCGGGTTTTCAATTTTGCGAGCGACTCGAGTCCGCCCAGGACCTGCTTGGATTGGTCCTTGAAATCCTGATGGTGCGTGACAATCAGACAGGGTTTTTCGAGCAGGATGTCGAAGGCAAAGTTTTCCATGCCATGCCACAAATAACGGCGGGTGATGATGGGAAAGCTGTGGTACTTGGTGATGGCCAGGTCCATGACCTCGCCGATGGGCACGCCATCGGAATCGTTCGAGGCGCAGATGTCGGTGTTGACGGCGGCCCAATAGTTGTTCCGCTTGAGAGCGACGGCGCTTTCGGCGGAAAAAATGCCCTGGGGAAAAATCATCACCGGATCGTAATCGAGCCGGTGCCGCTGCTTGTGCGATTCCATGCGGCGGCTGGCGGTCCGGGCGAGCCAGTCGAGGACGCTGCCATTGCTGGAGCCGAACTCAGCCCGCGTGTGGTCGCAACCATGCACCGCGATGGAGAACCGGGACGAGTTGGATTTCACCAGGTTCACCACCTTGGAATTGGACCGGCGGTAGTTCCAGGGGATGAAGCCCACGTTGGTCGTGAACTTGGCCTGCTCCATTTGCTGGAAGATGGTCGCGTAATTGAAATGCCCGTAGCTTCTCACCAGCGTCGGGTCATCAACGATGAGACAGGCCTTGACACCGTCCGTTTTGCAGATTTGATCCGCAAACGCCGCCTTGATGAACATGACGAACGGCAGCAGCTCAAACAGGCGCGGCTTGATGTCGAAATATTTATCCTTCGTCAACGCCTCGATGCCCGTCACGCGCGGCGAAGCGGCGAAGAAAATCTGTTTTCCGCCGTTCTGCCCGAGGAGCAACAGGGCCGCATTTCCCTGCGACGGATCTGAGATGATCGGCGCGGCCTTTTCATTAGGCATCAAGAGCGGCGCGCCACCGTTCGAAACGCCCGCGACAGTCAGGCCGGTGAACGGCCCGCATATCCCGGCGTGCTGGTCGGAAAAACGAAGGCTGACCGAGCCGGCGGTTTGATTCACCAACCGGCACGGTGAGGCATTGAGCAAGAGCGCGAAAGCGGCCGGCACGTCGCCGGGTTGAGCTCCGGCGTACACTAGAACCGACTCGAACGGCGCAGCGCCTTCCCGGAGCGACTTTGCGTTCAGCAGACCGTCCTTTTCCGCGGCGACCACGCCGGTGGCGGAAGCCAGCAGCACGACTTCCGTTTCCGGTGAGCGCAGCCAGCGGGCATCTTCGGCGGAAGCGGCGTCCGCCAAGATGGTGCGGTGCCGGACGCCGAAGAAATCCAGCAGCCGGCCGAGCGCCCCGGCATCCCGCCGGGCCGCGCTCTCCACGAGGATGATGGCCGGACGCGGATTCATCAGGCGGACTTGCGCGATTTGCGGGCCACCACCAGCGAGCGCATGCCATGGGCGGGAAACACGGTTTGCAGCACCGGCGCGAGAGTGCGCATGGTGAAGCACATGAGTTTTCCGGCGGAATGGGGCACCCAGCAGAACGTGCGTTCCTGCAGAATTTCCAGGCCGGCCGCCTTGAAGGGACGGGCGTATTCGGCCAGCGGCGGAATGTAGGTTTCGAGGGCGTTGTCCGTGACCCGCTTGCCCTTGATCTTGCTGCGGAACAGGGGGAACTTGTCGTTCATGTCGATCATGATGCTGACACCGCCCGGCATGAGCAGGTCGCGAATCTGGTCCGTGCTCTTCTGCTCCTCCTTGAGGCGATGGCAGTAGCGCGAGGTGTTGACGCCGATGGCGAGGTGCAGGCGGTTTTTGAATTCCGCAGCGGGCCGGCCGAAATGTTTTTCGAAGTCGCCCATGAGGCTCTCGTTCCGGGCGACGAAAAACTTGATCTTGCCGGCCGTCTCCGCATCAAGATGCGCGGCGGCTTCGCGTTTCGCCGCTTCAATGAGGACGGGCGAAAAATCGCTGCCGTAGGCCTCGTGGACCTTGATGCCGTTCTGCTTGAGCAGGCGCAGCAAAGTGATGAGGTTCATGCCGCCGCCGCAGCCGTACTCGAACACGCGGATGCCTTCGGGCCCGATCAAGTCCTTGAGTTCGGTCTTGATGGTCTGGATGTAAAGGCCGCCGTACACCTGGTCGAGCAGGTAGGAAATCCCGCACCCGGCGCTGGCCGAAGTATAGCGCCGGACCGAGGTTTCAGACGTGTATTCCTCGAGGAACGCCTTGTTGATGTCTTGGTTCATGATGGTTTTGCTCATAGGATTCGATCAATCAGTCATTATTTGTCACATTGCCGGAGCGGTGCTTCATATCCGACCCGGTCTCCCCGGCACGCCGGGAAATTTTTATGTTCGCTTGGGCGGTGGATCCCGTCATGCCGCGTCTCATTCAAGGGCCGCCGGCAAGATGATCTGGTCGAGCCCGTCGCGGCGGGTGGTCCAGGTTTTCATCCGTCTCATGCAACTTTGCGCGAGCGAAATTCTATCGTAATGGCCGTCGAGCTTGGCCACGAACAGCGCGTCGTCGTCGCAGGAATTGACCGGCAGCCGCCGCAGCGAAAGCGGGTCATCGCCGGACTTGACCCGGCCGATGCGCGTCGTGACGCAACTGCGAAAGCCCTGGGCGCCGAGCAATTCCTTCATCCGGCCGACGAAGCGCTGGTCCTGCTGCGGAAACGCGTATGGGTAGCCGAAGCTCGTGATTTTTTCGTCCAACTCCTGCTCGATGGATTTTTTCGAATGCACGACTTCATCCACGATGTCCGGCCACGGAATCTTGTAGAGCTCGGGATGGCTGACGGTGTGCGAACCGAATTGGACGCCCTGCGCGCGCAGTTCGCGGACCTCGGCCCAGGTCATGCACTCGCGACCGCGAAACGACCGGCGCTCCGACGAAATGAACGCCGTCGGCAGGTACATGGTGGCCGAGAAATTATGCGCCTTGAGCACGGGCCAAGCGGTGGTGTGGAAGTCGCGGAAACCGTCGTCAAAGGTAATGGCCACCATGCGACGAGTGCCGGGCCCGGCTTCGGAGAAGTTGCGCATGGCTTCTTCCACTGAAACTCCGGCATATCCCAGCTCGCTCAGCAATTGCATGTGCGCCGCAAACCGGCGGGGATTCGTGGCGACGCGGTAATAGGGGCCAACGCCGGCTTCCGCATCGTCCGAAATGCTGTGATACATGAGAATCGGCAGCGCATGACCACGGGACACCACGCCCGAAGCCGCGAGCGGCCGGGCGAGGCAAAGAGTCACGATTCTATCCAAACGCATGGCAGTGGCTCAAGGGATGGAGTTTTGGGTCACCGGAACGGTCTGCGTCTTGGGAGCGGAAAGGAGCGAATCCACCAGATGCAGATACTCGTGCTTTTTGACGTCCCAACTGTTTTTCGCCACGAATTCGCGGGCGTTGGTGGCGAGTCTAAGGCGCATGTCGGGGCGGTTGATCAAGGTGAGCATCGCGGTGGCGAGGTCACCCTCATTGCCCGACTCAAAAAAGCGCACGATGGAATCGTTGAAATAGTATTGGTCCACTTTCGTCTTCGAAACGATGGCCGGCACGCCCTCGGCCATGTATTCCATGATCTTGGTGCTGAAAGCCTCGTTGCCGAAGGAATCCGCGCGCTTGGGAACCACGCCGAGGTCCGCATTGGCGACCACTTCCGCAATCCGCCGCATGGGCATGGCATCGAAGAAAAGCACCTTGCCGGCGAGGCCGAGCTTGGACACGAGCGCTTCGAGGTCGGGTTTGACGTTTCCGCCGCCATAAATGTGGAACTGCGCCCGGGGCGCCTGCTGGTGGATGAGGGCAAACGCGCCGATGGCGAGGTCCAGGCCCTGATGCCTTTGCAATCCGCCATGGTAAAGCATGATAAACCGGCCGTCGTCATCCCGGGTGCGCGCGCAATTGAAAACGGTGGTGTCCACGTGGTTGATGAAGACGGAGCACTTGTCCGCGGGCACGGAGCGCAGGACGATTTTGTCACGCCAAAGATGGTTGGAAATGATGACGTGGTCCGCGAACCTTGCGCAGACGGACTCTATCACCCTGAGCAGGGTGACGTAGATGCTGCCGTCCGGCCGGCGAAATTTATTGGCAAAGAACTCGGGCAAAATGTCGTGGATATCCAGGATGATCTTCGCGCCGCCCAATTTCGGAACCAGCGCGCTGAAGACCAGGAAATCCGGGACGTTGTGGACGTGGACGAGGTCGTATTTGCGCTTGAGCTGGAGGCGGCTGAGGCAGAGCGCGGACTTGAGACAGAACTTGAGCAGGCGGTAGAGGTAGGAAAACTTTCCCTTTTCGTTGCGGTCGCGGCGCTGGATGCGATGGACGTTGACCTTGTCGAGGACCTCGAAGCGGGGCTGGTCGTCGCCGGAAGACAGGGCGATGACGTCCACTTCGTCGCCGCGGTCAACCAGCGCGCGGGCATAGCGCATGACGCGGTTGTCGCTTTCGTAGAAGCTGTAAACCAGCATGCAAATCCGCCGGCCGCCGGGCAGGCCGGCTGCGGTCGAAGCTTCTGAATTGTTGGAACTGGTTTTTGACATGATACGGACAGCAAATTGTACGGGAGCAGGAGAATCGCGGAGTCAGTGGAGGGGCGCGGCGCTCCCCTGCCCGGCTTAGACGTCGTCATCCAGGAATTCCTGGTGCAGGCGGGCGGGCACGTAAGTCTTGACCTTGTTCAGCACGGTGCTGACCTGCGCGCGCGATTCGTTGAGGAGGGCGGTGGCCCGTTGCACGGAATCGCGGTGGGTTTTTTCGGATTCGATGACCAGCAGCACCATGTCCATCAAGCCGGCGAGGCGCGGGGTCATGCTGGTCTGGCTGACGGGCGGCATGTCGAAGATGATGTAATCATAATCACTGGCCTTGAGCTTGGGCATGAGCGTGGCAAAGCGTTTGGACAAGACGGATGGAAAATGGTCGTCGGCTTCGCCATCGGCCGGCCCATGGCCGTTGTCCTGGTCAAAGGCTTCATTCTTGATGCCGTTCTCCAGTTCGGCATCCAGGCCGAGGGCGGGTTTGCCTTTGTGGAAATGCTGGGCGGCGCCGTGTTCGCCGCGCATGTCTACAAGGAGAACATTGCCGTCGCCGGTCTCGGAGAGGCTGGCGGCCAGGCCGGCGGCGATGCTGGTGACGCCCGCGCCTTTGCGGCAACTGGTGACGCCGACGAGCTTGGGGTTGTGGCTGAGGTTGCGGACTTCAAAATTCACGATCAGGCGGTCGCGCAATCCGGCATAAAAGCGATGCAACGGATTGCTGCGGTCCCAGGGAGCGGCCTCTTCCGCGGCGGCATTCACGCCGGCGCCGTTGGCGACGGGCACGAGCGCTCCGCCGTTGGCCCAAGGCAGCAGCAGCCGCCCGTTTCCGAGCAGCGCGCGGGCCGGACGGCGGTCGTGTTGATGCGTGTCCGGGATGGAAATGAACAGCGGCAGGCGCAATTTTTTCTCAATCTCGCTGGGGCGCTTGATGGTGGCATCCAGCACAAGTTCGATCAGGAAGGCCAGGCCGATGCCGCCAAAAATGCCGCCAGCCAGGGCCATGCCGACCATTTTCTTGACGCTCTTCGACCATTTCTTCACTGCGGGCGTGGGCGACTCGGTAATCTTGATGCCGCCGGCAGCGCCTTGATCGCCGCCCATTTTGGTTTGCTCCAGGCTGGCCATGAAGTGGGTCAGCGCCGCTTCCTGAATGTCCTTGCGGTGTTGCAGTTCCAGGATGCGCGGCTCCCGGGCCTCGAGATTGGTCTGGGACTCGCGGATTTCGGCGAGCTTTTGGACGAGGTAATTGGTCTTGGCGGTAAGCTGGACTCCGCGCAGCGACTGGTCGGGCCCGTTGGGCGCTCCAGACGCCTGGGCGTCGGGCATGGGCGCGACGGGCAAATCCAGATTTGCGAGTTGGGGATACTGCTGTTCGAGCTTGGATTTGCGGGCTTCGAACCCGTCAACGAGGTTCTGGCTTTCCTTGAGGAAATCACTGCCCGGCTGGTACTTCATCAGGTCGTCAGTGTATTTCGCCTTCGCCCGGGCCAGTACCGCGCAAACCGTCTGGTATTCATCGCGCACGGAGGAGGGAATATCGGCCTGGGCGTTGGTGTC
>Ga0181516_10003092_pt1 | contig 11397 bp, 9 predicted proteins | sample PEATcosm2014_Bin_25_FD_121104 | JGI IMG/M metagenome (GOLD analysis project Ga0181516, IMG submission 121104) | Peatland microbial communities from MTU Mesocosm Facility, Houghton, MI, USA - PEATcosm2014_Bin01_10_metaG | ecosystem: Environmental > Terrestrial > Soil > Wetlands > Peat | place...
ACACGATCGGCGCGGTCATGGTCGCTCCACCCAGACCGCCAGCGGCCATGATATGGATCATTACGCGGATGACCTTGCGGCGCTAACCGCGCTTCTCGACCTCAAGGGAGCGGTGCATGTCGGCCATTCGACCGGCGGCGGCGAGGTGGTGCACTATCTGGCGCGGCACGGCGAGAGCCGGGTGGCAAAGGCGGCTATCATCAGCGCGGTGCCCCCGCTGATGCTGAAGACGGCGAACAATCCGCTCGGACTTCCCAAGTCCGTATTTGACGACCTTCAGGCGCAGCTCGCGGCCAGCCGCACGAAGTTCTATCGCGACCTTCCGGAGGGTCCGTTCTATGGCTACAACCGTCCGGGCCGAAAGGCCTCCGAGGCCGTCATCGCCAACTGGTGGCGCCAGGGCATGATGGGCGGCGCCAAGGCGCATTACGACGGCATCGTCGCCTTCTCGCAGACCGATTTCACCGAGGACCTCAAGAAGATCACCGTGCCGGTGCTGGTGATGCATAGCGAAGACGATCAGATCGTGCCCTACGCCGATGCCGGGCCGTTGTCGGCAAAGTTGCTCAAGAACGGGACGCTAAAGACCTACAAGGACTTCCCGCACGGTATGCCGACCACGCAAGCGGCCACGATCAACGCCGACCTGCTGGCCTTCCTGAAGGGCGGGAGCTGAAGGCGCGACTTGCCCGGATACGCTTAAGTGCCGGCGGGAGCCGTGCCAGAATCGACCGTCTTGGAAACAACCCGCACGCGTCAAAACCTGGTCTTATGGTGAGCCCGGCGGGATTCGAACCCACGACCCCATGATTAAAAGTCACGTGCTCTACCGACTGAGCTACGGGCTCGCTCGCGCATGCGTATATAGGAGGGAATGTGCCGCGGGAAGCTCACACCGCTCGGGAAGGCGCATTGACGCCGGACCGTGGCGGCCACGTCGCAACCCCGCCCGCCATTTGCTAGATTGATGGTCGCCGCCCGGTAAGCCGCCAAACCAGGGACCTTTGCAATGCCGATCGTCAACCGCATCGCCGATTTGCACGACGAAATCACCGCATGGCGGCGCGATATCCATGCCCACCCGGAGCTGCAATACGACGTGCATCGCACCGCGGGTTCCGTCGCCGAAAAGCTCAAGAGCTTCGGCTGCGACGAAGTGGTGCCCGGCATCGGGCGGACCGGTGTCGTCGGCGTCATCCGCGGTCGCAAGCCCGGCAGCAAGGTCGTTGGCATGCGCGCCGACATGGATGCGCTGCCGCTGCAGGAAGAAACCAGCCTGCCTTACCAATCGACCGTGCCCGGCAAGATGCACGCCTGCGGTCATGACGGCCATACCGCGATGCTGCTTGGCGCCGCCAAATATCTTGCCGAAACCCGCAACTTTGCCGGCACTGCGGTGGTCATTTTCCAGCCGGCAGAGGAGGGCGGCGGCGGCGGCCGGGCGATGGTGCAGGACGGCCTGATGACCCGCTTCGGCATCGATGAAGTCTACGGCATGCACAATTATCCGGGTATTCCGCTCGGCCAATTCGCCATCCGGCCGGGCCCGATGATGGCGTCAGCCGACTACATCGAGATCGCGCTCGAAGGCAAAGGCGGGCACGCGGCGCGGCCGCATATCGCCATCGATACGATCCTGGTCGGCGCCCAGATCATCAATCAGTTGCAGTCGATCGTTTCGCGCAATGTCGATCCCTTGGATTCGGCCGTGGTGTCGATTTGCATGTTCCAGGCCGGCCATACCGACAATGTGATTCCGCAGCACGCCTTGCTGCGCGGCACGGCGCGCTCGCTGACACCGGAGGTCCGCAAGCTGTTGCGCAAGCGCGTCGGCGAGGTGATCGAGGGCACGGCGCGGCTCTACGGCGCCACCGCCAAGGTCACCTACATCAACGGCTATCCGGTGACCGTCAATCACGAGCGCCAGGCCGCGTTCGCGGCCGACGTGGCGCGCGAAATCGCCGGCAAGGACAAGGTCGACGCCAACGTGGCCCCGGTGATGGGCGCCGAGGACTTTTCTTTCATGCTCAACGAGCGGCCGGGCGCGTTCATCTTCGTCGGCAACGGCGACAGCGCAGGCCTGCATCACCCGGCCTACGATTTCAACGACGAGACGATCCCGGTCGGCACCTCCTATTGGGTGCGGCTGGCCGAGACGGCGTTGGCCGGCTGATACGGTTACTGCGCCGCTTCGATGTTGTCGGCCGGCAGCTTCGGCGGCTCGGCCATCACGTTGCTTGCCATCACGTTGCTCGCCATGACGTTGGTCATGACCTGCTGCGACTGCGGCAATAGATCGGCGGCTTTGCTCTCAATCCGGGCTTCGATGCCGCGCCAATAGGCGAAGCTGTTGAAGCGCGTGCCCTCGATCGCCGCCAGTGCCACCGCCGCCACGAACGGCAGGCTCTGCACCACGAGAACGAAGGCGAAGATATTGATCTCGTGCACCTGCTTGTAATTGGTGACGACAAGCGTCAGCGCGCCGACGATGAGCAGCGCCGCGATCACGGCCTCCCAGAATGCCGGGAAATCGGGGCCTTTTTTGGTGTTGCCGCCCTTGGCGGTGCGCAGGAAGGGCACGTGCTCCTTGACCACGCCCATTCCGACCGCCCGCGCCACCGTCCATTGCACCGCCATGGCCGCGCAGACCGCGCCGAGCATTTGGCTAGGCGTTGCCCGCACCCGCAGCCGGTAAAGCGCGGCGAAATGGGCGAGCGAGACCGTGAAGGCCGCAATGATCGGCAGTGTCAGAATGCGATCCGGCACCGCGATATTGGCGAATGCGACCACCGGCACCCAGAGGATGTTGAGCAGTGCGACGACGACGCCGATGGAGTCGGAGCCGAGCCAGTTGAGCCAGCCGATGCCGTATTCGCGCTTCTGCTCGCGGGACAAACCGTCCACTCCGGGCAGCATCCGCCGCCAATGCTTGCGCACCAGCTGGAAGCCGCCAAAGGCCCAGCGGTGGCGCTGCCGTTTATAGGCGTCGAATGTATCCGGCAGGAGACCATGGCCGTAGCGCCGGTTGGTGTAATGCGCGGTCCAGCCGTGCTCCAGGATCGTCAAACCGAGATCGGTGTCTTCGACAATGGTGTCGCTCGACCAGCCGCCCACGGCCTCGAGCGCCGCCCGCCGGATGAGACACATCGTGCCGTGCATGATGACGGCGTTGAATTCGTTGCGCTGAATCATGCCGATGTCGAAAAAACCGGCATATTCGGCATTCATCGCGTGGTGCATGAGCGAGCGATCGCCGTCGCGGTGATCCTGCGGCGATTGCACGAAGCCGACATTCGGATCGGCGAACAGCGGCACCAGATCCTTCAGCCAGTCGCTTTGCAGGACGTAATCGGCGTCGATGCTGGCGATGATTTCCGCGTCGGCTGCGGTATGGGCAAGTGCCACGCGCAATGCGCCGGCCTTATAGCCGGTGAGATTTTCGAGCCGCAGAAACTTGAACCTGTCGCCAAGCGAACGGCAATGCTCCTCGACCGGACGCCACAGCGCCGGATCGGGCGTGTTATTGACGACCACGACGCATTCGATATTGGGGTAATCGAGCCGCGCCACGGCATCGAGCGTCGCCTTGACCATATCCGGCGGCTCGCCGCAGGCCGGAACGTGGATCGATACTTTCGGCGCAAAGGTCGCGGGCACCAGCGGCGGCGCGCCGGTCAGGCGGCGCGGCGGCCGGCCGAAAGCGATCGCCGCGATCTCCTCGAGCCGCGCCAGCGCAATGGCGACCAGCGGGATCAAAAGCAAGATGCCAAGTCCCAGCGCAAAAGCGGCGCCGGGCACGAAATAATGCCCCTTCCAGAACGCCACGATGGCCGTGAACCAGGCGCCGACCGCATTGGCGGATACCACCAGCATCAGCGCCTGGGTGAGCGTCACCCCCGCCATGGCGAGCACCGGCAATGACAGGAGCAGTCCGAGCAGCACCGCAAGCCCGGCGCGCTTGATGTAGTCGGGATCGGTGATCGGTCCGGTCCAGGAGAACTTGGCCTGACGGCTGGCGTCAAACAGTCCCCAATAGGGACCGACGCCGCCTTCCATGGTCTTCCAGGGCTGGTCGATCGCTTCGACGATATTGTAGTCGATGCCGTAGGCTTCGGCCCGATTGACGAAATCCCGAATCACCTCGGCCTGCGCCATGCGGCCGGGTTCGGCGTCGTGGAAATTATAGCCCGCGCTCGGCCAGCCGAATTCGGCGATCACGATCCGCTTGCCGGGATGCATCCGGCGCAGCTTGTCGTAGAACTCGATGGTGTGGTCGACGGCGCGCGAGGCATCGAACCCCTCCCAGTACGGCAGGATGTGCGCGGCAATGAAGTCGACCGACGAGGCAAGCTCGGGATGGTCGATCCAGACCGTCCAAATTTCACCAGTAGTTACAGGTACTGGGCTCGATCGCTTCACCCTTTGGATGAGCTTGATAAGGTCGTCCACGCTCATATCCGCCCGCAGCGTGGTTTCGTTGCCGACCACGATGGCGTCGACATTGCTGTAGTGACGGGCAAGGTCGAGCGCCGAGCGGATTTCCCGCTCATTGCGGTCCTGATCCTTATCGATCCAGGCGCCGACCGTGACTTTGAGGCCGAACTCGGCGGCGATCGGCGGGACCAATTCAGCGCCGCCGGTGGCCGAATAAGTCCGGATCGCCCGCGTATAGGGGGCGATGGCCTTCAGATCGGCGCGTATTTGCTCGGCGGTGGGGCGGGTCCCGGTATCGGGATGCGAGGAGTCGACAAATGGCGAATAAGAGACGCTGGCAAGCTGACCGGTGAAATCCGGAGCCGTTCCTACCGGTCTCGTCAGAGCCCATAAGCCGGCATGCACGCACGCTACGAGCGCGAGCACGGCTGCGACAGTGCGCATGGACTTCAAACTCAAGTGGGGCGAACCACACAGGCCCGAACCTGCCCCCAGGTTCGACGATGGTCGTAAGGAGAGGCAACCTTGCGAGCGGCAATTCCTAAACTAGCGTCGTGTAATGGCGAATTCAAGACAACAAGTTGCGAGCAGCGTTACCGCGGCGAGCAATTTTCGTTTTTTGCCAAAACCCGACGGTCAGCGGGTCGTCGTTGGGCTTGGCACCGCCGCTGCGGGCGCTGCCGCAGGCTGCAAAGCGGGGTTCAGCCAGCAGTCGTAGACCTTGCCGTTCAGGCTGTCGGCGGCCTTCGGATCTATGCTGTTGGAATGCAATACCAGGCACCGGAACGTCGCCTGGATATGGCCGCTCGGACAGCCGAAGCGATCGTAGAGATCGAGATGGCGGAAAGCGGTATCGAGGTCGTCGCGCCAGAGCAGGCTGACCACCCGGCGGCCGAGCCAGACGCATTCCGGATTGCCGGCCGGTCCGCTGAGCATGTGTTGGGCTTCGGCATATTCGTCGACTTTCTGGGTCGCGCTGGCGGCGTCCTGCCCTGGCGGCGTCGGCGGGTCCGCCGGCTTGGCGTCGGTGGCCTGGGCCAGAGCCGAGGGGATTATGGGGCCAAGGGAGGCCGCGACGAGGCAGGCAGCAACACACAATCCGCCGACAAAACTGAGCACGCGATGTGACATGGTTCTCTTGGTATGTTGAAAGCCGATCTGAGCCGATAAAGGGTCGTTTCCCCGAACGTTATGTCGGCCGTGTTGCCAGAGCCGCTTTAACCGCCGTCTTGGCCGTCCGATTGGGCCGCTATTGCGCCGGCCGCCTGATCGAAAGAACCGTCAGGACAATACCAGGACAATACCAGGACAACACCTCAACTCCGTTGTTTTGTCCAGCGCGCAACGTGCCGCGCATGGCTGCACACGGGCTGCACATGGGCTGCACACGGGCTGCGCTTGGCAGCGGCGTCCGCGACGGTTAATGCGAAAGCATGTCGCCGCCCGCGAACGGAAATTCCATCGTCCCCGCGCTTGCCCATTATGCGCTTACGGCGCTGGCGATCGGCGTCGTGTGGTGGTGGCTGGGCGCTCCCGTCCATCTGCCGCCGTCTCCGCTCGCCGCCGGCGGTAAGCTTTACTGCATATCCTACGCGCCATTTCGCGACGCGCAGAATCCGTTGGTCGAGAACACGCGCGTCAGCGCGGAACAGATCGACCAAGACCTTGCTTTGCTGTCGCGCTACACCGACTGCATCCGCACTTATTCGGTGGCCAACGGGCTCGAGCAAATCCCGGCCATCGCCCAGCGTTACGGCCTGAAAATGCTGCTGGGGCTGTGGCTGTCGAACGGCGCGGAAAAAAACCGCGTGCAAATCACGACCGCGATCGATCTCGCCAAGAAATATCCCGACGTCATCCGCGCCGTCGTCGTCGGCAACGAGGTGCTGTTGCGCGGCGAGCTGGCGGCGACCGACCTCGCCGCCACGATCCGGGAGGTCAAGGCGCAGGTGTCCATGCCGGTCACCTATGCCGACGTCTGGGAGTTCTGGCTGCGTTACAGCGATCTGCAAACCGCGGTCGACTTCGTCACCATTCACATCTTGCCCTATTGGGAGGATTTTCCGCTGCCGGCGTCGCTGGCCGCCGCCCATGTCGACGCCATCCGCAAGCAAGTCGTGGCGGCCATCCCCAACAAAGAGATCGTCATTGGCGAGATCGGCTGGCCGAGCGCCGGCCGCATGCGCGAAGCGGCGCGGCCGTCGCCTTCGAACCAGGCCCGCGTCATCGCCGAGACGCTGACGCTGGCGCAGCGCGAAAATTTCCGGGTCAACGTCATCGAGGCCTTCGATCAGCCGTGGAAGCGCGATCTCGAAGGATCATCGGGCCGCTATTGGGGAATTTTCGACCGTGCCACGGGGTCGCCGAAATTCAATTTCGACGGCATCGTCTCCGACCACCCGTATTGGCCGCTGCAGGCGCTGGCGGGGATGATCCTCGCGGCGGCGGCGTTTGCGGCGGCCGCGATGGCCGGGCGCGGCAAGAGCGCGCCGCCGTTACTGTGGATGCGCATCGTCGCGCTGGTATTGGTCCCCTCGGTTCTCCTCGGCTGGACCATCGAAATGGTGCCGGTCGACAGTTACACGATGGGCGGCTGGCTCCGCTCTTTGGCCTTCGCGGCCACGGCGGCCGCGGCGCCGATCGCATGCGCTGCGGCATGCGCGAGCGGGCGGCGGCAACCGAGCTTTGCCGATCTGCTCGGCCGCTCGGGCGGCCGATCCGATGCGTTGGGCGTCGCGCTCGGCGTGACCTTGATGGCGCTCACATTACTCTCGGTGCTGACCGCGTTCGGGCTTGTTTTCGACCCGCGCTACCGCGACCTTCCATTCGCGCCGCAAAGCGGCGCCGTCCTTGCGTTCCTGGTCTTGCTGGCTGCGACGCCGCACAAATCCGAACCGGGCACCGCCGGCGCGCGGGCGATGGCGGAGACCGTGGCGGCGGCGCTGCTCGCCGTCTCGGCGATTTACATCGCGATCAACGAAACCTTCGCCAATTGGCAAGCGATCTGGCTGTGCGCCGGATTGATCGGACTTGCCGTCATTCTGGTGCGGGCGCGGGACGCGCCAGGCTAAGGATCAGCACACCGGCCGCGAGCGCCGAAAGGTCGGCGTTATGCAGCACGATGCCGAAACCGGCCGCCGCAAGCGCGAGCGTCACCAGCACGATCGACGGCCGCAGCAAATTCAGCAAAGCGGCGGCAAGCGCCACGCCGCCGAGAACTTCGTGATTGAACAGCACGATCGACAACCGAAAGGCGCCGCACAGCCAGGTGTTCAGCCCGGCCTGGCAGGCGAGCTCCACGTTCAGGTTCTCGATCGCCATGTAGCGGATATAAAGCGCTTCGCCGACCGACAAAAAGGCGACGATCACAAGCCAGTTGGTCTGGCGTGCGGTCGGCAGGAAAAGCGGGCGGTGCATGGCTAACGGGCTGTGGCTGCAGTCAGGTCGGCGACAACGCGGATCCGGCCGAGCACACGGCTACGTGGCTTGTCCTTTATAGTGATGTCCACATCTTGGCCGAGCGAGGTGAGAAGCCGCATGAGACGCTCGCTGGAGAAGTTGGCCAAACGGCCATTCAGCAAGGCGGATACCTTCGGCTGATCGATGCCCATGAGAATTGCGGCGGCGACTTGAGTGAGGCGCTGCCGCTTGATGAGCTGTCGAATGTGGCTCGCAAGTTGGGCCTTAGTCAGTTCCTCCTCGGGCTCCGGCAGACCCATGTCGGCAAATACATTGCCGGTGCTCGCCGTTACCGGGATTTGACGTTTTCTTTTTTTGACCATTGTTCGTAATCCTCTCGCGCGCGTTTGAGCCGGCGGTCGATCAACTCCAGTTCGTTCTTAGGCGTCGCAATGCCGCGTTTGGATTTCTTCTGAAAGGCGTGCAGCACGTAAATCGCCATGGCGAAGCGGACCGTGTAGACGGCGCGAAATGTATCGCCGTCGAAATCGTCGACAACCTCCAGTACCCAGGCATGACCAAACCCTTTCAGCGGCCGCGCATATCCCGCTTTTTGGCCAATCTGCGCTTCCCAAAGCGCGCCGCCCACTCGTAGTCGCACTTCCTTTGGGAACCTGCTCAGGTCCGACTTGCTACTGCCGACCCAGCGCACAGGCTTCGGGCGCGTTGCATCGGGGCGCGTTGCGTCAGGCGGCGTCGCCATGGCTCGAACTTAGCGCAGCATATGCTCGTTCAGGCATAGGCACAAGCCGGGTTCAACATCTACCTGGCTAAAAATCACGGCAACGCGAGGTGCTGACCGTCGTAGATCGTCGGCTGGCAAAATAGGCTGAAGGCCGTCAGCGCGGAGCAGAGCTGTGTTGCGGCTCCGGGCTGGGCAAAGGGTCCCGCCACCAGGCGCAATTCCACGCGGTTGCCTCGCGGGATTTCCTTGACGCTGACGATCGGCTGCAAATCTTCAAAAAGCTCCGGATGGGCCGCGCGCAAGACCTCCCACCGGATGCGCAAGGCTTGGATGGTCAGGCCGCTGCCGACGTCGACGCCATATTCGGTTTGCGGCGATCCATTGGGATCGGCCGATGCCATCGCGACGGGCCGCGCCGTGACGGCGCTGAGCGACCGCGCCGTGCTGGCCGCCATCGAAGCCGAGACAGCGGCGGTGGCGGCAACCGAGGGTCCATCGTCGAAGCGCCGCGTCCCATTGGCGGTTTCGATTTCCTTGCTGATCGAGCCGGTGACATCGTCCATATCGTGTTCGACGGAAGCAAGCCGGGTTTTGATCTGATCGCTGTCGGCCGTAAGCCCGCGCACGGCGTCGCTCAGGCGCCGCGTCTCGGTCTCGGCATCGAACGCCTGCGCCGCGTGCGGCCGGCCGCCATATAAGACCACCGCCAAGCGCTGCGCGCCGACTTCGCTGCGGCTCGAAATCACGGCAAGCAAAAGCGCGCCGGCGGCCGTACCGCCCCATATTGCCAGGCGCCGCAGACCTTCCATCGTGAAGGCCCTCGGCATCTCACCCTTGCGCGGCGGCGTCTCCTTGACGATTTGCTCTCTCACGGCTTGCGCGAGATCCAGCATGCAGTGCTCCGGCACTTTCCCAGACGAATCAGTGGTAAAAATCTATCAGATTCTGTCATTCGGCACCTCGGATCGCTGCATTCGCCCGCTTCAAGGGTGTTGTTTCGGCCGTTTTCCATTGCCGCATTCGCGGCTTTCGGCGATCCGGCGCCTCGGCTAAGAGTGCGCCGCGGAGGTTGCGATGATGCCTCGAAGCTGCCTTGCGATCGTGCTCGCCGCCGGCGAGGGCACCCGCATGCGTTCGGCGCGGCCCAAGGTGCTGCATGCGATCGCCGGCCGCTCGCTGCTGGCGCATGTCCTTGCCGCGCTGAGCGGGACGGGCGTTGGCGCCATTGCCGTCGTCATCGGTCCCGGACAGGAGGAAGTTGCCGCCGCGGCCAAGCGCGTCGCGCCGGATGTCGCGGTCTTTGTGCAGGAGGAGCGGCGCGGCACGGCACATGCCGCGCTTGCGGCAAAGTCCGCGATTGAACGGCTGCCGGACGATGTTCTCGTTGTTTACGGCGACACGCCACTGATCCGGCCGCGGTCGCTATCGCGCTTGCGCGCGGCGCTGGCCGACGGCGCCGCCGTCGCGGTGCTCGGCTTTCGCCCGGCCGATCCCTCCGGCTACGGCCGCCTGATCGCGGCGAACGGCGAGCTGACCGCCATTCGCGAGGAGGTCGACGCCAGCGCGGCCGAGCGCGCGATCACGCTGTGCAACGGCGGCATCATGGCGCTCAACGGGAAAACTGCGCTTGCCATCCTGGAACGGATCGGCGACCACAATCGCAAAGCCGAATTCTATCTGACCGATGCGGTCGAGATCGCGCGCGGCATGAAGCTTCACGCGGTGGCGGTCGAAGTCGAGGAGGACGACGTGCGCGGCATCAACACCAAAGCTCAGCTTGCCGAAGCGGAAGCCGTGGCGCAGCAGCGCTTGCGCCGGGCCGCGCTCGACGCCGGCGTCACCCTGATCGCGCCGGACACGGTCTATCTGTGCGCCGATACAAAATTCGGCCGCGACGTTGTGGTCGAACCCTATGTGGTGTTCGGCGAGAAGGTGACGATCGAGGACGGCGCGGTCATTCGGTCGTTCTCGCATCTTGCCGGCGCGCATGTCGGCAAGGGCGCTTCGGTCGGACCGTTCGCGCGGCTGCGGCCGGGCACGCAACTCGGCGAGGGCGCACGCATCGGCAATTTCGTCGAAGTGAAAGAGGCGGTCGTCGAAGCCGGCGCCAAAGCCAATCACTTGAGCTATATCGGCGACGCCTTGGTCGGCGCCAACGCCAATGTCGGCGCCGGCACCATCACCTGCAATTACGACGGCAGCGAAAAGCACCGCACCGAAATCGGCAAAAATGCTTTCATCGGTTCGAACTCGGCGCTGGTCGCTCCTGTCAAAATAGGCGACGGCGCCTATATCGGTTCCGGCTCGGTGATCACGGACGACGTGCCGGCCGATGCGCTGGCGGTGGCGCGCGGCCGCCAAACCGTTAAGGAAGGTTGGGCCACGCGCTTGCGCAGCCTGAAATCGCTCGGCAAAAAGAAGGCGCATTCGCGCGATTAACACGGCTTTTTTGCCGGAAATGTCACGGAACGAAACGTTATTTGATTTCTGGGATAATGGCGCTTGCGCTTTAACCATTTAGGGCGGGGCGGGATTTAGCCGCTCTACGTTTGAGGAAAATATCCACACGGATGTGCGGCATCATCGGAATCATCGGACACGAGGCGGCGGCGCCGCAGCTCATCGACGCGCTTAAGCGCCTCGAATATCGCGGCTACGATTCCGCGGGCGTCGCCACGCTTGAACACGGCAAGCTGGTGCGACGCCGCGCCGAGGGCAAGCTCAAGAATCTCGAACTGAGGCTTTTGCGCGAGCCGCTCAACGGCACCATCGGTATCGGCCACACCCGCTGGGCCACACACGGCCGTCCGACCGAGAAC
>Ga0181516_10003095_pt1 | contig 11391 bp, 8 predicted proteins | sample PEATcosm2014_Bin_25_FD_121104 | JGI IMG/M metagenome (GOLD analysis project Ga0181516, IMG submission 121104) | Peatland microbial communities from MTU Mesocosm Facility, Houghton, MI, USA - PEATcosm2014_Bin01_10_metaG | ecosystem: Environmental > Terrestrial > Soil > Wetlands > Peat | place...
CTGAGGCCGCGCGCCGCTATCTGCGCACGTTGGTGCATAGCGACCTGGCCACCGAGCCGCACCGCACCAGCGCGGCATATGGCTTGCAGAATTATCTGATGAACGACCCCGACTATATGCGCCTGTACACCATCGAGGGCGGCATTGAACGCTTGCCGCAGGAGCTGGCGGCGCGCATTGAAGCCAGAGTATTGCTGCGCGAGCCGGTGGTGCGGGTGGAACGCGCAGGCGACTCGACCTTGCGCGTCTTCTCAAGTCGCCATGGAAAGATAGTGCAGGAGGAGTACGACTTCGTGGTGGTGGCGCTGCCGAACGCCTGTATTCCGCTGATCGAATGGCGAGGCGAGGCGCTGGGTGAAGCCATGCATCGCCACTGCGTGCACTACGATTACCCGGCCCACTACCTGCGCGTCAGCGTGCTGTTTCGCGAGGTATTCTGGGAGAGCAGCTTCCAGGACTCGTACATGATGCTCGACGCCTTCGGCGGCTGCTGCCTGTACGATGAGTCGTCGCGCAACGGCTGCCGGACCCACGGCGTGCTGGGTTGGCTGCTGGCCGGGGACGCGGCCATGATCGCCGGCAATCACACCGACGAGCAGTTGATTCGCAGGGTGCTCGATTCCCTCCCGTCTTTTCTGCAACGCGGGCGGGAGTTATTTGTCGAGGGGCAGGTCCACCGCTGGATCGACTCGGTCAACGGGCTGCCCGGCGGCTCACCGGTTCTGGACATGGAACGGCGCCACGTTCCCGAACCCGCGCGGCGGAACCTGTTCGCGGTGGGCGATTACCTGTTCGATTCGACCATCAACGGCGTGCTCGACTCGGCGGACTATGTGGCCGAATCCCTGGCCGAAGCGATCGAGTCGCGTTCCCGGTCCCAGGTCCCGGTCACGGCATACAGCGTGGCCTTATGAGCGAAGCGATCCAGCCTCACGACGATGTCCCCGGAAGCGAACGCCGCATCCTCTTTGTCGAACAGATTACCGGCGGCGACACGGTGTTGATGGTCTTCAAAGACCCTGCGCCGCGCTACGCCATCCTAGCCGGGAGTGCTGCGACCGCGGGCCTTGGCGATGCGCTGGAGGTAACGGTGTTGCCGTTGTCCGCCGCGTCGCAGATGGCAGCCTTTGATGGGGAAGGGTTGGCGAAGGCGAGCGCCCCCGCCATGCCTCCGCCCGTCTACGTCAAGTATCGCGGCGTGGAGCTGATGTGGTGTCCCGGTCGCGCGATGCTGCAATGCGATCCCGAACAGACTGAGACGCTGCTCTCCGCGGTGGTCGAGTTCGCGTATTATGAGAGCGAACTGCACCGGATCGAAAGCGAGATTGCAGCCGCGTGGGCGGAGCTGGAGCAAGACAAAGGCCTCGCCTTCAACGTGACCCGTGCCGACCTCAAACGCAGCGAAGTTGTCGGCGGACGCATGGGCCGCGCGCTGGAGCGGCGGATCAGGATGGCGCGCATTGAGCCGCATCTCTATGAGCCGGATTCCGGGCCGCCGGCGGCCAGCCAGAAGCTGGGCGAGGAGTTGCGCGACAAGGCGCGAATCGAATCCCGGCTGGAGACCGTCGACGCGCAGATCGAGGTCTTCGAGGACATCTACGAGATGGGCGGACAACGCATGGGCGAGTACCGCGCCTCGCAAGAGGAGCACGTGCTCGAGTGGATCATCATCGCCCTGCTGGGCGGCGAATTGTTGCTGCTGCTGGCCCAGGCAATCTGGAAGTTCGGGGTCTGAGACCAGCCATCCGCCGTGGCTGAACAGCTTGCCGTGCGCTGAGGCACTAACCGAAGCAGTCGCATCGGATCCAGTGTATTGCGCCCGAGCGTCTCGCTGATTTGTCCCAGAGGTGGGATGAGAGAATGGTCGGGACGACTGGATTCGAACCAGCGGCCTCATCCACCCCAAGGATGCGCGCTACCAGGCTGCGCCACGTCCCGACTTGTGTTGCGCTCGATCGTCCGCAAAATTAAATCCAGCGGACGACGGCGGGGTATGTTGCAGGGTTAAGTGTACACGAGCCTGCGCACGTGGCCCGGAGCATTTTCCGTATAGGGCGTAGACCAAAGCATCGAATCCCAACGTCGTTTTTCCCCAAGAAAAACGACACTCACATACTTCTTCCAGCTCGCAGCAATACGAAAAATGCTCTAGTGCGTTGGCGCCACGTACTCCTTGGGCAGCGCCTCGCTCTCGCCGAAGAAGAAGCCATTCATCTGCTCCACCAGGAATTCCTGCGCTTCGCGCGTCCACGGCTGCAGCCGGTACTCGTTCAGCAGCATCTTCTGCCGCTCCACCCACTCGCCCCACGCCTTCTTCGATACATTCTTGTAGATCTTCTGGCCAAAGTCGGAGTCGAACGGCGGTTCGTCCAGCCCTTCCAGCTCAGCCTTGTACTTCGTGCAGAACACCATGTGCGCCATTGTCCCATTCTCCTCGTATTCCTCATTGTATAAGCGCGCCGCCGCTTCGCCTACCTTCCTCCTTCACCCTCGGCGCCTAAGGTGCTCCCACGGCCCGGAGCTATCGCTTGTCGTTGGTATAGATTGCAAGCTGGGCTTCCGCCGGGCACAGATGCAGCGTGTAGCCCAACTCCTCTTGCAGGAATTGGGCCAGTTGCATCGGCGTCACCCCATACTGCGTCGCCAAATCCGCATCCACCGCGATCCACGCCGGCCGTACCCGCACCGCCCACGCCTTGAACTCCGCCCATTCCAGCAGCGTCGCCGGAGCAATACTCATTTGCGGGTGAACCAAATAGATATCCGGAATCGTCGCGGCGTCGAAGATGGCTGCGTTGGGCGACATCGCAGCCCGGTCGATCTCGCGCGCGCACTGCACCCGGCGCAGATTGCGCTGCTCCAATGTCAACCCCGATCCCGCAACCGTCTGCTGTTGCCGATGCAGCGTCAGCAACCAGATCAGCGCGAACCCGACGCCAAGTACCCATGGAACCGGAGGTCTCTCCCGCAGCAGCGGCCGCGCTAATTGCACCGCCAGCAGGATCAGCGCAGGCACCAGCAGAATCGCATAGTGGTCGCGCGGATAGATCACCGCAATGTCCACCAGCGGCGGCACGCTCACCATCAGAAAGAAAACGCTGGCCCCGCGCAGCGCACGCAGGTCCCTCCGCAACCACGGCAGCAGTCCGACCGCCAGCACAATCGGCACCAGCAACAGAGTCCTGCCGTCGCAAAGATTGGTCAGAATGTGCCCGAGAAACAAGCCCGGCTTGGCCCGCGCAAAGTCGGCGATGCTGGCCGTCCCGTGCGTCGCATCGTGCTTGGTATCCACGCCGAACGTCCTCTCCGTGTAGTCCGAGTTCCACGCCGCGTCGCCCTTGGGTACCAGGCCGCGTTCACTCGCGCGCACGCTGTAGTGCTGGGCAAAGGCAATCCCCGACCGGTTGTGTTCGGCGTGGCTCATCACATAGACCATCGCCCCCGCCAGGCAAATCACCGCCAATCCCTTGGCGATTGCAGACCGCCCGCTGTCCCGAGCCCCGTTCAACCCAGCACGTCCGCCCCTCCAACACTCAACAGCGAGCGCCGCCACCGTCCCCATCGCCGCTAGAAATACGCCGTAATCGAACTCCGGCCGGCAGAAGCCCACCACAAAACAAACTCCGCACGCTGCCGCCAACGCCCCCGATACCGAAGGCCTCTGCCTTAGCACCATGCACAGGCCAAGCAAAAGAATCGCAGCCGCAAACAGCGACACATACGGGCTCACCGTCAGGAAAGGGAAGCACAGGATCAGGAAGGTGTAAGCCCACGCTCCCGGCATCTTCATCCACGCCGGCAGAACCGCGATCAAGCTCGCCAGCAAACCCCAGGATAGGAAATATCGCCACACCGGATTGGGACACACCACCGCCAGCAGCTTGAACCACAGTGCGTACAGCGGGGTCCACTCCTGCATGGATAGAAACGAGAGAGGATGCACCAGCACGCCCGAGCGAAGATAGTCGGTGTCATCCCGGAACGAGATGCCGATCACATGGCCAGCTATATACAGATAGAACGCAGTCAGACTCAGGACCACCGCCGCCTCGGCCGCCCTATCGGATTTCAGAACCGTCCGGACCGGCTCCGCAACTTTCAGCTTGCTCACGTCCCACGCCTACTTCCTCTTGCCCTTGCTCTTCTTGTCTCTTAGTCGTGCCTTCTTCTTTCCCGCCGAACCCTTCTGCTTCTTGCCGGCCCGGTTCGGACTCGCATGCTCAATCGCGCCTTCGGCGGCCTTTGCCGCCTTTCCCTTCCGTAATCCCTTCGGCGCCGCGACCTCTGCTTCCGGCACCAGCGCAAATTGTAACCGCCGTTGTTGCCGGTCGATCCGGTCCAGCAGCACGTGCACGCGCTGCCCCATCTTGTAAGCCTTGCCGCCGCGTGTGCTCACAATCTGCTTGTCCGTATCGCGAAAGACGAACCGCTCATCGCTCCCCCATCCGCTCAGCGACGCAATCGGCACCAGGCCCTCAATAAACAGGTCGTCCAGCTCCACAAAGAATCCATACTTCGTGCACGAAAGAATAATCCCGCCAAAATCCTCGCCGACGCGGTCTTCCATAAACCGCATCTTCTTCCACTCCATCAATTCGCGCTCCGCATCGTCCGCCCGCCGCTCCGCTTGGCTCGACTCCACCGCAATCGCCGCCAACTCCGGCTCCGGAATCGGCTCCGAACGATACTCTCTCCGCTTCCTGCCACTGTCATTCTGAGCCGCGGGCGAAGAATCCCCGTGTTGATTTCTTCCCCCACGGTCGTCCGGCAATTGTTCTAGATCGGTTGGGGGTTGTTTTAGATAGGCCGGGACTTTAGTCCCGGCACCCGCGCTCCCCAAACCAATCCGGGCTTCAGCCCCTGGGAGCTCTTCCGTTTTATATGTAACCACTCCAGTTGCGTGTTTCCACGGCTCCTGCCTCCAGGGTTGAAGCTCCGTGCTCAGGATCGCCCCGCCCGTCGTCTCCGCGCCCGCGCGAATCAGCTCCCGCACCAGTCGATGCACAATCAGGTCCGGATACCGCCGGATCGGCGAAGTGAAGTGCGTATAGCACGGGCTGGCCAGCGCAAAGTGGCCCTCATTCTTCTCGCTGTACCGCGCCTGCTTCAACGACCGCAGCATCAGGTAGCTCAGGATGCGCTCCTCCGGCTTGCCCGCAATCTTCGCCGTCAGCCGCTGATACATCTGCGGCGTCACCGGAATCGACTGCGCCACCTCGTGCGTCTTCGCCGGCCGTCCTCCACCGCCGCCCTTGCGCACATCCCGCCGGTCCGCCTTCATCGTCACCTTCTGTACCGGCAGGCTGGAGAACCCCAGCGAGTAGCCAAACCCGCTCGCGGTCTCCTCGAAGTCCAGAATCCGCTTCGGGTCAGGCATCTCGTGAATCCGGTACACCCCCGGAATCGAGTTGCGCTCGATCCAGTGCGCGATGCACTCATTCGCGCTCAGCATAAACTCCTCGATCAGCCGGTGCGCCCACCCGCGCTCGGAGCGAACGATCGACTCCATGTTCCCATCCGGATCGAATTCGATCACCGGCTCCGGCAGATCGAAATCGATGGAACCTCGCCGGTTACGTTTTGCATTCAACTTCAGCGCCAGTTCATACATCCGCTCAAAATCAGTTACAAGTTCCGCAAACTCCGCGCGCACCGCCTTGTCTACGTCCGTCGCCGCGTCCGTCCCGCTGTCCAGAATCGCCTGCACCTGCGTATAAGTCATCCGTTTTGCGCTGCGGATGATTCCTTCGCACACCTCATACCCCAACACCTCGCCGCGCCCATCGATCTCCATCACGCAGCTCAGCACCAGCCGGTCCTCATCCGGCAGCAGGCTGCACATCCCGCTGGAGAGTTGCGGCGGCAGCATCGGCACCGCGCGGTCCGGAAAATAAACGCTGGTCCCGCGCAGCCGCGCCTCAAGATCCAGCGCCGTCCCTGGCCGCACATAGTGGCTCACGTCCGCAATGTGTACCTGCAGCTCCCAATTTCCATTCGCCAGCGGCCGCGCCAGTACCGCATCGTCGAAGTCGCGCGCCGTCTCGCCATCGATGGTTACAATTGGCAGCCCGCGAAAATCCCTGCGTCCCTCCACCAATCCGGGTGCCCCATATCCCGAGTTTGGGATGTGGGTTTCCACCGCGGCCTGCGTTGCCTCCGCCAGCACATTCGCCGGAAACACATGCGGCAGATGGTGCTTGCGAATGATGATCTCCACGTCCACGCCGAACCCATCCGGCGGCCCCAGCACCTCGATCACGCGTCCCTTCGCCGGTCGCCCCGCGGCAGGGAAGTCGGTGATCTCCACATCCACCGCCAGCCCCTCCAGCGGAGCATGGCCGTCGCTCAGCTCATCCACGCTCCATCGCCTCTGCTCTCGCTGCGCCTCTTCGCCCAACGCCCGGTGCGGCGTCTCCACCGGCGTCGCCGGCTCCTCCGCGCCCTCCGGAATCAGGATCGCCCCGCCCCCCGGCGCGCCCGTCATCCGCTCATCCAGCGGCGTCACATAGTTTCCATGCAGCAGCGGCGCATCCTCCCACGTGCTCCCTCGCCGATGCGCCCGCGCATAATGAAAGATCCCAACCACGGTGGGATTCCGCCGCGTCAGCACCCGCGCAATCCGCCCGGATCGCCGCCCATCCCGTCCCGGCAGCGCCTCATCCACCAGCACCTCGTCGCCCTGCATCGCGCCGTTCAGCTCGCTCGGCGGGATAAACAGATCGTCGTCGCGATTGCTGCTCCCGTTCGGCCGCACAAACCCATATCCATCGCGATGCAGATCGAGCCTGCCCGCCACCAGCCTGTCCCGCGTCGCTCTCAGCTCCTGCCGCTCTCCGGGCATCGCGCCCTTCCGCGGAGCACGCGCTGTCTTTTCAAATGTTGCGCCTGGAATTGCCCATTGCTCGAACTCCGTCTTCACCAACTCGCCGCGCGCCGCAATCCGGGCCAACTGCTCCAGCAGCAGACGCCGCTCTCGCCCGCCGCCCAGCCCCAGCTCGCGCACCAGTTGTTTGTATCCCGCGCGTTGCCCCGGCGAGCGTTCAATGCGCCGGATCAGCTCGCGATCCGTCTGTGGATAGGGTGTCTTCGCCATCCATCAAAGAATACCGCGCCGCCCACCCGCGTTTACCTTCAACCTTGAACCTCGGACCTGGAACCTTGGTTACTTCGCCGGCTGCTTCAGCAGTTCCACCGCCTGCTCCAGCGTCGTCCCCGGCGGCACTGGCGAGAAGTCGGTCTTCACCTCATCTTCCTGTTCCCCTATGGTCTTGAAGAACAGCGCATGGCCGCTGATGTGCACATGGGTCTCCGCGATCTGCCACACCCCCGGCCCAAATTCTCTTCGCTCGACATCGAATGTGCTGCCCGCCTTGATCCTCGCCAGAAAACCGAACCCGATGGTCACATCGTTGTCCAGCCGCCCTTTGAACGTCTTGATGCGGTGACCCTGCGTGGTCACCGTCATCGTTCCCGTCATCGCGCACATCACCCGCGCCTCCATGTCCGGCGGGCTGAAGTCCGGGTTCGGCCGGTACGACAGCGTAATCGAGTCCGGCGTCTGGCTCTCCACCTTCCAGATAAAAGCCTGCGGCATCAGGTTCAGCAGCTCCACGGCGCTCTTGTCATCGTGCTCCCCGTTCCGCCTCTGCTTCTCCTGCGCAGCGGGATCGTGAATGAACTTTTGGGTGTTGCGGTCATCCTCTGCCAGCACCGCCGCCGATGCCGGCTTGCCATGCTCCAGCACATGGCGGCTGATCGCCCCATGCTCGGTCTCAACGATCACGGAGACATTGCCGCCATCCTCGTGCCGCAGATACCGCCAGTGCGAGTTGTCGTCGCGGTCCGCCGCCAGCTGCGTGCTCACCGCCTGCTGCACGATCTGCTTCGCGTCCTGCGCCTGCATCGCCGGCGCAAGCAGGAGAGCCAGGGCCGCGCCCAGCGCGCCCACCCAAATGTTTTTGCCCAACCCCATCCATCTCCTTAGACGCCAGTTCGTTGCAGTTCGTTTATCCGTCGACTACTTCACCCACTCCACCCGCACGCTCTTCTTCCCGAGCCGCAATGCGACCGATTCGCCGGCCTTCACGCCCCGCAGCAGCTTCTCGCTGAGTCTCTCCCCATCCACGCTTACCGCATTTTCGCCCAGCTTGCGCGTCGCCTCGCCCGCGCTGGCCGCCAGCCCCGCCAACTGTAGCAGTTTGGGCACTCGCACCACCGCGCCATCATCACTCTGTTCGACTACCAGCCCCTCACTCGCCAGCGATATCTGCACCACCGGCGCATCCTCGCTGACCGCGCGCTGCTGGAACTGCTTCGCCCAATTCTCTGCCGCCGCATCCGCCTCCGCGGCCGAGTGGAAGTCCCGCACAATCCCCCACGCCAGGTTCTTCTTCGCCTGCATCGGATGCAGCTTGCCCAGCTCCACCGCCGCCTGCATCGTCTCGATCTCGCGCGGCCGCAGGTCCGTCAGCAGCGTCCAGTACTTCCACATCAGCTCGTCCGAGATGGACATCAGCTTGCCGTACATCTCGCCCGCCGGCTCATGGATGCCAATCGCGTTGCCCAGCGACTTCGACATCTTCTGTACGCCATCGAGCCCTTCCAGGATTGGCGTCATCAACACAATCTGCGGCGGCTGCCCACTCTTTCGCTGAAGCTCGCGACCCATCAGAAGATTGAACTTCTGATCGGTCCCACCCAGCTCCACATCGCACTTCAGCGCGACTGAGTCGTACCCTTGCGCCAGCGGATATAACAACTCGTGGATCGAAATGTCTTCTTCTGCGCGAAATCGGGTAAGAAAGTCCTTGCGATCCAGCATCTGGCTCAGCGTCACCTTCGCTGCCAGCCCAATCAGCCCCGCGTACCCCAGCTTGTCCAGCCACTCGGAGTTGTACCGGACCTCGGTTTTCTCCGGGTCCAGGATCTTGAACACCTGCTGCTTGTAGGTCTCCGCGTTGCGATCGATCTCCTCGCGGCTTAGCGGCTTGCGCGTCACATTCCGGCCGGTGGGGTCGCCGATCAGCGCGGTCGCATCGCCGATCAGGAAGATCACCGTGTGCCCAAGCTGCTGAAAGTGGCGCAGCTTGCGGATCAGCACCGTATGCCCCAGGTGCAGGTCCGGCGCCGTCGGATCGAAGCCGGCCTTGATCCGCATCGGCACGCCCTTCGCCAACGACTGCGCAATGCGCTCCCTCAGCGCCTCCAGCGGGATAATCTCCGCTGCCCCCTTCGCAATCAAATCCAACTGCTCATCCACTGCCGCGAACTGTGCCATGTCCTCCCAAGTATAAAGACACCGCCCGCCCCTCAACCCTCACTGCGCCGTCATTCTGGCCCGCGGGGGTCAGAATCTCCGTATGGAACGGACAAAAAGGCACCGACGCCTCCATCGGTGCCCATCTGTGTTAAGCCTTTGCTCGAGCCTTGAACCCTCGAAAGCCGCCGGACTCGTCGGTAGCTCAGGCAAAACGCAGATCCTTCGACTCCGCTGCGCTTCTCTCAGGATGACAAATCTATGGGGTGAATTAAGGACTCACCACGCTAGTCCCTCGTCCCTACTTCTTCGCCAACAGGTCGGAGTTCCACGTGTCCGCGACCGCCTTCCAGCTTCCATCCGCCTGCTTCTTCCACACCGACAGGTACTTTCCATGGTCGGTCTCCGGCTTGCCCTTCTTCGGCTTGGTGACCATCGTGTACGAACCCACGTCGTACACCATCTCGCCCGACTGCGCCACCTCCACGTACATGGGGGTCCAGGAGATCGTATTGGCCGGATCGAGCAGCGTCATCCATGCCTTGGTGATGTCTCCCTTGCTGGTCAGCATCTCCGCATTGGGCGGCAGCACCACCGCGTCGCCGCTGTAGTACGACAGCACCACGTCCAGGCTGCGCGCCGTCGCCGCCTTCGACCATTGCGCGTCCGCATCCTTCACTGCCTGTTCCACTGCCTTCAGATCAACCGCCGGAGCCGGCTTGCTTTGAATCGTCTTCACCCAGTAGCCTCCCCCTGCCGCGGCCAGCGCCACCAGGAACAATGCGACCACGAAGCCCGCCTTCGAACCCTCCTTCGGGCTGGAAGTCACATCTATATCGGTCCCCTTGATAATATCGATCATTTGCTCGGTCCTCCTACGCGCTGAACTCTACGCTCTCGCCCGTACTGGAGGACGTGACATGGGTCACACCCGCTCACGGCCGGAATCCGCCTACACAGCCGGCTGCGCCTTCGCCGCAAAGATCCCCGCGAACGAGGCGCGATACGCGTACACCAGAGTCAGCTCCAACACTCCGAAGACCAGCATGGCCGGCAGCCCCGACGGCTCCAGCGTCAGGTGGAACAGCAGGATGTTGGTCAGCATCCCCGCCAGCAGTGTCAGCCCCAGCGGCACAAACCGCCCGGTCAGCAGCATCAGCCCACCCGCCGCCTCAACCAGCCCGTAGAACGCAAACCAGTGGTGCGCCACCATCAGTCCCAGCAGCGTGGTCGCATCGCCGGGCGGCACCGCCGCATGGATGAACGGCACAAGGTGGTTCAGCCCAAACACGGTAAACAGCAGCCCCAGCAGAATCCGCGCACCCAGAACCACGATCTTCATTGGCCCGCTCCCTCTCTCAAACACGATATGCGTCGCCGCGTGTATCTCTATCCGATGGCTGGCGCAACCCGCAAGGTGCAAAAATGAAGGGATGCAAAATCCTCCCAGCGCCGCCCCCGGCGTCACCCTCTCCCTTGCCGGCCGCACCGCCCTCGTTACCGGAGGCTCGCGCGGCATCGGCGCAGCCACCGTCCGCCTCTTCCGCCAGGCCGGGGCCCGCGTCGCCTTCAGCTATCGCGCCGCCACCGATCAGGCCCACGCGCTCGCCGCCGAACTGGGCGGCCCCGAGGCGTGCCTGCCCATACAGAAGGAGCTGCTGACGCCAGAGGACGGGGAGACCCTCGTCGCCCGCACCCTCGCCGCCTTTGGAGATTTGGACATCCTCGTCGCCAACCACGGCATCTGGCCGCCCGTCCCCACCACCGTTGCGGAGATGAGCAACGCACAGTGGCGACGCACCCAGTCCATCAACGTGGACGCGGTTTTTGGCCTGGTGCATGCCGCCGCCGCCCACATGCTGACTCGTCCGCGCGCGCAAGCTGACCCCAACACCACCGCCGGCAACGTCCCCGTCCAGCCCGCCCGCGGCCACATCGTTCTCATCGCCTCGGCGGCTGGCCAGCGCGGCGAGGGTGGCCACGCCGACTACGCCACCAGCAAGGGCGCCATCATCGCCTTCACCAAGTCGCTCTCCTCCGAGCTGGCCCCGCACGGTATCTACGCCAACTGCGTCGCCCCCGGTTGGACCCACACCGAGATGACCGGCTCCGTCTTCGATCGCCCCGAGGACTCC
>Ga0181516_10003096_pt1 | contig 11384 bp, 8 predicted proteins | sample PEATcosm2014_Bin_25_FD_121104 | JGI IMG/M metagenome (GOLD analysis project Ga0181516, IMG submission 121104) | Peatland microbial communities from MTU Mesocosm Facility, Houghton, MI, USA - PEATcosm2014_Bin01_10_metaG | ecosystem: Environmental > Terrestrial > Soil > Wetlands > Peat | place...
GCCTTGTCTGCCATGATGTTTGCCATCGTCATCGCCAGTCAGTTTGCGGCACGGCAGGATGAAAAAGAAAAGGCTCTGGCTGTCAGCAACGAACGCTTTGAGCTGGCGACGCGGGGCGCGAACGAAGGTTTATTCGATTGGAACTTACTGACAGGCGAGATCTTCTTTTCCGACCAGTTCCGCAGGATTCTCGGCGTTCGTATCGTCAATGGCGCCGACGGGCTTAAAAAATGGGTCAGGCTGATTCAGCCTCCCTATCGCCGTCTTGTGACCGATACTGTCCGCCGCTTCCGCCGCAACGCCAAAGCAAACACTTTGAATATTGAATATTGCATCAGACAGTTGAATGGCGAGAGCCGCTGGCTTCACTCCAAAGCCGTGGCCGTTCGCGACAGAACAACGCAAAAAGTGATGCGCATGGTCGGATCAACCAGCGACATTACCGAGCGCAAGAAAAACGAAGTCGCCCTACTCGCCAGCGAGGCGCGCTTCCGCAGCATTATTGAAGCCCACCCTGTACCGGTTCTTATCGTCAGCCTTGTCACGGGCGCGATTTTTTACGCGACTCCCGGCTCCGAGTTGCTTTTGGGCGTCAATCAAAAAAACATGCAAAAAGAATTTCTAGAGCATTTTTTGACCGATCCTAAAATGCGCACTCAGATTATTCACGATATTATCTCGGGCAACCCCGTTGATCTGGTAGAAACCGAAATCCAACGCGGCGATGGAAGCAGCGTTGCCGCTGCTGTTTCGGCGCGTCGCATCAGTTATCAGAACGAAGACGCTATGGTCATAGGCATTTACGACCTGACCGAGCGCAAAATAGCCGAGGCGCAAATCGCGCGGCAACAGGAAGCGTTACAGCAAAGCGAGAAAATGGCCGCGCTCGGCGGACTCTTGGCCGGCGTGGCGCATGAATTGAACAATCCTTTGTCGGTTGTGGTGGGACAGGCGACGTTGCTCATGGAAGGCGCTCCCGAAGCCAAAGTCGCCTCGCGCGCTGAAAAGATTTTCAAAGCCGCCGACCGTTGCTCAAGGATCGTCAAAAGCTTCCTAGCCTTGGCCCGCCGCAAACCGCCAGAGCGAAAGCAGGTCGATTTGAATCAAGTTGTTCGCGCCTCGCTGGAATTGCTCGGCTATCAGCTCAAAACCGGCGACGTCGATATCCAATCGGATCTCGACCCCACCTTGGGCAATATTATCGGCGATGGCGATCAATTGACGCAGGTCGTTACCAACCTTATTCTCAATGCCGCCCAAGCCATGGAGGGCTGGAAGAACCAACGCCGTATCATCATATCTACCAAAAGTGATGCCGATGGTTCTGTTTTGCTTCGCGTGGTAGATACGGGCCCGGGCATTCCGCCGGATATTCGCTCGCGTGTATTTGAGCCGTTCTTTACTACCAAAGGAGGTAAAGGCGGCACGGGCGTTGGCCTTGCTCTATGCCTCAATATCATTGCGGCGCATGGGGGTGAGATACAGATAAGCGAAACGTCGGGCGGCGGGGCAACCTTTAACGTCAGATTCCCGCCATCGGCAAACGCGCATGTCGATGACGGTGCGGCACAAAACGAATCCTCTCAAGCGATTGCACCGATTAATTTATTGTTGGTCGACGATGAAGTCGAATTGGCGCAGACTCTGGCCGACCTTCTAGAGCCGGAAGGACACTCCATCGACATCGCGATCAACGGAGCGATTGCAATGGACAAGCTGCGCAAGCATAAATTCGATGCGATTATCAGTGATCTTCGCATGCCGGTTATGGACGGCCCTGCTCTTTATGAGGCTCTGCAACGCGAGTTGCCTTCATATCTAAACAGGATTATTTATGTAACCGGGGATACGCTTTCTTCCCATGTTCAAGACTTCCTGAACGGACATGCTGTTCCTGTCGTTGAAAAACCCTACCGCCTCAAGGACATTCGGCGCGCCCTGAGCGACCTTTTGAAAAATGCAGCCAAATGACGAACGGATAACAAAATGCGCTTGCTGATCATCGACGACGAAGAAGACATCTGCGATTTGATTGCCGAGATTGGCGCGCGGCATGGCCTTGAGGCGCGAACAACCAGCAATGCGGAAAACGTGCATCAAATTCTGGCCGATTTTACGCCTGACGTCATCATGATGGACTTGATGATGCCTGGCATAGACGGCGTCGAACTTTTGCGCCTGTTATCAGAAAAATCTAAGAACGCGAAACTGTGCCTGATTAGCGGCAGCGATGCGCGTGTCCTCAACGGTGCACGCCGTCTGGGCAGCGCCCATGGACTTGACGTCGTTGCGGCTTTGGAAAAACCGCTCAGCATCGAAGTTCTCAATGGCTTTTTCGACCAGATGATGAGTCACAGTAAAAATGAAGATGCCGAAGCCCGCGCCCACGCCATCGCATCGGGAGAAATCCAGTTTTACTATCAGCCGGTCATCGACCTTTCCACGCGCCGTGTTAAGGGCGTCGAAGCCTTGGCTCGTTGGATGCATCCGGATCGCGGCATCCTTTTGCCCGACACCTTCCTTAAGCAAATCACCGATGATGGGTTGATGCAGGCTTTGACCGATCTCGTCATCAAGACAACGGTACAACAGGCTTCCACGTGGTATCGCATGGGTGAGCGGCTGACGGTGGCGATGAACGTCACCGCATCGACGCTGCTTGATCTGTCGCTGCCGGATCGAATCTCTGAAATGTGCAAGCAGCATGACTTGCCACCGGAAATGCTTGTTCTCGAGGTCACTGAAACCGAAGCCATGCGCGACGTCACACGCACGATGGATGTTTTGCTGCGTATGCGCCTGCGCAATATTGGCGTTTCGATCGACGATTTCGGAACCGGCCATTCGTCCTTACGCGAACTTCAGCGTATGCCGTTCAACGAAATGAAAATAGACAAAAGCTTTGTCACCGATATGGCAAGCAATCCAGATTGCGAGGTTATCGTCAATTCGATCATTGATCTCGGCAACAATCTTGGCCTGAAAGTGATTGCCGAAGGTATTGAAGACGAGCGCACATGGAACATGCTGCGCGATAAAAAATGCACCTATGGCCAGGGATTCTTTATGGGACGCCCTATGGCAGCGGCCGACTTCAGCTTGTGGCTAGAGAACTGGCGAAAAAAATAGACTGACAACCGGCCACTATTAGCCGCCCGGCGAGCAAGAGAACCTCTCGTCGCCTCTATTGAATCGCCAGAACCTGATAATAGAAGAACTGCGACGATGGCCCCGCTGTAGGCGTGCCGGTGCAAACACCGGCAGTAGAGAATGCCGTACAACCCGCTCCAACGGGGACCCCCGTATTCCACACGCACCCTGTCGCAACGCCCGCAAGACTGATAAAGCCCGTTGTAACTGCAGCATTAAGGGCATTTGTCCATCCGGATGTTGTCGTTGACTCCGGCCACGCAGAACCTAAAATTGTAGAGCCATCGGTACTAGTCTCGAAAGTGCCATAGTTCGCCGGAGGAGGAACAACCGCCGACCCCATCGCCCGATTATTGACTTCTGCGCAGACGCCCTGAGACACAGGCAAAACGGCAACAATAACGGGTGACGTAGACTGCTGAGTCCCCAATCCCTTGATGATCCCTGACGGATAAGTCCAGGTATCAACAGTCGGATTGTTGGCCATACCTGGCGACGGTGGAGCAATGCCGCCGCCGGTCGGAGAAAACAAATCAGAGGTAGAAGAGGTATTTGCCGGATTGATGGTGACTTGGGTCGGCCCTAAGCCGCCCTCCATCGTGATGCGATCCATGCCAACCCGTAGATTTTCACCAATTTGCATGAGCGCGGACGATTTTGTTTTATTGGTTTCCGTCCCGGTGCCTGCCGTAAAGCTTCCGCTGCCGGCGGCGATCGCAGCCGCAAGAATGGCAAGAATAGCAATAATAAAAAGAATAGGGCCAATTGCGATACCAGCGTTCGGACTGAACCGTTCTTTATTCACCTGCAACGCTATCATGCCTGCCTCTCCATTAACCTGGTTCAAACCCGTGCCTATCATTGCGTAAGCGCCGATGGCCACACTACATCACTCAGAAACCTCCCAAGGACACGCAATAAACGCGCAGACATCGGTAAAATTTCGATTCCATACGTATACAACCTTTTTCCGTCCCTAAAGTCAAGAAAAGGCCACCACCCATCACGCCCCATATATTATCCCTCTATTGCCGAGGCAAAGAAAAGGTTACTTTCTGCCCCGACACGAGCGCGCTCATCAAGGCGTGACCGCTACACGCCCCCACGCAAAATTCGCGAAATGTCCAGCGAAATTGTGGCGCCATTGTATCGAAATAAGTAAGAGCCGTAATCCACTGGTGAAACTTGGCTCCGTCATCGCTTTTAACGGAAACCACCTGATTCGGCTCAATCTCGACCTTAATGTCTGGAAATTGATGCTGAAGCCGATCAGCAATCGTTTGAATTTCGTGAGCACTGATAGGCGTGTTTGTGACCACCGGCAAAACCGGTTCAACGGCAGTCGCTTCCGCCGATTCTCTTTTGGTTGAGACGGCGCCATGAACGGCAAACACAGCCAGAATCAACATCACAAGAGCCGCCAGCCAGCAAGCGCTGACAACGATAGCCGTCGACTTGTCAAGACTCGCGACAGCTTTGGCAATAACGCGAGGGGAAAAAACCTTCATAAGAAGCTTGGCGCTCAGGGACATTATCGCCTCTCCTTGTTCGCTTCATAGGTAATCTCGGCATCATTGCCTATGGATACCCCTTGATCATTGGATTCGATGTTCTTGCCCCCTAGCGCAGATATGCGGTCAGCCGTGGCGCTGGGAGGAACGACAGCGCGCCAGCGAGTCACTTTCTCGATATCATAGATCGTCAGAAAGCCATTGAGCGACAAGAGTCCGTCGTTAACATTCAAGAATTTCTCGAGCTGCTCGCGGAGCGGACTGGACCGCAAATCTTCAGCTTGCCGCAACATCTGGGTTGATTTGGTTTTGGTGCGCTCCAGCACTTCGGTAAGATCTTGCCGAACCGAAATCATCGCCATACTTGCCGATAACCACACAAGAAACGACGTGCCGACAATAAACAAGGATGCCAACACGGAAACCGCCGCCAGAATGCGGCGCGCGCGATCTTCGAACAGCGATGCGGAATACCACGGCACTGGGGTCATCTGCCCGATACGGAAGAGATCAATGTTGATGCTGCTGGCCTTTTCGCCGAGCTCACGTACTGTGCGTTCCGCCTTGGCCCTAACGACGGCGGCGGTGCCGCGAAAGATGTGCAATTCTTCTGCGGCAACGACCATCAGAACGGCCATCTCTTCGCCAAAATAGGTATAACAGATCGGCAAGTTGGCTATGTCTCCTGCTGTTGGCAGCAAGGCCGCCAAAGGACACCACGTATTCCCACGCGATGCCAAATCACCCGACTTGACCGCCAGATACCAGATTGTGTTGCCAACCGATTGCCACACAACATGGACGCGTTCGCTGTCGCAGGCTTCCGCTGCGGCATTCCAGACGATTTCTTCTTCTTCGCCCGCAATGCGGGGACATATGCCGCCGATAAGATCGGGGGGGAAATAAAATTCTTCTACATCGCTGACAGCCCCTGTCAGCGTCTTGATCATCGCATTTGAAGACTCGGAAAGGTCGCTGTCCGTGCGGGGCGCGGCGGCGGCGCCTTCGCCGTCCAAGCCCTCTGACCGGCTGTTCAACGCCTTCGGGGCGGTGCGCTTGATCCACTCTATGAATTCGCCGATGCCCATTGTTATGACCGGAGTCCTTTGAGACTATCAAGGAAGCTTTGATTTTGAACCATCAATAAATAGATCATAGTCAAGACCGTAGCGCCAGCCAGAACCATCATCGTAATAAGGCCAAGGATGGCCAAACGTCGCTGATCCGACTTTGCCATGAGTCCACGCTCTTCGGCAATCGCCGTATACACTTCGGCCAATTGATCTACGGATTGGATTGTTCGGATCTGGTCGCTCTCCCCTTTCATCAGAGGCCAGCGCGCCAGCGCACGCGAAGGCTCGACACCCGCCATAACGCGGCTTTTGCTTTCGGTCCAATAAAGGCGGCAAGACGGCTCGTTGACGCTTTCGATAATGATATCGAGCGCTTCGGCGAGAGGCACCTTACCGCTTAAGAGCCGATGCATCAGTTTGCAACTTTCTTTCATGCCGATGTTGCGCAGATAGGAGGACATAATCGGCGCCTTCATCAGCATTTTAGACGTATAGTGATCGGGTTTTTGCCGATTAAACCAATAAAGGGCGACGAAAACGCCTCCACCGACAATAAGCGCTGTAATCACGACAAGCAGGGTCATATTGACCCAGGTCGCAAGCTGAATCGCGTGGTTGAACTGCGCAATCGCAGCAGGATCGGTCGTTTTCATCCCCTGCCCTTTCAGATAGGGAATAAAGCCGAATTGCGCACCCCAAATCGTGCCAACAATATTGACGATATCGAAAGACAGCCAGCTGAGCGCCGTAACGATGACCTTCGTTTGTTTGCCTTTTTCCTCAGTGTGCTCAATAGCATGCTGAATGACACCTTTCAGGTCGCCCGCGCGTTCACCCGCCGTAATAATGGCCATCGTGGCCGCATCAAGCAAGCGCAAGGCGCGCAAAGCCTCGGAAAAAGAGCCGCCGCCTTTAAGCACGGTGCGCGTCGGCAAAAACGCTAAGCGCCTTTTGGCGTCAGTTTCACCTTCAATAATGTTAAGAAGCGCGGTACCTGCGGAAGCCGTAGCACCTTGAAAACGCAGGGCGCGCAACAACTGAATCTGCCATGCTTGGGAACGAACTTCCGCCCACTCGAAAAGCGCTGTTTTTTGTTCGTGGATATCGAAGGGGTAAAATCCGTTGTTGCGCAGCTGGCGCCGCACGGCATGTTGATCAGGAAGATAGAAATCATCTTCCATGACATCGACCGAGCCTCGCTTCATCGATGCGTATTTGGCGTGAAAAAGTTTCATGCCCCTACCCTCTGCCGTGCGTCGTCGAGGCCACTTCCTCGATCAACATCGCTGCGCCCATATTGGCATCGATAGCATTGCGCCGGATCAAATCGATGATCGACTGCCGACGCGGCATATAAATGGTTCCCGGCACGTCGATGATTGACGACGTGACGTTTGACACCATCATTTCCGTAATGGCTCGGCGGCTGGCCTGATCTTCGGGCGGGAACATCGCCTCAAGCGCCAAAGTACGGCCTAGAAATCCACTATGTCCGCACAAGTCACATCCTTCGGCATGGGCCAAGGCTAACGGCGCATCAGGTACAATGCCAATTTCCTCGCACCGTTCGACGCTGCCAAATATGATTGAAGCGCGGTTGGTTTCGTGGCAAGCCGGGCATACTGTTTTGACCAGACGCTGTGAAAGACTGGCAACAAGGGCATGTCCCAAAATGTAAAGACCGCTGGTGCGATAGGCAGAACTGAGAAATCCGTCGATGCGGTCAAGTGTATGCAAAGCATCGACGGAGTGGACGGTCGTGATAACGACGTGGCCGGATTCGGTCGCGCGCAGAGCCGCTTCGACCGTATCGCCATCACGCATTTCGCCGACGATGATGACGTCAGGATCGTGACGCATGAGAGCGCGAATAATGTCAGCGATGGAATTGGTGGAATTATCCGTTACCGACGTTTGATCGACGAGCGGCATATCATATTCGACTGGCGCTTCAACCGAATAGACGGCACGCGAGGCACGGTCTATATCCTGAATAATACCGTAAAGCGTAGTTGATTTACCCGAACCGGTTGGACCACTGACGACGATCAGACCACCGTCTTTGGTATGGCCGTGAATGGCTTTGCGCAATTTTTCGGCAACGACAGGGGCATGTAAAAACAATTCGTCGAACGTGCGCAAATTTTCGCGATCGAGCAAACGTAAGGTAAGTTTTTCGCCCGACGGCGCCACAGGCAGCGCGGCGCAACGAACGTCGATCATGCGCCCCTGCCATTCAAAGCCCAAACGTCCATCCTGAGGATGCTGGCGATCTGCGGCGTCCATCTTGGCGTCGGTCTTGATACGTGTAACAATAGGTGCCATCACGCGATGCGGCACAAGATGCTTATAAACAAGATCGCCGTCGACGCGATACCTGATCCAGCATCGCGCATCGTCTTCCTGCAAGGATAAATGAATATCAGAACCGCGGCTTTGCAGGGCTTCAGCCAGAATATCATGCACGGCCTGTTCGACCAGCATCGCGTCATCAGGATCGCGCGCCAGAGATGCCAAAATACGCAACAGACGATCGCCCGCCATTTCGCTTTGTTCGCGCATCAACCGCGCCAATTCGGCTCTATCCCACGGCTCGACTTCGACGCTTTCGACCTTGTGATTGGCGCGCGCCAATGATTGGGAAATGCGCAGCAAGTCAGCATCGTCAATACGGTCGCCAACCGCAATGCGCAAAACACCCTTGCGCAGTTCCAGCAAGCACAATCCCATAGCGGCCTGTGCGGCAGAATGCACATAAAGACGCAATGCCTGCATCGTCATGTCTTCGTTGCCACTGCTCTTGCTCTTGGCCGCATCGCGCGCATCCGAAGCGAAGCCATTGCGATAAAGAATTTCGTCAATCGATAATAAGCGGCCATTGGTACGGCGCATGGCCTGCTCGGCTAGAGCCAACTCATAATGCTTGGGCTTGATGTGAAGAGCCTCAGCTTGCGCGCGCAGGGCATCGGCTGGGGAGAGTTCACTCATTTCTTGCTGCTCCCTCCGGACGAGCTTTTCTGCTGCGCGGCGTCTTGCTGAGCTTGCTCTGCCGCTTTGTCTACCAGCGATGAAGCGGCTTCAAGCTGCAAGGTTCTTTTCTTGCCGCCCACCATAATATCGGCCGAACGCGCGCCGACCGCGATGAGCTTGGCAGTTCCATCCCTCGCTTCGAATTCGTCCCCCACCGAAACGACCGACGTCTCGCCGCTCGGCAACAGGAACAGGGCACGATCACCAACCGTACCGATCAAATGCAAACCACCGTCGCCGCCGCTCTTACTGCTGCCCGACATCGAACCGCCCTTAAGCGAGGTATCGGCAACCGGAGCGATCTTGCCCGCCATTTCTTTTTCCAAATCCTTCTCTGAAGGCGGAAGTGGCACAACATTTTTCTTATCTTTGTCCGTCGTCGCCCTGCCCTCTTCAGAAACACCCCCGCCGGAACCTTTGGCTTCACCGCGAATAGGAATGACGGCAAAGCCCAGTTTCCCGCTGTGGCGAATAATGAGATCGGTCGAGATCGGGCCGCCTACCTTTGGCACCCACAGCAACGTCACAGGGCACGATGCACCCGGCGCAAGCTCCATATCAACGGCACATCCTTGATCGAGCCGCTGGAGTCCATTGTCGGCTTCAATCACATCAATGGCAAAAATCGTGATCGCCTCAGAGCTATCGTTGACCATCAGGGTCGAGCGCACGGTTTTTCCGCTGCCTACCTCTACCGAGCCGAAGTCTATCGGCTTAATTTCCTTGGCATTGACCGCAAGTCCGGTGCTTTTGTTCTCGCCCGATCCTGATCCGGATGTTTTGCCGGTTAGACGCGCACGCGTGATGCGTCCGGCACCGTTATGCGTCATCAATACATCGACACTCCATGCTCCCGAACTGGTCGGCGTAACCGAGATCTCAACGCTGCAACGGCTGAGTGGTGCGATACTGCCTTGTTTCGTGCAATCGTTGGCCGTAGCCTCAGCCGTCACGTCGGAGTCGCTATTAAGAACAACCTTTTCGATCTTGACCGCTACGTTAGTCTGGTTGACGAAAAAAATGGATGTGCGCTTGGCTACATTCACAGATGTTTCGCCGACATCAATGTCTGCCTTCGGATCAACCTTAACCGCTTCTTCTCCAACACCTCCGCTCGCGCCCGGATTAACAAAAGCTGCGTCACGCGCCAAAGAAGAGCCCGCAGCCCCCATAACGATCAGGGCAGATACGCATACAACACGAAAGAGCGACAAAAAACGACTCACGGCCCTCCCCCTTCTGAAGCAGCGGTGCCAGGAGGCTGCAACAACTGATCAAACGCATGAGAAAATCCGCGCTGCATCAGCATCTTATCAACGGGAGCGCCGTCATCACTTGGCGCAACCTGCACATCCTGCATTGAACTAGCATGAAGATCGGTTTGCATCAATTCGGGGGCTGGTGCAACAGCAACAATGGATTGGGGTTGAGGTTGAGGCTGAGGCTTGGGTTGAGGCAGCGCAAAAGCCCGCGATCCATCTTTATCGATAACAACGGCGTCAGGCAAAGGCTTGATTGTTTCTTTTTTATGGGCTTCCTCGGCATCAGAGTTGTCGGCAAACAAAACGATCGAAGGTTTGACAATGATCACAAGTTCATGATTTTGACGCTGATCATCTCCATATAAGGGAAATGCACTATCACTTCCCGTTGGCAGCCCCTGACTGGTGTTGGTATCGGCAGAAGTTACCAACCCCGCCAGAACCAAACTATCCCCCGGACGCACGCGCAAAGCCGTGTTCATTTTTTCGGTCGTTGTCTGCGGCAAATCGATCAAGCCGCCTCCACTGGTGGTCGGATTGAGGCTAACGAGGTTGTTAAGCGTCAGATCAAGGTTGGCAAACACGACACCATTTTCATAACTTCCAGCAACGGCGATATTAAGCCCGGTATCAATCGTGGACGTGCTGACCGTATTCGTGCTGGAACTGCCGGTCGATCCGCTTGCGGTACCGCTGACATTGCTGGCCGTCAAGGTGCCTACCTGAGAGATATAAGTTTGCGTCCCGCCGACTTTAAGTGACGCCGTCGAACCTGACACAAAAGTAACCTGCGGATTGCTGATCGTCTGTACGCGGCCTTTGGTGGCCAAGAAAGAAGCGACGGCGTTGGCAGAAATAATGCCCGATGTTACAGCACCAAGGCTTACGCTGCCCGCTGTCGTCGCTGCGGATTCCAGATCATTGGCCCCGGTCAAATGAAGGCTTTTGCTGATCGTGTTGTTGCTGAGTTGGCTCCAATTAATGCCTTCTGAGTTTTCGCGAGTCAAAGTTACTTCCCAGATATACATCTGCAAAACGACCAAGGGACGCCCCGTACGCAATTGCGCAAGATATTGCGAAACACGGTCTTCGGCATCGACAGTTGCCACATACACGATGTTTCCGCCTTGCTCATCGACCGTGGCCTTCTCGCCGCTGCCCAACAAACCGTTAATGGCCTCGACCATACTGTTGTTCGAACTGCCGGAAGAAGAGGACCCCGTCGACGACGATGAGGAAGATGAAGACGCCGAGCTTACGGCATGCACAATCGGAGGAAGACCAACGACAAAGGTTTCTTTTTCCGATAATTCAATCGATCCGTGACGATAGTCGCAGAATACCTTGGCCGCAGCGCA
>Ga0181516_10003097_pt1 | contig 11382 bp, 5 predicted proteins | sample PEATcosm2014_Bin_25_FD_121104 | JGI IMG/M metagenome (GOLD analysis project Ga0181516, IMG submission 121104) | Peatland microbial communities from MTU Mesocosm Facility, Houghton, MI, USA - PEATcosm2014_Bin01_10_metaG | ecosystem: Environmental > Terrestrial > Soil > Wetlands > Peat | place...
ACAAACGCGCCGCGCTCGATCAGAAATTGACTGATGTGAAAAATTCCACGCAAGACAATTGGAATGATGCGAAGACCGCTTTCGAAAATTCCTACGCCGACGTGAAGAATTCCGTCAAGCAGGAATGGACTGGCTCGGTGACTAATTCAATGACCAGTAGTTCCATGATGAATTGAGTTCTTAATTCCCAAAAAAAGTTCCGACGTTTGAACGCCGTCAAACAGAAATAGAAACAAAACTAAAAATCTATGAACAATCTCAAAATCAAAGGTGATCGCAATATCATAACAGGCAAATTAAAACAGGCGGGGGCAAAGCTTACGGACGACACGCTTTTAGATGTCAAAGGCAAGTCCCAGGAATTATTGGGCCGGGTTCAGAAGGAAGCCGGCGGAATTCGGGAAGCCGTCAAGAAATCCGCCTCCGGTCGCTGCGAATAAGAAAATTGCCGAAACCAAGTAAGGAACTCCATGCCTCAAGGCGATAAATCCAGTTACACTGACAAACAAAAGCGTCAGGCCGAACACATCGAAGCCGGTTACGAGAAAAAAGGTGTCAGCACGAAAACCGCCGAAGCCCGCGCCGGGGCCACGGTCAACAAACTGTCCGGCGGTGGCAAAAAGAGCGGCTCCGGTCGGAACGAGAATTGATTCACCACCATGCCAGCCTTGCACACCAAACAAATCAAGCTGAACTTACAGGCCGTAGCGTGTCTCCAGTGGCAAGTCTAACACAACAAGCCACAAAACTGCTTGAGCAAAACAGTATTAAAATCCATTTATGATTAGAATTCTAAGGACTTTGATTAATATTTTGGTGGGGATTATCGAATTGCTTTTAACTTTCAGACTGATATTCAAATTTTTGACGGTTAATCCAGAAACGCCGTTCGTTGCCTGGCTTTATGGTGTCACGGCACCGCTGGTCGCGCCCTTCGCTAAAATTCTTCCGAACTGGAAATTTTCAGGCTTCGTGGTTGATTTTGCCACCGTTGCCGCGCTGATTGTGTTTGCTTTGGCCGGAAGCTTGCTTCTGATGATATTTCCCTATCCTCGTAAAGAACCTGCCCCGGTGGTGGTGTCCACCGATGTCTAGTGGATGGTTACGGTGATTTAGGATTTGTCCCTCGCTGCGATGATCAGCCGTTGGTAGGTGGATTTTCAGCGCACCGCTTTCTTCATAGGAGCAGGCTCGGATTACAGTCAATGTCGTCAAAACGGATGCCATGACCCTGATCGGTGCAAAGAGGTGAAAAGATTCACCCGTGCGACCCGCACGCGATGTCTTACGCTGCGGTTATCTGGACTTCAGCTTGGAGCCAATGTTCCACATCGTGTCCGGGAATGTATCCACTCGCAGAAAACAGATTATAGGCCCTTTTGGCTATTTCATCATGGGAAGGCTTGACGGCGGCATGGCGGTGGTTGTTTTTTGGTGTCCTAACCGGCGCGTGGGCATGAATTGACCCCAAGTGTGCTGAATCTTCAGTTTTTTGACTTTGGAAATAATGTTGTTCGTTCATGCAATGAGAATAGTTCAGGAGCCGGGACTGTGCCATAGGGTGAACACCCCATAGCATCAGCAGGCAGGACAAGGTTAACTTCCGAATATGAATCTTTTACTCTCTCCGGTTTTTGCCAGCGCCATCTGGATCGGCGGCGGCGGTGTTGGCCTGCTGCTCGTCATTGTCATTGTGGTGCTATTGCTTCGCCGCTAAACCGACCGACAACGCTGAGCCGAAGCTGGATGCCAAAGTGGAAGCCAAACCTGACACGAAGAGGAAGCCTGCGGTCGAGGTGTCACCACAGCTTGTCCAGCGAGTTCATAAATTTTACGAGCAGTTAGGGCGCGAGGATGTTCGCGCTGTTGAGGAATCGGATCAGGCGAAGCAAAAGATTCCCGAAGTGGAAACCAAAAAATAAACCGTCGCAAGCCACGCTGCTTACATCGCTGCAAGAATAAAGATGAAAATCAAATCAAAGGATTTCCGAGTGCGTCCCGGAGCCAAGATTAAACTCAAAGAGTGGCCGACGAAAGTGAAGCCGTTTTGCAAATCGAAGAAACATTACAAAAAGCTCTTGGAAGAACACGTTGACGCATTGAGCGCGTTGCAACAACTGCACTACGCCTCCCACCGATATGCGTTGCTGCTGATTTTTCAGGGGATGGACGCGGGCGGTAAGGACGGGGCCATCCGGCACGTCATGTCCGGGGTCAATCCGCAAGGCTGCGAGGTTTTCAGTTTCAAACAACCGACCGCCGACGAGTTGGAGCATGATTTTCTCTGGCGCACGAACCGTCATCTGCCCGAACGCGGGCGCATCGGCATCTTCAATCGTTCCTATTATGAGGAAGTGCTGGTCGTCCGGGTGCATCCAGAAATTCTCCGCAACCAAAGGCTGCCGGAAGAATTGCGCGACGAAAAATCCATTTGGAAGAAGCGGTATCGGTCCATCACGGATTTGGAGGAGCACCTGCATCGCAACGGCACAAGGGTCATCAAATTTTTCCTGCACCTGTCGAAGAACGAGCAGCGAAAGCGATTTCTTGAACGTATTGATGAGCCGGACAAGAATTGGAAATTCAGCCTCGCGGACATTCACGAACGGAAATACTGGAAGCATTATATGCAGGCGTATGATGATTGCCTGACCGCGACCAGCACGCGTGAAGCACCTTGGTTCGTCGTTCCCGCCGATGATAAAGAGGATGCCCGGTTAATTGTTTCCCGAATTGTCCTTGATGCTCTCAACGGTCTAAAGATGGCCTATCCCAAAACCACCGCGAAACGTCGGCGCGAATTGAACTCCATCCGCAAGTTGCTGGTAAGATGAACATTTATTTATCTAGCTGTTGATATTACCAACCCAGAATTTAGGAAGCTACTCTTAACATGAGGGGCGAAAGAATGTCACTTTGCTGCCAGTTGTGTATTTAACTGGGTGCAAACTTTCAATTCGACGAAATGCTCGCGGCGGTCATCTGCCAAGGAAACGGTTTTCACGGCCAGTTCTTCGCCGTCGAGAAAGAGTTGATTTGCCTCGGCAGCATCGGTTGCCAGACGGCTGATGGTGATGTGATAAACGGTTTGGCGGTAGCGGTAATGGATTTTGTAAGTCGTCCAGCTTTTCGGCAGACGAGGAGTCAGCCGCAATTGATCGCCTTCGAGATTAACGCCCAGCAGGGTTTCAATCAGCAACCGATACATCCAGCCGGCGGAGCCGGTATACCAGGTCCAACCTCCGCGACCGATGTGCGGCGCGACCGCATAGACATCCGCCGCGACGACGTAAGGCTCGACTTTGTAGGTGGCCATCTGCTGGGGCGTCCCGCAACGAAGAACGGGATTGAGCAGTCCGAACAATTCCCACGCGCGGTCGTTTTCACCCATCAACGCAAAGGCCATGACGGTCCAGATCGCGCCGTGCGTGTATTGGCCGCCGTTTTCGCGCACACCGGGAATGTAACCTTTGATGTAGCCGGGATTGAGCGATGATTTATCGAACGGCGGATCGAACAACTGGATTAATTTATCCCGGCGGCGAACGAGGCGCTGGTCCACAGCGTTCAGTGCCTGGCGGGAGCGTTGCGGCTCGCCGGCTCCGCTGATCACCGACCAGCTTTGCGGCAATGAATCAATTTGGCATTCGGGATTGGTGGCGGAGCCGAGTGGTTCGCCGTTGTCGAAATAGGCGCGGCGATACCATTCACCATCCCAGCCGTGCAGTTCAATGTTTTTTTGCAGTTGCTGCGCTTGCGTGACGCAGCGGTCGGCGAAGGCAGTATCATTCTGCGAGCGCGCCAGTTCGGCAAACTGCGTTAAAACATCGTAGAGAAAGAAAGCGAGCCACACGCTTTCGCCGCGACCGTCTTTGCCGACTAGGTTCATGCCATCGTTCCAGTCGCCGCAACCCATCAGCGGCAGACCGTGTGCGCCAAATCTAAGCCCGCGCTCGATGGCGCGCACGCAATGTTGATAAAGCGTGGCCGTCTCTTCAGATTTGTTCGGCAAATCATAGTAAGATTCCTCGTCCGGCTTGACGGCCCGAGCTTCGAGAAAACTAATTTTCTCGTCAAGCACGCCTGTGTCCGCGATGCACGAAACGTAGCGGCAGGTCACATAGGGCAACCAAAGAAAGTCGTCGGAAAAATGCGTGCGCACGCCGCGACCGGAGGGCGGATGCCACCAGTGTTGCACATCGCCTTCGCGAAACTGGCGCGCGGCGGCGCGGAGCAAATGCTCGCGGGTCAGCGCCGGTTCGGCATGGACCAGCGCCATGACATCCTGCAACTGGTCGCGAAAACCGTAGGCACCGCCGGACTGATAAAATCCCGTGCGGCCCCAAAGCCGGCAGCTTAAAGTTTGATAGAGCAACCAACCGTTTGCCAGCACATTGACGGCGGGATCGGGCGTGTCCACGTTCACCGCGCCGAGGGTGCGGTTCCAATAATTCCAGACGCCTTCGAGCGCAGCACGGCAGGCATCCGCCCGGCGAAAGCGCCGGATGAGAACCTGCACATCCGCCGCGCTGCGGCCCACGCCGAAGCGAAAACTGGTTTCGCGTTCTTCGCCATCCGCCAAATTAAATGCCACTTGCATCGCGCCGCACGGATCAAGTCCCGCGCCGACTTTTCCGGAAAGACGCTGACGCTTCAGGGCCGCCGGCTGTCCGAGGCTTCCGTTGCGGCCAATGAATTCTTTCCGGTCGCCGGTGAGCGTGCGGGTGGTTTCGTTCACGTCCAGAAACACGATGCGGTCGGGGAATTCGGTGTTGTAATAATTGCGCGCGAGCAACGCACCGGTCTTGAGGTCCACTTCAGTTTGCACATGCAGCAGGTTCTTGTGCCGCAGGTCGCCCAACACCCATTCCATGTAACCGGTGACGGAAAGACGGCGCGGACGGCCGGAAACGTTGCGCAATTTCAAAACCGAAAATTTTACCGGCGCATCCATCGCCACATAAACCCACAGCTCGGAGGCGATGCCAAATTCAGTATGCTCAAACACGGTGTAGCCGAAGCCGTGGCGGATGACATAGGGCGTGGCGCCGCGCGCGGGCAACGGCGTGGGCGACCAAAACTGTCCGCTCTGGTCATCGCGGATATAAATCGCCTCGCCGGTGGTGTCCTGCACGGGATCATCGCTCCAGGGTGTCAGGCGAAATTCATGGGAGTTCTCCACCCAAGTGTAAGCCGCGCCGCTTTCGGAAATCACCGTTCCGAAAAACGGATTTGCCAGAACATTGACCCACGGCGCGGGCGTCATCTGGCCGGGCTGAAGCGTGATGACATATTCGTGGCCGTCGCGGGTGAAACCGCCGAGGCCATTGTCAAAAATCAATTCTCGTGACGGCAGCGACGTGGGCAAATCGGCGGGACGGAAGCGGCTCGTTCGCAGCGGTGGAATTGACGGCTCCAAAACACTGCGATGCTCCAATTGTTCCGCCAGCGTGCCTTTTTCATCGTCGAGGACAATGCGCGCCGCCGCCTGCAACAGCACGCGGTCGTCGTTGGGAATTTGTTCGAGCCGCCGGACGAAAATGCCGCCTGGCTTGTCGAGCATTTGCGCCTCGATGCCGGACGAAATCAGCGTGGTGATCTGGTCCTGTAACGACTGGCGATAAACCGAAACATCCTCGTTCAAGATGACGAGATCCACGGTCAGTCCTTTCATGCGCCAGTATGAATGCGCCTGAATAAGTTGCCGGACGATTTCGATTTTCTCCGTGTCGCTGATGCGCAGCAGCACGATGGGTGCGTCGCCGGAAATGCCGTAGCTCCAAAGACCATTTTGTCCGCGACGATTATTGAGCAACACGCCGTGGTTTGCGCGGCGCGCAGGATCGGCATAAATCAACGCGCTCGCGAGCCGGCCGTAGAGTTGCGCCTCCGCCTCGGTGACGTCGAGCTGGTGCAACGTCACCTGGCTGTGCGTCCAAGCGAGATCAAAGACCCGGTCGGTCATGCGCGAGCTTTGATATTTTTCCACCTGTGCCAGCGCAGTTTCGCGGCTCTCGGTGACGCCGACAACCAGATCAATGATGGCCGTGCCAAACGCCGGCAAAGTCACCGTGCGCCGCAGGGCAATGATAGGATCGAGCACGGAACCGACAGTGTTGGATAGCGGCGAAAGGGTTTGCAGCGCGGCCGGATTGGCGAGACTGCCGCCGCGTCCGACAAAGCGGGAACGATCCGTTTCGCAGGAAATTTCGCCCTGACCTTCGCCCTGAACTTGCATCAAATGCAGCAGCCACGGCGGCTTTTCGGCTTCAGACCGGGCGCGGCGCGTGCAAAGAATGGCGGAAGATTTGCGGGCGAATTCCGTTTGCACAAAAAGATTGCTGAACGCCGGATGCGCCGTGTCCGCGTCCTGTTTGGCGAGCACCACTTCCGAGTAACTCGTCAATTCAACTTGTCGCGTCACCGGCGAGCGGTTGGTGATGGTGATGCGCCGCAACTCGACGTCGTCCTCCGGCGAGACGCTAATCTCGGTGTGAACTTCAATGCCCGCATGACGATGACGAAACTCCGCGCGCGCCTGCGTGAAAATGGCTTCGTAGCCTTTCGTCATTTTCAAGGTCGGTTGATAAGCAGTGGACCAAAACTCGCCGGTGCCCACGTCGCGCAGATAGACAAACATTCCCCAGCAGTCGCGCGTGGCATCTTCGCGCCAGCGCGTGACCGCCAGTTCGCGCCAGCGACTGTAGCCGCCGCCCGCGCTGCTGATGACGACATGATAACGCCCGTTGGACAGGAGATGCACCTCCGGTGCCGGCGTGGTGGGATTTGTGAACACGCGCATCACGCTTTCCCCTTCGCCAGAAGGAGTGTGCGATTCTTCCAGTTTCAAATCCTCGACGAAAACGCTCGCGGCCGTCTTCGGCACGCGTTCCTGCAAAAGCAAGTCCGCCGCCTTGAGCAGCGGACAGGCCAGGAAACGGCGTGGCATCGGATTGTCGCGCAATAAATTCACCAGCGCGATCAGGCTCATGCCTTGATGATGCGCCATGAAGGACTTGATCGTCGCGCTGGTTTCATCCGGTGGCAAACGCGCCGGTGTGTAATCCACCGCTTCATGAAAACCATAAGCTCCGGCGCGTCCGTCGGCCGCGAGCCGTTGCAGGTTTTCGCACGCCTCCACCGGCGACACCATCAGCGCCATCGCCGTCGCGTAAGGCGCGATCACCAAATCTTCGGCCAGTCCGCGTTTCAAGCCGAGGCCGGGCACGCCGAAGGCGCGATATTGATAATTGAGTTGAACATCGGTGCGATTGTAGCCCGATTCGGAAATGCCCCACGGCACGCCGCGCAATTTGCCATACTCGATTTGCTGCTGCACCGCCGCGCGGCAGGTATGGTCGAGCAAGGTGTTTTCATAGTTCGGCATCACCAGCATTGGCATCAGATATTCGAACATCGAGCCGCTCCACGAAACAAGAATCGGCTCGCCGTGCGAAGCGACGAGCAGCCGTCCCATCGAGAACCAATGATCCTGCGGCACTTGTCCTAGCGCGATGGCGACGTAGCTGCACAAGCGCGCCTCCGAGGCCAGCAGATCGTAGAAGCCGGTGTCGAACCGGCGTTCGGTGACATTAAATCCGGTGGCAAATAAATCCCGCGCGAAGTTGAATAAAAATGCAAAATCCATTGCTGCCAGCTCGTCGCATTGCCGGGCCAAAGCTTCGAGCGCGTGCATCCGCTGGCGGGCGTGTTCGCCGGCTTCATGCAGGCAGCATGCGAGTTCACCGGTGCCATCAGCCAACGGATCGGGCGATTGATCCAACTTCGAGACTTCACGCAACGTGTGCGCCTGGTCGAGCTGAACAAACTTTGCGTCCAACTGGGCACCGACTGGCAACGCCAGCCACGGGGCGACGAAACGCAATTCTTCCAAATGCGTCGCGCAATCGCGTTTCAAAATATCCGCCCACCGGCTGGTTTCTTTCTCTTCGTTTGCCAGCGCCGTCGCGATTAGGGCCGCCTGCCTTGTGGCGTTTTCCAACAAGGCAAACGCGGCTCGCAGGCTGGCCGGGGTTGGTGCCAGTTCGGCGTCGAGTTCGGCGAGTAATGTGTTTTCGGGAACCAAGTCCTGAAGAACTTTTACCGTGTCGCGCAGACCGGCAAAAATCTGCGGCGTGAAAATCTTTTCATCGGCCTGTTCCCGCAAACCGGACGCGAGCGTCAGCAAATGGCCGGCGAGGTTGCCGCTGTCCACGCTGGAAATGTAGAGTGGGAGTAGTGGTTTTAATGTGCGCGTCTCATACCAGTTATAGAAATGCCCGCGATGCCGGTCGAGCCGCAGCATCGTGGCGAGCGTGGCTTGTGTGCGTTCAATCAAGCCGCCCAATGAAAGATAGCCCAAATCCCGCGCGGCCAGATTGGCAAGCAGCGCGAGGCCCATGTTCGTGGGCGAGGTGCGCGTGGCAATTGTCGGGGCCGGAATTTCCTGAAAATTATCCGGTGGCAGCCAGTTTTCCAGCGCGCAGACAAACGTGTCAAAAAAATGCCACGTCATGCGCGCGGTGCGGCGCAGAAAAACCAAGTGCGTCGGCGACAAGTCCGGCGTCGCGGATGCAATCGGCTGGCTGATCCACCAGGCAATCCACGGTGCCGCCAGCCAGACCAACAGCAGCGGCAGCGCAAAAACGAGTTGCGCCGGATGACGCATGACGAGGAACAGTCCGGCAGCCAGCGCGAGTCCTGGCGCAACCCACATGGTCACATAAAAATCGGCGAGGTCGGCGCGCGTGGTGCGTTCGGAGTCGCTCGACGTTTGCCATTCGAGCAGTCGTTTGTGAGTCACCAACAGACGCACCAGCGTTTTGCCGATGGCATCCACGCTGATGAACGCGTCGTAAGCCAGAAAAGCCAGGGTAAGAAAAATCTGACCGAGCTGTCGCGCGCCCGAACCGGCCACTTCGCGCAAATGCATCGTCCACGGCAAATCAATCGGCTTGCGCAAGGCATTGAATGATGCCGCCAGCACGCCGGGAAGTGCGATGATCCCCACGACCAACAGCAAGCCGAGACCGCCAAGCTCCGGCACGAGCAGCCAACTGCCGAGCAACAACACCAGCAAGGCCAGCGGAACGAGACTGCGCCGGAGGTTGTCAAAAATTTTCCATTGCGAGAGCACCGAGAGCGGATTGGCAATGCGCCGGGCGTCCGAACCCGGCACGCGCGGCAGGAGCCATTGCGTGATCTGCCAGTCGCCGCGAATCCAGCGGTAACGCCGGTCCATGTCCACGTTGTAGCGCGAGGGAAATTCCTCGTAAAATTCCACGTCGCAGACGAGCGCGGAGCGGGCATGACAAGCTTCCAACAAATCATGACTTAGAATTGTGTTCTCGGGAAAACGTCCGGCCATGGCGCGCTGGAAGGCGTCCACATCGTAAATGCCTTTGCCAATAAACGAACCTTCGCGAAACACATCCTGATAGACATCGGACACTTCGCGCGTGTAAGGATCAATGCCCGCATCGCCGGCAAACAGCCGGACAAACCACGAACGCCGCGCGCTCGGCAGGCTTACGCCGACGCGCGGCTGGAGAATGCTGTAGCCCTCGCGGACAATTCCGCGCGCGTCATCGAACACCGGACGGTTCAACGGATGCGCCATTGTGCCGACGAGTTGCCGCGCGGCTTCGCGGGGCAACTGCGTGTCGGTGTCGAGCGTGATGACATATTTGATTTCCGGCAGGATGGCCGTCGCGCCGACGATTTCAGAAAAACAGTCGCGCGCACCGCCGCGCAGGAGGGCGTTAAATTCCATGAGCTTTCCCCGCTTGCGTTCGTAACCCATCCACAGGTTTTCGCCGGCGTTCCAGCGGCGCGGACGATGCAACAGGAAAAATAAATTCTGACCGTTGGAACCATACTTTCGATTCAACAACTCGATTCCAGCCCGTGCCCGCTGAAGTAAAATTTCATCGCCTGGCAAAACCTCCGTCGGCGCATCCCGGAAATCCGTCAGCAAGGCGAAGTGAAGATGCTCGTCTCGGTTCGCCAGATGATGAATCTCCAAAGTCTCGATCAGGCGGTCCACGCCGGCCCCGCTCGACAGCATCGTTGGCACGACGACCATGGTGCGGCAATCTTCCGGGATGCCGGCGGAATAGTCCATGCGTGGGAGCAGGCTGGGCTTTACCAGCAGGGTGGACAGCCAGTTCATCAACGCCACCGCGAGTTGACTCGCGCAAAGCAGAAAAATCAGCGTGAAGAAAATCAGTTTCCAACCTTGCAGTTCCAGCGCCAACGACTGCCGCACAAACCCAAGCGTGGCCAGCAGCGTGAGCAAGCCGATTCCGCCGGCGTAAAAAACCAGTGGAAACCGGTGGATGCTCCGTTCCATTGTGGTCTGCCACGGCCACCGAACCTTTAGATTGCGCGCCAACTGGGCTTGGCCTTTGTCTATGAGATGGAAACCAACATGGGCGGTGCGGTCGCGAGTGCCATTTTGCCGGGCACTGTCGGCGGCCAGTTGGATGGCGCGCTGCGCGACTTCCGCTTCGGAAAGTTGACAGTGCCGGGCCAGAAACTCGATGGAATGCCGGTAGCGATCGCGCGTGGCAAAATCCATCAAACTGTAAACATCGGCCGGATCGGCCAGCAAAGTCGTCTCGACCAGACTCAGGCTTTCCACGAACTCTTTCCAGTCCATCGCGCTCAAGAAACGCAGACTGGTGATGCTGTGGCTGACGGAAACCTGGTCGGCGGCCTGATTTTGACTGTCCAACTGGACGAGTTGTTCGATGGACAAACCTTGCTGGCCCAGCCGTTGTTCGAGCCAGCCGCGCGCGAGATGCAGCACCGGACTTTGCCGCGACAATCGTTGGCAAAATTCCGCCACGAAGGAACTGGACAAGGTCAGGTCAGACTTGGCCATGTTCGCCACCACGATGACGAGATCGGACGGATTCTTCTCCGCCATTTCCTGCAAACGGTTCACCCACAAATCTGCCAGATCGCGATCCGCCCGCGCGAGGGTGAGCCGAGTGCTGACGCGTTGGAGATTTTCAATTAATCCCAGGCGCAGCATGATGGGAATGGCCCACAGCTCGCCCAATTTCAAGGAATGCACCGTTTGGTAAGCGGCGATGAAAGCGCTCAGTGGGCCGGCATCAATCTGTGCGTCCACATGCGAAATCAATTCCAATACGATGTCATAGACGCGTGGCAATCCGGCGGAAGGACCATTCAAAAGCCGGGGCAGTTCCCGGCTGTAGCCACGCGGCAGATGCCGTTTGGCCATTTGGATTTGCTCTTCGATCAGGTAGAAGTTGTCGAGCAGCCATTCGGCGGCGGGCGTGATGCGCCGGCCTTGTTTTACGCCGAGGGTTGCGCGATTGAAGGTTCGCAGGATGTCCTCGTTTTTTGTCAGCC
>Ga0181516_10003098_pt1 | contig 11378 bp, 10 predicted proteins | sample PEATcosm2014_Bin_25_FD_121104 | JGI IMG/M metagenome (GOLD analysis project Ga0181516, IMG submission 121104) | Peatland microbial communities from MTU Mesocosm Facility, Houghton, MI, USA - PEATcosm2014_Bin01_10_metaG | ecosystem: Environmental > Terrestrial > Soil > Wetlands > Peat | place...
CCTTGCCCGCGTCAGTCACGAGGTGCGCACGCCGCTGCATGCGATTCTCGGCTTCGCCGAGGTGATGATGGAGGAGCGGTTCGGGCCGATCGGCAACGATCGCTACAAGGATTACGTCCGCGATATCCACGCTTCGGCGCGCCACGTCATGAGTCTCGCCAACGATCTGCTCGATCTGGCCAAGATCGAGGCTGGCAAGCTGGAACTCGAGTTTGCGCCGGTCGACGCCAACCGCATTGTTCGCGAATGCGTCTCGCTGATGCAGCCACAGGCCGCGCAGGAGCGCATCATCGTGCGCTTGTCGCTGTTGGAGCGCCTGCCGCCGGTGATGGCCGACGAACGCGCGCTGCGCCAGATCCTGCTCAACCTGCTCTCAAACGCGGTGAAGTTCAACGAACCGGGCGGACAAGTGATCGTCTCGACCGCGCTCGACGAAGCCGGAGCCACCGTCATTCGCGTGCGCGACACCGGGGTCGGCATGAACGAGAACGAGATCGCGGCGGCGCTCGAGCCGTTCCGTCAGGTCGGCGACGCGGCTCAGCGGGCGGGCGGCGCCGGCCTCGGCCTGCCGCTGACCAAGGCGCTCGCCGAGGCCAACCACGCCGACTTTTCGATCAAGAGCCGCAAGCAGCAGGGGACACTGGTCGAGGTCGCTTTTCCTGGGGTCAAGGCGGCGCAGTGAAGCGCAACCAGCCCAGACGCAAAACGGCGCAATTTGCGACAAATCGCTTAAACCGCCGTTAGCGGATGAAGACTATCGATAGATGAGCGCTGGCCGCAGGAGAGCCGAGCGGAGTCACCTCCATGAAAATCTTCAGCGCCGTCGCGCATCCAACGATCCGCGACAAGCGTGAGCTTGTGCGCTACGTGGCGCTGGTCACAGCGTTCGCGCTCACCTTCGCCCTCGCCGTCGACGTCGTCAACCAGCTCACATTCTTCGTCAATTGGGCTCGATGTTTGTGGTCGTGGTCGATCACGACGGCCGTCTGCCTGATCGTCGCGACGCCGATCGCCTATTCGATCGGCCACAGCCACCTCGAGCTGTTTCGCGCCAAGGAACTCGCCGACGAGTTGGGCCGCACCGACTCTCTGACCGGCCTTTCCAACCGTCGGGCGCTAATCGAGGACGCGGAATCGTCTCTCGCCGAAGTGCTGGCGCTGGTGATCTTCGACGTCGACCGGTTCAAGTCGGTCAACGACGCCTACGGCCATCTCGTCGGCGATGCGACGCTCCGAGCGGTCGGCCGGATGATGCGGGAAGAGCTCGGCGCCATCGGCCTCGTCGCGCGGATCGGCGGCGAGGAATTCGCGCTGCTGACGTCGCGCGCCTCGCTCGAGGAAATGGTCGAGCGCCTGCTCGCGTTCCGCGATCGCCTACGTGCAACCCCGATCCTGATCGACGACGTCAGCTTGCGGGTGACGGTCTCGGCGGGAATCGCGTTGCGCGAGGACGGCGACGGCTTCGACCGCCTTTACGGGCTCGCCGATCGTGCGCTTTACGAGGCCAAAGCGGCCGGCCGCAACCAGTTCCGCTTTCCGCCGTCGCTCGATCCGCTCGTCAATCGATGCGCAGCGCGCTTCGAGTCGGGCTCGCGCATCGCGACGCTTCGCAGCGCTTGACCTTCGCCGTTCACCGCAGCGGGAAATTGGAACGGGCCGACCGCCGAAGCGGCGCACAGGGCGCGCCGCACGGGAATTCGCCCTCGACACGGCGTCGTCCGCGTACGGATCGCGCAAGATCGTCGCCGAGCCAGCGCCGAGGCCCCGCGCCTGCGTCTTGGCCTTCGCATCGTGCAGGGCGCGTGGCGCTCAGCGCGCGCGCGTCCAGTCGTAGGACTTGCAAATGAGGCCGCCGAACACGCAGCCGGCGGTGGTGAGGCGATCGCCGGTGAGCGTCATCTTGCCGGAGTAGGTGCGGCCGTCATCGGGATTGAACGCCGAACCGGCCCAGGTCCCCTCGCCGTTCGGCTTCATGTCGAAGAACACCTGCTGCCCGACCTTTGCCGGGCTGTCGGCGTCGCGCAACCAGCTGACTGACCCGCAGACCGCGCCTCCGCCGCAAGGCGCGAAGCGCACCTTGCTCTTGCCGTCGTCGCGTTTCCATTCGCCGGTCACGTCGGCGGCCAAGGCCGCAGACGAAAAGGCAACGACGGCCGCAGCTGCCAGCGTCAAGCGGCGAATCATCATGTTCTCCCTTTGGCGTTCCCGTTTTCGCCTGCGCGCTTTCCAGCGCTGCGGCGCCGGCGCCATCAAAACCGCAAGCGCCGCGTCGGGTCAAGAAGGCGGCGCGCGCCTCACTGACTGGCGCGCAAAGCGTCCGACGGCCGACGCTGATCGGCGGCGAGTTCCAGCGCCCAGTAGACGCCGTAATGGGTGCGCGGGCTCTTGGCGATAGCGACGCCCATGCGGGTGAAGCCGGGCATGCGCAGGTTGGCGTCGTGCTCGGCCGAGCCGCGCCAGCCGGTCATCGCCTCGTCGAGCGAGAAATAGCCGGCGCCGAGATTCTCGCCCGCCTCGTCCGCGACGATCCCCGCCGCGGCGAGCCGCGTCGTGAAGGCGCCGCCGACGGTGTGCGAGAGCGCGTCGCCGGCGACCATCGCGTCGGCCTGGCGTTGCGCCATCGCGGTCAGCGCCGCATCGAGGCGCAAAGGCTTCAGCCCGCGACTCGAGCGATAGGCGTTGATCGCCGATTCCGCGGCACCGGGATCGAGCCGAACGCTGTCGAGTCGGCGCGCCACACGCGAATCGATCGGCGCCAGCGGTTCCTCGCCGCAGGCGGCGAGCAACGAAGCGGCGGTGAGCGCGACGAGCGCGAACCGGCTGCGAGCGAACCGACGGAATGTCATCAAACAAGATCCTCCGCCCAGCGCGGGCGATAACCGGCCCAGAGCGCGGCGACGATCGCCGGCGGCGTCAGCACCCTCGCGCGTTCGCCGGCGAGCCGCGGCTCCGGCGCTCCATAGCCGAAGAAGCTCCACGGCAGCAACGCCGCGCCGCGTACGGCGAAGGGCCGTCCGTTCCGTTCGATCATCGCGCCGTCGGGCAGTTCGGCGATCGGGCGTTCGACGGCGCGGCCCGGAAGCTTGGCGAGCCGCTGGCGATGGAGGACGACGTCGATCTCCGGCGCGCTTCGGCCGCCGCCGGCGGCGAAGGCGCTGCGGAACGCCTCCGCATCGGCGCGACGGCAGACGAAGCACGGCCGGTGGCCGGCGGCGAGCGCCGTCGGCTCGTCGAGGAAGAACAACTCGGTGTAGCTGCCGCCCCATACGGCGCGATGTCGGCCCCGGAACGCGCACAGGCACGATATCCATTGCCGCGAAGCCCAACGGCGGCGGCCGAGGGTTTGGTCGGGGCGATGGAAGCGGCCGCCGCGATTGCCCATCAGCGCGCCGCGAGCGGCGACGGCGACCAGCGCGCCGTAGGGATCGACGCGGTTCTGCAGCGGCCGCGAAACCGTCATTGGGCGTTGGCGGCGAAGGGCGCCAGGCGCGGCGCCTCGTCGGACGGCGAAGCGGGCGCAACGTTCGCCGACGCGTCCGCCGCGGCGTCGAGACCATAGACGTCGTTGCGAAAATTGGCGGCGCCGGCGCCGTTCGCCCAACCAGTGAGATAGACCCAGACGACCGGCGTCGCATGCGCGACCTTGATGTCCTCGCGCGCGCCGGTCTTGGTCTCGGCGACGAGCGCATCCTTATCCCAGGCGCCGCCGAGCGGCGCGCCGCTTGCGCCGTCGAGAAGCCACGCGGCGAAATCGTAGACGCCCTGCACCCGCACGCAGCCGTGGCTCAAGAAGCGGTAGTCGGCGCCGAACAGCCGCTTCGACGGCGTGTCGTGCATGTAAACGGCGAGCTTGTTGGGCATGTCGATGCGGATCGAGCCGAGCGAATTGCCGGCGCCGGAGTCCTGGCGCAACGTGTAATTGACGGCCCGCTCGGTCGACCAGTCGATGCGCTTGGGATCGACTTCGTCGCCGGTCGAATCGAGAATGCGGATCTTCTCGCGAGTCAGGTAGCCGGGGTCACGCTGCATGCGCGGGATGATCTCTTTCTTGATGATCGAGACCGGCACGGTCCAGGTCGGATTGAGGTCGATCGCGGCGACATGGGCGGCGATCTGCGGCGACGGATGGTCGACGTCGCCGACGATCGCCGCGTAGCGGTGGACGACGGCGCCGTTCTCGACCGCTTCGACTGCGGTCGCCGGAAGATTGACGACGACATAGCGCTCGCCGAACGAAAACGTGACATCGGCGAGGCGGCGCGCGCTGGCGGCGAGTTCTTGCGCGCGCGCGCTCGCCGGGACGTTCATCGCCTTCAGCGTCGCGCCAGCGACGATTCCGCTTTGGCGCAGGCCCATGCGCGCCTGGAAGCGCTTGACCGCCGCGGTCAGGTTCGCGTCCCACGCCAGGGCCGACAACCCTTCGGCGGCGGCGCGATCGAGATCGCCCTCGATCGCCAAGCGGCGGCGCAGGTCGGCGACCGCCGGCCCCTTGGAATGGGAATTGAGCGGCGCGATGTCGGTCGGCCAGCCGCCCGCGGCGTCGATCGCGGCATAGCGATCGGCCGCATTGGCGGTCAGGGCCGCGGTGTCAGGCGTCAGAGTCGGCGTCGGGTCGGTCGACAGCGCGGTCTCGAGCGGCGGCGGCGGCGGCGCGACTCTTTTCGGCTTGACCGGCGCCGCGACGACCGGAATTGGCGCCGATGCCGGCGTCGCGGCGGGCGCCGCCGGTGGAGCGGCTTCGCCGGGCAGCGCCTGGGCGGCCGGGACGCCGGCGGGAACCGGGATGGGGGCCGGGATCGGGATCGCCGCCGGGTTGATCGCGGGCGCCGGGGCGGGCGCAGCCGCGTCATCGGCGAGCGCCGCCGTCGCGCAAACGAGGGCCAGCCCCGTCAGTCCGCCCGCCAAAAGCCGCCGAGACGCCATCGCCACAGACCTCGCCACATCTCGCTTCTTAGCTACGGGATGGTTACTAAATCGCGACGAAGGCCAGTTTGCGGCGGCGAGGCTAGCCGGCGACGACGACGACGCGCAGTCGCCTTGGCCCGTGCGCGCCGAGCAGCAGGGTCTGCTCGATATCGGCCGAACGCGACGGGCCGGTGATGAAATTGACCGTCCGCGGCAGCGCGCCGGCCCCGTAGACCGCCTTCAGCCGAGAAAAGACGCTTTCGGCGTCGGCGACTATGTCCGCGGCGAAGACGACGACGAAATGATTGTCGGGCAGGAAGTTCAGCGTCGTCGGATTGTCGGGGGCGGAGACCAAGACAAGCGTGCCCGTCTCGGCGACGGCGGCGAAGGCGGCGCTGACCGCGTTGAGATCGTCGCCCTCGGAGGGACCGCGGACGATTTCGAGCGCAGTCGCCGCCCAAGGCATGTCTGCGAGCCGCGGGTCGTCGCCGAAGCGCAGCGTCGCGGGCAGATTGTTCTCGCGTAAGAAACGCGCGATCTCGGCCGGGACGTCGGCGGCGGCCGCGACTTCGGCGACCGTCGCCTGGACGCGCTCCGCCTCGGACTTGAAGGTCGCGAGGCGTTCGGAAGCGTCGCCGTGGCCGCGGCGCGGAGCGATCCCGACCGGCGCCTGAGCGAGGCGCGCGGCGACCGCGTCGCGACGCGGCGCGTCGACCGAGCCGACATTGAGCGAGCGGCGGATCGAGGCGAAGATCTCGTCGCGCGCGCTCATTTGACCGCCCCGCTCCTCGCCCGCCAGCGGCTCTGAAAGGTTGCGCCCTGCGGAGCGGCGAAATCGCGCCAACGCGTCCAGCCGCCGGCGAACGGCAGCCAAGCGAAGCGGCCGCGGCGGCGGCCGACGCGGCCAAGCGCGCGCATCGCCGGCTCGACGGCGAGCCGATAGAGCGTCGGCCGCTTGGCGAAGAACGCCCACAGCCGCAGCCCCGCGCGCGCCATCGGCGGCGTCAGGCGCCGTTCGAACTCCCGCTCGCGCCACCTGCGCATCAGCTTCGGCAGCGGGATGCGCATCGGACAGACGGCTTCGCAACGGCCGCAGAAGGTCGACGCGTTGGGCAATTGGCCGCCCTCGGCGACGCCGATCAGCAGCGGCGTCAAAACCGCGCCCATCGGCCCTGGATAGACCCAGCCGTAAGCGTGGCCGCCGACCGCGTGATAGACCGGACAATGGTTCATGCAGGCGCCGCAGCGGATGCAGCGCAGCATCTCGGCGAACGGGCCGCCGAGCGTCGCCGAGCGGCCGTTGTCGAGCAGCACGACGTGGTACTCTTCCGGCCCGTCGGGATCGTGCGCGCGGCGCGGGCCGGTCGACAGCGTGGTGTAGACCGACATGTCCTGTCCGGTCGCCGAGCGGCCGAGCAGGCGCAGGATTTGCGCGACGTCGTTGAGCGTCGGCGTGATCTTTTCCAGCGTCGCGAGAACGATGTGGACCTTGGGCAGAATTTGGGTCAGGTCGCCATTGCCCTCGTTGGTGACGATGATCGAGGTCCCGGTCTCGGCGACGAGAAAATTCGCGCCCGTGACTCCGACGTCTGCGGAAAGGAAGCGGTCGCGCAGGATCGCGCGCGCTTCGCTGAGCAGCTGCTCGGGCTGTGACAGGTCGCGGTCGGGCGCGAGATCGCGGTGGGCGCGGCGGAAGTCGGCCTCGATGTCGTCGCGGGTGACGTGGATCGCCGGGGCGATGATGTGGGAGGGCGCCTCGCCGCGCAGCTGGATGACATACTCGCCGAGGTCGGTCTCGACCGCGTTGATCCCTTCGCGCTCGAGCGCCGCATTGAGGCCGATCTCCTCGGAGACCATCGACTTGCCCTTGGTCACCACTTTGGCGTCGCGCGCCTTGCAGATTCCGAGGATGATGTCGACCGCTTCTTCGGAATCGCGCGCGTAATGGACGTGGCCGCCCGCCTCGACGACCTTGCGCTCGTAGGCTTCAAGATAGAGGTCGAGGTGGGCGAGCGTGTGGTCCTTGATCGCGCGGGCGCTGTCGCGCAGCGCCTCGAATTCCGGCAGCCGGACCGCGGCGTCGGCGCGCTTAGCGATGAAGTTCTTCGCATGCGGCAGCGCGCCCTGCAGGCGCTGGTCGTTCAGCGCGTCGTGGACATTGTCCTTGAAGCGCGGCGTGGTGGAGGCGACGCTCATTTCACTTCGGCCTCGGTCGGCTCGCCGATCGCTGGTTCATCGGTCATGCCGGCCAGAACCTCGGCGACGTGGCGCGCCCTCACCGCCCGGCCCTGACGCTGCAGCTTGCCCGCCATGTTCATCAGGCAACCGAGATCGCCGGCGAGCAACGTGTCTGCGCCGGTCGCGGCGATCTTGTCGCTCTTGCGGGCGACGATCGCGTCGGACAATTCGCCATACTTAACCGCGAAGGTTCCGCCGAAGCCGCAGCACACGTCGGCCTCATCGAGCTCGACCAGACTGAGGCCTTCGACGCTGGCGAGAAGCTTGCGCGGTTGATCGCGCACGCCGAGCTCGCGCAGGCCCGAGCAAGAATCGTGATAGGCGGCGACGCCTGAGCAGCGCGCCGCGACGCTGGTCACGCCGAGCTTGTCGACCAAAAAGCTCGTCAGCTCGAAGCACTTGGCCGAGAAGCCGGCGGCCTTGACAGCCATGTCCGGCTCATCAGCGAACAGTTCCGGGTAATGTCTGGCGAGCATGCCGGCGCAGGAGCCGCTCGGCGCCACGACGTAGTCGCAGCCGGCGAACGCTTCGATCGTGCGGCGAGCGATCGCCTGAGCGTCGGCGCGATCGCCGGAATTGAAGGCCGGCTGGCCGCAGCAGGTCTGCGTCGGAACGACGACTTTGCAACCGGCGTCCTCCAACAGCTTGACCGAAGCGAAGCCGATGGTCGGGCGAAACAGGTCGACGAGACAGGTGACGAACAGGCCGACGCGAAGCTGCGTCTTTGCCGCTTGGCTTTCCGACACGTTTCGATCACCCTCCTGGAGCGGCTCCGCCCTTGTCGCTCGTCCCGGCGCACCCTAATGTTATGGCGGCATGATCCCGGATATCGCCACGCGTGTCTACAACCACACCTTCCGCATCGACCCAATCGTGCGGACGCTGCTGGACACGGATTTCTATAAGCTGTTGATGCAGCAGATGATCTGGAAGCTGCATCGCGACCGCCAAGTCACCTTCCAGCTCCACAACCGCGCCAGCGAGGTGCGCCTCGCCGACATCGTCGACGAGCGCGAGCTGATCGACCAGCTCGACCACGCGCGCTCGCTGCGGCTGGCCAAGAACGAGCTAATCTGGCTGGCCGGCAACACATTCTACGGCGATCGACAGATTTTTGAACCGGCTTTCATGGAGTGGCTGGCCGAGTTCCGCCTGCCGGAATACGAACTCACCCGCAAGGACGGGCAATACGAACTGCGTTTCGCCGGACCATGGACCCACACGACGATGTGGGAGATCCCGGCGCTGGCGATCATCAACGAATTGCGCGCGCGCGCCGCCATGCGCGGCATGAGCCGCTTCAACCTCGACGTGCTCTACGCCCGCGCCAAGGCCAAGCTGTGGAGCAAGGTCGAACGCCTGCGCGTGCTCGCCGCCGAGGGTCCGCTGAAGATCTCCGATTTCGGCACCCGCCGCCGCCACGGGTTTCTGTGGCAGCGTTGGTGCGTCGAGGCGCTGCAAGAGGGTCTCGGCGACAATTTCATCGGCACCTCGAACATCAAGCTCGCGATGGACACCGGCGTCGAGGCGATCGGCACCAACGCCCACGAGCTGCCGATGGTCTACGCCGCGCTCGCCGACGACGACGAGGCGATGCGACAGGCGCCCTATGACGTGTTGCGCGACTGGGCGCGCATGTATGGCGGCAATCTGCTGATCGTGCTGCCCGACTGTTTCGGCTCGACCGACTTCCTCGCGCGCGCTCCCGATTGGGTGGCGGACTGGAAGGGCGCGCGCCCGGATTCGAAGGAGCCGCTCGCGGCGGCGCACGAGCTGATCGCCTGGTGGCGCAAGCGCGGGCGCGATCCACACGAGAAGCTGCTCGTGCTTTCCGACGCGATGGACATCGACACGATCGAGGCCTCGGTGAGGGCGTTGCGCGGCCGCCTCAACGTCTCGATCGGCTGGGGCACGAACCTGACCAACGACTTCAAGGGCTGCGCGACCGACGGGATCGACGGGGAGCTGAAGGCGATCTCGATCGTCTGCAAAGTCGCCGACGTCGACGGACGGCCGGCGGTCAAGCTCTCCGACAATCCCAACAAGGTGCTCGGGTCGCCCGAAGAGATCGCGCGCTACCGCCGCGTGTTCGGCGCCAAAGGCATGATCCCGCAACCGGTGGCGGTCTAGACGGCGCGTTGACGGCGGCCGCGGCGGCCGCATTTCGAGAATGGACCCATCCATGTCTTTGGACGCAGTCGTCACCGGCGCTTCGACCGGCATCGGTCGCAGCGCGGTCAAGGTTCTCGCCGGCCGCGGCTGGCGCGTCTTCGCCGGGGTGCGCAAGGTCGCCGACGCGGAGTCGCTGCGCCAAGAATTCGGCGAGGCGGTCGAGCCGCTGCTGTTCGACGTCACCGACATTGCCGCCGTTCATCGCGCCGCGGACGAAACGCGCGTCAAGCTCGGCGGCAACACCCTCAAAGGACTGGTCAACAACGCCGGCTTGGCGATCGGCGGACCGCTCGCGCATCAGCCAATCGACCAGATTCGCCGGGCGTTCGAGGTCAACGCGCTCGGCGCGGTGACGGTGAGCCAAGCCTTCGTTCCTTTGCTCGGCGCCGATCCCTCGCTCTCCGGCGGACCGGGACGCATCGTCAACATCAGTTCGGTCGCCGGCAGGATCGCCCCGCCGTTTCTCGGCGACTACGCAATGTCGAAGCACGCGCTGGAGGCGTTCAGCGACAGCCTGCGCCGCGAGTTGACGATCTACGGCATTGACGTCGTGGTCATCGGTCCGGGAGCGATCGTGACGCCGATCTGGGACAAGGCCGAGGCGACCGACGACTCGGCTTACGCCAACACCGATTACGGCCCGGCGCTGAAGCGGTTCAAGGCGACGTTCGTCAAACGAGGGCGCCAAGGTTTGCCGGTCGAGCGTCTCGGCGAAACGATCCATCTCGCGCTGACCGCTCCGAAGCCGAAGGCTCGCTACGTCGTGTTGCGCAACCGGTTCGTCAACTGGACGCTGCCGCTGCTTCTGCCCAAGCGCACGCTCGACCGCATCATCACCCGGGCTTTGGGACTGAACCGGCGCGGCTGAGCAGGCGCGGGGGCGCATCGCGCCGTAAGTCGTCTTGCGGCGACTCGCCGTTGCATGGATCATTCCCGTCTCACCCGGCCGACCATCGGGCCGGCCGCTTGGCGCCAGGGAGGGCGTCGACCATGGCGCAGATTGCCTTTCCACCGCCTGACCCGACGATCGTCGCGCGGCGCGACGAGATTCTCGGCGGCCTTGCGACGATCCTGCCCGCCGACGCCCTGATCGTCGACCTCGCCGGGCGGCGCGCGTACGAGACCGACGCGTTGACCGCCTATCGCCGCCTGCCGCTCGCCGTCGTCCTGCCGCGCTCAGCCACAGAGGTCGCGCGCGTCATGCGATTCTGCCGCGACGCCGGGGTCAACGTCGTGGCGCGCGGCGCCGGCACCTCGCTCTCCGGCGGCGCGATCCCGCAGGAGGACGCAATCGTCCTCGGCTTGTCGAAGATGAACCGCATCCTCGAGATCAACCTCGCCGACCGCTACGCGCGGGTCGAGGCGGGCGTCACCAATCTCGCCATTTCCGAAGCGGTCTCCGCCGACGGCTTCTTCTACGCGCCCGACCCGTCCTCGCAGCTCGCCTGCACGATCGGCGGCAACGTCGGCATGAACTCGGGCGGCGCGCACTGCCTCAAGTACGGCGTGACGGTCAACAACCTGCTCGGCGTCCGGCTGGTCACCCTCGACGGCGACATCCTCGACCTCGGCGGGGCCGAACTCGATGCCGCCGGCCTCGACTGGCTCGGCCTGGTCTGCGGCTCGGAGGGGCAGCTCGGAATCGTCGTCGAGGCGACGGTCAAGCTGATCCGCGCCGCCGAGGGCGCGCGCCCCGTGCTGTTCGGCTTCGATTCCTGCGCCGACGCGAGCCGCTGCGTCGCGGCGATCATCGGCGCTGGGATCGTGCCGGTGGCGATGGAATACATGGATCGGCCGGCGATCGCGATCTGCGAGGATTTCGCCCATGCCGGCTACCCGCTCGACGTCGAGGCGATGCTGATCGTCGAGGTCGAGGGGAGCGAAGCCGAGATGGCGGCCGAGCTCGCCCGCATCGCGGCGATCGCCAAGGCGCATGGCGTGCGCGTCATGCGCGAATCGATGTCGGCGATGGAGAGCGCGCAGATCTGGAAGGGGCGCAAGTCGGCCTTCGGCGCGACCGGCCGCGTCGCCGACTACATCTGCATGGACGGCACGGTGCCGAC